>Ga0299907_10002498_pt1 | contig 11360 bp, 10 predicted proteins | sample RVTome_16_FD_198680 | JGI IMG/M metagenome (GOLD analysis project Ga0299907, IMG submission 198680) | Soil microbial communities from uranium-contaminated site in the Upper Colorado River Basin, Wyoming, United States - RVT152D67 (version 2) ...
GCAGTCACGGGCGGAGCATCGTAGGCGCTCCGCCCGTGCGCCCCTGGTCAGTGGCGCTCAGCGATCAGTGGCGCTCAGCGATCAGGCGATCAGTGGCGAGCCGCGGCGTGTTCAGCGGCGGACGGCCTGCACGTCCCGGGCTGTGATGCCGGCAGCGGCAGGCTCGCCGAGGAACGGCGCGTCCCCGAAGGCGAACACGCGGCCCCGGTCGGAGACGATGTAGTAGCCGTTGCCAGCCACCGACGGCGAGAGCTGCACGCCGGTGACCCGCTCGCACATGGAGAGGCCGGGCACCGAGCCGTAGAAGCCGGCGTCGCCGAAGGAGAAGATGCCGCCGTCGGCGCCGAGGATCCAGTAGCCGCCGCCGTTGACGGTGCGGGCCATCGAGATGCCCGTCGCCCGCACGCCGAGGCCCGGCACCGAGCCGTAGAAGGCGGCGTCGCCGAAGGAGAAGATGCCGCCGTCGGCGCCGAGGATCCAGTAGCCGCCGCCGGAGGGCGTGGGCACGAGGCGCACGGCCTGGTTGCGCACGCCGAGGCCGGGCAGCGAGCCGAAGAACGGGGCGTCGCCGAACGAAAAGATGCCGCCATCGGCACCGAGGATCCAGTATCCGCGGCCCGAGGGCGTCGGCTTGAGGTCGATGGCGGTGACCGGCGCACCGAGGCCCAAGCCCGGCACCGAGCCGAAGAACTCGGCGTCGCCGTAGGAGAAGATGCCGCCGTCGCGGCCGGCCACCCAGTAGCCGTTGTGCGACGGCGTGAGGGTCATCAACACCGCGTCGACGCGCAGGCCCTGGGCCGGCACCGAGCCGTGGTAGGGGGCGTTGCCGTAGGCGAAGATGCCGCCGTCGGCGCCGAGCACGTAGTAGCCGGTGGCCCCGTTGCGGACGTCGGGGGCGGACGGGTTCTGCACCGCGCCGCACGAGCCGGGTGCGCCCGGGCCGGACGTGGTGCCGGTCGAGCCGGCGGCCGAGGGCGTGGGCGCCGTCGCCGTCGCCGTCACCGTCCCGGCGGGCACCGTGGACTTGAGGAAGTCGACGGTGACCCAGATGCGCCCCGAGGCGTCCCGGTCAGCGCCGACGCCGAGCTGGTTGTAGTCGCCGAGCACGTTGGCGCGGTGGCCGGGCGAGTTCATGAAGGCGGTGTGGAGCGTGCCGACGGAGGTGCCGTAGCCCACGTTCTCGCCGTAGCGGGTCCAGCCGGCGGGGAGCTGGCTACCGAGGTTCGGGTTGTGGGACAGCGCCCCGTCCCCGATCATCGTCAGGCTCCACTGGCGGGCGACCGGGATGACCTCGCCCCGCATGGCCAGCGCCCCCAGGCCGGCCTTGGCCCGCTCGCCGTTGATCAGGTCGACGAACTGCTGCTCGACGCCCTCGTCGGCCGCGGTTGCGGTGCCCGCCAGCGGGACGACCACGCTGAGCGTCGCAACCACAATCCCCAACAACATGCCGACCACGGTCCGTCGCATGTTTGGGTCTCGACACCACGAGTCGTGGTCTTGAGCCCCGGAACGGGGGTTGATTCGTCCCCGTGAAGGCTATTTTGTGCCATCGCCCCGCCCACCACTGGGCGCGGTCGGCACCGGCAGGGGTGGGACGGACGCCAGGTCCACCGCTCGAACGCCCTTCAGCCCGAGGCGGGGCACGTCCCCATGGTCGGCGGCGTCACCGAACGGCCACACCGACCCCTCGTCCCCCACCACCCAGTAGCCCTTGCCGGTGGCGCTCGGCGTCATCTGGACGCCCTTGGGCCATTGGCAGAGGCCGACGCCGGGGATCGAGCCGTAGAAGGGCACGCCGAAGGAGAACACTCCCCCGTCGGCGGCCAGCACCCAGTAGCCACTCGCTGGAGCCGTGACGGCGCTCGCTCCGCTCGCAGGATTGGCCTTGCCGGTGGACGAGGCCATGGCCACGACCGAGGCGTTCGGGAGACCGAGGCCCGGCACGGACCCGTGGAACTCGGCGTCACCGAAGGAGAACACGCCGCCGTCGGTGGCGAGCACCCAGTACCCCTTGCCGGTGGGCGTGGGGACGAGCCGCAGCGCCTTCACCTTGGCGGGCAGGCCGAGGCCGGGTACCGAGCCGAAGAACTCGGCGTCGCCGAAGGAGAACACGCCGCCGTCGTCGCCCAGCACCCAGTACCCCTCGCCCGAGGCGGTCGGGCGCAGGTCGAGGGCGGTCACCTTGGCGGGCAGGCCGAGGCCGGGCACCGACCCGTAGAACGGCGCGTCCCCGAAGGCGAAGATGCCGCCGTCGGCGCCGAGCACGTGGTAGCCGCCGCCCGTGCGGGTGCTGGACAGGCGCAGCGCGGTGACCCTCGCGGGCAGGCCAAGGCCGGGCACCGAGCCGAGGAACGGCGCGCCGCCGAACGTGAAGATGCCGCCGTCGGCGCCGAGCACGTAGTAGCCCGCGCCGGACGACCTCGACGGCTTGGCCTTCGGGTTCTTGTTGTACGCGCAGCGCGTCCCCGCCGGCAGGCCCTTGGCCAGGCGCAGGCTCGTCCACGGGTTGACCGCGCCGCCGTCGGGCCGGCGCATCTCGAAGTGCAGGTGCGGCGCCGTGGACTCGGCGTTGCCGCTGTCGCCCAGGTACGCGACGAAGTCGCCCGCCTTCACCTTCGTGCCGGGCGCGATGCCGGGCGCGAACACGGCGTCGGGCGGGTTCAGGTTGTCGTCGGTGCCGGGCGTGTCGTTGTTGACGTGGATGTAGCGGTACGACCAGCCGTCCGCGTCCCTGACCGTGAGCATGTTGCCGCTGAGGCCCGACGCGTCGAGCTTGGCCATCGTGACCGTGCCGTCCGCCGCCGCGAGCAGGCGCTGCATCTTCTTGCCCATGAGGTCATTGCCCTCGTGGGTGCGGCCGCCGCTGCGAGGGTCGCCGAAGTCGTCGCCGAAGCTCACCGCTCCCTCGACGGGGAAGTGGATCTCGCGGTACTCGGGCCCAACGTCTGCGGCGTGCGCGGACGCGAAGGGTGCGAACGGTGCGACGAGGACGATGATGAGCAGCGCGGCGAAGCGTCGCATCCGACGGGTCTCGGCAACATCTGCCCTTCACCTGAGCGACGGCCCGACGACTAGCTTCCCCGTCGATGACGGTGGTCGCGCTCGCCGGCGGCGTCGGTGCTGCCCGCATGTTGACGGGGCTCTCGGCCGCGGTGCCGGATCCGTCGTCGATCACCGCGGTTGTCAACACGGGTGACGACTTGGTGCTGCACGGGTTGCACATCAGCCCCGACCTCGACACAGTCACCTACACGCTCGCCGGCGCGATCAGCCGGTCGCAGGGGTGGGGGCTCGAGGGCGAGACGTGGAACGCGATGGCCGCGCTCGACCGCTACGGCGGCGAGTCGTGGTTCCGCCTCGGCGACAAGGACCTCGCCACCCAGCTGTACCGCACGCAGCGGTTGCGGGCGGAAGGCGCCACGCTGTCGCAGGTGACGGCCGAGATCGCGCGGGCGTGGGACGTGGGTGTTCAGCTGCTGCCGATGTCCGACGACCGCGTGGCGACTCGGGTGACGCTCGCTGCTGGCGATGGGCCGGACGAGGAGGTCTCGTTCCAGCACTACTTCGTCGCGTTGCGCCACGACGTCGCCGTCCGCTCCGTGCGGTTCGACGGCGTCGAGTCGGCCAAGCCCGCGCCCGGTGTGCTCGACGCCGTTGCCGCTGCCGACCGCATCGTCATCTGCCCGTCCAACCCGATCGTGTCGATCGGCCCGGTGCTGGCGGTACCCGGCATGGCCGACGCGGTGCGTTCCCGGCGGGACGACGTGGTGGCGGTGTCGCCGATCGTGAAGGGCGCGGCGTTGAAGGGACCGGCCGACCGGTTGCTGGCCGAGCTCGGGCACGAGCCGTCGGTGGTGGGCGTGGCCCGGTTGTACGCGCCGTACGCAGCGACGCTCGTGATCGACGAAGCCGACGCCGCTCTTGCAGCTGCGGTCGAGCAGGAGAGCGTGCGGGCAGTGGTTGCGCCCACGATCATGAGCGGCCCGGCCGAGGCGAAGGCGCTGGGCGACGTCGTGCTGTCCGTGTGACGCGTTCGATCGCGATCATCCCGGTCGAGGGCGTCGGCGAGGTCCGCCCCGGCGACGTGCTGGCGGAGTTGCTGCTCGCCACGCCCGCGGGCGCCGCGCTGCAGGACGGCGACGTGGTGGTCGTGACGCAGAAGATCGTGTCGAAGGCGGAGGGGCGGCTCGAGGCGGTCCCCTCGGACGTGCCCGAGGCGCTCGCCCACAAGGCGATCGTCGAGCGCGAGTCGGTACGGGTGCTGCGGCGGCGCGGCGATCTCGTCATCAGCGAGACCGCGCACGGGTTCGTGTGCGCGAACGCGGGTGTCGACCTGTCCAACGTCGAGCAGGGGTGGGTGGCGTTGCTGCCGCTCGACTCCGACCGTTCTGCGCGGCGTATCCGTGACGCCCTGCGCGCTCGCCGCCCGGAGCTGGCACGCGTCGGCGTGATCGTGTCCGACACGTTCGGCCGGCCGTGGCGCATGGGGTTGACGGACGTGGCGATCGGCTGCGCGGGCGTTGCTGCCGTCATCGACCTCCGCGGCTCCGTGGACGCGCAGGGCCGCGAGCTGCAGGTCACCGAAGTCGCCGTCGCCGACGAGCTTGCCTCCGCTGCCGAGCTCGTGATGGGCAAGTCCTCCGGCGTGCCCGCCGCCATCGTGCGCGGCGTCGACCCGTCGTGGCTGCGCGACGGTTCGGTGCGCGACGAGATCGTCCGCCCGCCGGCCGAAGACCTGTTCCGCTGACTCCCGCCCGCCCAAGCTCGTTTTGTCCCGTGGAACGTGGCGCACAGCGCCACGTTCCACGGGACAAAACGGCTAGGTGGGGTGGGTGCGGAACCAGTCGACGGTCGACCCGATCCCCATCTCGACCGTCGTCCACGGCTCCCACCCGAGGTGCACGGCAGCGCGGCCGGGATCGAGGCAGGAGCGGCGCAAGTCGCCAGGGCGGTCGGGCGCGTAGAGCGGCTCGGCGTCGATGCCGCAACGGGCGGCGATCGCGTCGTACAGCCGCCGGTCGGACGTCTCCACGCCCGTGCCCACGTTGATCACCAGCCCGTCGGCGCGCCCGCTCTCGCCGGCGCGGGCGAAGGCGTCGACCACGTCGTCCACATAGGTGTAGTCACGCGTCTTCGCGCCGTCGCCGTAGATCGTGCACGCCTCACCGGCCAGCAACCGGCGGGCGAAGATGGCGACGACGCCCGCCTCGCCGTGCGGGTTCTGCCGCGGCCCGTAGATGTTGGCCAACGCCAGAGCGGTGAACTCGAGGTCGTGCAGCTCGCGGTACGCGTACAGGTAGTCGCCAACCGCTTTCTTCGCCACGCCGTACGGCGAGACCGGCCGCTGCTCGTGTGCTTCCGTCACCGGCAACGCGGACTCGTCGGGCGCGCCGTAGATCGTGCCGCCGCTCGATGCGAACACCACCTTGCGCGTGCCCGCCTGCCGCGACCCTTCGAGCACGTTGAGCGACCCGACGATGTTGACCTCGGCGTCGAACACGGGGCGCGCCACCGACACGCGCACGTCCATCTGCGCGGCCAGGTGGAACACAACCTCGGGCTTGCGCCGCGCGATCAACCCGGTGACGTCGGGCGAGCGGATGTCGAGCTGGTTGAACGTCACGCCCTCGGCCCGCGCCTCCGCCAGGTTCGCGAGCGTCCCGGTCGACAGGTCGTCGATCACGTCCACGGTGTGACCCTCGGCCAGCAGCCGGTCGGCGAGCGTCGAGCCGATGAACCCCGCGCCTCCCGTGACCAAGGTGTGCATCGTCAGGCCGCGAGCACCCGCTCGCCGTCCAACACGGCCCCGTTGGGCACTTCGGCCCCGCCTTGCACGACGGTGAGCCCGCTCAGCCGCGCGCCCGCCCCCACGACCGCGCCCGCTCCCACGATCGAACCGCGCACCTCCGCGCCTTGGTGGACGAGCGCGCCCGGCAACAGCACCGACCCTTCCACCAGAGCGTCGCGCTCGACTCGCGCGCCCGCACCCACGACCGACCGAGCCACGACCGCGCCCGAGCCCACGTACGCGGCCTCGCCCACGAACGCCGGGCTCTCCACCGTGCCGTCGATCACAGGGCCCCCTGCCACCCACACGCCGTCGTTGCGCTGGCCCGCACCCGGTAGACCCAGCGTCCGCAGCGAGACGAGGTCGAGGTTCGCCTGCAGGAACAGCGACGCGGTGCCCGTGTCCGTCCAGTACGCGTCGCTCGCCAGCGCGTAGAGCACGCCGTCGCGAGCCATCGCGGGGAACGTCACGCTCTCGATGTGCACGGGCGTGTCCATCGGCAGGCGCGAGAGCACGCGCGGCTCGAACACGTAGAACCCCGCGTTGATCTCGTTCGACGGCGCGGTGCCCGCCGGCGGCTTCTCCACGAACGCCTGCACGCGCCCCCGCGCATCCGTCGCGACCACGCCGAACGCTGACGGGTCGTCCACCGGCGTGAGCGCGATCGTCGCGTCGGCGCCGCGCGCGCGGTGGAACGTCATCAGCGCGCTCAGGTCCCAGTCGCTCAGCACGTCTCCGTTCACGACGAGGAACGCCTCGTCGCCGTCCTCCAGCCCGGCGTGGCGCGCGGCGAACGCGATGCCACCACCGGTGTCGAGCGGCTCGGGCTCGACCGCGTACGACAGCCGCACGCCGGCAGCCGTGCCGTCAGGGAACGCCTCGGCGAACGCGTCCGGCCGGTAGCCCATCGACAGCACGATCTCGCCGACGCCGTGGGCGGCGAGGTGCATGGCCACCCGCTCGATCATCGGCACCTCGACCACGGGCAGCATGGGCTTCGGCGTGCTCAGCGTCAGCGGACGGAGCCGCGTGCCCTGGCCGCCGACGAGGACGACGGCCTTCACCCTGTGGTGGTCGGTGGCGCGCTCGTGGTGTCGGACGATGCGGGCGCGGTGGTGGAGGTGTCTTCCCCGCTCGGCTCTTCGCCGGTGCTCGGCTCTTCGCCCGTGCCGGGCTCGCCGGGCGCAGGCGGCACCGAGGTGGCGGTCGGGCCGACGTCACTCAAGTTGTCGAGGGTGGGCTCGCTCGGCGGCAGCGGGATGTCGGCGGCCTTCGTGCCCTTCGGCATGTACGCGATGGTCAGTACCATCCGGTCGCTGAAGGTGAGGCCGGCGAGGTCCTCGGTGCGTAGCTTGTCCTGACCCTTCAGCTTGATCACGAGCTCGCCGTCCTTGCCGTCGCACTTGTTCTTGCCCTCGCGGACGGTCGTGCCGTCCGGGAACTTGATGTGGCTGTCGGACAGCTCCATCCTCACCGCGTCGATGTACCGCTCGAGGGTGGCGTTCTTGCCGGCGGACCGGCGGAAGAAGGGGTGGATGTGGATAACGCCGTCGGCGTGGGTGTGGATGCCCTCGGGGTCGCGGTCGTCGGCGATCACGGGCGCGAACTTGTCGCAGAAGAAGACGCCGTAGGCGGCGTGCCAGTGGTCCTGGTTGACCCGCGGCGGCACCAGGCTCTGGCTGCTGGCGATCTCGTCCCGCCGCTCGTCGCGGCTGGCGAGGACGCCGATCGTGCCGGCGATCGCGACGACGGTGAGCAGCGCCCAGTAGGCCCAGGACTGCCCGCCACGGTTGGTGCGGCCGCCGCCGGTCTGGGCGGCGCGCATCACCTTCTTGGTAGGGGGACGTGCCATTACAGGCGGCGAACTTACTTGACGCGCGGCCGGTTCAGTAGTCGGTGAACCCAGGCGAGAGGCACGCGAACAGCGAGAGCGGCCGCCATCAACGGCAGCAATGCCCGGCGCCAGCCCGTCGTGGAGCGGGCGGCGAACCGCAGGAGGGCCTTGTGGTGCTCGAGGATCATCCAGTACGGGTGCCGGTCGGTCGAGGCACCCTGCACGTGGATGACCCTGGCCGCGGGCTCGTACACGACCGACCAGCCCGCCCGCCGGGCCCGCCAGCAGAGGTCGACGTCCTCGGCGTACATGAAGTACCGCTCGTCGAAGCCGCCGATCGCCTCCCACACCGCCCGGCGGACCAGGAAGCACGAGCCGGACACCCAGTCGACCTCCGCCGGATCGGCGTGATCCCAGTCGAGCATGCGGTAGCGGCGGGTGAAGGGGTTGCGGGGCGCCACCATGCCGAGGAAGGCGTGGCCTACCGCGTCCGCCAGGTCGGGGAACGTGCGGGCCGACGGGTAGAGCTCGCCGTCGCTGTCCTCGATGCGGGGGCCGACGATCCCGCGCCGCGGGTCGACCTCGATCGCCTCGACCATCGCCTTGAGCGCGCCGGGTTCGAGCACGACGTCGGGGTTGCACACGAGCAGGTACGGGCCAGCGGTGTCGGCCGTGCGCGCCGCTCCCCGGTTCGCACCCGTCCCGAAACCGAGGTTGGCGCCGGTGCCGTACCAGTAGGCGTCGGGGTCGGCGGTACGCAACGCGGCTTCGCTTCCGTCGACGGACGCGTTGTCGGCCACGACCACGTCCGTGATGCCTTCGGCCCTGAGGCTGCGCACGCAGTCGAGCAGGTGGTCGCGTGCGTTGTAGTTGACGACGACCGCGCTGACGCTCACAGGCCGATGCGCGTGCGCAGGTACTCGGCCGTGTGGGCCAGGCCGGCGCGCAGGTCGACGGTGGGCTCCCAGCCGAGGGCGGTGCGGGCCAGCGTGATGTCGGGCTGGCGCTGCGTCGGGTCGTCGACCGGCAACGGCTCGAACACGATGTCGCTGTCCGAGCTCGTCACCTCCTTCACCAGCTCGGCCAGCTGGAGGATGGTGAACTCGCCCGGGTTGCCGATGTTGCAGGGCCCGGTGATGTCGCTGTCGAGCAGCGCGAGGAAGCCGCGCACCTCGTCGTCGACGTAGCAGAAGCTGCGGGTCTGCGTGCCGTCGCCGTACACGGTGAGCGGCTTGCCTTGCAGCGCCTGCACGACGAAGTTCGACACCGCCCGCCCGTCGTCCGGGCGCATGCGCGGGCCGTAGGTGTTGAAGATGCGCACGATGCGCACGTCGAGGTCGTGTATGCGGTGGTACGCCATGGTCATGGCCTCGGCGAAGCGCTTGGCCTCGTCGTAGCAACCCCTCGGGCCGATGGGGTTGACGTGGCCCCAGTAGTCCTCGGGCTGCGGGTGCACCTCGGGGTCGCCGTACACCTCGCTGGTGGATGCGAGGAAGAACCGCGCCCCCTTGTCCTTGGCCAGGCCGAGCAGGTGGTGCGTGCCGCGGCCGCCCACTTTGAGGATCTGGATCGGGATGCGCTCGAAGTCGACGGGCGAGGCCGGGCTGGCGAGGTGCATCACCGCGTCGACTTCGCCGGGGACGTGCACGAAGTTGGACACGTCGTGGTGCTGGAACGTGAAGCGCTCGTGGCCGAAGAGGTGCTCGACGTTCTCGAGGCGGCCAGTGACGAGGTTGTCGATGCCGACGACGGTGTCGCCTCTTTCGAGGAGGGCGTCGCACAAGTGCGAGCCGATGAACCCCGCGGCGCCCGCCACGACGATGCGCTTGCCGCTCACGGCCGGCCCACCCCTTCGTAGGCGAAGCCCTTGCGGCGCACGGCCGCGGCGTCGAGCAGGTTGCGCGCATCGACGAGGCGCGCGTCGGCCATGACCCCGGCGAGCTTCTCGAAGTCGACCCATCGAAACTCGTCCCACTCGGTGAGCACCACGAGCACGTGCGCGCCCTCCCCCGCCGCGTACGCGTCGTCGACCCGCTCGATGCCATCGGTGTCGGCGTGCGGTGCCCTGGTCGCCGCGGGGTCGTAGGCCTTCACCGATGCGCCCTGCGCGCGCAGGCGGCGGATGACCTCGAGCGCGGGCGAGTCCCTGATGTCGTCGGTGCGGGCCTTGAACGTGAGCCCCCACACACCGACGACCTTGCCGTCCACCGACCCACCGGCCATGCGCACGACTTTCGCGGTGATGCGCTCGAACTGCTCCTCGTTGACGTCGATGACGCCCCGCAGCAGCGAGAAGTCGTAGCCGTTGTCCTCGGCGGTGCGCACGAGCGCCCTGGAATCTTTTGGAAAACAGGAGCCGCCCCAACCAGGACCCGGCTTGAGGAACTCGAAGCCGATGCGGCGGTCGTAGCCCATGCCGACGATCACGTCGCGCACGTCGGCACCGACTGCTTCGCACAAGTTGGCGATGGCGTTGACGTAGGAGATCTTCGTTGCCAGGAACGCGTTCGATGCGTACTTGATCGTCTCGGCGGACGCGGGGTCGGTCACGATCACCGGCGCGCGCACGTCGGCGTACAACGACGCGACACGGATGGCGGCGGCCTGGTCCTCGGATCCGATGACGATGCGGTCGGGGTGCAGCGCGTCGTACACGGCCGAGCCCTCGCGCAGGAACTCGGGGTTCGACACCACGGGGACGTCGCCCCGCCCCAACGCGCGCTCCACCACCAACGTCGAGCCGACGGGCACGGTCGACTTGTTGATCACCACGGACTCGGGCCGTACGACGGGACCGATGGCACGAGCCGCGTCCTCGATGTACGAGAGGTCGGCCGAGCCGTCCTCGGCCTGCGGCGTCGGCACGCACAGGAACACGAACTCGGCGTCGGCTTGCTCGACCGCAGCGGCCTCGCCCAACACGAACGCGAGCCGGCCGCCGTCCAACCCCTCGCGCACGAGCTCGTCGAGCCCTTCTTCGAGGATGGGCACCTCCCCTCGCCGCAACAACTCGACCTTGGCCGGCACGACGTCGGCGCACACGACGCTGTGGCCGAGCTTGGCGAGGATCGCGCCGGTGGTGAGCCCGACGTACCCGGTGCCGATGACAGCGATGTTGGCCATGGGCTAGAGCAACTCCTTCACCGTGCGATCGAGGGAATCGTGCCAGTCCGGCAGCAACGGCAGCCCGACAGAGCGGAGCGCCAGGTTGTCGAGCACCGAGTTGCGAGGACGGGGCGCGGGCGCGCCGTATTCCTCGGTGCCGATCGGCTTCACGATCTCCGGGTCGCGGCCGGCGGCTGCGACGGCGGCGCGCGCCAGGTCGAACCACGTGGTCGGTCCTTCGTTGCAGACGTGGTAGACGCCGGGGAACCGGCCCACAGCGAGCCGCCGGATCAACGGCGCGGCGTCCGCCGTGAACGTGGGGCAACCGCGCTGGTCGCTCACCACGCCGAGCTCGTCGCGCTCGGCGCACAGGCGCAGGATCGTCTTCAAGAAGTTGCGCCCGTGCGCGCCCATCACCCACGACAAGCGCACGATCGTCCATGCCGCATCGAGCTCCTGCTCGCCCGCGAGCTTCGACTTCCCGTACACCGACTGCGGGTTCGGTACCGACCACTCGTGGTACGGCTGAGGGGACTCGCCGTCGAACACGTAGTCGGTCGAGATGTAGCAGACGTGCGCGCCAACGACCCGGGCGCCAGCCGCGACCCACCGCGTCCCGAGCGCGTTCACGCG
>Ga0299907_10002499_pt1 | contig 11358 bp, 10 predicted proteins | sample RVTome_16_FD_198680 | JGI IMG/M metagenome (GOLD analysis project Ga0299907, IMG submission 198680) | Soil microbial communities from uranium-contaminated site in the Upper Colorado River Basin, Wyoming, United States - RVT152D67 (version 2) ...
CTCGCACCCGTGTTCCACTCGCTCCCGTAAACGCGCGTTCCGTTCGGCGGCCCGGACCCGGCCTGGGACCTCAGCCGGGACCTCCCGCTCGGAAGATCGCGTCGATCACGCGCAGGTTGCCGATCGCGTCCTGGGGTGGGATCGGCAGCGGCCGGCCGTCGAGCACCGCGTTCGCGAACCGTTCCGCCTGGATCGTGTACTCGTCCGCCGCGGCGAAGGTCAGCGTCTCCGAGTCGGGGCTGACCGGTGGATCGCCGCCCGAAGTCACGGTGATCTCCGCCGGGCGATCGGGCGGGATGTTGAAGGGGATGCCGATCGAGATCCGGCCCTCGGTCCCGTAGATGTGCACCCGCTGGTCGGGTTCGGCGCGTGTGGAGCAGGTGAACACGGCGACGTCGTCGTCGAACGCCAGGATCGCCGAGGTGAGCACGTCGGTGCCGGTCGCGTCGCGCGTGACCGACGCCTCGATCCCGGTCGGCTCGCCCCCGAACAGCATCCGGGACAGGTTGATGCAGTAGCAGCCGATGTCGTAGAGCGAGCCGCCGCCGAGCTCGGGCACGTTGCGGATGTTGCCCGGGTCGTCGTTGAAGTAGGAGAACCAGCTCTGGACGGCGCGCACCCTCCCGATGCGGCCCGATGCGACGAGATCCCGTACGGCCTCCCACGACGGATGCAGCCGATACATGAACGCCTCCATCAGCAGAACGCCTTCGTTCGCACAGGCTCGAACCATCTCCTCGGCTTCGGCGGCGGTCATCGCGAGCGGCTTCTCGCACAGGACGTGTTTCCCCGCCCTGGCCGCGGCGATCGTCCACGCCGCATGCTCGCTGTTCGGCAGGGGGATGTAGACGGCGTCCACGTCGGGATCGGCGAGCAACGCCTCGTAGCCCTCGTGGGCTCGCGGGATCCCGAGCTCGGCCGCGGTCCGGGCGGCGCGCTCGCCGTCGCGCGACGCGATCGCGACGACCTCGCACCGCTCCGCCTCCTGGGTTGCTGGGATCACCTTGCGGACGCCGATGTTCGCTGTCGACAGGATCCCCCAACGGACGACGCCGCCCGCGCTCATCCCCATGACGCCTCCGACATCGGCCTGAACGCGACCTCGAGGATCCGATGCGTCCTCGGACGGGTGAGCACGAAGACCACAGTTTCGGCTACGTCTTCCGGCGACATCATCTGCCGGAGCTCCGGCATGTCGGGCGTGCGCCCGCGCCCCATCGCAAACTCGGTCGCCACCCCTCCGGGGCACACGTTCGTGCATCGGACGCCCTGCGGCCGAAGCTCGTGATCGAGCGCCCGCGTGAGACCCACCTGCGCGAACTTCGATGCGCAGTACGTGGCTTCGAAGGGCAAGCCGCGCCTGCCGGCCTCCGAGGCGATCGTGACCAGATCGGCGGCTTCGCTGCGGAGGAGATGCGGGATGGCAGCTCGCAGCGTGTAGAGGGCGCCCTTCACGTTGACGTCGATCATCTCGTCCAGCTCGTCGTCCGGAAGCTCCAGGAACGGGCCGTACGATCCGACGCCCGCGTTCACCACGACGATGTCGAGGGCGCCGAAGTGCCCGACGACCTCGTCGGTCAGGGCGTGGATCGCTGCCGGCTCGCGCACGTCGCACGAGCGTGCGACGACGCCCTCGATCCCGAGATCCGCTCCGCTCCTGGACGCCAACCCCAGCCGAACCCCTTCGTTGGCCAGGGATCGAGCCACGGCGGCCCCGATCCCGCCGCTCGCACCGGTGACGAGGGCTACCTTGCCATCGAGCCTGCCCATGCCCACTCCCTCCTGCCGTCGCATGTGTTGGCCCAGCATCGCTGGTCGTGTCTCCCCGGCCAAAGGCGCAGGTGAGGGCGCACGCGGCGCCTGTCTTGACGCGAGTCGGAGTCCCGCCGTTGCCAGCTTGAAGGGCCACCTTCATACTCCGACCGATGTCAGCCGACGATCCGATAGACCGCCACCGGCCGAAGCTCGAGGCTCTGGGGGCCGCGATCCTGAGCGGCCGCGCGGTCCTTCCGCCGGAGGCGCGGCAGGCCGCGGCCCGTAATGATCAGGTCCCCGAACCCTTCGCGGACTACGTGGACACGATCCACCGGCATGCGTACCGGGTCACCGATCGGATGGTGGCCGAGCTCGCGGAGGGCGCCAGCGACGACGAGGTGTTCGAGATCAGCGTGGCGGCCGCTTACGGCGCCGCGCGAGAACGCCTCGAGGCCGGGCTCCGCGCGGTGCGAAACGCTCGGGGAAACGGCTGATGCGGCTCGAGGCGGTCGCGCGCGGCCGGGGTATCGGCGCCAAGGCGAAGTTCGCGATGATCCGCCTCATCTCGAGGGCTCCGACCCTCGACGTCGTGAAGACGCTCTCGTTCAGGCCGGCGTTCTTCGGCACCCCGTTCAACGAGCTGATCCAGGAGGTCATGCGCGGTCCGTCGGAGTGGACGGTGGGCGAGCGAGAGCTGTTCGCCGCCTTCGTCTCCGAACGGAACCGATGCGAGTTCTGAACGGGGGCTCACGGCGCGGTCGCGTCGAAGAGCTTCGGAGCGGAGGAGACGACCGCCGTCCTCCGGGACTGGCGATCCGCCCCGGTGGACCCGCGGGTTCGGGCGGCCCTCGCCCTGCTCGAGACGATGACGCTCCGGCCGGACGATCTCGGGGCGGCGGACGTCACCCCGCTCCTGGAGGCGGGCGTGAGCGAGGCCGGCGTGGTCGACGCGCTCCACGTCGGCTTCGTGTTCAACACGATCGACCGGATCGCGGACTCCCTCGGGTTCCTTGCGGTCACCCCGGAGGGATACGGCAAGAGCGCCGATCGCCTCCTGAAGCACGGGTACCTCTGAGGGTGCGCCCGCGGCATCCCACGGGCCGCGGGACGCGGGGCATACTGGCGGCGTGACGGCGCCGAGCCGCACCCTGCGCATCCGAGGCACGGACTACCCGTTGCTGCTGCCGGCGCTGCGCGATCCTCGCCTGCACCTCGCGGCCATCATCGTGTCGTTGCAGATCCTCGGGCAGGTGGCGTTCGAGTTCCGGCTTTCGATCGCCCAGATCCTCATCTCCCTGCTCACCTGCGCGGTGCTGGAGGTCGTGATCACCTTCCGCTGGCAGCACGTGATCATGTGGCCCGCGAGCGCGCTCTTGACCGGGAACGGCGTCGCCTTCATCCTGCGCGTCCCGGGGACCGAGCACGGCGACTGGTGGAGCCTGAACGGGTGGTGGATCTTCGCCGGTACGGCCGCCTTCGCGCTGCTTTCCAAATACGTGATCCGTTGGCGCGGCCATCACGTCTTCAACCCTTCCAACATCGGCCTCGTGGTCTGTTTCCTCGTCCTCGGCCCGGCTCGCGCTGAGCCGCTGGACTTCTGGTGGGGGCCGATGTCACCGTGGCTCGCCCTCGCCCTCGCGCTGATCGTCGTCGGCGGGTTCGCGATCTTACGGCGACTGCATCTGTTGGGGATCGCGATCGGGTTCTGGCTCGTCTTCGCGTCGGGCATCGCGCTGCTCGCCACCACCGACCATGCGATGACCGCGCGCTGGCACCTCGGCCCGATCATCGGAGCAGAGCTGTGGCGGGTCCTCGTGTTCTCTCCGGAGATCCTCGTCTTCCTGTTCTTCATGATCACCGATCCGAAGACCGTTCCCGAGGAGGCCAGGGCGCGCCGGGTCTTCGGCGTCGCGATCGGCCTGGTCTCCGTGCTCCTGATCGCGCCCCAGACGACGGAGTGGGCAACGAAGGTCGCCGTCCTCGCGTCGCTCGCCCTCGTATGCGCCGCCCGGCCGCTGCTCGACGTCCTTCGGTCCGCCCGGCGGACCGCACCGATCCTCGAGCGTGCTCGTCTGCAGATCGGAGCCGCCGGACGCCCCATCGTGGGGGCCCTGTTGCTCTCGGGGGCGCTCGCAGCCGCGGTGCTGGTCATCGCCGTCAGCCTCGCCGCCGCTCCGAGCGTCGTGGCGGCCGAGGCGCCCGGGTCCGCCACGGGCGACGTGCCGGAGACGCTCATCCTTCCCTCGGAAGGGGTGGCGACGCGGCTCGACTCCGTCACCGCGCGGGAGATCGTGATCGTCGCCCTCGCGAAGTTGGGCGTCCCCGGCAGCGAGGTCGATCGCGCGAGCGTCACGCTCGAGCCAGGCGCGGGGCAAGGCCCGCCCATCGCCGTCGTGACGCTGATCGGCGTTCAGCCGCTTGCCTTCGAGCGGACGTTCGAGCTGACGACGGCGGACGGGAGGTTCACGGTCGTCCGCGAGCGGGATCCGGCCGCACAACCACCAGCGCCCGCCGAGGGCTTCGGGGTCTTCGCGGCTGCGACCGGCGACGTCGCACCCGGCCTGCGCGACGTTGCCCAGGAGGTCGGGCTGCGTTTCCGGCAAGGGTCCTTCCGCTACTCCGCCAACTCGAGCGACAGCGTGTCGATGATGGGCGGAGGCGTCTGCTGGTTGGACTTCGACGGTGATGGCTTGCTCGACCTGTTCGTCGTCAACTCGTACTCGGAACATGACGTGGCACGCTGGAAGGCGCAGGGCAACCTGCCGCGGAGCGCCCTGTTCCACAACGAGGGCGGGCGGTTCGTCGACGTCAGCCGATCCTCGGGAGCCAACCTCGCGCTCCGCGGGAACGGATGCGTGGCGGCCGACTTCGACCTGGACGGCCGCATCGATGTCTATGTCACGACGAACACCTACGACGCGCTCCTGTGGAACCGGGGAGGCGGGTCCTTCACCGAGGGCGCGCGGGCTGCAGGGATCGACCACTACGGCTGGCACACCGGCGCGGCGGTCGGGGACGTGAACGGCGACGGGCTGCCCGACCTGTTCGTCGCCGGATACACGGATCCAAACGCTCCGATCCCGGACTCCTTCGAGGGCTTCCCGCAGAACCATCGAGGCGTGCGCGACCTCTTGTACCTCAACCAGGGCCGGGATGGACACGGCCGGACGACGTTCCGTGAGGTGGGGGAGCTCGCCGGGGTCGACGCCGGCGAGCCGGATCACGGCCTCGGGGCGGTCCTGTCGGATCTCGACGGCGACGGTCGCCTCGACGTGTACGTGGCCAACGACCTGGACCCGAACCAGCTCTATCGGAACGTCCGGTGGCCGGGGGGAGCGACCGCGGATCCGCTCGGCCTCGGCTTCCGCCTGCGGGACGTCGCCGCGCAGGAGGGCGTCGCCGACCCGAACGCCGGCATGGGCATCGCCGTTGCCGACTACGACGGGAACGGCCTGTCCGATGTGTTCGTCTCGAACGCGCGGGGCCAGGACCACGCCGTCTACCGCGCTCGCAGGGCGGTCGGCGGGCCCGCGTTCGCGGAGGCGAGCGCGGACTTCGCTTCCGCGTTCGGCAACTCCTTCACGGGCTGGGGCGCCTCGTGGGTGGATCTCGACCTCGACACCGATCTCGACTTCGTGCTGGTCAACGGCGACATCCCGGTGGCGAGCCTCGCAGAGGATGCCGAACCGATCCAGGTGCTCGAGAACGTCGCGGCTTCGGGAACGACCCCCCGGTTCGCCGACGTCGGAGCCCGCGCCGACGCGTCCGGCACGATGCGGATCAATGGGCGGGGGCTCGCGGCGGCGGACTACGACAACGACGGAGACGTCGACATCGCCATCAACACGATCGGCGGCGCACTCGTCCTGCTCGAGAACTCGGCGGCGGACGGCAACTGGCTCGAGATCGAGCTCGACGGCTTCTCTCCCGGAGCCCGCGTCAAGGTGGTGCTGCCGGATGGGCGCTCCCTCGTCCGGGAAGTCCGGGCAGGCGGCAGCTACCTCTCCTCGGAAGATCCGCGCATCCACTTCGGGCTCGGGGCTGCGACGGAGGTGCGCGCGCTCGTCATCCGCTACCCGAACGGCTCCCGGATCCGACTGGCGGATATCGCGGCCAACCGGGTCGTGACTCCGCCCGCCGTGGGTCCTTAGCGGCGCACCGAGGGTTGGTCAGGAGCCTCTCGCGTTGGTGGACGGCTCCCTATGACCCACGAGCCGAGCGCACCACACGCCTGACGCGCGCCGCCGTCATCCGTGTCGCGCCCGCCCCATCGAGCCACGCGAACACCTCCGGCCGCATCCCGAGCGCCGTCACCCCGATCACGTCTCTTTTCCGCGAACGCGCGAGGACGCCGCGCAGCCCCGAGAGCTCGTCCGCGTACACGTCGATCTCCTCGGCCCCGCCGTCGCGGGCGCCCGCGACCAGTCGTTGGACCGTCTCCTCACGAGCCCGCCCCCGGAGGTACCGGAGCAGCTCGGCGATCGCGAGATGGTCCGAGCCGCGCGCGGCTCGATACGCGAAGGCATGCAGGATCTGGTCGGTTCGATCTCCGGCGGCGCAGATCACGAGCCAGATCTCTCCCCCCGAACGCCGAAGGCCCGCGCAGATCTCGGTGAGCCCGAGCATCCCGGCCTCGTTGTGGGCGTAGTCCACGACGACGACGCGCCCGTCGAGCTCGAACAGGTTCGCTCGTCCCGGGTTGCGTTCGGGATCGGTCACGAACGTCGTGAGACCCTTGACGACCGCTCGTTCGGGCAGGCCGATGCCGATCGCGGCGGAGGCGGCCTGCATCGCGTTCATCACGTTGTGGCGCGAGATGCCCGCGATCGTGACCGGCACGTCCATCAGCTCCAAGAGCGGTCGCGACGTCGAGCCGTCGAGGACGGTCATCCACCCGTCGAGCGGGACCGTCGCGCGGCCCCCTTCGGCCAGGGCGTCGCGGATCGCCGGATGCCAGGGATCGAGCGAGCAGAGCCACGGTCGTCCGGTCGCGACCCTTCGCATCGAGAGCACCCGCGGGTCGTCCGCGTTCAAGACGTCCCATCCGTCCGGCCGGGTGATTCGCGTGACCGACGCCTTCACCTCGGCGAGCTGATCGATCGTCTGGATACCGTGGAGGCCGAGGTGGTCCTCGGAGACGTTGGTCACGATGGCCACGTCGTTATGGAGCACGCCGATCCCGCGGAGCAGGATGCCGCCCCGCGCCGTCTCGAGGACGGCGACGTCGGGCTCCTCGGCCAGCGCCCTCGCCGCGCCGCCGAACCCCGAGTAGTCGCCCTCCTCGATCAGGTCGCCGTCGTCGCGATAGACACCGTCGGTCGAGGAGTACGCGACGCTTCGGTCCGCCGATCGGACGATGTGGGCCAGGAGCCGGACGGTGGTGGTCTTTCCGTTCGTGCCCGTCACCGAGACCACCGGTGTGTCGGGATCGGGCACGATCGGCTCGTCGCCGGGTTCGACCGCCTCGACCCGGCCTGCGGCCTCGGCGAGCAGGCGGTCGACCGACCGGCGGCCGCCCGCCGAGTCCAGGAGGGGTGCCACCTCGTGTCCAAGCGCCTCGGCCGCCCCTCGCCGCCGCCACGGGAAGGCGACGACCACCTGGTCGGGTTCGGGACCGGGTCGGCTCCGGACGGCGAGCCGTACGCCGCTCGCCGTGGCGAGCCGCGACGTGAGGCGGGCCGCCAGCCGCGCGACGGTCCGCCTGCGTTGATCCGATCCGTGGCGACCGGGTCGGCCGCTCACCCCGGCTCGCTCCATCGCAGCCGAGAGGCGTTCCTCGGGGACGCCAAGCCACCCGCCGACGCCGATCGTCAGCTTCACCGCGGGGCGAGGGAAGTACAGGTTCGGGCCGTCGAGCACCCGGAGCTCGACGAGGTCGGCGCGAGGTGGGGCCACGAGCGCGAGCTTAGTCAGCCCGGGTCGCCCGCGTGATACCGGCGGAACGCCGGCACGCGCCACGCGACGATGCCCGCGCCCGCGATGCAGAGCAGCCCGCCGGACACGACCGACGCCATCGGCGAGAAGGCCGCCGCGACGAGTCCTGCTTCCAGGTCGCCGAGACGCGGCCCGCCGGTGACCACGAGGATGTGGATGCCGAACAGCCGGCCGCGCAAGTGTTCCGGGACCGTGACCTGCAGGATCGTGTTCCGGAACACCGCCGAGATCACGTCGGCCGCGCCCGCGACCGCGAGGAAGAACAGACCGAGCCACAGGTTCTTGCCGACGAGGCCGAAGGCGGCGATCCCCGCCCCCCACACCACAACGGCCCAGATCACGGCCAGTCCCTGGTGGCGGATCCGCCCCACCCATCCGCTCGTCGCCGCCCCGACGAACGCACCGACGGCGGGCGCCGCGAACAGGAGTCCGACCACCGTCGCACCGCGATGGAACTGCATGAGCGCGAGCACCGGGAAGAGCGCGCGAGGCATCCCGAACACCATCGCGATGATGTCGATCACGAACGTCGACTGCAGGACCTGGCGGCCGCGCAGGAAGGCGAACCCTTCTCGCACGGCGCGCAAGCCCACCGCCGTGCGCTCGCCCTGGGTTGGCGGCATCGGGCGGATCGAGATCGACGCGAGCAGCAACAGGCCGATCGAGATCAGGTCGATCGCATACGCCCAGGAGAACCCGAGCGTCGCCACGACGACACCGGCGAGCGCAGGGCCGATCAGACCGGCGCCGTTCCAGATGATCTGGTTCAAGGCCGCGGCGGCTGGCAGGAGGCCGCGATCGAGTAGCCGAGGGGTCATGGCGCTGCGCGTCGGGCTGTCGATCGCGCTCGTCGCCGCGATCCCGGCAACCGCCACATAGATCAGGCCGAGCGGCGGGTCGCCGTGCAGCGCACCCGCGAACAACAGCCCGGAGGAAGCGAGGTAGCCCACCTGCGCCGTGATGAGGATCTTCCGGCGATCGAAGGCGTCGAGGAACGTGCCACCCGCCAGGGTCCCGGCCACGAGCGCCAGGAACCCGACGAGCCCGATCAACCCCACCGCGACCGTGGAGTCGGTCAGGCTGAAGACTTGCAGGAACGTCGCGACGATCGTGAATTGGGTGCCGAACGTCGACGCCAGCAGCCCCAGCCACAGGCGCCGGAAGTCGCGCGACGCGCGCAGCGGCGTGACGTCGACCGCGATCCGCCGCGCGAACCCTCCGATCCGCGACGTCCGCGGTGGGTCGGGCTCGTCGCTCATACCGTCGAAGGTAGCAACGGATCCTGGCCGGATCGGCCGGGCTCGCCGGTCAGCCGGTGCCCGCGCCGATCGCTTCGTCGAGGATCCCGAGGCCCTCGGCGAGCAGACCCTCGTCGATCGTGAGCGGCGGGAGCAGCCGGATCACGTTGTCGTAGGTCCCGGCCTTCAGGATCACCACGCCGTCCTCGAGGCAGCGCCGCACGATCGCCGTCCCCGTCGCTCCGTCGAGCGGCTCCTTCGTGGAGCGATCGGCCACCAGCTCGATCGCGGTCATCATCCCGCGACCCCGGACGTCGCCGATCACGGCGTGGCGGTCCTGCATCTCGGTCAGCCGCTGGAGCACTTTCGCGCCGAGCCCGCGGGAGCGTTCGAGCAGGCCCTCCCGCTCGATCTGATCCAGGACCGCCAGCGCGGCCGCCGCCGCGACCGGATTGCCTCCGTAGGTGCCGCCGAGACCGCCGACATGCACGGCGTCCATGAGGTCCGCGCGCCCGGTGACCGCACTGATCGGCAGGCCGCCACCGAGCGACTTCGCGCTGGTGATGAGGTCGGGCACGACGCCCTCGTCCTCGATCGCGAACCAGCGGCCGGCGCGGCCCATGCCGCTCTGGATCTCGTCGGCGATGAACACGATGCCGTGCTCGGAGCAGAGGTCCGCGACGCCCTTCACGAAGCCCGGAGCGGGAACGATGAACCCGCCTTCACCCTGGATCGGCTCGAGGATGACCGCGGCGACGTTCTCCTCGCCGATGTGCTTGTGGATCTCGTCGCGGGCGTACGCGAGGGCCTCCTCGGCGCACCGCTCGGGACCGCCCGGCCAGCGGTAGGGGTACGCGAACGGCAGGCGGTAGATCTCGGGCGCGAACGGACCCATGCCCTGCTTGTAGGGCATGACCTTCGCGGTCAGCGACATCGCGAGCAGGGTCCGCCCGTGGAACGCGTGGTCGAACGTCACCACAGCCTGACGACCCGTCGCCTTGCGCGCGATCTTCACCGCGTTCTCGACGGCCTCCGCGCCGGAGTTCGCGAACATCGTCTTCTTGGGCGCGTGGCCGGGAGCGAGCGCGTTCAGTCGCTCGGCCAGCTCGATGTAGGGCTCGTTCGCGGTCACGTGGAAGCAGGTGTGGGTGTCGAGCTCGAGCTGTCGCTGAGCCGCGGCGACCACCTCGGGAGAGGTGTGACCGACGTTCAGGACCGAGATGCCGGTCGCGAGGTCGAGCAGCCGGTTGCCGTCGACGTCCTCGATGATCGCGCCGGAGGCTCGGGCCGTGACGATGGGGTGCGTGTTGAACACGCCCTGGGGGACGGCCGCCGCACGGCGTTCGAACCACTCGCGCGACTTCGGTCCGGGGATCTCGGTGACGACCTTGCGTTCCTGCGGGATGTCCACGCTCCGCCTCCTCGAGACCGGTCGAACCCAGAGTCTCGCATGCCGGGCGGCCCGGGGGCGGGTCGGTCGGTCCGAGCGCCCTACGAGGCCCGGTGCCTGCGAGCGTGACGCGCGGGCGTGGTCGCCGGTTCGGACCCGCCGATCACGTGGGTGACCTTGAGCCCGAACGCCGCCTCGGCGCGGTGGGGGAGGTCGATCTTCAACCACTTCGACAGACCCCGCGGCAAGGTCGAGATCACGATCTCGTCGAACGGGCCGTGGTCGCGCAGCGCATCCTCGATCGCGAGCATCGGGTTCCCATCGCCGACCTCGCCCTCGAACTCGCTCTCGAGCCCCGCGAACCGCGCCATCGCCGCATCCAGGCGCGAGCGGGCGGTCGCCCTCGCCTCACCTTCGGTCCAGACGTGGTCGCGGGGCGGCGTCGCCGGAACCACGACGTGGAAGCTGCTCGGATCTGCCCGAGCGAGCTCGCGGATCCGCGAGACGAGGGGCTCGCCGGCCAGGGTCTGGTTCGCCACGACCAGGTAGCGGGGCATCGGCACCACCTCCGTCGACCGATGCTACGCCCCGATGCTCCGAAGCGGAACCCCCGACCGTGCTGCTCCCCGAGTGGCCTGTTCCCGGTCGGTTTCGGCATACTTGGGCCGGAAGGACCTGTGGGGTCGCGGAAAACGGAACGGGAGGTCTCGATGGCCACGGCAACGAAGACGTGGAAGATGTTCATCGGCGGCGGATGGGTCGACTCGGCAAGGGGAGAGGCCGAGCCGAACATCGACCCCTCGACCGAGGGTATCGCGGACGAGGTCCAGGTCGGTTCTCGGGACGATGCGGATAGGGCCGTCGAGGCCGCGCAGAAGGCCTACGACGAGGTCTGGTTCGACACCCCGCCGAAAGAGCGCTCGGCGATGCTGTTCAAGCTGGCGGACGCGATCGACGCCGATGCCGAGAACCTCGCCTTGCTCGAGGCGCAGGACGTCGGCAAGCCGATCTCGGTCTCGAGCGCCGACATCCCCTTCATCA
>Ga0299907_10002500_pt1 | contig 11358 bp, 12 predicted proteins | sample RVTome_16_FD_198680 | JGI IMG/M metagenome (GOLD analysis project Ga0299907, IMG submission 198680) | Soil microbial communities from uranium-contaminated site in the Upper Colorado River Basin, Wyoming, United States - RVT152D67 (version 2) ...
ACATCCGCTGGCGGCCCGAGCCGGGCTCCAAGCCGGAGATCCTGCACACCCTGAACGGCTCCAGCCTTGGTTTCGCCAGGACGGTTGCCGCGCTTCTCGAGGTCGGCCAGCAGGCTGACGGCTCGGTCGGCCTGCCGGCGGCGCTTCAGCCCTGGCTCGGTCGCGACCGGCTCTAGCTGAAGCACATCTAGCCCCGGGCGACGGGCGCTTCTAGCCCCCGACTCGCGCCTGCCGAGACTTCCCTATCCGGCCGAGCCAGACGCCCAACCAGATCCCGGTCCCTGCCGCCACCAGCACCGGCGACCGATCGAGACGCGGCTGGTAGCCCAATCCGTCGGCGACAGCCAGCGCGCCGGCGAGCACGAGCGTGGCCGGCCCGAGCGGATGCTCCGCCAGGCTGCGCCGCGCCTGTAACCTAGCGAGCGCGTTCCACGACCTGGTCAGGCCGCAGGCCGGGCATGGCCGGCCGGTCGCTCGGCGGAAGGGGCAGAGCACCGGGCCTTCGCGCGCCAGCGACGCGGGCAGGGCCGCTGCCGCCAGCACGGCCAGGCCGAGCAGGCGCGCGCCGCTCACGTCCGGCGCAGCGGCAACCCGCGCGAGTCGGGCACGCTGTTCAGCGCAATCAGGATCAGGTCGATGAGCGCCCAGATGCCGCACAGCCCGAGCGTGACCAGCTTCAGCACGCCGAGTCCCGTGTAGCCCAGGTAGAAGCGGTCGATGCCGAACATGCCGACGAAGAAGGACAGCAGCACCGCCGTCAGCCAGTCCTTGTCGGAGAACACGCCCGGGATCTCCATCACCTGGAACCATGTGCCCTGACCGTCGGCACGCCGGGCGAAGGTGGCGGCCCGGATGTAGCCCGCCTTGGCCTGCGCCTGCAGGTCGGGAGTGCTGTACGGGCCCTCCTCGGTGCCCATGCGCTGGATCATGAACATGCCGTAGCCCTGGTTGGTCATGCTCCGCCCCTCGCTGCTGATGTCAGGCCGGAGGATACGCCGCGCGCGAGGGCCTCAGGCGGCGGCGACGAGCGGACGAGCGCTCTCGAACGCTGATGGGCGGGCGGCGCGCACGCAGTCGGCGCATACGACCAGCGGCCGCCACGAGCGACGGGCACGCTGGGCGGTGTCGGCGTCGACCGGATGGCGGCAGAGCTCGCATTGGACGGGAGTGAAGCGCGTTCGTTCTGTCATGGCCGTAGCCTGCCCGGCCCGCCCGGCCGGCGACCACCTGCCGTCCGGCCCGATCTGGCGGCCCACATGGCCCGCCCGGGCAGGACGTTGGGCGGCAGTCGCCGCACGTTGGGCGGCACGCCGCGACCTGTGCGCGATCGGGCGCGCGCCGACCGACGCGCTACGCTAGCGCCGGAGAGGTGGCCGAGTGGTTTATGGCGGCGGTCTTGAAAACCGCAGAGTGAAAGCTCCGGGGGTTCGAATCCCTCCCTCTCCGCCACCGTGGCCAAAGAAGGGTCCGGACGGTGGCCAGCAATGGTGTAGGCTCGCAGACACCTGAGGGGCGCCCCTGGCCGTTTGGCGGTCGATGCGTACGTACGCAGGCAATGTGGCGCGCGAGCGCTTGGTGGGGATAACCGCGGCTGGCCCGCGAGGAGGGATTGCTCGATGACCGGCCACCCAAACGGGGCAACGTCATACGTAACGCTAACCGGCGGCACCCATGCGCTGAGACGCACACGGCGGATACTGGGCCTGGCGCTGCCAGTTGTCCTGCTCGTGCTCGCGCTCGCCTCTCCCGTCCGCGCCGACACCATCAACATCGTCGGCAATACCGCGGGCCAGTTTGCGACGGCGACCGTCGTGTGCGAATTCAACGCCCAGACCAACACGTTCACCTTCACGGCCACGAACACCTCGGCCATCACCCATCCCGGCAGCACGGCCACCATCACCGCCATCGGCTTTGACCTGCCGCCGGCGGGTAACGCCAGTTCATCCGGCCTGAACGGCTTCACGGGCATGCAGGCTCCGTCGCTGTCGTCCAACTTCACCTTCTCGGACGCCGACGTCGGCAACGTGCCCCAGTTCAACAACGCCGTCCTGGACTTCGCCTTCCTCACCGGCGCCAGCGGGACCTTCGCCTCCGGCAGTGTCACCGCCGGCCTCCTGCCGGGAGAGAGCGCGACCTTCTCAGTGTCGGGCGCGGCGTTCGCTGGGCTGACGGAGGAGGAGATCTGCAACGCCATTTTCGTCCGCTTCCAGAACGTGCCGCTGGCGGCCGGAGGCGAGGGCAACGACGTCGGCGTACCGGCGTCGACCGACACGCCCGATCTGGTCGGTCTCACCCATGGCAACCTGGCCACGGCCGATGTGACCTGCGCATTCAACGCCCAGACCAACACCTTCACCTTCACCGTCCTCAACACGTCGCCCTTCGACGCGCGGATCACGGGCATCGGCTTCGACCTGCCGCCGGCAGGCAACGCCAGCAAGTCCGGCCTGAACGGCTTCACGGGTACAGTCACCTACCAGCCGGCGGATGTAAGTTTCACGTTCTCCGACGCCGCGCTGGGCAAGGTGCCGCAGGTGAGCGGCGCGGTGCTCGACTTCGGTTTCGTGACGGGCAAGAACTTCGCCGGCGGGAAGGCGAGCAAGGGCTTGCCGCCGGGGATCGATCCCGGAGAAGAGGCGACCTTCGTGGTTACCGGAGCCGCGTTTGCCGGGTTCACCGAAGAGGAGATCTGCGACAGCATCGTTGTGCGCTTCCAGCGCGTGGGAGCAGACGGCACGCTCGGGGACGTCGCGCTCCCGCAGCCGGAGTAGCTGCAACGGCCGCCCCGTAGGCAGGTGGCGCGCCTAAGCCGGTAACGCCGCGCGCAGGAACGAGGCGGCGTTGCCGCCCATCACACCCTCGACGGTCGCCCGCTCGAGGCCGGCCGAGAGCAGGGCGTCGGTCAACAAGGGCAGGCCGGCGGCGTCGATCGCGCCGCGCAGCGCACCGTCCATGTCCGAGCCGATGGCAACCCGCGTTCGCCCCGCTTCGGCGACGAGCCGCTGGATCAACTCGACCGCCCGCTCCAGCCCGCCCCCGTTGAGCGCCGTCGCAAGGACCGCCCCGACCAGCCCGCCTGACTGCCCCACCAGGCGTGCCAGCTCGGCCGGCACGTTGCGCGTCGCCGGCGAGTAGCGCCGCCAGCGGCTACCCGCGCCGTGGATCTCGACCAGCCCGGTGTGGCTGAGCAGGAACGGCCGGCGTAGCAGCGGCAGCGCCTGCTCGAGGCCCACGCGCGACATGTGCGCCAAGTCGACCATGATGCCGACCCGCTCGAGCTCGCCGATCGCCTCGCGCCCGAGGCCGGTCAGCCCGCCGCGCGCCCGGCCGGTGCCTGACCCGACTAGGTCATTGTCCATCACGTGGGCCGGGCTGAGCATGCGCACGCCGAGGCGGTGCAGTCGCCAGGCGTTGGTCAGCTGGCCGCCGAGCACGTGGCCACCCTGCACGCCGAGCAGGATGCCGACCGGTCCGCCGGGGGCCAGGCAGCGCTCGAGGTCGGCGCGCCGCCTGATCAGCAGCAGCCGGCCGCCCGACTCCGTCACCCAGCGCTCGATGCGCCCGATGTGCCAGTCGGCCAGCGCCATGTTGCTGCGCAGTGCAGCTGCTGGCGCACCGAGCGACCGAAAGTGCCAATTCGAAAGTGTCCCGCGCAGGTCGGGAAACCTGGTCGCGACTGTGAGGCCGACGACATTCACACCGGCCGACTGCAGCCGCGGCAGGTCGACCAGGCCGCGCCCGGCGGTCAGGAACCGGTGGCGGAAGAGGGCACTGCCGACCACTAGGTCGACGATCGCCGAACTGGCATGGATCGCCTGGGCCAGGTCGGACGCGCCTGCCGCGCCGGTCACTGCCGACCGGTTGACCGCTCGATCGACGACCACGCTGAGCAGGCCCATCGCTCAGCGCCGCAACAGCCCGCGGCCGATGCCGCCGACGACCAGGCCACAAATGAAGCCGCCGATGTGAGCCATGTAGGCGACGCCGCCGGTCTGCTCGGTGACCGCGATCTGGCCCAGCCCGTTGACGAACTGCAGCACGGCCCATAGCCCGATCACGATCAACGCCGGCACCCACATCGCGAAGCGGAACAGGAAGACCAGCACCCGGTTCGAAGGGAAGAGCACAAGGTACGCGCCCAGCACGCCAGAGATGGCGCCCGACGCGCCAAGCGACGGGATCAGCGAGCCCGGCTCGAGCATGATCTGGGCCAGCGAGCCGGCCACGCCGGCGACCAGGTAGAAGCCGACATAGAGAACGCTACCCAGCGTGTGCTCGATGTTGTCGCCGAAGATCCACAGGAAGAGCATGTTGCCCGCCAGGTGCAGCCAGCCGCCGTGCATGAACATGCTCGAGATGAGCGTCAGGTAGATCGGGTCCGGGCCGGGCGCGAGCGGGATCTCGACGCGGTTGCCCGGCGGCCCGATGACCTGCGGCCCGACGATGTCAATGCCGCGCGTGATCTCGGCCGGCACGACCGACCAGCCGTACGTAAAGGCCTCGTCGGGCAGCTGCAGGAAGACGAAGACCAGGACGTTGAGCGCGATGAAGGCGAGCGTCACGTAGGCCAGCCCGCGGTTGGGCAGGTTCTCGTCAGCGAGGGGCAGCATGGGCGCGGCCCGACGGCGCCAGCCGCGCTCGGGTCAGCCGGTCTCGCCGACCGGTTGGCGCTCGCCGCCGCGGACCTGCTCCAGCTTCGCCTGGAGCGTCTCGACCTTGACCCGCCGGCCGGTCCACAGCTGGCAGGCGGCGGCCGTCTGGTGGAGCAGCATCAGGTCGCCGTTCAGCGCGCCGACCGCCCCCGCCGCCCGGGCGTCTCGGACGAGGCGTGTTTCGGCCGGGGCGTAGCTCAGGTCGAGTACGAGCAGGTCTGGCGGCAGCAGCTCCGCGGCAATCGGCGACACCTCGGCCGAGTCGGGCCACGCCGAAGCATTGATCAGCACCTTAGTCTTGGCCAGTTCGGCCTCGATGACCGATTCGTGCCACGGCAGCGCGCGCAGCTCCATGTGCGCGGCCGTGCGCCCGAAATGTCGCACCAGTCCCTCGGCCCGGTGAAGATGGCGGTTGAACACGACCACGCGCTGGAAGCCGCCCGTGATCAGGGCATAGACGACCGCTCGCGCCCCACCACCGGCACCGAACACGACCGCCGCCTTGGGCATCTTCTGCTTGCCGATGAGCGCGTCGAGCGCGACGCGGAAGCCGATCACGTCGGTGTTGTGGCCGACCAGCCGCGCTCCTTCGCGAGTGATCGTATCGACGGCTCCGGTGTGCTGCGCCTCCTCGGTCAGCCGATCGACCAGCGGCAACACCCGGTCCTTGTACGGCACGGTGATGTTGGCGCCCAGGTAGTCCTCGTCGCGCAGCCGGCCGATTGTATCGGGCAGCTCCATCAGCAGCGTGTCGAGCGGCTCGTACTGCGCGTCGATGCCCAGCTCGTCGAAGCACGCCTGCTGGAGTACGCCCGACAGAGACTGGGCCACCGGATGGCCGATGAGCACGACGCGCTTGGGCATGAAGCGGATCCTTCCGACTGACTGCTCGCCGATGTGGAGACGCCCCGTCACGGGTGACGGGGCGACCGCACTCGATCGATTCCCGGCGCCGCGCGGGCGGCCGCCACGAGGTCTGTGCCGATGATACGGGCAGGCGCTGGAGGTCGCAATCGACGCTCAGCCGGGCCGTCCGGGCGGCCGGTCCGAAGGGGGTCGCGTGCTATGATCGGCCGGCGTGAGCAGAGGAGAGGTCGCATAGAGGCCTAGTGCGGCGGTTTGCTAAACCGTTGAGTGGGGTAACCTGCTCCGAGGGTTCGAATCCCTCCCTCTCCGCCAGGTTTCTCCGACAGCACCGACACGCACAGCGCGCGCCCGTAGCTCAGTGGATAGAGCGTCAGGTTGCGGACCTGAAGGCCGTGAGTTCGAGTCTCGCCGGGCGCGCCAACCCAGTTGGCCCATGTGCTCGGCATCAGCCCGACACGCGCTCGAGCGCCCAAAGCTGAGCCACGCCCGGTGCGCAGCCAGAGCGGGAGCCGCTCGATCGATGGACGGTGCTATACGATCGGGGTGTGAATTACGAGTTCCACATGGGCGCAGCTTTGGCCGAGGCCCGAGCAGGCGCCGACCGCGGCGACCGCGCGCATGGTTCCGCCGCAACGCTCGATGACGTGCTCGTTGCGCGGGCACACGATCAAGTGCGCACGACCGGCGATCCGACCGCCCACGCCGTGCTCAACGTGGTGCGTGAGGCAGCACGCCGACTCGGCCAAGAGCGGCTGTCGGGCGTCACGGTCTTCGCAACGCACGAGCCGTGCATGATGTGCCTCGGCGCTCTGCTCGAGTGCGACGTCGACAACCTTGTCTACGCGCTGTCCGACCCTGGAACCGGCGCGGTCGGCCGGTCGCAGGCCGCCGGTTACGGACGTCGCCTGCACGTCGTGTCGGGGATCATGCAAGCCGAGGCGGCAGACTTGCGCCGCGCGCCCGCCGGCCGAGGTCGCTGACGGTATCTCGCCGGCAGGCAAGCCAGCCGACCTTCCGACGGCCACAGTCGGCCTTCGCGGAGGCGGGTCGAGTCAGCTCCTTTGTTATCCTCACTTGCGGAGAGGTGTCCGAGTGGTTGATGGTGCCGCTCTCGAAAAGCGGTGTGCGAAAGCACCGTGGGTTCGAATCCCACCCTCTCCGCCACCTCGCTCGATCACCTCGCCACGTCGCCCCGGAGAGGTCGCCTAGAGGCCTAGGGCGCCGCACTGGAAATGCGGTATGGGGCAACCCATCGAGGGTTCGAATCCCTCCCTCTCCGCCACGCCTCAGCCTGGTTGTAGCGCCTTGACCGCACCGACCATCGGGCCGCTCGAGATGGCGACCTTCACGTTTGCCACTGACGAGCCTGACGCCGGCGGCGAGGGCGTGGTGATGGCCTATGTAGTCCGCCACGCCGGTGGGGTGCTGCTGTTCGACACCGGCTTCGGCTTCGGCAGCACCCTGGTCGACGATCGGTATCACCCGCGCGCCCGCCGCTTGCCCGACGCGCTCGCCGGCGCCGGCCTCGCCCTGGCCGATGTGAGCGCGGTCGTCAACTGCCATCTCCACATCGACCATGCCGGCCAGAACCACCTGCTGCCCGGCGTGCCCATCCATGCCCAGCCACAGGAGTGGGATCTGGTCCAGGGCGGCGGCCACACGATCAACGAGTGGGTCGACTTCGCCGCTGCCGACTACCGCCTGCGCGCCGGCGACCACCAGCTGGCGCCCGGCATCTCCGTACTGGCCTCGCCCGGCCACACCGCCGGCCATCAGTCACTCGCCGTCGAGACAGCCGACGGGCTGGCCATCTTGGTCGGCCAGGCCTGCTACAGCGTCGGCGAGTGGACCGGCGAGCCAAGGGCACGCGAGGGCCTGTCGCGTGCGCCGGACCGGGCCGCGTACCGTCGGTCCATCGCGCGCCTGCGCAGCCTCAATCCAGCCCACCTCTACTTCGGCCACGACCGCGCCGTCTGGACCGGCTCGTCGGCACCCGGCGAGCAACCCCCGGCCCCTTCCTTCAGGCCCTAAGCCGACCAGCGCTATGATTCCGGTGCCGTGCTAGGCGGGGAACTAGCGGTGCCCTGTACCTGCAAACCGCTCCAGCAGGGCTGAATCCCCTCCCGAGGCCCGCGTTCGCGGATGCCGACGGAGCGATCGACGTTGAGGATCGGGTCCCGCGCAGCGGCGACGCGTGAACCTCGTCAGGTCCGGAAGGAAGCAGCGATAAGCGCTGCTCGCCGGGTGCCGCGGACCGGCCTGGTCCGAGTCGATCGCCCGGATGGGCACGCGGCCGTCACCGGTCGACGGAGGGTGCACGGCAAACGTTCGCCGGCGCAGGGCCGATAATCGACCCACGCATGTCGACCACCGTCCAGGCGAGCAGTTCCGGCGCCGGCTCCCACCACGCGCTGTACCGGCGTTGGCGCGCCCAGCGTTTTGTCGAGATCGTCGGCCAGGAAGCTGTCGTGACGACGCTGCGCAACGCCGTCCGGCTCAACCGCCTCTCCCACGGACTGCTCTTGGTCGGACCGCGCGGGACCGGCAAGACGTCGATGGCGCGCATCCTGGCCAAGGCGGTCAACTGCCTCGCTCTCGACGACGGCGAGCCCGACGACACGTGCGAACCGTGCGTGGCCATCCGTGACGGGCGAGCGCTCGACGTGGTCGAGATGGACGCCGCCTCCAACAACCGCGTCGACGACATGCGCGACCTTCTGCCGCGCGTCTACACGGCCCCGTCCGACCTGCGTCGAAAGGTATTCATCATCGACGAGGTGCAGCGCATCAAGGAAGGCTGGGACGTGCTTCTCAAGACGCTCGAGGAGCCGCCCGACGACGTCTACTTCATCTTCTGCACCACCGATCCCAGCCAGATCCGTCCGGCGGTCATCTCGCGCCTGCAGCGCTATACCTTCCGACCGCTGTCCGAGAAGCTGATCCTGGGCAAACTGCGACGCATCGCCGAGGCAGAGGGCCGGGCGGTGTCCGACGCTGCGCTGGTGCTGCTCGCCGAGCGCGCCGCCGGCGGCATGCGCGACGCCGAGTCGATGCTCGACCAGGTGCTCTCGAGCGGGGCAGATTCGATCGATGCGGCCGACGTGCGCGACCTGCTCGGCCTGGCCGACGACGAACTGGTCGATCGCTTCATCGCCGCCCTCGCCGGCGGTGACCCGTTGGACGGCATCCACGTACTTGATGGCGTCGAGCGCGACGGGCGCGACCTTGTCGCTTTCGCCGACCAGGTCGTTGCGCGCATGCGTGAACGCCTCGTGGCGGTGCTAAGTGGCGGTCAACCGTCCGCATCACCCGCCCGGACGCTCGCCGGCGCGGCCCGCCGCCTGGCCGGACTGGACATCAATCGGACCGGAATCGGCGGGTACCGCTTGCAGCTCGAGCTGGCACTGTTCGAGGCGGCATCAAGCAGCGCCGCCCAGGAGCCGGTTGACCGGTCGACCCCGACCGCAGTACGACCCGCCCCGGCGACCGCCTCGGTCGCTGAGTCGTCTCCGCCGCCATCGACCCGGGCTGACTCGCCCGCCGCGCCTGCTGGCCGCCGCCGCCCACCAGGCGAGCGCCCCGCCGCCGAGGCCAGCAACCGGCCATCTGGACCCGCCGTCGTACCAGCCGCGCGTTCTCGTCCTGGCCCGGCCGCGACTGCGTCGCCGCCGGCCGCTGACGGCAACGTCCTGCTGGCCAGGCTGCTCAGCGCCTGGCCCGACGTGGTCAGCCATGTCGCGCGCAATCCGGCCAACCGCCCGTTGATCTCGGCCTGCCGGCCGGTCGACTATCGCGACGGCGTCGTCGTCCTTGGATTCCCCGAGAGCCAGGGCTTCCTGCGCGACATCGCCGAGCGTAAGCGGACCGTGCTGGAAGAGGGTGTGGCGGCTGTACTGGGTGAGCCCGTCCGCGTCCGTTGCGTGGCGACCAACGTGGAGCTCGCCGAGCCCGCCGCCGACGCCCACGGCGACCTGGTCGCCCAGGCGCGGCGCATCTTCGCCGACGATCTCGTTGACGTGCGCCAGGTCGAGTAGAGGAGAGCAGCACATGGGAATGGGCAACCTCGCGCGGATGGCGCAGCAGATGCAGGCCGAGATGGCCCGCGTGCAAGCCGAGCTCGATGCGCTGACCGTCGAGACGAGCGCCGGCGGTGGTGCGGTGACCGCCGTCGTCAATGGCCGCCAGGAACTGCTGTCGCTGCGCATCGACCCCGCCGCCGTCGATCCCGGCGACGTCGAGATGCTGCAGGACCTGATCACGGCGGCAGTCAACGACGCGCTGCGCCAGGTTCGCCAGACGGCAGAGCAGAAGATGGCGCGGGTCACCGGTGGTCTGCAACTGCCCGGTCTCGGCTGATCGGTGGCGGCGACCCTCCCCGAGCCCGTCGTACGGCTCATCGAAGCTCTCTCGCGCCTGCCCGGCGTGGGCCCGAAGACTGCCCAGCGCCTGACCTACCACCTCCTGCGCGCGCCGGCGGCCGAAGCACGCGCGCTGGCGGCGGCACTGCTGGCAGTGCGCGACGAGATCGTCTACTGCTCGACCTGCTTCAACATCGCCAGCCAGCCCGTGTGTGCGATCTGCCTCGACGCGGCCCGCGACGACGAACGGCTGTGCGTCGTCGAGGAGCCACTCGATGTCCTGGCGCTCGAACGGACCGGCGCCTTCCGCGGCCGATATCACGTCCTGCATGGGGCGATCTCGCCGATGGACGGCATCGGCCCCGACCGGCTGCGCATCGCCGAGCTCCTCGACCGGGTCCTGCGCCGAGCCGAGGAGGGGAGCCCGTACGCCGAGGTCGTGCTGGCAACGAACCCCACCCTCGAGGGCGAGGCCACAGCCATGTACCTCGCCGAGCGTCTGACGCCGGCCGCCCGCTCGATCACCCGTATTGCGCGCGGCATCCCTGTGGGCGGCGACCTCGAGTACGCCGACGAGGTCACGCTGGTACGGGCCCTGCAGGGCCGGCGCGAGTTCGAGGTTGCCGAGCGTTGAAGGACAGCCGTTGAGCAACCTCGTCGGCGAGATCCTGCTGCGCCTGGCCAAGGCGGGCGTCGCATCTGTGCTCGGTGGCGTCGTGTTCGTCGTCGCCGTCGGCCTGGGCGAGCCGGCGACGGTCGCCCTGGCGCTGCTTAGCTGGCTGTCGGCGGCAGCCTTCGTGCTCCTCGTCGAGACGAGCCCGATCTAGCGCCGACTGCCCGCCGGGCCGCCGCCCGTGGCCGTGGCCGCACTTGCGCGTTCTCAGCGATCCGGGTATTCTCTGCCTCCGCGGTCGCCGGACAGGCGACCTGAGGCTCGACCGAGCCTCGAGGCCCGAAAATCCCTGAGATTTTCCTTGACAGCCCACTTGGCTACGTGCCACAATGTGGGGCTGCCCGGGACAGGAATGACCGCGGGAGCTGCACCTTAACAAGTGAAGAGTGGTAGGCAATCAGCAAGTGCGAGCGGGTCCAAACCCCGATCCGTGGAACTGACCGGAAGGCCAGTTCTTCTTTTTCGGAGAGTTTGATCCTGGCTCAGGATAAACGCTGGCGGCGTGCATGAGACATGCAAGTCGAACGGGTGACTCGAGCTTGCTCGAGTCGCTAGTGGCGGACGGCTGAGTAACGCGTTGGTGACCTGCCCCGAAGTGGGGAATAACTGCCCGAAAGGGTGGCTAATACCGCATGTGATCGTTCGTTCGTTCGATCGATCAAAGCCGCAAGGCGCTTCGGGAGGGGCCTGCGTCCGATTAGCTCGTTGGTGGGGTAATGGCTCACCAAGGCGACGATCGGTAGGTGGTCTGAGAGGACGATCACCCAGACTGGGACTGAGACACGGCCCAGACTCCTACGGGAGG
>Ga0299907_10002501_pt1 | contig 11357 bp, 11 predicted proteins | sample RVTome_16_FD_198680 | JGI IMG/M metagenome (GOLD analysis project Ga0299907, IMG submission 198680) | Soil microbial communities from uranium-contaminated site in the Upper Colorado River Basin, Wyoming, United States - RVT152D67 (version 2) ...
CTATCGGCGGCCTCTGACACGACGGGACTTCCTCCGGCGATCGCTCGCGACGGGCGTGGCGCTGCCGAGCGCCGCCGCGATCCTCGCGGCATGCGGTGAGGGCAACGGCGACGGAGGCACGGGCACGACCGGCGGCGACGACACGGCCCCCCGGTTCGGGACCCCGGAGAACCCGGCCACTTTGCAGAGCTTCCCGGACAACCCGCCGATCGAGTCGGGCCTGGAGCCCGAGGACGGGCCGCTCGTGATCTACAACTGGGAGCAGTACTTCTACAAGGCGGTGCTCAAGGACTTCGGGAAGAAATTCGGCGTCGACTGGAAGTACGAGACCTTCTTCAACATGGAGGAAGCGATCCAGAAGTTCCAGACCGGACAGGTGACGGCCGACGTCTTCTTCCCGACGATCGACTACGTCCCGAAGCTCGCGGCGGCGAAGTTGCTGCAGCCGCTCAACCATGACTATCTCCCCAACACCACGAACCTGTGGCCGGCCCTGAAGGATCCGTTCTACGACAAGGGCTCGCAGTACTCGTTGCCGTACACGATCTACCACACCGGGATCGCGTGGCGGACCGACATGGTCCCGATCGAGCCGGACGCGCTCGTCGCCGCCGGGAACCCGTACGACATCCTCTGGAACACCGAACACGCGGGGATCACGGGGATCTACGACGACTACCGCGAGGCGATGGCGCTCGCGATGCTGCGGAACGAGGGCGCCGGGGTCGACGTCAACACGAAGGACCCCGCCATCATCGATCGCGCCAAGCAGGCCTTGATCGATCTGAACTCGACGATGGACATCCGCCTCACGATCGACGGCGCCTACGCAGGCATCCCCGAGGGCAAGTTCGGGCTGCACCAGTCCTGGTCCGGCGACATCCAGGCAGGCCCCTTCTACGCGGGAGACCCGAAGACGGAGGCGGGGCTCTTCCGCTATCTGTGGCCGGCGCGCGACGGGCTCGGCGGGACGGTCGGCAACGACACCTACTCGATCCCGACCACGGCCAAGAACCCCGTGCTCGCGCACATGTTCCTCAACTACATGATGGAGGAGTTCAACGGGATCAAGAACTGGACCTGGGTCGGCTACCAGGTCCCGTTCACCGTCGTCGACACCGAGACGATCTTCGAGGAGAGCTACCCGGGCCTCGAGGGCTGGTTCTCCTGGGACTGGAAGGGTCACTGGGAGAACCTCAAGCCCACGATCGTCACCGAGGAGGACTTCGACATCGGCAAGCGAGCGATCGGCCTGCCGGTCGAGGTGGACCTGCTCTACCAGAACGCGTTCCAGGAGTTTCGATCGGGCGCCACGGTGGAGGAGAGCTAGCACCGGATGCCGACCCCGACAGGGGGGATCGTCGGCCAGCGCCGCTGGTACTGGCCGGTGTTCGCTACGCCCGGTCTGGTCTGGCTGGTTCTGCTGTTCCTGACGCCGTTCTACGCGATCATGGCCGTCGCGTTCGGCGGCCTCGACCCCATCTTCGCCGGCACCGCGCCCGCGTGGAACCCGGCGGATTGGGACTTCGCGACCTTCCGGGGTGTGGTGGGGGAAGCCTTCGGTGGAGGCGGGCTGGGACTCCAGACGATCTTCATCCGGACGTTGATCTACGTCTCCGTGGCGGTGGGGTCGTGCATCTTGATCGGCTATCCGGTGGCGTACTTCGTCGCACGGCACGCCGGGCGGTACAAGGTGCTGTTCCTGGTGCTGATGATCGCGCCCTTCTGGATGAGCTACCTGATGCGAATGCTCGCGTGGGTGAATCTGCTGAACAATGAGACGGCCGCCCCCGGCCTGGTGAACCAACTGCTCCTCGCCACACCGTTCGTGGACCGACCGATCAACTGGTTCGCCGGTGAGGCAGCGCCGTTCACGGTGATCCTGGGGCTCATCTACGGCTATATCCCGTTCTTCATCCTGCCGCTCTTCGCCGCGCTCGATCGGATCGACAAGGCCCAGCTGGAGGCCTCCCGCGACCTGGGCGCGAGCCCTGCCCGGACCTTCTGGCGGGTGACGCTGCCCCTGTCGAAGCAGGGCATCCTGGCGGGCTCCGTCATCATCATGCTGCCGATGTTCGGCGATTACTACACGCCGACCTTGATGTCCGGCTCGCCCAGCACGACGATGGTGGGCAACGCCATCGACTTCGGGATCCACACAACCGGGCAGTCACCGCGAGGGGCATCGCTCACACTGTTGCTCTCGTTGTTCGTCGCCGTCCTGATGCTCTATTACCTGCTCAGCGTCGCCCGGGCGGCAAGAGAGGCTCGTCAGTGACCGCGGACGTGGCGGTCGGGCGTGCACTGGAGACCACGGCGCCGCAGACGGGCAGACTCCGTGGCTTCCTGGGGAACCCCTGGGCGAAGCCGCGCGTCCTGTGGCTGTGGGCGCTGATCTACGTGGCCTGGACGATCGTCCCGGTGCTGATCGCGCTCCAGTTCTCCTTCAACGACGGCCGGTCCCGGAGCACGTTCCAGGGCTTCTCGCTGCAGTGGTGGCAGGGGATCTTCGACCCGAGCTCGGCGAACTACGACGAGACACTGCTCCCTGCGCTGACGCAGAGCCTGAAACTGGCGGTGCTCACCGTGCCGATCGCCACGATCCTCGGTGTCGGCCTGGCGTTGGGCCTCGCCCGCTGGAGGGGCCGAGGCTCCGGTGCCGCGAACTTCCTGATGCTGTTCCCGCTCGTCACACCCGAGATCGTGATGGGGACCGCGATGTTCCTGATCTTCGTGAACCTCTTCAACTTCATCCCGCTGGGAACCGTCGCCCAGCTCCTCGGGCACGTGACGTTCTCGATCAGCTACGTTGTGATCGTGACCCGCGGCCGCCTGTTCGCGATCGGGCGCGAATACGAGGAGGCGGCGATGGACCTCGGTGCGTCGTCGGCGCAGGCGATCCTCCGCGTCCTCGTCCCCCTCCTGCTCCCCGCGGTGATCGCGAGCGCGTTCATCGTGTTCGCGATCTCGATCGACGACTTCGTGATCAGCGCGTTCCTATGCATCGAGGGCTGCACGACGATCCCGATTAAGATCTACTCGGCGGCTCGCAACGCCGGTTCGCCGAGCCTCAACGCACTGGCCACCTTGATGATGGTCCTGTCCCTGCTCGCGATCACGATCGCCATGCTGATCCAGCGCGCGTTCATCAAGAAGCACGAGGGCGGGGGACGTTCCGCGGTCGAGGACTTCGCCCGCTTGGAGATCTGAGGCTCAGGCGCCTTCGGCGGCGGCTGCCGCGAACCCCTCCGCGGAGATCTCACCGCGCGGGAGCACGCGCAGCGCGTCGACCGGGAGGTACGCCGTCACCGCGTCGCCCTGCCGATGGACGATCTGCTCGCCCTCGTTCTGGACCATGACCTGGATGCGTTCGCCTGGGGCGAGGTTGACGATCACCTGCATCACGGATCCCACGTACACGACCCGCTCGATCATGCCGGGCACTCGGTTCTGCCCCGCGGCACCGGCGGGCTCGAGCTGCACCCTCTCAGGTCGGATGCAGAGCTTCACATGCCCGACGCTGTCCTCCTCGCCCTCGCCGGCGATCAGATGGAACTCGCCCAGCGTCACCGCCGCGCCGCCGCCGTTCGCGCCGTGCGCCGTGGCATCCATCAGGTTCGACACGCCGAGGAAATCTGCCACGTAGGCGGTATCGGGTGACTCGTAGACCTCGCGGGGCGGCCCAACCTGCTCGACGCGGCCATTCGACATGACGGCGATCCGGTCGGACATTGTGAGCGCTTCCTCCTGGTCGTGGGTCACGTAGACGAACGTGATGCCGACCTCCTCCTGGATCGACTTGAGCTCGATCTGCAGGGCCTTCCGGAGCTTCGCGTCCAACGCGCCGAGTGGCTCGTCCAGCAGCAGCACCGCCGGGTTCAGGATCAGCGCCCGCGCGAGCGCGACCCGCTGCTGCTGACCACCCGACAACTGGTTCGGACGGCGCTTCTCGAAGCCGGTGAGCCTCACGAGCTCGAGCGCCCGTCCAACCCGTTCGGTCATCTCCTGCTTCGCCACGTTCTGATACTTGAGCCCGAACCCGACGTTCTTCTCCACGGAGAGGTGGGGGAACAGCGCGTAGTTCTGGAAGACCGTGTTGACGTTGCGGCGGTGCGGGGGCGTCTGGGCCATGTCCACGCCGTCCAGCATGATCCGGCCCTCCGAGGGGCGCTCGAAGCCCGCGATCATGCGAAGCGTCGTGGTCTTGCCACACCCGGACGGGCCCAGGAGGGAGAAGAACTCGCCCGAGGGCATCTCGAGATTCAGACCGTCGACCGCGGTGAAGTCACCGAAGCGTTTCACCAAGTCGATCAGCTGAACCGTCCCACCGGCCATGGTCGCCGAGTGTATCGGGGGCGGCCCCCGGGACCAAACTTGCAGCGGGAATCAGCCCTCGACCATGATGGGCGGCGTGGACCCGCCGGGCACAGGAACGGCCGACCGGGGGGAGAACGAATCCGTGCGCCGACGCGCGGCCCCCTTGCTCGCGGGCTACTGGGCGTTCGGCCAGTACTGGGGCGTGTGGGTCATCCTGGTCTTCGAGTACCAGCGCGACCACGCCATCTCGGAGAGCCGGATCGGCGTGCTCTACACGGCCCTGTCCGTCGCGGCAGTCGTGGTGATGCTCGTCGTGGCGCCGCGGATGGCCGGGCTCAGGCTCGGCTCTAGCGTTCCCATCTCCCTCGGATCGCTCGGTCTTGCTGCGGTCGCGGTCGCGGTGTTCCCCGACTCCCTGGTCCTCGTGGCCTTCCTGCTGATCGGCGTCGGCAACGGACTCATCGACGTCTACGTGAACGTAGCCGCCCAGCGTGTCGAGAGCGCGACCCGGAGGCCGGTGCTGCAATGGTTGCACGCATCGTACGCGCTCGGCGGCGTGACCGGAGCGGGGATGGCCGGCTTGCTGCGGACGATCGACATCGAGTATCAGGTGGGACTGCTCTATGCCGGCACAGCCCTGCTCGTTGTGGCGATAGTGAACCTCCGCCATGGCTCGGAGGAGCCCGGCTCCACCGGCGACGAGCTGACATTGTCGGTGGCCGCCTTCAGGCGCCATCCCGCGTTGTGGGTGCCCGCAGCGGCCGTCCTGTTCGCGTTCCTGGTTGAAGGCTCCATGGATACCTGGTCGGGGTTGTACCTGCGCGACCAGCTGGGAGCATCCGCGGCCGTCGCTGCCGGTGCGTTCATGGCCTTCTCCGCCGCGCTGTTCTTCGGCCGGCTGTTCGCCAGCCGGATCCTGTTCGGTCTGGGACCTCGGCTCACCATCCTGATCGCCGGTGTGGGGTCCGCGATCGGCGGGACCATCGCCGCGCTCTCCGACGAGGCCGCGGTCGTGACCGTCGCCTTCCTGCTCATGGGATTCACGATCTCGGCCGCGGCGCCGGCCGGATTCAGCCTGGTCGCCGACACCGGCGCCGATCCGTCGACCGGCATCGCGGCAATCTCGACGGTCGGGTACACGGGGTTCGTCTGGTCCCCACCACTGCTCGGCTACGTCGCAGACACGATCAGCTTGCGGGCCGCGATGGTCGTGATCGTGTTCGCAACGGGGGGGATCGTTGCGTCGGGGTTGTTCGCTCAGCGACGGGTGCCGGTCACGGAGTGACCGAGCAGGCGCAGCTTCACTCCTCGAGGTTCACGTACAAGGCCTTCTCCTCGAGGTGGGCCATCACGAACGATCGGCCTCGATCTCGCCGTCGTGCCATTCGGGCTCCTCTTCCATGAGTGCCCGGTACTCGAGGTAACGCTCGTGTTGCGCCGGATCGTCCGCATTCGCGTCGTACGTCCCGCGGTCCTCGAAGATCGCGAAGAGCCAGGCGACGTCGCTGTCGTTCTCCCACAGCACGTAGGAGCTCACGTATCCCGGTACGGCGTCGGCCGCCTGCGCCTCGAACACCTTGCGGAGCGACTCGCGGTTCTCCGCCTTCACGCGAGTCCGAGCAACTGTTCCGTACATCACTTCACCCCTTTCCGGCCCTTTCCCGGCCCCATCCGGCCCCTTTCCGGCCCTTTCCCGGTCGACCTCCCGAAGGCTACTCCGACGGAGTGGGCACGATCGAAGGGAACGACCCCTTCTCCTCGAGTCGAGGAGGTTCCGTACCCATCCCCCAGGCGTCCGCGCCGCCGTCGACGACGACCGTCGTACCCGTGATGTAGCCGCCGCCCGGCGAGGCCAGGAAGGCGATCGTCGCCGCGACCTCCTCCGCGAGGCCCGCCCGGCGAAGTGGGACCATCGCGGCCCACTCGTCGAGCACCGCCTGGCCGCCGTAGCTCCGCACTCCTTCCGTGTCGATCAGTCCGCAGGCCACGCACACGCTGCGGATGCCGAACTTCGACCACTCCAGTGCGATGCCGGCCGCGAACGTCTCGAGGGCTGATCGCGCCATCGAGGAATGCACCATGGAAGGCACGCCGCGCCGAGGGCTGAATCCGACGAACGCCACGAACCCCGTCCGTCGAGGGATCATCCAACGGTTCGCGACCTGCTGCGTGACGTTCCACACCGCGTCGACGTTCAGCCGATGCACTGCCCGGAGCCCCTTCAGCGAGATCGACTCGAGCGCGGAGGCGAACTGCCCTCCTGCGTTGTTCACCAGGATGTCGATGGCACCGAGACGTTCGTCCACCTCATCGAGCATCGTGCGGACCTGGTCGTCCTCGCGGACGTCGCATGGAACGGCGACGCATCGATCCCCGAGCTCGCGACGCACCGACTCGAGCAACTCAGGTCGCCGACCGCAGATCGCCACCCGTGCACCCGTGCGGACGAGCTCGCGCGCGACGGCACGTCCGATCCCCGTGCCGCCTCCGCTCACGATCGCCGTCCGGCCGGCGTTCGCGTCATCGGCGAGCGGCGAGCGGAACCGTTCCTCGGTCACGGGCCCATTATGAGTTCCCGTCCCGGTTCAGCGCTCCCCGAGGTACGCCGCACAGGTCTCGCGCAGCCTGGCGTGCGTTCCGCGATAGGCGAGCACCCGTGGCAGGTATCGCTTCGCGACCTTCGTCAGGAACGTGTAGTTCGGGTGGCAGACGTTCGCGACCGGGCTCTCGGAGACCTGCATGAGCAGCTGATACGCGTCGAGCTTCTCGAACCCGTATTCCTCGCACATCCCCGACCCAGTCGACATCGCGAGGGTGTCGCCGGGCTCGGCGCCCTCGATAAAGAAGGGCCCGGTCTGGGGGTTCACGAACGGGAACTCGATCACATGCGAGATCCAGTCGCCGGGACCGCGCACCTTCCCGCCGAAGGCGTCCTCGGTCCACAGCTCGAGCACATCCCCGGGCCGCACCGTGCGTACCGGTGGCACACCGCCGAACGTCCATGCGAACTCCGACGGCTCAGGCCGGTAGCTCACGACGTCCAAGGCCGGCGAGAGGATACGTCGTGCCGGAGCGGCGCGCGCTGCGTCTACGATGCGCCCGGCCATGGACGAACGGCGGGATGACGTGGCAGGAGCCGGAGGTGTGCGCCTTTCCGTGCGGGTGCGCGCCGGCCCCGGTTACGCTCCAGGCCTGCTCCTCCACCATGGGCTCGCGTCGTCGAGCCACATCTGGGACCTCATGCTGCCGCGCCTGTCACGGACGTTCCGCGTGGTCGCCTACGACGCCAGGGGCCACGGCCTCTCGGGGAAACCGTCGTCGGGCTACGGCTTCGAAGCCACGGTGGAGGACGCTGCAGCCGTCCTGCGCGCGACCGGCCTCCCCCGGCCCGTGGTGGTTGGTCACTCCTGGGGCGCCCTGGTCGCGCTCGCGCTCGCCGCGCGCCGTCCTCGGATGGTATCGGGCGCCGTGCTCGTAGACGGAGGCGTGGGCACGATAGCGTCGTCGATGAGCTGGGCCGAGACGAAGGAGTACCTCGCGCCGCCCCATCTCGCCGGCATGCCCGTGGATGAGTTCCGAACCATGATCCGAACGTTCGCAGGTGACGCCTTCGAGGTGACGCCCGACATCGAATCGATGGTTCTCTCCTTGATGCGCGTCGACCGCCAGGGCCGGATCCATCCCCGTCTCTCGCGCGCCAACCATTTCCGGATCCTGCGGGCGATCTGGGAGCTGGACCCGCTCACGCTTTGGTCCGGGCTTCGGGTTCCGATCCTGGCGCTGCTCGCTCGCAACGCGGAGGGACCCGAAGAGGAGGGGTGGTTCCGGGCCAAACGGCGGGCCGCGCGCGACGTCCGAGCGGTCTCCGACCCGGCGCTCGTGAGGATCGCATGGATGGACGGCATCCACGATCTCCCGGTCCAGCGCCCGGCACAGCTCACACGGCGGATCGAGCGATTCGCGCGCGAGGTCGTAGGCTAGGGATGATGGGTTGGTTCCTCCTGATACTCGTCATCCTTGCCGCCGCGTTCGGCGTGCTCGGCGCCGTCATCAAGGCGACGGCGTTCGTGGTGCTCACGATCATGCTGACGCTCGCCGTCCTGATCACGCTCGGCATCCTCGCCGTGAGGTACGGCTGGTGGAAGGCGAACCGTGAGGTCGATCGCCGGCTCACGGCCCCCCGCCGCGACGATCGTTACTGAGCCTGGCGCCGACAAGAGCCAGGCCGGGCATGAAGCTCGCCGAGGCCGTCACCGAGCTCCGGACGCTCGCCGACCCCTCCCGGAGGCCGGGGATGTCACGCGTCGGCATCGACGTCGAGCACGCCCTCGGCGTGAGCGTCCCGAACATCCGCGGGATCGCGAGGCGCGCCGGAACCGACCAGGACCTCGCCCTTCAACTCTGGAGTACCGGGATCCACGAAGCGCGGATCCTCGCCGTGCTGGTCGCCGATCCGGTTCGAATGACCGCCGATGAACGCGAGCGTTGGGTCGTAGGTATCAGTTCCTGGGACGTGTGCGACTTCGCTGCGGACCTGTTCGGCAAGATGGCGTCGGCTGAGCGAACGATCCGGGCATGGGCCCGACGGCCGGAGCCATACGTCAAGCGTTGCGCCTTCTCGATGATCGCCCGCGCCGCCGTTCGGGAGAAAGGGTGGCCGGACGAGCGGTTCGAGCGGTTCTTCCCTCTCATCAGACGAGCCGCGGTCGACGATCGCAACGAGGTGAAGAAGGCGGTCAACTGGGCACTGCGACAGATCGGCAAGCGGAGCCGCATGCTCCATACCGGCGCGATCGACGTCGCCGAGGGGCTACTCGCGTTGGACTCGCGGAGTGCTCGATGGATCGCTCGGGATGCGCTCCGCGAGCTCCGCGACCCGAGGATCGCCGCGCGCCTGTAAGGGCTTCTTCAGATCCCCAGGGCGGGCGCGAGCTCACGAAGGAGCGGGACACTCGCGCCCTTTTCCCCGATCACCTGCACGCACACGTGGTCGGCGCCGGCGTCCAGGTGCGCGCGAACACGCGTCGCCACGTCGTCCACCGAACCCCACACGATCCCGGCGTCGATGAGGCGGTCACTCGCTCCGCCCGCCAGGTCATCCTCGTAGCCGAGGCGGCGCCAATTGTTCGCGTAGTTGGGCAGCTCCAGGTAGTCCGCCACCCATCCCCGCGCAACGTCGCGCACGTGCGACGCGTCGGAAGACAGGACGGCGGTCTGTTCGACCGCCAGCGCGGGCACTGGGCCTAGCTGGTCGCGGGCGTGCGCGGTGTGCTCTACGGGCACGAAGTACGTGTGGGCACCCAGCGCACGCTCCGCAGCAAGCCCGAGCATCCCGTCGCCGAGCGCCGCGAGCAGCCTCCGAACGGGGACGGCCGGCGACGTGGATCCGACCGGTTCGTCCATCACGTCAAGGTACGCGCGCATCCGATCCAGGGGCCTCCCCCACTCCTGCCCACGTCGGGCGGACGTGGACTGGTGGCCGATGCCCACGCCGAGCACGACCCGCTCGCCGAAGGCATCGGCGAGCGTGGCCGCGCCCTCGCGCATCGTTTCGGCGTGTCGCGCCGTCACGTTGGCGATGCCGGAGCACACGGTGATCCGTTCCGTGGAGGACAGGAGCAAGGAGAGGTGCGCGAACACGTCCCGTGACCCGCCTCCCTCGGGAACCCAGAGGGCCGGGTATCCGAGGGACTCGATCGCGGCGGCGGCCATGCGAACCTGCGCCGCCGGGAGCTCGTCGAACGCGAACGTCCACACGCCCACACTGCCCAGCCTCGCTCGCACCGCCTCGTGCTCGGTTCCCATCGCGGAGGACCCTATCGAAGGAGGCCTCTGGGGTCGTTTGTGCGGTTCGCTAATCCTTTGCTTCGACCAGCTCTCCCGGCGTGTCGGGCACGAGAACCTCCTGGGGCTCGTAGCCCTCCACGTTCAGCTTGGGAAGCCACTGCAGCCAACGAGGCAGGTACCAGTTCACGTTCCCGAGGAGTCGCATGCTCGACGGGACGATGATCGAACGGATCACGGTCGCGTCGAGAAAGACGGCGAACGCGAGGCCGAAGCCCATCTGCTCGAGCGGAACAAGTCGTCCGGCAGCGAACCCCGAGAACACGGCCACCATGATGGCGGCCGCTCCGGTGATGATGCCGGCGGTCGTCCTGAGCCCGAAGGCCACCGCCTCAGTGTTGTCTCCCGACTTGTCGAACTCCTCGCGGATGCGTGTGAGGAGGAACACGTGATAGTCCATGGAGAGACCGAACAGGATCGAGAACAGGAACAGCGGGAGCCACGCCTCGATCGCGTCGACCTGCTGGAACCCGAACGCGTCGGCGATCCATTTCCCGAACGCCGGCCCGCCCTTCTGGAACACGGCCACGATCGCGCCGTACGCGGCTCCCACCGAGAGCAGGTTCATGACGATCGCCTTGAAGGGGACGACGATCGAGCGGAACACCACCGTCAGCAGGAGGAACGACAGCGCCAGGACCAACGCGAGGATCAAAGGCGTGTAGTCACTGGAGATGTCGAAGAAGTCCTTGATGAAGGCGGTATCGCCACCGACCAAGATGGTGAGGCCCGTACCTGCGAACGCCCCCGGCACGTGCTGTTCGCGCAGTCGGGCGATGGCCTCGGTGGCCTCGTCGGACTGCGGGTCGGCGGCCGGTCCCGTGAGGGGGAGGTCGACGACCGCCAGGCTCCCGTCCGGCGCCACCTGCGGCTCCTCCGGCGATCCGATCGCGGGGTCGGATGCCAGGCTCTCACCGAGTCTGTCGAGTGCCTCCTGCATGGCCGGCGATCCCACGTCACCCTCGACCACGAGCTGCGCCGGCGCGTCGGCGCCGATCTCCGGGAACCGCTCGACGATCGCCTCGAAGGCCTGTTTGGTCTGCACGTCGTCGGGGAGCGTGGTGATCCCAGCGAGCCCGCTCTTCAGGCCTCGACCCTCACCATCGACGTGGCTCTGGAGGAAATACGGGCTCGCCAGGACAAGCATCAGCAGCGCGCCGCTCACCAGGAATCGGACAGGATGCGCCATGACGGTG
>Ga0299907_10002502_pt1 | contig 11357 bp, 10 predicted proteins | sample RVTome_16_FD_198680 | JGI IMG/M metagenome (GOLD analysis project Ga0299907, IMG submission 198680) | Soil microbial communities from uranium-contaminated site in the Upper Colorado River Basin, Wyoming, United States - RVT152D67 (version 2) ...
TCCGGCGGTCTCTGACCCAGCCTCTGACCTAGCCTCTGGCCACGTACTTGAACTTGATGCGGCCCTCGCTGCCGGCGAACGGGCCTTCGCCGCGGCGGTGGACGTCGACGAGGACTGGCATCAGGGCGGGGTACTCGCCGAACGCCTCGCGGTAGTCGCGGTTCGTGCGGCGCAGGTGATCGGTCAGGAGGTCGGCGACCCGGGTGCGGAAGCTGTCGTCCAGGGCATCGGCGTTGTCGCGGACGAGCTGAATGGCGACGCGCGGGCGGGTCTCTCCGGGGCGCTGCTCATCCACTGAAAGCTGCCAGGACAGGATGCGGCCGGCGACGGAGGCATCGGTGTAGATGGCTGCCTCGATGTCCTCCGGGTAGATGTTGGCCCCCATGACCGATACCGTCCCATCCTTGCGACCGAAGACATACAGGTACGGCATCCGGATCAGGCGCCGATGGCCGTTCTGCGGCACCAGGTCCTCCAGCCGGATGTCGAGCTCGGCAAGGCGGGCGCGCAGGACGTCGTCGCGCAGCACGCCGCCCTCGTCGTGCGGGTTGTAGCGGATCTTCGGCAGCAGGGTGCCGTGGCGGGTGACCGTGAACAGGAGCTCCCGCGCGGCGTTGGTGCCGATGTGGTGGAAGAACGGGTTGTACTGGAAGACCATCGGACTCCGATCGGCCTCCCCGAAGAGCGCCTGGCTGACGTCCGGGCGCTCGCGGGCCAGCCGGCGCAGCGCGATGCAGACGGGAGTCTCCGCCGCCAGCCCGATCTCGACATCGGTCACGCCGTAGCCGGAATAGACCCCGCGGAAGTGGCGCAGCAGGTAGTCGCGCAACGCTTCCGAGTTGCCTTCGCCGCCGAGGAGCGCCTGCACGTCGTAGCGCGACCAGTCGATCCCGCGCCGCGTGCCCTCGTCCACGAGCACCTTGAGGAACGGCGGATAGCCGACCACCAGGTACCGATAGCCCGGCCCCAGCTCGACCATGGTGTCGAGCACCTTGTCGAGGTCCGGGCCGGTGGCCTTCACCAGGCCGCGCTTCTCGAGCGCGATGGCCATGGTCAGGCCGGTGGCCCAGGCACCCATGCTGAAGGTGTTGAGGATGACCAGCGGCTCGTCGCCGAAGGTGTAGCGCGCGAAGAAGGCGATCATGCGGCGGACGTGGATGCGCTCCTCCTCGGAGCGCGCCCAGTTGTACGGCTTGCCGGTGGAGCCGGAGCTCTCGTCCAGGGTCGTGCCCAGGAGGGGAAGCGTGCCGCCGATGCAGCGCTCGGCGAGCGGGAAGCGGTCGGCGTAGGTCTTCTTGTCGGTCTCCGGCAGCTCGTCCAGGCTGCGGATGCCCTCGGCGGCGATGCCGTGCTCGCCCAGGAGGGTCAGGTAGGCGGGCACCTCGCGCGCGGCGTTCCTCGCAGCCCGGATGGCACGCGCGGTCGAGAAAGCGTCGGCCGGCCCCGGCGGCATGACCTCCAGGAACCACTGCAGCGCGCCGTAGCGCTTGCTGATGCCACGGACTCCAAGCTCCATCGCGCGCAGCTGGATGGGTCCCGGCAGGCGCCGCGCCTCGGGCGTGGCGATCGCGGGTTGAACGTCGGTCTGGGCGGTCATGGGCAGAGACTATGCGCCAGCGACTGCGGTGGGACTAGGGGAGAACTGCGGTTGGCATCGGGCTCCCGTCAACCTTCGGGAGCATTCGGCCGCCACGGTCCCTCGATGACCGTCGCTTCCTTGTCGCCAGGCCAGCGCGGCATGGAGATACACAGGAACTGGAGTGGGTCGACACCGGTGCAGCGGTACTGGAATGCCGTCCCAACGGGAATGTCGATGGAAACGCCTCTCCCGAGAACGGCCGTCTCGTCACCGGTGCCGTCTCGTCGCCATATTTGCCCTTCGCCCGAGAGACGTGCCAGAACTCGCTCACGGTGGCGTGGACCGTCGCCCGATTCACCTGACCTGGCGGGACGGTGGAGTGGATCATGTTGCCGGTCTCGCCATCGATCAGGTACCGGATCTCGGCCCCGGCGGGTGAGCGGCCATCCGGGGCGGAAGGAAACGAGCGGGTCTGCATGGAGAATCTCCGTGTCTCTTCAGCGGGGCAGGGGGTTCGGGCCAGTTGCCGTGACCAGCCTCTGGGGCACCCAGTCGTCGACGTGATGAAAGCCGTCGACCCGGGCACCATCGATCTCGACGGAAGCACGCAGGGAGAGTCGATAGAACTTCACGTGCGTGAAGTCCTCCATCAAGATGTAGACGGGGTCGGGCGTGCTGCTCGGGCCTTGGAACTGCTGTCCCGTCAGGACGGGCTTGTGGGCTTCGACGAACGCGTCGAACGTGTCGCCGACCACGACGCCGAGGTGCTCCAACCCCATCTTGTAGACCCGCTGGTGGACGGGTGGGATGAGCTCGATCAGCGGGACGACTCTGCCGTCGAGGACTTCGAGCGGCTGCTCGGGGACGATCAAGGAGATCGGGCGACCGTTCCACACATTCTCGCGATTGGCGACTGCGTGCCGCTCGAGGAGGGTCCGGATGTGGACGTACTGGTCCCACTCGGGGACGCGGACCGCCAGGTGGCTCAGCTCGTACGGCGCGATGTCGATGCCGCGCGCGGCGAGGCGATCGCGCTGGAGTGCTGTGAATTCGCGGTAGTCGCCGATGATTTCCGCGATGGGGTCGGCCACAGGGTCACCTCCGGCGTCATCGTACGCCCCACAGGCATCAGCCTAGGACGACCTCGCCTCGGTCAGCTGCTTGGCTCAGCTGCAGGTCCGGATACCCGTAGACAATGCGAACAGCATCCTCGTCGTGAGTGACCGAGATGCCAACCGTCGCACCATCGGCACCGGTAGGGCTTCAGACCTGAATACCCGCGCTTGCCATGACGCACCAGGCTTTTCGCCTCGCGGCGGCGGAGGTAGACCGCCTTCGAGGTGCATCCGCGCTCGTGCATCGGCAGGTTCCGGTTGATGAACTGGCGATAGCTAACCGCTTCCATGCGCCGATGGTGTGGCCGACTCGGGACACCTCTGCTGTCCCAATTCGGGCGGAGGATGCCGCTGGATTGTCAGGGCGGATCAAGCCACCAGGTCTGGTTTACAAGGGCGTCATCCGCCCTATTTCCGTCCAGCAGCGCGTCGAGTGCACGAACCAGCCGGCCGATGGCGCGCTTCGTTCGAGGAAACTGGCGAGGCGACGTGAAGACCAGGCCGTAATGCCGACGCCCACCGATGACGATGGCCCGATGGATCTCGACAAAGTCGGCGACGTTTTCGGTCACCAGCGCTCGGCGCTGTCCTGCGGCGTGCGCGAGCAGCTCGGCATCGAAGAGCCCGTGAAGCTCAGCTTGCGTACTGGCGGCGATGACGTCATGCCGCCGGCGGCGCAGCTGGCGAGCAACCTCAGGCGAGAAATGTTCGTCCAGCAGCAGCCTCACCGCGCGATGTCGCGCTCGCGGCGGGCTGTTTCGCGCTCATGCTCGGCCGCTGCAGCCTGCCGGGCGAGCATCTCGTCAACCTCGTCCGGAAAGGCCGCGTAGTAGCGCACGGCGGCGCGAACCTGGGCGGTTGGACGCTCGAGGTATCTGGCTGCGGCCGCCACCGAACCCCGCGATTGCTTCACGGTGTCGACGATCTCCCACACGTCCAGGCCGGTCCCCACCACGATCGCCCGTCGGCCGGTGGGGCCGTCCGCAAAGCCGATGCCCGGATGTTCATCCATGCGCAGTCCCTCCTCCAGGTATCGCTCGGCGAGCCCGGTCCGGGTCTCGCGGATCCGGTGGGCTCGTGCCTCCAGGCGCTTCAGGGTGGGCGCGGGCAGCCGGAACGAGAGATGCTGGCGCCGCGGTGGTGTTGGCATGTACCACAGCGTACCACGCCAGCCCTACACGCTCCGACACCAGACGAAACCCTCGATTCCGGCTGCGGACTTGAGTACAGTCAATCGTGATGACCTCCAGCCTGATGACCTGTCCCTCGTGCGGCACCGATGTTTCCGAGGGCACGAAGTTCTGCCCGAACTGCGGCACGAAACTCGATGCAGCGACGGCGCGCGAGGTGCGCAAGACGGTCACCGTCCTGTTCTCGGATATCAGCGGCAGCACAGCCCTCGGGGAGCTGCTCGATCCCGAATCACTGCGCGGCCTCTTGTCCCGTTACTTCGTCGAGATGCAGCACATCATCGAGCGCCACGGTGGCACGGTGGAGAAGTTCATCGGCGATGCGGTGATGGCCGTCTTCGGCATCCCGACCTTGCACGAGGACGATGCCCTCCGCGCGGTCCGCGCCGCCTCCGATATCCGGGACCGTCTCGCCACGCTGAACGCGGAGCTCGAGCGTGAGCGCGGCATCGCGATCATCTTCCGGACCGGGGTCCATACCGGCGAGGTCGTGGCTGGAGAAATTTCTGCTGGCCAGTCACTGGTCACCGGAGACACGGTCAACACCGCAGCGCGCCTGGAGCAGGCCGCGCCGCCCGGTGAGATCCTGCTGGGCGACCCGACGTACCGGCTGACTCGCGACGCCATCACCGTTGAGCCGATGGATCCGATCAGCGCCAAGGGCAAGTCGCAGCCGGTTCCCGCCTTCCGACTGCTGTCGGTGGTGCCTGGCAGAGAGGGTCACCGCCGACGCATGGACAGCCCGCTGGCGGGCCGAGCCGATGAGCTGGCACAGCTCCAGGACCGCTTCGACCGCGTCGCGGCGGATCGAACGCCGCAGCTGGTCACCGTCCTGGGTCCCGCGGGCATCGGTAAGAGCCGCCTGGTCTCCGAGCTGTTGGCATCGGTCAGCGATCAAGCGACCGTTCTCAAGGGCCGCTGTCTGCCGTACGGCGACGGAATCACGTACTGGCCGCTGCGGGAGATCGTGCACGCGGCCGCCGGCATCGGTGAAGGCGACTCGGCGGAGGAGGCGAAGGGCAAGTTGGCGGGGCTGCTGGAAGAGGAGCCTGAGGCTGAGCTGCAGGCACGACTGGTGGGGACCGCGCTCGGCCTGGAGCGCGAGGGCGCGCCACAGGAGGAGATCTTCTGGGCCACCCGTCGGTTGCTCGAGAGGCTCGCCCGGGAACGTCCGCTGGTTACCGTCTGGGAGGACATCCACTGGGCCGAGCAAACGTTGCTTGACCTCCTCGAGTACGTCCTGGATCTCGCTGCTGACAGCCCGATCCTGTTGGTCTGCCCGGCGCGAGCCGAGCTCGTGGAGGAGGTGCGCCCCGGATGGGGCGGCAATCGGCCCAACAGCACGACTCTCCGCTTGGAGGCTCTTCCCGACAACGCGACCAGCGCGCTGCTCGACAACCTGCCGGGGGGTCCTGCGCTGCCGGGGGGTCTTCGCACGCGGATCCTGTCCGCCGCCGAGGGCAACCCGCTCTACCTCGAAGAGATGCTCGGGATGCTGGTCGACGAAGGCCACCTGGTCAGGAGCAACGGGGAGTGGGTGGCGCGTGACGGTCTGGAGAAGGTGGAGATCCCGCTGTCGGTGCGGGCGTTGCTCGCCACCCGCATCGATGCGCTGCCGGCCACCGAGCGCACGATCGCCAAGCGGGCCAGCGTGGCGGGTCGCGTATTCGAGGCCGCCGCGTTGCGCGAGATGACCCCGGAATCAGCGGCAGATGTCGGTCCCTCGCTGCTTGGGCTGGTGCGTAAGGAGCTGGTGCGCCCGCAGCGCAGCGAGCTGACGGCCGGCGACGCCTTCAAGTTCCGCCACCTGTTGATCCGCGACGCCGCCTATGAGGCACTGGCCAAGAGCGAGCGTGCCGACCTCCACGAGCGCTTCGCCAGCTGGCTCGAAGGCGTGAGTGGCGACCGGCTGGAGGAGTACCAGGAGATCGTCGGGTACCACCTGGAGCAGGCGCACGGCTATCGACTGGAGCTTGGGTCGGTCGGTGCAGAATCGAAGGACCTGGCGCAGCGCGCCGCCACGGCATTGCTCGCCGCGGGCCGGCACGCAGCAGCCCGCGACGACCCGGGAGCAGCCGGTCTGCTCAAGCGCGCCGGCGTGCTGGCGGAAGATGGCTCGCTGTTGGAGGCGCGCATCGAGATCGACCTTGCCCGCGTGCCCGCGACAAATACCCAAGATCGGCTCGACATGCTGGCGCATGCCAGGGCCTCCGCGGAAGCCGCCGGCGACGTAGCAACGGCCTTGCGCGCGCAGGTGGAGGAGATTTGGGTTCTCGCCTGGATCGACCCGGAGGGCGTGGGGGCCCGGCTTACGAAACTCGGTCCAATTGCCGATCGTCTGCGTGCGCTCGGGGACGATGCGGGCCTGACCACGGCGCTGCGGATCATGGCGGAGGAGCAGGGCGGGACCGGGCAGACCGCGCAGGCGCTGACAACCATGACCGAGGCGATCGATGCGGCGATGCGGGCGGGGGATGTGATCGCCGAGGAAAAGGCTATCGAGCGACGCCTCGTGTACCTCATGCAGGGAGCGGCCACCGCGGAGGAAGGGCTGGCGGCCGCGCTTGACGTGCTCGCACGGCCGCGGCTGGCCAGATCGCTGCGCGCGTTCGCCCTCCTCCTGAGCGGCGTGACGCTTGCGATGCGGGAGCGCCGAACCGATGCGTATCGGTCCGTCGAGGAGGCCCACCGGATCATCGGAGAACTCGGCGTGCCGTGGAGCGGCCAGGACCAAGGCTGGGCCATGTTGCTGTTGGGCGACTACACGCGCGCCGAATCATTCTTGCGCACGGGCATGGAGGCGATGCTCGCAAAAGGCTCGCGTGGCCTTGCCTCCACAAGCGCGGCGCTCCTCTCAGAGGCGCTGCTCAACCTGGAACGGTACGAAGAGGCAGAGGCCGTCGCCCGCCGCGCGGAGGAGCTGACCTCAGCGGACGACCTGAGCGCGGTCGTCCCGGCGAAGTGCGTGCAGGCCCGCTGCCTGGCACAGCGTGGGGACTTCGGCGGCGCGCTCTCACTTGTGGGTGAGGCCGTTGAGATGGCCGACGGAAGCGACTGGCTCGAGTTCCAGGGAGAGACCCGGCTGCACCAGGCTCGGATCCTGGTCTCGGCCGGTCGGCCAGTGGATGCTGCCGACTCTGCGCGCGTCGCCGTCGATCGGTTCGAACGCAAGGGTAACCTGACTTACGCCGCACAGGCGCGATCACTCCTCCAGCAGACCAGTGAGTCCCGCGGGTAGCCGACCACCAGGTGCCGATAGCGCGGCCCCAGCTCGACCATGGTGTCGAGCACCTTGTCCAGGTCCGGGCCGGTGGCCTTCACCAGGCCGCGCTTCTCGAGCGCTTCAGCGGGCCGAATCCAGGTCGGCTCTTCGCCGAACAAGAGCTAGCTCTCGCAGCCGACTCCATCCCCGTCGCCATCGAACCCATGCGGGTCAGGCGGCAGGACGGAGAAGTTCGTCCCGGGTGCATCGGCGCAGTCGAGATCCGGTATGCCCGGTGGGATGCAGAAGTCCGGATATGAAGGGTCGCAATTGCCCGATCCCGGCGGTGATGACGCGGGTGGCTGGGGCCGAGGCGGGTCGCCCCATAGGCCAAGGCCGGCATTCCGCGCGGCTCGCTGAGCGGGCAGGAATAGCGCCTCGGTGTACTTCACGTCCGGCGGATAGGTGGAGACCGCCGCGAAGCCCTTGCGTACGAGCGCTTGGTTGACCATGCGCCAGCCGCCATCGGCGTTGCGAAGCCAGACGTAGCGGAGAAGGCGGCCGTATCGGTCCGTCTCAGAGATGTCTCGCTCCAGGACGACCATGCGACCCTCGACCAGCGCACGGTTGGCGGCACTGGCCTCTGGACCCATCCACTGCACCGGCGTCCCCGGCCTCACGGTCTCGGGCGTGTCGATGCCGATGTAGCGCACGTCGAAGATCCGGCCGCCAATGGCTACCTCGACGGTGTCGCCGTCGATCACCCGGGTCACTTGCGCGCGCTGCGTCGGCCCGGTCGGTTCCTCACCGAAGACTGGCTTGGGCTGGGGCTTCGGGGTCGGGTTGGGCGTGGGCTCTGTCGTAGGCCGTGGCTTGGGACTCGGCCGGCTGCTCGGGATCGGCGAGCGGCTGGGGTCGGTGAACGTGGGGGATTGGCCAGCATTGGACTCCGGGCCGGCACCAACGGTCTGGGCGACGCCGCAGGCGCTGAGCAGGACTGCCAGGGCCAGCGCCCCAACCGCAAGTCCTCGATCGGGTCGGAGCGGACGCACGCTCAGTACTCGGTCTTCTTCGAGACGAGGGCGCCTGAGGCATTGCGCAGGTATGCGTACTCGGGCGGATCGTTGTTCCAGACTGCGCCGTAGCTGCGACCCCAGTAGCGCTTGGTGGCGGTGTTCGATCCCTTGCCGCTGTATAGCGTGATGCTCGATCCGGCGCCGATGCGGGTCCCGGCCGGGAACGTGTACGTATGGATCCGGTTGTAGTCGTGAATCTTCCAGCCGCCGACGCCCTTGCCTGAAGAGCACGTGTTCTTGATGCGTACCCACTCACCATTGAGCTGGTAGTTGTCGTTGCCGGGTCCGTCGAAGTTGGTTGCGCTGATCCGCAGGCAGCCGGCGGCGGCAGCGGTGGGTGGGTTGGAGGCGGGGAGAGCCGTCAGGGCCAGGCCGAAGATGGAGATTGCCAAGGCAGCACGAATCGATCGGGAGAACATGTGGTGGGAGGTCCCCTCTATGAGTGCATCGCCGGCATGAGCGCCGACGATTGCGGAATGGTGTAGCTGGGTGGACTCTAGGTCAATTAGTGCGCTCGGCGCCTCCGTACGATCACGGAGCGGGCTACGGAACGGTCTCGTCCGTATCCGTAGATTTCACCGTAGTTGGTGGCCCGCCGACCGCAAATGGTCCATCGGGGCATTCTCGCGGTCGTACTTTCGCCGACTGGGCATATTGCGGCTGCTGGCGCGCTCCTTCGCGCACACGGACGAGAGGCCGGAGCAGCTGGCGATGATGAAGACGGCGGTCAAGCCGCTCGGCTCGCTGGTGACCCGGATGCCGATGGGGCCCCGATCACCCCGACCGCATGGCCTGCCCAGCCATCGAGCTGTTCTACGACGTCGACTAGCTGCTGCCGCAGCGCGAGGCGGCCTGGACGATCATGGAGGAGCGGCTGCGCGAGATCGCGGAGCTCGCCTTGCGCTGACGGGAGCTCGCCTTGCGCTGACGGGAAGACTGCATTCCCACATTGCGTGCCGCCGCTGTCGCGCATCACCGATGCGCTCCGTGGCGAGGCTCACATGCTGGCTGCAGCACGTGACCCGTCACGAGGCGCGCCGGCCTACTCGGTGACTGGCCTACCCACCCAGACGAAGTGGGCGTCGGCCTCATCGGTGCCGCCGAGGATGATTATCGTTTCGCCATCCGTCGCCGCGGCGGTGGCGCGCGCCAGCCGAGCGGGCTGGATGAAGTTGGGGACTTCCTCCCAGGTGACGCCATCGGTGCTGAAGCGAACGGCCGGGCCCTCGAGGGTGCCGGTGATGGCCAGGACGCCGCTGTCCGTCGCGAGCAGGAGACCCGGCAACGAGCCACCGGTCAGCTCGGTGGCATCGGTCCAGGTGGACGGGTCGTCGGCGTACCAGATGACGTAGGCGCCAGCGTCGATCTGCACGCCCACCACTCCGAGCGCGACGTACGGGCCGTTGGGGACGTGCACGACGTCCAGCAGCGACACCGGGTCGTCCGTGGGCGGCAGGCTCGCATCGGTCCAGGACTCGCCGTCCGCCGAATGCCAGATGGCGGGCAGGCTGTTGCCGTCCTCATCCAGCCGGTAGCCGACGGAGACGAAGCCGTCGGCGTTGCCGTGGATGGCGTTCATGGTCGCTGGGCCAGAATCGCTGGTCCGCTCCGTCCAGGTGGATCCATCGGTGGAGGTCCAGACGTGACCGAGGCCGAATTCGAACTCGTTCCCGGCAAGCGCGAGCTGCCTACCGTCCGTGGCGACGTCATTGGCGAAGGTCCAGCCCCACTCTTCGCTGGGGGTCACCAGGGTCCACTCGGTGCCGTCCGCTGATCGCCAGATCACCGGCTGGACGGAGTCGCCCAGCCCGAACCAGTTGCCGACCGAGTAGAAGGCGCCACCGAGCTCAGTAATCGGGCCCATCTGGGTCGTGCCTTCGCCTGGGTGTGGGCCTTCGACGGTGGCGGGCTCCCAGGTGACAGCGTCGGTGGAGGTCCATGCCTCCAGCCTGTCCAGCGCGACCCACAGGCCGTCGATGTGTGCGGCGCCGAGGCTCGGCCCGCCGGGCAGCTCGCGCACCTCCCAGGTCCAGGCTGTGGGTGGCGGGGTCTCGGCGGCGGTAGGGGAGGCAGTTGGATCACTGGGCGATGCGTCCGCCCTGGCTGTCGGTGAGGCCTGGCTGACGCCATCGTCTGGGCGCATCAGCAGCCATACGACGAGGCCGATTGCGGCCACGGCGGCGAGGATCGTCACGCCGATGACGACGGCGTTCCGCCAGCGGGATTCAGTAGTGCCGGTCAAGTTTCCCGCTCCTATTGATCGACGGACAGTACGCTACGACCGATGTCAATTCGACAGTGGCTGGCTGCCTGTTGCCGCCAGCTGCCAATCACAGCGGGCTTAGAAGGTCCGCCGCCACGGATAATCGCCACCTGCCAACCGGGGCGGCATTTCGGCAAGGAGTTCGAGGCCGCTCACCTCAACCAGCCCCGGCTGCCTCGTCCGCTGCGTGCCTAAGCCGACGGACATTGGCAGATGGCAGCGACAACCGCGCTCGGTGAGGATCAACGAGGATTCCAGTGATGGATCAGGCTTCCCACGCAGCCACCGCGTGGATCGGCACCCAGGAACGGCCGCTCATCAATCCGGTCACCGGCGAGCGACTCGTCTTCCGAAAGCGCGCGGCGGACACCAATGGCGAGCTGCTGGAGTTCGTGATCTCCATGGCCCCTGGCGGCTTCATCTCCACGCCACACGTGCATCCTCTTGCGGAGGAGCGCTTCGAGGTCGGCGGGGCGCCGGTCATGCTGCGTGCCGGTCGCGAAGAGCGGCTCGTTCAACCCGGCGAGATGGCAGTGGTACCTGCCGGCGTTCCGCACTCGTGGTGGAACCCGAGCCAGGAGGAGTCCGCGACGCTGATCCAGCTGCGCCCCGCCCTCAATGCCGAGACGATGCTCGAGACCTTCTTCGGCCTTGCTGCCGACGGCAAGACGAACAAGCAGGGCCTTCCCAATCCGCTGCATCTCATGGTCCTGGCCAGGGCGTTCCGCAACGAGTCGCAGCCACCGGCGCCGTTGAACTGGCTGGTTGCACCGATGTCCGTAATCCTTGCTCCGATCGGGGAGCTGCTGGGGTATCGGGCACGCTACGACAAGTACAGCGGTCCCTCTCGGAATGGCTGAGCTGACGGCCGCGCAGGCGGCCGGGAAGGCCGGAGTCGAGGCGGACTACGTAGACCGCCTGATCGAGCTGGG
>Ga0299907_10002503_pt1 | contig 11357 bp, 11 predicted proteins | sample RVTome_16_FD_198680 | JGI IMG/M metagenome (GOLD analysis project Ga0299907, IMG submission 198680) | Soil microbial communities from uranium-contaminated site in the Upper Colorado River Basin, Wyoming, United States - RVT152D67 (version 2) ...
CGGCGCCGCCGCGGTGCTGGTGATGTCACGCGAGAAGGCCGGCGAGCTGGGGCTGGAGCCCAAGGCGCGGATCGTCGCCTCCTCGGTGGCGGCCATCCGGCCCGAGATCATGGGCCTGGGCCCGATCCCCGCGGTCGAGAAGGTGCTCGCGCAGGCGGGGATGACCATCGACGACATCGACGTGCTCGAGCTCAACGAGGCCTTCGCCGCCCAGGTCGTGCCCTGTCGCGAGGAGTGGGGGATCGACCCCGAGAGGCTCAACCCCTTCGGCGGGGCGATCGCCCTCGGCCACCCGTTCGGGATGACCGGCGCGCGGATCATGACCACCCTGCTCAACGACCTCGAGACGCTCGAGGGGACGATCGGCCTCGAGACCATGTGCGTCGCCGGCGGGATGGGCCAGGCGATGATCGTGGAGCGGCTGGCCTAGCGCCGCCGGAACAGCCGCCGCCGGCGGGGAGCCTCCTCGCCGGCGGGCGCCTCCTCACCGGCGCCCTCCCGACCGGCCGCGGGCGGTACCTCGGCGGACTCCGCGGCGGGGGACGAGGTGGCGCGCAGCCGCGCCGCCTCCTCGCGCAGCCGGGCCGCCTCGGCGCGCAGCTCCTCGGCCGCGAGCCGGCGCTGCTCGGCGGACTCGTGCAGGCGCCGGGCCTCCTCCTCGAGGTGGGCGGGGTCGTCGTTCACGCCGGCGCCTCCCCGGCGAGCTCGGCGATCGCCTCTCGCAGCATGGCCGCGGCGTGCTCCACCGGCGGGTCGAGCTCGCGGTCGGCGAGCAGGCCGAAGCGCACGCCCCCGTCGTAGCTGAGGATCCCCACCGACAGCCCCTGGTTGGGCGGGTTCAGGGGGACGGCGGGGAAGGCCTCGAGCAGGCGCGAGCCCCCCAGGTAGAACGGCTGCTGCGGGCCGGGGACGTTGGACACCACGAGGTTGCATGCCCGCACGCCCCCCATCGCACGCACCATCATGGCCGAGATCGCCGGGGGCGCCCACCCCGTCGCGCCGACGATCATCGCGCCCGCCCGCACCGCCGAGGACTGCTTGAGGGCGGTCATCGTCTCGGCGATCCGGCGCAGCCGCGCCGCGGGGTCGGGCTCGGAGATCGGCAGGTCGACGAAGACGGTGGAGATGCGGTTGCCCAGGTCGCCGCGCTCGTCCTCGCTGCGGACGCTGACCGGCACCAGCGCCACCGGGTCGCCGGCCACGTCCATGCCCGCCAGGTAGCGGCGCAGCATCCCCGTCACCACCGCGAGCAGGGCGTCGTTGACCGTCCCGCCCGCCGCCCTGCCGGCCGCCTTGAGCGGCGCCAGCTCGGCGCGGGCGATCGCGTAGCGGCGGTTGGGGGAGATCGGCCGGTTGAGCGGCGTCATCGGCGCCTGCGGGCGCGCGCGCGTGAGCTCGGCGACCAGCTCGGTGGCGCGCCGCAGGTCCTCGGCCGCGCGGCGGGGGCTGGTGTCCAGCGCGCGCTTGGCGGTGTCCATGGTCAGGCGCTGGGCGCGCACGAACGGGGTGGCGGCCAGTCGGGTGAGGTGGCGGTGGCGCTCGTAGGGGCGCGGCTCCCACTCCGCGGGCGCCTCGATCTCCACCGGCTCCGCGGTCGGGTCCAGCAGCACGGTCCCCACGTCCACCGCGGCCACGCCGTCGACCAGTGCGTGGTGCATCTTCGGCACCAGCGCCACGCGCCCCCCGGCCAGGCCGTCGACCACGTGCAGCTCCCACAGCGGGCGCGTGCGGTCCAGGCGCCGCGAGAGCTCGCGGCCGACGTAGCCCGCCAGCTCGGCGTCGCCGCCGGGCGCCGGCAGCGTGGCGTGGCGCACGTGCCACTCGGGGTCGAAGGACGTGTCGTCGACCCACACCGGCTGGGTGAGCCCGCCCGGCAGGCCCTCGGCCAGCCGCTGGCGGTAGCGCGGGATCAGATGCAGGCGCGAGCGCAGGCGCTCGACCACCGCGTCGTACGTGACGCCCGGGCCGCCCTCGAAGGTCAGCGCGGCGCCCACCGCCATGTTGACCGGGCCGCGCTCGGCGGCCAGCGACGCTCTGTCGGACGGAGAGAGCTCCTCGGGCACCGCTCAGCGCGGCGCCATCCGCAGCGCCCCGTCGAGCCGGATGACCTCGCCGTTGAGCATCGGGTTCTCGACGATGTGCTGGACGAGCGCCGCGTACTCCTCGGGCGCTCCCAGCCGCGGGGGAAACGGCACCTGGCGGCCCAGCTCGTCGCGCTGCTCCTGCGGCAGGGCCGCCAGCAGCGGCGTGTCGAACAGCCCCGGCGCGATCGTGCACACCCGCACCCCCTGGGGCGACAGGTCGCGCGCGGCCGGCAGGGTCATCCCCACCACCCCGCCCTTGGACGCCGCGTAGGCGATCTGGCCGATCTGGCCGTCGTAGGCGGCGATCGAGGCGGTGTTGACGCACACGCCGCGCTCGCCCTCGTCCAGCGGCTCGTTGCCGAGCATGGCCGCCGCCGCGAACCGCAGCACGTTGAAGGTCCCGATCAGGTTGATCCGCACCACGGTCTCGAAGGGCATGGACTGGTGAGGCCCGCGCTTGCCGGCGATCTTCTCGGCCCAGCCGACGCCGGCGCACGAGACGGCGATCCGCAGGCCGCCCTCGCGCTCCGCCGCGGCCTGCACCGCGGACTGGACCTCGTCCTCGATGGTGACGTCGGCGCGCACGAACTCGGCGCCGATCTCCCCGGCCAGCGCGGCGCCCTTCTCCTCGTTGACGTCGGCGACGGTGACCGCCGCGCCCTGCCCGGCCAGCCGCCGCGCGGTCGCCTCCCCGAGGCCCGACGCGCCGCCCGACACGAGCGCGCCCGCGTTCTCGATCCGCATGGGCGGGACCCTATACCGCGCGCGCCAGCGACAGGCCGAACAGCCGCCCCGGGTCCGTCCAGTGGCGCTCGAGCTCCATCCCCGCCGCCGCGCAGTCCGCCCGCACGCGCTCGGGGGTGAACTTGGCGCTGATCTCGGTGCGCAGCTCCTCGCCCTCGCCGAAGCGGACCTCCAGGTCAAGGTCGGCGATCCGGACCGTGCACGCGCGCCGGGCGCGCAGGCGCATCTCGACCCACTCGTGGCGGCGGTCGTAGAAGGCGACGTGATCGAAGGCCTCGGGGTCGAAGTCGGCGCCCAGCTCGCGGTTGATCACGTGCAGGACGTTGCGGTTGAACTCGGCGGTGACCCCGGCCGCGTCGTCGTAGGCCGCCTCGATGACCGCGGGGTCCTTGACCAGGTCGGTCCCCAGCAGGAAGCGATCGCCGGGGCGCAGCATCGCGCGCACGTCGCGCAGCAGCCGGCGCCGGCTGCCCGGCGGGAAGTTGCCGATCGTCCCGCCCAGCAGGGCGACCAGGCGCGGCGCGCGGCCCCGCGCGGGCGGCACCTCGTGCAGGTGGCGCTCGAAGTCGCCGACCACGCCGTGGACCACGAGGCCGGGGTAGTCGTCGATCAGCTCCTCCGCCGCCTCGCGCACCATGCGCTCGGACACGTCCACCGGCACGTAGCGACGCGGGCGCTCCATCGCGTCCAGCAGCATCCGCGCCTTCAGCGTGGACCCCGAGCCCAGCTCCACCAGGTCGGCCGGGCGCCCGGCGGCGGCCACGATCTCGGCCGCGCGCCCGGCGAGGATCGCCGTCTCCGTGCGCGTCGGGTAGTACTCGGGCAGGCGGCAGATGCGCTCGAAGAGCTCGGAGCCCCGCGAGTCGTAGAAGTGCTTGGGCGGGATCTCCTTGAACGGCCGGGTCAGCCCGTCGAGCACGTCGTCGGCCAGCCGCCGGCCGGCGCCCTCGTGCAGGTGGACGTCGACGACGGCGGCGCTCACGCGTCCCTCGCGATCCGCACGCCCGCGAAGATCTGGCGGCGCGGCGGGAGGTCCCAGTTGCGGAAGGTCGCGGTGGCCACGCGCGGGCTGCTGGCCCACGACCCGCCGCGCAGGACGCGGTAGCCGGAGTCGAAGAAGACCTCGCTGTACTCGCGGTAGGGGAAGGCGGCGAAGCCGGGGTACCCGGAGAACTCGCTGGCCGTCCATTCCCAGACCCGCCCGGTGGTGGGGCCCGTCCCCTGGTCCCAGGTCGCCGCTCTCTCCCACTCGGCCTCGGTGGGGAGGCGCGCGCCGTGCGCTCGGGCGAAGGCGTCGGCCTCGAACCAGGAGACGTGGACGACGGGCCTGTCCGGGCGCAGCGGCTCCCAGCGGCCGGCGCGCCACTCGCGCCCGTCGCCCGACCAGTGCAGCGGGTGCGTGATGTCGTACTGCTCCTTCCAGTGCCAGGCCTCGTCGGTCCACCACTCGCGCCGCCGGTAGCCGCCCCCCTCCGCGAAGCCGAGCCACGTCGCGTTGGTGACCGGCGCGCGCCCGATCCGGAAGGGGCGCAGCCGCACGCGATGGCGCGGGCGCTCGTTGTCGTAGGCGAACCCGGCCTCGCCGGCGCCGATCGAGGCCTCGCCGCCGGGCACGTCGACCAGGTCCAGGCCGTCGCTCCCCGGCGCCGGGCGGTCGGGCTCCAGGCGCGCGCAGCCCTCCAGGCGCGCGAGCCCGATCGTCTGGAGCATGGTCTCGGCGTGCTGGAGCTCGTGGCGCAGGACCAGCTCGTGCCGGACGCCGTCGCCGGGGCCCACGCGCTCCGTCGCCTTCCGCGTGCGGGCGCGCACCTCGGCGAGGTACTCGCGCGCCTGCGGCGCGCGCAGGAACGGCAGCTCGCCGCGCCCGGCGCGGGGCGTCTCGAAGGCGTCGTAGACCTCCGCCAGGTCGCGGCGGACCATCGGCTCGCCGCCGTGGCGGTGCACCAGCCACAGGTCCTCGAAGGCCGCGATGTGGCCGAGGTCCCAGACCAGCGGGCTCATCAGCGTCGAGTGGACGCGCTCGAGCTCGGCGTCCGCGATCCCCGCGACCAGCGCGAGCGTGCCCTCGCGGGCCGCGTCCAGCCGATCGATGGTGTCCTCGGCGGGGGAGAGCCGGGTCGTCACTGGGACACCAGCCTATAGCGAAGGAACAGCTCGCCGGAGCCTTCCAGCGCCGAGAGCAGCTCGAGCTCCACCAGCTCGGACTGCGGCACGCCCTCCACCGTGGTCGGCTCCCCGCCCCCGGCGAGCCGCGGCGCCACGGTCAGGAACAGCTCGTCCAGGACGCCCTCGGCCAACAGCGCCCCCAGGACGGTGGGGCCGCCCTCGCACAGCACCGAGCGCACGCCGTGCCCTTCGCGCAGCCGCCGCAGCGCCGTGGCGAAGGTCAGCTCGTCGGGCGCCACGCGCTCGATCTCCACTCCCGGGCCGGCGCCGTCGAGCGCGCGGTCCGACGAGGTGAGGATCACCGTGGCCTGCTCGGGGTCGCGCAGCAGGCCGATGTCGGCGGGCAGGTCGAGGCTGCGGGTGACGATGCAGGCGATCGGGTCCGGGCGCAGGCCCTCGCGCTCGCGCGCGGCGTGCAGCGCCGGCTCGCGGACCAGGCGCCCGTAGCGCTCCGCGCGCACGGTCCCGCTGCCCACCAGGACGGCGTCGGCCTGCGTGCGCAGGCGATGGAAGACCTCGCGGTCGGCGTCGCTGCCCAGCGGGCCCGAGCGGCCCCCGAACGCCGCCTTGCCGTCGGCGCTGGCCACCATGTTGGCCACCACGTAGGGCCGGCCCTCGGGCGCGCGCTCGCCGAGCCGCAGGCCGGCCACGGCGTCCTCGGTGGCGGTGGTGCCGGGATCGGGAAGCAGGCGCCGCAGCTCCATCCGCCGGGAGGGTAGCCCGGTTGCGCCCCCGCGCGAGCGACCGATAGGGTCAGCGCGGTGAAGCTGCAGAACCTGAGCCGGGGAGAGTGGATCGCGATGCTGGGGGGCCTGCTCCTCGGCGCCTCGGTGTTCGTCAAGGCCTACGAGGCCCGGCCCGAGAACCCCAACGCCACGCTGGAGACCGGCGCCCGCGGGGTCTGCGGCGACCACACGTGCTCGTTCTTCCAGGTCCACGGGATCATGCGCTGGCTGATCCTGGCCGCGGCCGCGGCGCCCTTCATCCTCGCCTGGATCGTGATCCGCGAGCACGAGCTGTCCTGGCCGCGCGGCCAGGTCACCTCGGTGGTGGCGATCGCCGCCCTGGGCCTGATCTTCTACTCGGGCATCGTCGACCGCCCCGGCGAGCCGTCCGGCGACATCGAGCTGGAGATCGGGTGGTACGGGCTGATGCTGGGGACGATCCTGATGCTGGTGGGCTCGGTGATGCGCCAGACCGAGACCGAGGTCAAGCGCAAGCCGCCCGGCACGCTTTGAACCCGCCCGATCCCTCGGGCCGCCGGCCCGACCGCAACCTCGCCCTCGAGCTGGTCCGCGTGACCGAGTACGCGGCGCTGGCCGCCGCGCGCCTGGTGGGGATGGGCGACAAGGAGGCGGCCGACCAGGCGGCGGTGGACGCCATGCGGATGATGCTCGAGACCGTGCGGATGGACGGCGTCGTGGTCATCGGCGAGGGCGAGAAGGACGAGGCGCCCATGCTCTACAACGGCGAGCCGATCGGCGACGGGTCGCCGCCGCAGGTCGACATCGCCGTCGACCCGCTGGAGGGCACGCGGCTGACCGCGCAGGGCAGGCCGGGCGCGCTGGCGGTGATCGCCCTGGCCCCGCGCGGCACGATGTTCGACCCCGGGCCGATCGTCTACATGGAGAAGCTCGCCGGGGGGCCCGACGTCGCCGACGTGCTCGACCTCGATCGCCCCCTGGGCGAGACCGTGGCGCTGGTGGCCGAGCGCAAGGGGGTCGACATCCGCGACGTCATGGTGGTGACCCTGGACCGCGAGCGCCACCACGACGGGATCGCGGCGATCCGCGAGGCCGGCGCCCGGGTGCGGCTCATCACCGACGGCGACGTGGCCGCCGCTCTGACGGCGGTCACCCACGACACCTCGGTGGACCTGCTGTGGGGGATCGGCGGCACGCCCGAGGGCGTGCTGGCCGCGGCGGGGATCAAGGCCATCGGCGGCGAGCTGGTGGGCCGGCTGTGGCCGCGCGACGACGGGGAGCGCCGGGCCGCGCTCGACGCCGGCTACGACCTCGACCGCCAGCTGCGGGTCGGCGACCTGGTGGCGGGCGACGACGTGTTCTTCTCCGCCACCGGGGTCACCGAGGGCGACGTGCTCCAGGGCGTGCGCTACGAGGGCCGCGGCGAGCACGCCACGACCGAGTCGATCGTCATGCGCTCGCGCACGGGCACCGTCCGTCGCATCCGCGCCCGCCACAACCGCCCCAAGCTGCGCGAGATCACCGGCGGGCCGCAGTACGGGTAGGGGCGAAGCGCCCGACGCGGGACTCGGCCAGGTCCAGGCGGGCGAGGGAGCGCAGGAAGCCGTGGGTGACGATCACGTGGATGCGCGACTGCGTGTTGGCGTAGGCGAAGCGCGAGAGGCGCGAGGCGATCGCGGGGTGGAAGTTGGCGACCTCCACGGAGACGTGCACGGTGACGTCCCCGGCGGCGTCGGCGGGCGAGCGGCGCACGTCGATCTCCAGGTAGCCGCCGCCGGCGCGACCGCGCCGCGCGACCAGCAGGCCGCGCTCGATGCGCCAGCGCACGCGCCCGCGCTCGGCGTCCATCTCGTACTCGGGCGCCCGGAAGGCGAGGAGCACGAGGGGGCGGGCGACGAGCACGACGAAGCGCTCGGCCGGGGTGTAGGCGACGCGGACGAGGCCGAGCGTGCAGCGCGAGAGGAAGCGCCAGTAGGTCCGCGCCAGGCGCTCGAGATGCTCGGGCGTCCAGATCTCCTGCACCCGGTCCTCGGGCAGCACGAGCTCGGCGGACTGGACGGAGCGCACCGCGCCCCGGTCGTCGGTCTCGGTGTGCTCGTTCGCCGTGACGATGCTCGTGCGGGCGACGACCGGGTGCCGGGCCGCGCGGATCAGCGCCAGCGCGGTACGTCCCACGACGAGCGCGCCCGCCACGAGCGCGGCGATCAGCCAGCCCGACATCGTCCGCGCAGCATGTCAAGCCGCGACGGCTTCCCGACGTGTGGCAAGTTGCGTCCGACCTATCGTCGTTTCCTGCCGCACGTGGGGTATGGCGCGCTAGGCGACGGCGACGAGCGCCTCGACCGGCGGCCGGTGCGGGCGGGCGAGGTGGTAGCCCTGGCCGAAGGTCACGCCCAGGCCGCGCAGGGCGGCCAGCTCGTCGGCCTGCTCGATCCCCTCGGCCACGATGGTCGCGCCGATCTCGGCGGCGAAGGAGATCAGCGCGGTGGCGAGCGCGCGGCGGGCGCGGTCGCGGTGCAGGTCGCGCACCAGCGACTTGTCGAGCTTGATGATGTCGGGCTCCAGGCGCAGGATGTGGCGCAGGCTCGCGTATCCGGCGCCGGCGTCGTCGACGGCGATCCGCACCCCGGCCTCGCGCAGGCGCCCCAAAGCGCGGTTTAGCTCGTCGTAGTCCTCCACGGGCGCCTGCTCGGTGATCTCGATCACCAGGCGGTCGAGGGGGACGGGGGCGATGGCGCTCATCAGGCGGTCGACCAGCAGGGCGGTGGCGGGGGAGGCGTTGAGCGCGACCCACACGCCGTCGTCCAGGTCGGCGACGGCCAGCGCGGCGGCGCGCACGGCGGCCAGCTCCAGCTCGGCGCGCAGGTCGACGACGTCGGCCTCCTCGAACCAGGGCAGCGGCGAGCGCGTGAGGTCGTCGTCGAAGCGCGCGAGGGCCTCGACCCCCACGACGCCGCCGTCGGTCAGCCGCACCACGGGCTGGAAGACCGCGACGGGGCCCGAGCCGTTCAGGGCCCCGCGGATGCGGTTCTCCAGGCGCGCGAACTCCTGCTCGTGACGACGCTGGCGGTCCAGGCGCTCGGCCAGCTCGGTGACCACGCCGCGGGCGACGGGGCCGGTCAGGCTGGCCTCGCCGCGCATCGTGCCGTGGACGGCGGCCAGGACGTCCCCCATCGGGGCCCCCTTGACCACGTAGCCGACGGCGCCGGCGCGCAGCATCTCCAGGACGACCGAGGGATCGGTGTGGGCGGTCAGCGCGATGACGCGGGTGTGGGGGCACAGGACGCGCAGGCGCTCGGTGGCCTCCACGCCACCCCCGGCCGGCATGCGCACGTCGACCAGGGCGACGTCGGGACGCTCGCGGTCGGCCAGCACGACGGCCTCGGCGGCGTCGGCGGCGGCGCCGATGAGGCGCATGCGCGAGTCGGCGGCGACGACCTCGGACAGGGCGGAGCGGAAGGCGGGATCGTCCTCGGCGACGAGGACGCGGATCGGCGTCTCGACCCGCCCGTTGCTCCCCTGCGGCTGCCCCTGCCCTTCCATCCGTGGCCTCCTTCCTCGGATGCTTCCCCCTGGACCAGGATTGAAGCACTGCTGGAGCCATTTGTCACATGGGTTCGACGGATATCTCTGCGCCGGCGGGCAGGACGCCCTCTCCGGGCGGGATCAGCGCGAGCCCGTCGGCGCCGGCGAGCGACGAGAGCATGTGCGATCCCTGGGGTCCGGTCAGCGTCGCGACCATCGCCCCGTCGAGCCGGATCCGGACCGCCTGCTCGCGGTCGGGGCTGCGCTCGACGTCCTCGCCGAGGGTGGCGGTGCGCGGGGGCTCGGGGTCGGCGCCCTGGAGCGCCCGCAGCGCGGGACGGGCGAACAGCGCGAAGCACACGGCGGCGGAAACCGGGTTGCCCGGCAGCCCGAACACCAGCGTGCCGTCCCGCGCGCCGAACCACACGGGCTTGCCCGGCTTGAGCGCCACCCGCCAGAAGCGCTCCTCCACCCCCAGCGCCTCGAGCGCGGGCTTGACGTGATCGTGGGGCCCCACCGAGACCCCCCCGGACACCACCACGACGTCCGCCGCCCCCAGCGCCTCCGAGAGCACCCGCTCCGTCGCCTCCCGATCGTCCCCGACGACCCCCGCCGACGTCTCCCCGCCGTCCGGCGCCGCCCCCGTCTCTCGCCCGACCGCGACGGGCTCCGCGCCCGTCGCCGCGCCCGTCTCTCGCCCGACCGCGACGGTCTCCGCGCCCGCCCGGCCGGCCAGGCCCTCGAGGAGGATCGCGTTGGAGTTGTGGATCTGCCCCGGGGCCAGGGGCGCGCCGGGCGCGACCAGCTCGTCGCCGGTGACCACGATCGCCACCCGCGGCCGGCGCGCGCAGGCCAGCGCGGCGCGCCCGGCGGCGACCGCCGCGCCCAGCTCGCCGGGGCCCAGGACGGCGCGCGCCCGCAGGACGACCGCGCCCGCCCGCATGTCCTCGCCGGCCAGCCGCACGTTGGCGCCGCGCGCGACGTCGCGCTCGAGCGTCACGGCGTCGCCGCCCTCCGTCACCCGCTCGACGGGGACGACCGCGTCGGCGCCCTCGGGCATCGGCGCGCCGGTCGAGATCCGCACCGCCTCGCCGTCGCCGACCGCCCGGCGCGCCGGGCGCCCGGCGCGCGACTCGTCGACCACCCGCAGCTCCCGGCCCGCCGGGCCGGAGCGCACCGCGAACCCGTCCATGGCCGAGTTGGCGAAGGGGGGGACGTCGGCCGCCGCCACGACGTCCTCGGCCAGCACCCGCCCGAGCGCGCCCGCCAGCGGCAGCTCCTCGCTGGGCAGCGCCCCGGCCACGGAGCGCAGCACGACGGCCCGTGCCTCGGCCAGGGAGAGGAGTCCGCTCACGCCCCCATTCTCCCGCCCCCGCGATCCCGCGGGCCGCTCATGGCGCCCTCGTCGCGCGCCGATCCGCGCACGGCGTCCCCGGACGCTGCGATGATCGGCTCGATGCCCTCGCGACCCGCCTCCGGACGGCCGCGGCCGGTGGCCGCCCCCGTCGTCGCGACGCTCGGCGAGCGCCCGGACGAGCTCGCGCACCGCTGGCTGATCGCGCTGCTCGAGGCGCGGCCGCTCGACCAGGCCGCGGGCGTCCCCGTGGCCGAGGTGGCGGCGACCGGCCCGGCCCTGTGCCGCGCCGTCCTGGACGCGGTGGGCTCCGACGCCGCCCTCGACGAGCTGGCGGGCTCCCCGCACCCCGCGACGCTCGCCCGCCTCGACGACGGCCGCGGGGGCCCGGCGCTGGTGACCGCCGCGGAGGCCCTGCGCCGCGCGATCTCCGAGGCGGCGGCCGAAGAGATCCCCCGCGCGGACACCGACCTGCTCGCCTCGCTGACCGACCGCCTGGCCCACGTCTGCGCGCACCTCGCCGCGACGGCGATGTCCGTGGCCCACGCCACCGCGCACCCGCCCACCCGCTCGGCTCGCGCACCCGCGCGCGAGGAGCAGGCTCCGCGGCCGCACCCCGGCCCGCCGGCTGAGGAGGCCGCCCCCGCGGGCGCTGCGCCGGTCGACCTCGCCGCCGCTCGGCGCGAGGCGCCGGGGCCGGAGGGCCCGGCTCCGCTGTGGCTGGCCGCGCTGGAGCGCCACCTCTCCGAGGGCGGCCGGTTCGGGCTGCTGCTCGTCGAG
>Ga0299907_10002504_pt1 | contig 11356 bp, 8 predicted proteins | sample RVTome_16_FD_198680 | JGI IMG/M metagenome (GOLD analysis project Ga0299907, IMG submission 198680) | Soil microbial communities from uranium-contaminated site in the Upper Colorado River Basin, Wyoming, United States - RVT152D67 (version 2) ...
GGGCGCTGGGGAGATCGGCGCTTTCCGTGGCAGGCTGGTCGGCACTGGCCGCCAGCATCTCGACAGCAACGGCCAAGACGCCCCCGCCGACGATCACCACGCAGAGTATTACCAGGGCCACGCGAACCGAATGCTAATGCCGCCTGAACCCACTTCTCACCCCCCCGACGAGATCTCCGACCCGGTTCGTGATGAGAGCACCGAACGGCCCGCTGTCGACGCCGGCGCCACCCCGCAACACCCCGAATCGTCGCCCGACGGGCCCTCCGGCGATGGGGTGCGGCCGGCGCGCCGGCGCCGGCGCATCTGGCCGATCGCCCTCACTGTCCTGGTCGTGGCGTTCGTCATCGGCGCCGCCACGGTTCCGCTGCCGTACTACGCCTACCGGCCCGGCAGCGTGCGCGACACCGAGCCACTGATCGCGGTCGCCGACGAGCAGACCTTCCCGTCCAGGGGCTCGATCAGCTACACGACGGTGTCGTTGCGCCAGGCGACGCTCTTCGGCATGCTCGCGGGCTGGCTGGACGACGACGTCGACGTGTTCCCCCGCGAGAAGGTGCTCGGCGACCGCAACGCCGAGGAGAATCGCACCCTCAACCTGCAGATGATGGACACGTCCAAGCAGGTGGCCACGCAGGTGGCGCTCGAACGCCTCGGACACCCCGTCGACGTGAGCATCACCGGGGAGACCGTGGTCAACGTGCTGCCCGACCTGCCCGCCGATGGCGTGCTCGAGCCAGGCGACACCATCACCGCGGTGGATGGTGAGGAGCTCGACGAGCCGGACGATCTCACGCGGCTGCTCGCCGACGACAGCCCGGGCGACGAGGTGACGATCACCGTCGAACCGCCCAACCGGTCGCAGCCGCGAGATGTGGAGCTGGCCCTGGGTGTCGATCCAGACGATCCCGACCGGGCCATCATCGGCATCGAGGTCACGGGCAGGGGCATCGACTTCGACTTCCCCGTGGACGTCACCATCGACACCGGCGACGTCGGCGGGCCGTCGGCCGGACTGGCATTCACGCTGGCGATCATCGACGACCTGACCCCCGGCGACCTGACCGGCGGCGCGGACGTGGCGGTCACCGGGACGATCAACAGCGACGGCACCGTGGGGCCCGTGGGCGGAACCGGACAGAAGGCCGCGGCGGTGCGGGCACAGGGCTACGACGCCTTCCTCGTCCCGAGTGACGACTACGAGGCGGCCCGGCAGCACGCTGGCGACGTCGACGTCATCGCCGTGGACACTCTCGACGAGGCAGTCGCCGCCCTCGCCGACCTGGGCGGGAACGTCGACGACCTGCCCGAGCCGGCTGCGTCGCAGGGCTGAGACCGCCCCAGCGGGCACACCACCACCCAGAGCGGCGGGAAAATCGACCCTCGGCGCGTGGCCGACGCGAGTCATACCATCGGGGTTCATGCCGCCCGAGCCTTCTCCCCTTGATGCGACGGGCATCGCCCGCCGACATTTTTCCACCGTTCGGAAGGGCTACGACCCCACCGAGGTGCGTGCCTTCCTCCACGAACTGTCGGAGATCGTCGGTCGGCTCCAACGGGGCGAAGCGCACCAGCTGGACCGGGCGGAGCGCGCCGAGGTTCGTGCCCAGCTCGCCGAGCAGCTCGACGAGCACCGGTTGGTGGAGTTGCTCGGCGCGGAGACGGCCCGGGTCCTCGAGGCTGCCCGGGAGGCAGCAAGCGACATCCGGGCGAAGGCCGAGGAGGCGGCGGCGCGGATGGTTCGGGACGCACAGGTCGAGGCGCACACGATCGTCGAGCAGGCCGAGCGCGATGGCGCCGACCGAAGGCGCGAGATCATCGCCGAGGCCGAGCAGGTGCGCCATGACGCCGAGGCCATCCTCGAGCGGCGGCGGGCCGAAGGCCAGGAGCTGGCCGACGAGATGCGGCGCGCGGCGGAGGCCGAGCGGGAACGGATGCTGGCCGAGGGTCAGCAGGCCCGGGCGGCGGCCGAGTCCGACGCCGAACGGCTGCGTGACACGGCCCGTGAGCAGGGACGGCAGCTCGTGGTCGAGGCCCAGGTGGTCCGGGAACGCATGCTCGGCGACCTGGCCCATCGCCGCCGGACGGCCCGGGAGCAGCTCGAACGCCTCAACGGCGCCCGCGAGCGGCTGCTGGCGGCCTACGAGGTCGTGCGCCGGACCGTCGACGAGGCGACGGGCGAGCTGACGGTGGCCCTGCCGCAGGCCAAGCTGGCCAGCGAGTCGGCGGCACGGCGGGTGAGCGAGGAGCCGGAGCCATCGGTCGAGGAGCTGGAGGCCGAGCTCACGGTGGCCCGCATGGCGGGGCTGGTCGAGGACCTCGACGGACTGGACGACGTGGATGTCGACCACATCGACGCGCTGATCGACGGCGGCCTGGAGGCGGCCGACCGCCGTCTCGCCGACGAGGAGGCGGGCCTGCCGCGCCGGACGGCCATCACCGAGGGCAGCGAGCGCAAGAGCATCTGGCCGTTCCGCCGGCGCCCGGCGGACGAGCAGCCGAGCACGCCGGCGCCGCCGGCGCTGGCCGCTGAGCCGCTCCGGGTGGCGGGACGGCCCATCGAGCGGGCCGGCACCGACGACATGGCCGAAGGCACCGACGACATGGCCGAAGGCACCAACGACAGGGCCGAAGGCACCAACGACATGGCCGAAGGCACCAACGTCATGGCCGGGATGGTCGATGAGGACGACCGCACCCCGGAGGTCGAGGCCCCGGCCGACCAAGCCCGTACCGACGACGAGCCTGCCGGGGGGTTCCACACCGCCGGTGCAGCGGCGGACGACGCGGCGTACGGGGACGGCGGGGGAGAAGAGGCCGATGGCGGGGAGCACGATCATGTGGAGGAGCTCTTCGCGCGGCTCAAGGCCGACCGCGGGGGTCCCGCCCCCGGCACGGCCGGCGGTGGCGAGGCGCTCGGCGTGGGCGCCACGGCGGTGGCCGTCATCGACGATCCGCAGACGTCCGAGGCCCCGCCGGCGACCGACGGCGACGACGGCGAAGCCGACGCCGAGGCCGACGTAGAGGAGGTCGAGGAGCTCGATCCCGATGTGGCGGTGCTGCACGACCGCGACACCCACCTGGGCCCGGTCGAGCGCGAGCTGGGGCGGCGGCTCAAGCGCGTCCTGGCCGACGAGCAGAACGAGGTGTTCGACCTGCTGCGCCGGGACCAACCCGCCGGGCTCGACGATGTGGTGCCCGCCGCCGATGAGCACGTCCGCCGCTACGCCACGGCCGCCCTGCCCGACCTCGACGCCGCCGCCCTCTCGGGTGCCGCCAGCGTCGATCGCGAGGTCACCGAGTCGTGCTCGGCGCTCGCCTCCGAGCTGGGCCAGTCCCTGGTCGAGCCCATGCGGGAGCGGATTGCCCGCTCGTTCGACGAGTGCGACGGCGACCTCGAGGAGGTGACCGAGCGGCTCCGGTCCGTCTACCGCGAGTGGAAGGGCCAGCGGATCGGTGCCGCCGTGCGGCACTACTCCGCCGCGGCCTACTCGTGGGGCGTCTACGAGGCGACGCCGTCCGACGCCGAGCTCCGGTGGCTCGTCGACCGGAGCGGCGAGGCCTGCCCCGATGCCGACGACAACGCCCTCGCGAGCGGCGTCCGCAAGGGCGAGGCGTTCCCCACCGGGGTCCTGTGCTCGCCGGCGCATCCGGATTGCCGTTGCCTGGTCGTGCCCGTGGGCGTCGGCGTCGGGGGTGCCGAAGCCGAAACCGGCCAGCGCCGATAGGCCCGCGCTCCAACCGTCAGAACCGCGGTCGGTAGGCTCGGCGTCCATGCGAGCCCCCGACGACCTGCCGCGCCGAGCGCCCCGGCGCAAGAACGGCAGGCGCGGGCGCACGCTGCTCATCGTCGGCGTGATCGCAGCCTTCGTCCTGCTCACGTCGCTGCGAGGCATCGCCGGCTTCTACACCGACTTCCTGTGGTTCGACTCGCTGGACCAGTCCGGCGTGTGGCGGGGGATCCTCGGCGCCAAGCTGAGCCTGGCGCTCATCTTCATGGTGGGCTTCTTCCTGCTGGCCTGGACCAACCTGCTGATCGCCGACCGGATCGCGCCGCCCTACCGCCTGGCGGGACCCGAGGACGAGCTGCTCGAGCGCTACCACGACATCGTCGACGACCGCATGGGCTGGCTGCGCATCATCACCTGCGTGCTGTTGGCGATCATCGCCGGGTCCGGCGTGTCGTCGGAGTGGAACTCGTGGGTGCTGTTCACCAACGGCGGCGACTTCGGCATCGAGGACCCGCAGTTCCACAACGACATCGGGTTCTACGTCTTCCGGCTGCCGTTCCTGTCGTTCGTGGTGGACTGGCTGTTCGCATCGCTGCTGATCGTCATCATCGTCACCGCGGTGGCGCACTACCTCAACGGCGGCATCCGGGTGCAGCCGCCGTCGCCGCGGGTGACGCCACAGGTGAAGGCCCACCTGTCGGTGCTCCTCGCGGTGCTGGCACTGGTCAAGACGGCCGACTACTGGCTGCAGCGCTTCGAGCTCACCACCTCGACCCGGGGCATCGTCGACGGTGCCAGCTACACGGACGTGCGCGCGCAGCTCCCGGCGCTCAACCTGCTGGTGCTCATCTCGCTGTGCGCGGCCGCCCTGTTCGTCGTCAACATCTTCCGCCGGGGCTGGACGCTCCCGGCCGTCGCTGTCGGGCTGTGGATGTTCGTGGCGGTGGTGGCCGGGGGGATCTACCCGCAGTACGTCCAGCGATTCCAGGTCCAGCCCAACGAGTCGGCGCGCGAGCGCCCCTACATCGAGCGCAACATCGAGGCGACCAGGGACGCGCTGGGTTTGGCCGACGTCACCATCCAGCGGTTCGAACCGCAGACCAACGCCGACGACGTGGAGCTCGCCGGCGCGGAACCGACGGTTCGGAACATCCGCCTGTGGGATCCGGCGGCCCGGCTGTCGGGCCAGACGTTCGAGCAGCTCCAGCGGATCCGCAACTTCTACAACATCAACGACGTCGACGTTGACCGCTACTCGATCGACGGCCAGCCCACGCAGGTGAACATCGGCGTCCGGACGGTCAACCCCGACGGCGTGCCGGGGGACTCGTGGGAGGCGGCGCACCTCGCCTACACGCACGGGTACGGCGTCGTGATGGCCCCGTCCAACGCGGCGGAGGGCAACGAACCGCGGTTCGTGCTCGGCGACATCCCGCAGAACGTCGACGTCGAGGGCACGACACTCGACCAACCCGGCATCTACTTCGGTGAGGACCTCGACGGCTACATCGTGGTCGACACCAACCGGGACGAGATCGACTTCCAGGACGCCGAGGGCGAGACCCAATTCACGACGTACCAGGGCGACGACGGCGTCGAGGCCGACTCGCTGGCGCGCCGGGCCGCGTTCGCCCTGCGCTTCGGCGACCTCAACCCCCTCATCTCCGACTTCATGACCGACAACTCCCGCGTGGTCTACGTGCGGGACGTCGTCGAGCGGGTGACGAAGCTGGCACCGTTCCTTCATGCCGACACCGATCCGTACCCGGTCGTCGTCGACGGTGGGGTCCAGTGGATCGTGGACCTCTACACGACGACCTCGCGCTACCCGTACGGGCAGATGGCCGACACCGACCAGGTGGCGTCGTCGAGCGGCCTGGAGCGTCGCTTCAACTACGTGCGCAACTCGGTGAAGGCCACGGTCGACGCCTATGACGGGACGGTCACGTTCTACGTGATGGACGAGGCAGATCCCATCATCGACGCCTATCGGGACGCCTTCCCCGAACTGTTCAGCGACGAGCCCATGCCGGACGAGCTCCTGGCACACCTGCGCTACCCCGAAGACCTGTTCCGGGTCCAAACCGCCGCCTACGCCCGCTACCACCTCGACGATCCCGACGACTTCTTCAACCAGGACGACGCCTGGCGGGTCGCCCGGGATCCGGGCACCGCGGGCGCCGACCCCGCGACGCAGGTCACCAACGAGCAGGGGCAGGTCACCGGCGCCCAGGCCCCCCGCATCGCGCCCTACTACCAGCTGCTACAACTGCCGAACGCGTCGGGCGAAGTGTCGTCCCAGGCCGAGATGGTGCTGATGCGCCCGTACGTGCCGTTCAGCGAAGACGATCGCAGCCAGCTGCTGACGGCGTACATGGCGGCGCGCATGGATCCCGGCCACTACGGCGAGCTGGTGGTCTACGAGATGCCGTCGGGCGACCTCCCGGACGGCCCAGGCATCGCTGCGGCCACGATCCAAGCCAACGAGACGGTGTCCGAGCTCGAGAGCCTGCTCGGGCGCGGTGGTTCCGAGGTGCTCTACGGCAACCTGCTGCTCGTGCCGGTGGACAACGCCCTGCTCTACGTGCAGCCGTTCTACGTCGTGCCGGAGGCGGAGACACGCCAGCTACCCCAACTGGAGCGCGTGATCGCGGCGTTCGGCGACGACGTGGTGATCGAGAACACGCTGCAGGAGGCCTTGGTGGGACTCTTTGGCGAACGCGTGGCGACACAGGAACGCCCCAGCACGGAGGGCGAGCAGCCCCCACCCGGGGCCGAGCCGCCCTCGGAGCAGGGGGGCACGGCGGCCGACGAGGCCGCAAGCTTGCTCGCGCAGGCCGACCGGCTGTTCGCACAGGCCGACGCGGCGTTGGAGGAGGGCGACCTCGCCACCTTCCAGGAGCGCATCAACGAGGCCCGCGCCCTGGTGACCCAGGCGAACGAGCTGCTGGCCGGCGAGGAGAGCGACGGCGAGTCGACGACCACGACCACGTCGACAACGGAGCCCGAGACGTCCCCGGCGTAGGCCCGGCGTTCCGCTCCGCGTGTCGGCGCAGGGTTGGCTGGTCGGAGGGTGGCCGATAAGGTGTGTCTCCCCAACGACGCGGGGTGGAGCAGTCTGGTAGCTCGTCGGGCTCATAACCCGAAGGTCGCGGGTTCAAATCCCGCCCCCGCCACCATGTGAAAGCCCAGGTCTCTGACCTGGGCTTTCGTGATTCCGAGAGGCGCGTCACCGGCGGCGTCTACCGAGTCCTCGCCGCGCGAGCTGCTGACCTGGTTCTTCGCGTCGATCTGGCCGGTAGACGTCCACCGGCTCGCGGCCGTGCCGAGGGCGGCGAACTGGTCGGCTGCGGCTGCGCCCATCCCGGGGAGCACGTGTTGGTAGGTGTGCATCGTGAAGGCGGGGTGGGCGTGGCCGAGGCGTTCGCTCACGACTTTGATGGGGACGCCCGCCGCGATGAGCAGTGAGGCGTGGGTGTGGCGGACGTCGTGGAACCGGATCCGTGGGACCGGCGCCCGCTGGACGATGCGGTCGAAGAGCTGGCTGAGCGATTCGGGGTTGAGGAACCAGCCCGCGGCGTTGCAGAACATCCAGTCGTCGACGCAGCGGGGAAGGCCGTCTCGGCGGCGCTGGCGGTGCCAGGCCTGCAACACGTCCACGGTCGTCGTGTCGAGGTCGATGCAGCGGCGGCCGTGGCGGGTCTTGACGCCGAACTCGACCGGTCGCCCGCCGACGCATTGCAGGGTCCGCTGGATCGACAACCGCCGCATGGGGGTGTCGAGGTCGGACCACTTGAGGCCGACGACTTCCCCCGTCTCATGCCGGTGTGGGCGGCGAGGTGCAGGGCGGGGTAGAGGCGGTGCGGTCGTGCGGCGGCGAGGAAGGTGGCGAGCTCAGGAGCGGTCCATGCCTCGCGGTGGTGCGACCGGCTCGCGGGAGCCCGAGCTGCGTGCTGGCGGCGACGTTGCGGTCGATGAGCTCGCGCTGCACGGCGAGGTCGAGTGCGGCGCGGATGACCATGTGCACTTCGAGGATGGTCTTGGGGGCGAGCCCGTCGCCTCGGCGTCCGCCGGTCGTGGCGCGCTGGTGGTAGAGGTCCTCGAGGTGGTCGGCGCGCAGCCGGAGTGGGACGTCGCCGATTACCGGGGAGACGTAGCGCTCGACAAACCAGGTAGCGGTAGGCGGTCGTCGCGCGGACCTGGCGGTGCTTGCGCGGCAGCCACGTCTGGCACAGGAACGTGGCGAGCGTCGTCGCCCCGCCGATCGGTGGAGGCGAGCCGTGGTGTTCGCGCTCGAGTCGCTGTGCGACGGCTTCGGCGTCGTCCCGGTCACGTCCCACCGGGTGCCACCGGCGCCGTTCTCGGCCGGTGAGCGGGTCAAGGCCGCGGTAGGCAACGACGTAGAAGCGGTCCTGGCGTTGCACGATGTAGCTCATCGCCTCAGCGTCGACCACTTCGACGCCAACCCGAAGAGGCTGGCGCGCTGCGTGGATCAGCGTGGCCCGGATGTGCCGCCCCTCAGTTCCCGTGGGGCTGCAGGCTGGGCGGGGTGGACGACTGTCCCGGCCGACCGAAATTGACAGCTCAGGACTTGCGCCTACCGGGGTGGTGCTCCGGGCAGCCAGCAATCGAGGTGGGCGTACAGGCCGGTCAGGTCGTTGCCCTGGGCTCGGTAGGCGATGTATCCGTCGGGGCGGACCAGGCAGTGGGCGGTTCCCTCGTCTCGGTCCAGTCCGAGGCGCGCGTGTGCGTCGCCGTGGGTATCGGCGAGCGCGCCTTGGGTGGACTCGCGGGTGAGGCGGTGCACCGTCACCAGGCCCGTGGCGGGAGTACCGAGTAGGGCTGCAGTTTGTGTCGGCCAGGCGTCGGAGGAGCCGGTGAGGAGGAGGTGGTGGCGAGGCGCGCCGAGGGCGCGGTGGAGCGTGTAGGGCTCGCCGTTGACGTGGATCGCGGCGTCGGGGAGCCGGTCGCCGGCTCGGGGTCCTCGCCGCAGCCGCGGGTGGCCTTCCTCGACGGCGGGGCTGTGGCGGTAGTTGATGGCGAGTTGGGCGACGGTGCGCAAGCCGGCGGTGCGGGCCCGGCGGGATCGGCCGGCGAGGCGGATGAGCCGGGGTGCGATGTGGGTGCGGGCGACGCGGATGACGGGGTTGGTGGAGGTGGCGATGCCAAAGGCGCGGTCGGTGAAGCGCAGGACGTTGCGCCCGACGGGTTGTCGTTCGGCCTGGTAGGTGTCGAGCAGTGCGGGGTTGGCGGCGCCGCCGGTGGTGAGGGCGAGTTTCCAGCCGAGGTTCCAGGCGTCTTGGATACCGGTGTTCATGCCCTGGGCGCCGGCGGGGCTGTGGATGTGGGCCGCGTCGCCGGCCAGGAACACGCGATCGGCGCGGTAGGTGGTGGCGTGGCGGTGGTGGATCCGAAAGTAAGTGGCCCAGACCGGGTCGTGCAGCCAAACGTCGCCGTTGGTGTAGGTGTCGGTAAGGGTCCGCAGCTCGGCGGGGCTGGGTGCGGGTTCGTCGCCCGCCGGGGGCGGGGTATCGGGGCGGGGTCGCATGGCGAGGAGCCGCCAAGGGGCGGGCCGACCGAGGGGGAAGAAGAACAGCATCCCGGCGGCGGAGAGGTAGACGTGGGCGGCGCCGGGTTCGAGGCCATCGGCGGCGAGGTCTGCGAGGACGAAGGTCTGCGGGTAGGCGCCGCCGGTGAAGTCGATGCCGGCGTGGTGGCGGACGGCGCTGCGGGCGCCGTCGCAGCCCACCACGTACTCGGCGTCCAGGGTTTCTATGGCCGCCGGCGTGCCGCAGGGTGCAGGTCACGTGATCGGGGTGTTGGTGGAGGCCGGTCAGTTCGATGCCTCGTTCGATGGTGACGCCGTGCCGTGCGAGGTGGGTGGCGAGGATGTTTTCGGTTTCGGCTTGGGACAGGAACAGCAGGAACGGGTAGGCGGTGTCGTCCATGCCGATCACGAACAAGGGAAGCTGGGCGGTGCGGGTGCCGGTGTGCATCTGGAGCCGCACCGCGGGTTTGCCGTGTTCGACGAGGGTGTCGGCGATGCCGAGCCCGGTGAGGACTTCGAGGGTGCGGGGCTGAATCGCCAGGGCGCGGGACTCGTGGACCTGATCGGGTTGCCGGTCGATGGTCCGGAAGCCGGCACGGAAGGCCCGGAGCTGCGCGGCGAGGGCTAGTCCGGTCGGTCCGGCGCCGACGACGAGCACGGTCATCGCGTGGCGTGGCGGTGACAGGCGACCTGCACGACCTGGTCGTCGCGCCGGGACCGCTCGAGGTCGATCACGGCTTGTGGGCGCGGACGAATACCGACCAGAACCCGTCACGGACAGGGTGGTCGTCGACGATCTCGACATCCACGAACCCGGCGTCCGTAAGTCCGGCGGCGTACTGAGCTCGGGTGACCGCCCCGGCGATACACGCGGCCCACTCGGCAGTGTTTGCCCGCAGCGCCGCATCGGGTTCGACATCGGCAACCACATCGGCGACGGCGAGCCGCCCGCCCGGCCGCAGCACCCGGAACGCCTCCCCGAAAACGGCAGCTTTGTCCGCGGACAGGTTGATCACGCAGTTCGAGACCACGACGTCCACGCTGGCGTCGGGCAGGGGGACGTCTTCGATGCGGCCCTCGAGGAACTCGACGTTGGTCACCCCGGCGCCGCTCTGGTTGGCCCGGGCGAGCTCCAGCATCTCGGCGGTCATGTCCACCCCGTAGGCCTTGCCCTCGGGGCCGACCCGGCGGGCCGAGAGCAACACGTCGATCCCGCCCCCCGAGCCGAGATCCAGCACGTCGTCGCCGGGCTCGAGATCGGCCAGGGCCACCGGGTTGGCGCAACCGATGCTCCCGGCCACGGCCTCGACCGGGAGCCCTTCCAGGTCCCCGGGCCCGTACAGGCCGCTGCCGAACCGCGTGTCGCACGATGCGGCGCTCGACCCGCAGCGATCCTGCGCCAAGGTCGCGTCCCCGCAGCACTGCTGGGCCGCGGTTGCCGCCTGGGCGGCCTTGCGGGCTGCGGTTCCGTAGTGGGCCCGAAGGCTCTCCACCAACGTCTCATCACTGGCCTCGGTCATGCCCCGGTCCTTTCTCGTCCGGTCGTCGAATCGTCCCTGGGTTCGTCGCTCTGCCAGGGCGCGCGGCAGGCGGCGGGCAGGGGGCCGTAGCGGGGGAGCTGGCCCATCACCACGTCCGCCGCCGAGGGGAAGACCGCCAGGCAGTGCTCGTTCACGCGGTACAGCCGGGTGTTGGCGCGCTGTTCGACCAGTACGAATCCGACCTCGGCCAGCAGCTTGAGGTGATGCGACACCGTCGGCTGACCCACGTCCACGGCGTCGACGATCTCGCCCACGTTCATCGGCCGCCGGGCCAGGGCCAGCCGGTTCAGGATCAACACCCGCGAGGCGTCCCCCAGGCAGCGGAACCAGCTGGCCCACACCTCCGCCGACGTTCGATCGACATCCATCAATATTGATGCTAATCGATACTGTGCGGCGTGACAAGGGATCGATCACGGCCGCTTCCGCTGCGCTTGGCCTGAGCGGGCGGCATCGTCCATGGTCGGCCCGTCTCGGTGGGGGATGGCGGGCTCAGCGACAATGTCGCCGGCGACGTCGCACACGGCGGCGAGCGT
>Ga0299907_10002505_pt1 | contig 11355 bp, 10 predicted proteins | sample RVTome_16_FD_198680 | JGI IMG/M metagenome (GOLD analysis project Ga0299907, IMG submission 198680) | Soil microbial communities from uranium-contaminated site in the Upper Colorado River Basin, Wyoming, United States - RVT152D67 (version 2) ...
CTCGTTGACCCTCATCGGGTCCTCGGCGGCGGGCGCCAGCAGCATCTTCACCAGACGCGGCTTGGGCGTGAACGCCACGATCTGCACGACTGTCGAGTCACCGGCCGGCAGGTTCTTCATCAGCGTGGACAGCAGGCCGTTGTACACGTCGGGTGGCAGGGGGAAGTCGCCGCTGAGGGTCTCCTCGGGGCTGTCCTCGTCGCCGCGGTAGCGGACGTCGTAGCGGCCGGTGGCCCGGTCGACGCTCGCCTCGACCGTTTCCGGAAACGACGCGCCCCGCTGCACGATCCGGTAGCTGAGCAGGGTGAACACGTCGCGCTGCGAGAACACGACGCGCTCCTCGTGTATCGAGCCGTCCCGGAAGCGGAAGACCAGGTGGCTGTCGATCACGTCCCCCGGGCGCGGGACCTGGGCGAATTCGCCCTGCGCGAGCGTCGCCCCGTCCAGCGAGCGCAGGACCGGGAAGCCACGGGTGACTCCTTCCGTGTACTTGACGGCGATGGGGTCGGCGGCCGCGGGGGTCCCGGGAAGGAAGACGAGCAAGGCGAGCAGGGCTCCGAGCGTCGTCCTGAGCATGGGCGGGCTCCTTTGCAGGGCTTGCAAAGCAAGCGCTGTGCCCGGACAGCCCTGGCGTCAACCCGGTGGTGAGGGCAACTACTGGACTGCGTGAAACCTCAGGTCTTACAGAGAGTTGGACTCGTGAACCGACGACGGCCGTCGATGGGCGGCCCGTCGCACAAACTCCTCGTTCAGCGGAACACCTTTGCGACACAGAGGACAATCCCCGGGGTCGTAGGTCGGGAAATCACGGCTCACGAGACTGAACACCGGCTTGCCGTCGACCTCGACCGAGGTCCGCCGCCACAGGCATCCGACCCCCACGACCTGGGCGCCGAGCTGCTCGACGAGCTCGATCAGCAGGTTGAGGGTGCTGCCGCTGGAGACCAGGTCCTCAATGAGCAGAACCCGGGTGCCGGGGCGGATCAACCGCTGGAACTCGGCGGGCAGGGTAACGCGGCGCTTACCGCGAGCCAGGCCCTTGGCACCGTAGACCACCACGGGCCGCGAGGGGTGCGCCCGGGCCACGCAATGCGAGAGGATGAGCGCGCCGGGCCCCGTCGAGAGCACCACGTCCACCGGCCAGGGGGCGAAGTGCTTGGCGATGACGCCGCCGAGGCCCTCGGTGAACGAGGGTTCCGTCGTGACGAGGGTCTTCTCGATGTACTCGCTGGTGTGCTGGCCCGACGGCAGCAGCACGTGGTCGTTGGCGTGATACGCACCGGTCCGCTTGAGGATCTCCAGGTGGATCTTCTCGCGGACTTCAGCCTCGACGGCCACGGGGTCCTTCTTCTGGGGCGCCGCGCTCATCCGCTCCTCCTGGTCCGCATTATCGCACGGGCGCGTGCTAGACTCCCGCCGTATGCGGGTTTTGGCGGTGGAGACCTCCTCGCTCGCCGGCGGGGTGGCGCTGCTCGAGGACGAGCGGCTCGTCGCCGAGTACCTGCTCGACGTCAGCATCACGCACTCCGAGCGGTTGATGGCGGCGATCGACCGCGTGCTGGCCGACGCCCGCTGGACCGCGCGCCAGCTCGGCGGGCTGGCCGTCGCCGTGGGCCCCGGCTCCTTCACCGGCCTGCGCATCGCGGTGAGCACCGTCAAGGGGCTGGCGCTTGCGCTCGATCTGCCCATCGCCGCCGTCCCGACGCTCGACGCCATGGCCGCTGCGCTGCCGTGGGCGGCGCTGCCCGTCTGCCCCGTCCTCGACGCCCGCAAGGGCGAGGTCTACACCTCACGCTATCGCTGGGACGGTGGCGCGATGCGCCGGGAGTGGGACTACCTTGCGCTGTCGCCCGAGGCGCTGGCCCAGCGCCTGGACGAGCCCATGATCCTTGCGGGCGACGGGGCGGCGACGATTCGCTCGCCCCACGCACGGCTGCTGCCGCCGCCCCGGCGGCTGCCGTCACCCGCCTGCGTCGGCGTGCTCGGGCTCGAGCGGCTGCGCGGGGGCGACACCGTGGCCGCCGCAACCCTGGCGCCTCTCTATCTGCGACCCTCCGAGGCGGAGCTCAAGCGCCGTGTCCTCGCTGGCGCTTGACCGCATGCGCCCCGAGGACCTCGACGAGGTCCTCACCATCGAGCGGGCGTCGTTCACGATGCCCTGGTCGCGGGGGGCGTTCCTCTACGAGATGCAGCAGAATCGCGTCGCCCGCTGCTGGGTTGCGCGTGACGATGACGGCGACGTGGCCGGATACCTGTGCCTGTGGGAGGTCGCCGACGAGGTGCACATCACCAACGTGGCGGTTCGGCCCAACGCGCGCAGGCAAGGCATTGCGCGAGCGCTGCTGCGCAGCGTCATCGACAATGCGCGGGCCGGCGCATTCAAGGTCGTCGTCCTCGAGGTCAGACCAAGCAACCACCACGCGCTGATGCTCTACGAGTCCTTTGGCTTCCGCGTGGTCGGGCGTCGCCACGGCTACTACTACGACACGGGCGAAGACGCCCTCGTCATGGAGGTCGCTCTCAGTGCTCAGCCGATGCCCGGGAACCGAGCCGCCCGGTGAGGTGTTAATCCGCAAATGCGGTCCGACCTCCTCCTGGGAGCCGTACTCGCCACCTGCCTGTTTCTGGCATGGCCGGCGAGCGCCATCGCCCAGGGGACACCCACCTCCGCCGAGGAGCTCGCCCGGGGCAAGTATGTGTTCGGCGCCACCGGCGGCTGCGGCTGCCACACCGCACCCAAAGGTCAGATCAATGCCGGGGGCCGCCGGCACGACGGACCGTTCGGCACGGTGTACTCCCCCAACATCACCCCCGACCAGGCGACGGGAATCGGGGGCTGGACGGACGAGCAGATCATCGCGGCGATCCGCCTGGGCCGGCGGCCCAACGGCGAACGGCTGCTGCCTGTCCATCCGTTCACAACCTTCAACGGCATGGCCGAGGAGGACCTGCGGGCGCTGGTCGCTTTCCTGCGAACGACGTCCCCGGTGAACCGCGCCAACCAGCCCAAGAAGATCTCGGTGCCGCTCTTCGAGTCCGTGTTCCTGCCGGCCTGGCTGGCGGCCTTCGCGCCGCGAGAAACGCCTCCGCCGAGGGCGCCCGTCTCCGGGCTGGCGCGGGGTGAGTATCTCGTGAAGGCCGTGGGCCACTGCGGCGAATGTCACACGCCCCGGACGATGACCATGGCCAGCGACACCAGCCGCTTTCTGGCCGGCACCCCCAAGGGGCCCGAGGACCAGGCCATGCCCAACATCACGCCGGATCCCGAGACGGGCATTGGCAAGTGGTCGGTCGAGGAGATCGCCGACTACCTCGGCTCCGGCAACAAGCCCGACGGTGACGTGGCGGGCGGCCTCATGGGCGAGGTGATCGAGGGCACGCTGGCCGGCTACAAGCACATGACCCGTCAGGACCTGGTGGCGATCGCGCAGTACCTCAAGTCCATTCCCGCGGTCCGCAACAAGATCGGCAAGTAGTCGTGCACCCCCGCGGGGCGGTGAACGTCCCGCGTACCCACAAGGAGGCGAGATGAACGCACGAGCGATGTTGCACGCGACGGTGGTGATCGGCATCGGCAGCCTGATGACGCTCGCGGTGTCCGGCTGTGCGAGCGGCCGCGGCATGACTCAGATGAGCGCGGACGAGGCGATCGAGAAGCGCAAGGCGCTCATGAAGGAGCAGGGCGCGGCCTGGCGCAGCGTGCAGGACAAGGCCAAGGCCGGGCAGGTGACGGCGATCGCCGCCGACGCCGAGAAGCTGGCCTCGACGGCCAAGCAGATCCCGGCCCTCTTCCCGGAGGGCTCGCTGGCGCCCGCCAAGTCGGCCGCCAAGCCCGAGATCTGGCAGAAGCGGGCGGAATTCGACGCCGCGGCGAAGAACATGGAGACCCTGTCGCTCCAGATGCGCGACGCCGCCAAGAGCAACAACGGCACCCAGATGCAGGCCCTCGTGAAGGACTATGGTCGCCTGGCGTGCGGGACCTGCCACACGCCCTTCCGCGTGCCGCCCAAGAAGTAGGCACGAGAGTACCCGTCGACGATGCGACGGCACCTCGCCGTGGTCGCTCTGATCGTGCTCGCCGCGGCAATGCTCCCGGTGGGAGCGGCGGCCCAGACGATCGCCTTCAAGCTGCTGCCCCGCTACTCCTACGCCACGTTCAAGACCGACGCCCCGCTGGAGACGGTGGTGGGCCATACGGCCGACGCCGGCATGCACGGCGAGCTCAGCGTCGATCCCGCCAGGCCGCAGGCCGCCAAGGGCACAGTGAAGGTCGACATGCACACGGTCCGCACCGGCATCGACAAGCGCGATGCCGACATGCGGGCCAAGTCGTACCTGGACACCGAGACGGAGGCGAACCGGTGGGTCACGTTCAGCGTCACGAGCGTGGAGATCGCCGGCCCGCTGGAGCCGGGAACGGTGGTGCCGGCCAAGATCCGCGGCCTGCTGACCGTCAAGCAGAAGGCGGTCGACCGCGTGTCAAACGGCACCGTCTCCTACATCAGGTTGTCTCCGGAGCAGGTCGAGGCCCAGAAGCGCTTCGGGTTCACCTCCGACAACATCAAGGTGCGCACGAAACTGGCCACGACGTTCACCGACCACGGCATGCAGATCCCGCAGCTGCTGATCCTCAAGCTGTCCAACGACATCGCCATCGAGACGGATCTGACATTCATCCGGCAGTAGGCCTGTGCGCGGGCGGGGGCCGCGAAGCCCCCGGCTCGACGCGCGCGCCTCCCACCTCGTATTCAGCGCGAGGGGCCGGGCGACGGCACGGTGGTGGGCCGGGGCGCGATCCTGAGTGCTACAATCCGCTGGCTTCGACACCGATGGCTGAGAATTCCACGTCGCGGGCTACTGATCCGGGCACGCTCGTCGAGCGGATGCTCGGGGGAGATCGGCTCGCACTGGCGCGGCTGATCACGCACGTGGAGAACCGGACGGCGGCGGTGCCGGCGATCATGAAGGCGGTGTACCCGCGGGCGGGCGGTGGATACGTGGTCGGCGTCACGGGGCCGCCGGGGGCGGGCAAGTCCACCGTCGTCGACCGGCTCACGGCCCACCTGCGGGCGGAGGGCGCCACGGTCGGGATCGTCGCGGTCGACCCGTCCAGCCCCTTCACCGGCGGCGCCGTGCTGGGCGACCGGATCCGCATGCAGGACCACGCGCTCGATGCCGGGGTGTTCATCCGCTCCATGGCCACGCGCGGCTCGCTGGGCGGGCTGGCCCGAGCCACCGGCGAGGTGCTCAAGCTGCTGCTCGCCTTCGGCCACCACTGGGTGCTCGTCGAGACCGTGGGCGTGGGCCAGACCGAGCTCGACATCATGAAGCTCGCCGACACGACCGTGGTGACGCTGGTGCCGGAGTCGGGCGACGCCATCCAGACGATGAAGGCCGGGCTCATGGAGGTCGCCGACGTGTTCGTGGTCAACAAGGCCGATCGCGCCGGGGCCCCGGCCCTCATGGCCGAGCTGAAGTTTGCCGCGCATCTGCACTACGCGAGCTCGACGACGGCCAAGGACGTCGACTGGGAGATCCCGGTGCTGTCGTGCCAGGCCCAAGCCGACGTCGGCATCGCCGAGCTGCTCGGCGAGATTCGCCGCCATCGCGGGGTCCTCGAGGCGGGCGGGGCGCTGCACGCTCGTCGCCGCCGGCGGCGGCGGGCGGAGCTGGAGGCGCTGCTGGTGGATGAGTTCCGTGCGCGGGTGACCCGTGGGCTGGCCAGCGGCGCGCTGCGGGCGACGTTCGACGACGTCGAGGCCGGCGCCACCGACCCGTACTCGGCGGTGGCCGCCATGTTGCCCATGATATCGTTGGATTCTACATGACCACGGCCACGGTGCCCTTCCGCGACACCTTCTGGAACGTTCCCGGCTGGGCGCAGCTCCTTCTCTACGTCGGCGGCGTCGTCGCGATCGCGCTCTTCGCCTGGGGCGTGTGGCAGCGCGTCCAGCTCTGGCGCGCCGGCGGCCCCGAGCCGCGCCTCGACCAGGTCCCGCAGCGCCTGAAGCTCGTGGCCACGCACGCGCTCGGCCAGGCCCGCGTGCTCTCGCAAGCCTACCCCGGCGTGATGCACGCGACCATGTTCTGGGGATTTCTGGCGCTCTTCATGGGCACCGTGCTGGCCACGATCGACTACGACATCACGCTGCCGCTGTTCGACTACAAGCTGCTCAAGGGCGACTTCTACCTCTACTACGAGACGGTCCTCGATTTCTTCGGGCTCTTCTTCGTGATCGGCCTCGGCATGGCGGTCTGGCGCCGCTTCGTGCTGCGTCCGGCCCGGATCGATCCCGAGGCGCGCTTCGCCTACGTGCTGGCCCTGCTGTTCGTCATCAACGCCACCGGCTTCGTGATGGAGGCCTGCCGGCTGGCGGTCGTGCAGCCCTGGTGGGCGCCGTGGTCCCCCGTCGGCTGGGCGTTGGGTCAGGCGATGCTCGGCGTCGGCATGGGCGAGGAGGCCCTGCGCGTGGTCCACCTCGGCGTCTGGCTCTTCCACGCGGTGATCTCGCTGGCCTTCATCGCGATCATCCCGCGCTCGTACTTCATGCACCTGGTCACGACGCCGGTCAACATCTTCTTCTCCAAGCTGACGCCACGCGGCGAGATCCGCAGGATCGAGAACATCGAGGAGGCCGAGAGCCTCGGCATCTCCAGGCTCGAGGAGTTCTCCTGGAAGCGGCGGCTCGACTTCGACGCCTGCCTGGAGTGTGGCCGCTGCCAGGCCGCCTGCCCGGCCTATCTGGCCGGCACGGCGCTGAGCCCCAAGCAGGTCATCGTCAAGCTCAAGCGCCACCTGCACGGCCAGCTGCCGGGACCGATCCACGGTGAGCTCATCAAGGCCGACGAGCTGTGGGCGTGCACCACCTGCATGGCGTGCGTGCAGGAGTGTCCGGCCTTCATCGACATCGTCGACACGATCGTCGACCTGCGCCGCTACCTCACGCTCTCCGAGGGCGCGCTGCCGTCCACGGCGCCGCAGTCGCTGCAGAACATCCAGCGTGCGGGCAACCCCTGGGGCCTGCCGCCCGGCGAACGGCTGGCGTGGGCGCACGGGCTCGACGTGCCGGTGCTGGAGCCGGGCAAGGAGGTCGAGTATCTCTACTGGGTCGGTTGCTCGGCCTCCTACGACAAGCGCAACCAGGCCATCGCGCGCTCGGTCGTGGCCATCCTCAGGAAGGCCGGCGTGTCGTACGCGGTCATGCAGGAGGAGCGCTGCCACGGCGAGGTGGCCCGGCGGCTGGGCGAGGAGTACCTCTACCAGACGCTACAGGCCGAGAACGTCGAGGCGATGAAGCAGTACTCCTTCCGGAAGGTCATCACGCACTGCCCGCACTGCTTCAACACGATCAAGAACGAGTTCCCGCAGTTCGGCGGGACCTACCAGGTCCTCCATCACTCCCAGGTCATCGACGAGCTGATCCAGGCGGGGCGGATCAAGCCCATCAAGCCGCTGAGCGGCACCGTGGTGTTCCACGACTCCTGCTACCTCGGCCGCTACAACGGCATCATGGACGCCCCCCGCCGCGTCGCCGCCGCGGTGCCCGGCTTGACCGTGATCGATCCGCCCCGGGCCCGCGAGCGTGGTCTCTGCTGCGGCGGGGGTGGCGGCCACATGTGGATGGAAGTCAAATCGGACAAGCGCGTGAACATCATCCGCACCGAGGAGCTGTTGCAGACGGGCGCCGGCGTAGCCGCCACGGCCTGCCCGTTCTGCCTGGCCATGGTGGACCTGGGGCGCAAGGTGAAGGAGGCCGAGGAGACGCTGGCCGTGAAGGACGTGAGCGAGCTGGTTGCCGAGAGCCTGCAATGACCCAGCTCTTGCGCGCGCTGCCCAATCTCGTGCGCCTGATCGCCAGGCTGGTCAGCGACCCGATGCTGCCGCGCGCCGCCAAGATCGCCCTGGCCGCCGCCATGGTCTACCTCGCCAGCCCGCTCGATCTGATCCCCGACTTCGTGCCGATCGCCGGCTACCTCGATGACCTGCTGCTCGTCTCCGTCCTCGTCGACGGCCTGCTGAACTGGGTCGACCGCGGCCTCGTCCTCAAGTACTGGCCCGGATCGCCCGACTCGCTCGAGCGGGTGGCCCGGGCCGCCCGGATGCTGGCGGTGTGGGTGCCGGGGCGGATCAAGGCCCGCATCTTCGCCCCGCGCCTGTCGTGACGGGCGGTTGCATCCGGGCCCGTCGTCTGCCACTCTCTGCTGCATGCCCGCCCTGACCCTGGAGCAGGCCCGTGAGGTGCGCGAGCGCTTCGGCACGCCGTGCTACGTCTACGACCGCGCGGCCCTGGAGGCCGCCGCCCGCCGGGCGCTGGCGTTCCCCGCGCCGTTCGGTCTCACGCTGCGCTACGCGATGAAGGCCAACCCCAGCCGTGGCATCCTGACCCTGTTCCGGGACCTGGGCCTGCACGTGGACGCCTCCAGCGACCACGAGGTCGAGCGCGCCCTGCGCGCGGGGTTCGCCCCGGCGGCGATCCAGCTCACCTCGCAGGTGCCCTCGCCGCGGCTGGCCGAGCACCTGAGCCGGGGCGTGCTCTACAACGCTTGCTCGCTGCACCAGCTCGACGCGCTCGGCCGGGTCGCGCCGGGGCGCGAGGTCTCGGTGCGGATGAACCCGGGGCTCGGCAGCGGGGCCACCAACCGGACCAACACCGGGGGGCCCGCCTCCAGCTTCGGTGTCTGGCACGAGTACCTCGAGGACGTGAAGACGCTCGCCAAGCGCTACGATCTGCGCATCACCCGCCTGCACAGCCACATCGGCTCCGGCACCGATCCCGAGGTCTGGAAGCACTGCACCCGCCTGACGCTCGATCTCGCCGCCCGGCTGCCCGAGGTGCGACTGATCAACCTGGGCGGCGGCTTCAAGGTGGGCCGGATGCCCGGCGAGCCCACGGTCGACCTGGCCGACGTCGGCGCCCACGTGCGCGCCGAGCTGCTGGCGTTCCACGAGCGCGACGGCCGCGAGCTCCACCTGGAGATCGAGCCGGGCACCTACCTGGTCGCCAACGCCGGGGCGGTCGTGGCCACCTGCGTGGACGTCGTCGACACCGGGGGCGACGGCTACCTGTTCGCCAAGCTCGACACCGGGATGCCGGAGGTGACGCGGCCGTCGCTCTACGGCGCCCAGCACCCCATCGACGTCCTCGCCGAGGGCCGCCCGCAGGTCGACGTCGTCTTCGTGGGGCCCTGCTGCGAGTCGGGGGACATCCTCACGCCGGCGCCCGGCGATCCCGAGGCGCTGGTCCCGCGACGGGTCGGGCGCCCGCAGATCGGCGATCTCGTCGTCGTGGGCGGCGCCGGCGCGTACTGCGCCGCCATGGCGACCATCAATTACAATTCCTACCCGCAGGCTCCCGAGATCCTCCGAGAGCCGGACGGCGCGCTGCGGCTGTTGCGGCGCCGGCAGCGGCTCGAGCAGGTCTGGGAGAACGAAGTGTAAGCGACGTGTCCCGTCTGGGTGTCCTGGCCTCGATCGCCGTCGTCTACTTCCTGGCCGGCAAGCTCGGCCTGCACTACCTCGCCTTCATCCACGCCAGCGCCAGCCCGGTCTGGATGCCGGCGGGCATCGCGCTCACGGCGTTCCTGCTCTTCGGCAGCCGCGTCTGGCCCGCGATCCTCCTGGCCGCCTTCCTCGTCAACCTGACGACAGCCGGCTCCGCGCTGACGTCCATGGCCATCGCCGGCGGCAACACCCTCGAGGCATTCGTCGGCGCCCGGCTGGTCGAGCGCTTCGCGGGAGGGGCCCGGGCGTTCGAGCGGGCGGGCGACGCGTTCCGCGTCCTGGTGGGTGCGGCGATGCCCAGCGCCGCGCTGAGCGCGACCATCGGCGTGACCGTGCTCAGCGCCGCGGGCTACGCGCCGTGGCCCAGTTACGGCGCCATCTGGGCGACGTGGTGGCTGGGCGACGTGGCGGGCGATCTCGTGGTGGTGCCGGCACTGCTGCTGTGGCTGCGCCACCGGGGGCTCGGGCGCATCGGCGAGCGGCCCTGGGAGGCGCTCCTCCTGCTGCTGAGCGTGGTCCTGGTCGTCCAGGTCGTGTTCGGTGGCGCCGTGCCCTTCACGCGGAAGACGTACCCGCTGGCGTTCCTGGTACCCCCGGTGCTGTTGTGGGCCGCGTTCCGGTTCGGCCCCCGGGAGGCGGCGACCGGGATGGCGATCGTCTCCGGCCTCGCCGTCGTGGGCACGCTGCGGGGCCTGGGGCCGTTCGCCCTCGCGCCGCCCGACGAATCGTTCCTGCTGGCGGCGGCCTTCATGGTGACCACCAGCGTGACCGTCCTGCCCGTCGCCACGCTGGTGTGGGACCGCAGCCGCATCGAGCGCGAGCGGGCGGCGCTGCTTGAACGCGAGCAGCGCGCGCGCGCGGAGGCCGAGGAGCGGCGCCGGGTCGCCGAGGAGCTGGCCGCGACCGCGCGGTCCTTCACCGAGACGCTGGAGGTGGCCGACGTGGGTGCCCGGGTCGTCGGCGTCGTGCTCGGCACCTTCCATGTGCGGGCCGCCGGCCTGCGTCTGCTCACGCCGGACGGCTCACTCGTCGGCGTCGCCTTCGGCGGTGGCATGGCTACGGCCTTCCGGGCGGGGCACGTCGTGGCCGCCGGCAACGCCTCCGTCTCGGGCCTGGCCGTGGCGCAGGGCAGCGCGGCCTGGTCCGACGACGTCTTCGCGGATCCGCGCCTGCACGTCGCCGACGACCTGCGGCGCGGGATGACCGCGGCCGGAGACGCGGCCGTCCTGGCGGTGCCGCTGCGCGTGAAGGGCCAGGTCCTGGGCGCCCTCTCGGTGGCAGACCGACAGGGGCGGCGCTTCACGTCGGCCGAGGTCGACACCTTGCAGGCGTTCGCCGACCAGGCGGCGGTCGCCATGGACAACGCCCGGCTCTACGGGGAGGCCACGCGCCAGCAGCGGGAGTCCGAGGTCGTGGCGTCCCTGGCGGCCGAGATCAACCGGTCCCTCGATCTCGACCGCGTGCTGCAGCAGGTGGCGGAAGCGGCGGGGACGCTCTGCGGCGGCGACGTGACGCAGATCGTGCTGAGCGAGCCCGGGACCGACGCCTTCCGGCTCCGGCTCGCGGTGGGCGCGCGCCTGCCCGGCATCGAGCGCCGGCTGAATCCGGCCAGGGGCCTGGGAAGCGTGGCCCTGGCGACGGGGCGCCCCCATCGCGTCCCCGACGCGCTCCGGGAACCGGCAATCCAGGGTGAACATCGCGCGGTGGTCGAGGCCGAGGGGATCCGCTCGGTGATGATCGTGCCGATCCGCGGCGACGAGAAGGTCGAGGGGCTCATCTACGTCAGCCGACGCACCGTGAGCCCGTTCGGCGAGCGTGACGAGGCCGTCGGTCAGCGGCTGGCCGCCCACGCC
>Ga0299907_10002506_pt1 | contig 11354 bp, 7 predicted proteins | sample RVTome_16_FD_198680 | JGI IMG/M metagenome (GOLD analysis project Ga0299907, IMG submission 198680) | Soil microbial communities from uranium-contaminated site in the Upper Colorado River Basin, Wyoming, United States - RVT152D67 (version 2) ...
TTGGGCTCGCCGGCCGCCGGCATGATCCGGCTCACGGTCACCCCGCCGCCGGCCACCCTGGCCACGAAGACGTCGCGGGTCCCGTTCCCGTCGCCGCCGACCAGGCCGGCGGAGTCGGAGACGAAGGCCACCACGCTGCCGTCCCGGTTGACGATGGGACGGCGGTTCTCGCCGCCGCCCGGCGTGTTGATCTGGATGGTCGTCTTGGCCGACAGGTCACGGAGGTAGATGTCGGTGTCGGGGCTCTGGTCGGCGCTGCTCTTCGGCATGTTGGTCTTGCCGCCGACCACGAAGACGACCTTGGTGCCGTCGGCGCTGATGCGCGGCTCGTAGCTGTCGCCGTTCGCCGGCACCTGCTGCGGGTCGCTGTTCATCGACGCCTTGATGACCGTCCCGTCGGGCCGGCCGACGAAGACGTCGGTGTAGTTCGGGATGGCGCCGACCGGGTCGTCAGCGTTGCTGGCCGTCATGGCCGTCTGGTCGGAGAGGAACGCCACCGACCCGTCGTCGGCCACCGACGGCATCCAGCTTGCCTTGTAGCCCGCCCGCCGGCTTTCGCTGTTGGAGTCGGGGATCATGGTCGAGACCATGTCGATGTTCCCGCTGTCCATGCTGAAGCGGAACACGTTGGTCCGGCCGCTCCCGCTCTGCGGGGTGGCGGCGAACTCGCCGGCCGAGTCGAAGGCCACCCAATTGCCGTTGGCGCTGATCGCCGGGTGCTGGGCCGGCAGCGGCGACTGGCCGGTGCCGGGCTTCTCCGACAGCCGGCGGGTCTCGTTGCGCACCCGGTCCCGCACGTAGACGTCCAGCACTCCGTTGGTGTCGCCCGGCGCGAGGTTGCCGGCCTCGGAGGCGAAGACGACGAACCGGCCGTCGGCGCTCATGGCCGGGGCGATGCTGGCGCCGTCGGCCTGGCCGCCGCCGCCCGCCACGCTGACCCGCTCCGTCTTCCCGGTCCCCCGGTTGCGGATGAAGATGTCGCTCGTGCCGTTGCTGTCACCGGGCACGAGGTTCGACGAGTCGGAGGCGAAGGCCACCAGGTTGCCGTCGGCCGAGACCGCCGCCGGCGCGTCGGGCGCCGGAGCGAAGGAGTCGGCATCGCGGCGTGCGTCACCGGTGGCGTAGACACTCACCCGGAGCATGCGGACGGACTCGAAGCCGCTGCCGGCGTCACCCATCTGGCCCACGAACACGTCCATGGCCCCGTTGGTGTCGCCGTCGGTCAGGTTGTCGGCCGGGGACTCGAAAGCCACCAGCGCACCGTCGGCACTGACCGACGGGAACTCGGCCGGACCGTTGGCCACCACGTCGTTGGAGACGCTGACGATGGCCTGCCCCGGGTTGTGTACGAACACCTGCGGGTCGAGGTAACGGTTGCTGCGGGAGAACGGCGCCGCCGAGGAGTAGAGCATCGCCCCGCCGCTGCCGACGGTGGCCCAGCCGGGGGCCACGTCGCCGCCGGCGCGGCAGGGGCAGTTGGCGAAGATCGTGGGCTTGGCGCCGCCCTGGGACGACGACTGGTAGATGTCGCCGACACCGTCGGTGTCGAATCCTTCGGCGATGAAGACGAGCTTCTGCCCGTCGGCACTGATCGACGGCAGGTAGGCCGTGGCGGCGCTGGTCAGCATGGTCGTGGCGCCGCCGAGCGTGTGGATGAAGATGTCGTCACCCTTGGCGTGACCGCTGCCGAGGTTGGTGGACTCGGACGTGAAGGCCACGATGGTGCCATCGCCGCTGATGGTCGACTCGCCGCTCCGGCCGTCGCCGGCTGCGCCGCCGGTGGCGGAGCTGACGAGCTCCGTCTTGTCGGAGCGGGCGTAGACCTGCTGGCCACCCGCTCCGGGGACGAGGTTGCCGGCCATCGAGGTGAACGACACCGTCCCGTTGTTGGCCACGGAAGCGCCGAAGCTGTTGCCGTCGCCCCCGCCGCCGGAGGTCGACACGGACGCCAGCCGCAAAGACTGGTCGTCGACGTGGTACACGAACACGTCGACGGTCCCGCCGTTGCCGTCGGGGCCGAAGTTCGACGACGACGACTCGAAGGCGATCCAGTGGCCGTCGGGGCTGATCGAGGCGCCGACGCTGTCGCCGTCGCCCTGGGCCCCGCCGGGGCCGACGCTGACGCGGACGGTCGAGATCACCGAGGGTGCCACGCCGGGGTCGGCCGGGGATCCGCCGGAGCCGGCGGTGGGCGGCGTGGGGGGCCGGCCGGGGTTGATGGTGGTGAGGAAGACGTCGGCCCGGCCGTTGGTGTCGCCGTCGACGAGGTTGTCGGCCGCCGAGGAGTACACGATCTTCGTGCCGTCGTCGCTCATGGTGCGCTTGGTGCACCGCCGGGCGTTGAGCGCCGAGCAGGCCAGCGAGCTACCGCCGTCGGGGCGGGCGTTGCGCTCGGCGGCCTCCCGGCCGTCGCCCACGCTCACCCGCTCGATCGCGCCGACGGGGGTCGCCGACCGAGCGGTCAGGATGCCGGGGCCGGCGGCGAGGCCCGCCACCAGCACTGCTGTTCCGAGCAGCCCCATCCGCTGGCGCCCCGTGCGCCAGTTGGAGCCGAGACTTCGCCTCATATCTACCCCCAGCCTTTGTGGCCGTCGCCGTTCACGAGGGACGCGCGTATGGGCCCGAGTGCGAGCCATACGTCTACTCATTCGTCGCAAAAGGCCGCATTCCTGCCAAAGGGGACAAACGGCCTCGTCCGCAATCTGCCCCTTATTGCAAGCTGTTTGCTTGAAGTGTTCGCTCGATCTACGGTCGCGTCATGGCTGACGATGGCGACCTCGTCCTGCTGGACCGGGTCACCTGCCGGTACGGCTTCGAGCCTGTCCTCGTCAACGTGGACCTCGTCGTCGCCCCGGGTGAATTTGTCGGCATCGTGGGCCCGTCGGGGTCGGGGAAGACGACGCTCCTGCGCACGATCATGGGGTCGGTCGCGCCCGTCGTCGGCACGGTCCGGCGCCGTCCCGGGGTCAGCCTGGCCTACGTGCCGCAGACCGAGACCGTGAACTGGAACTTTCCCGTCACGGTGGGGGAATGCGTGCTCATGGCCCGGGGCGGGCGGAGGCTGCCCTGGCCCAGCCGGGCCGAGCGGGCCGAGGTCAGCCGGATCCTGGACCGGCTCGGTATCGGAAACCTGGAGCGGCGCCACATCCGCCAGCTGTCGGGTGGGCAGCAGCAGCGGGTGTTCATCGCCCGGGCCCTGCTCCGCCGGCCGCAGCTCCTCCTCATGGACGAGCCGACGGCCGGCGTCGACGTCAAGACCCGGCACGAGATCCTCCACGTCCTCCATGAGCTCAACGCCGACGGTCTCGCCATCGTGCTGACGACCCACGACCTCAACGGCGTGGCGGCCCATCTCCCGCACCTCGTCTGCCTCAACCGGGAAGTGATCGCGGCCGGCAAGTCGGCCGAGGTCCTCACCCCCGAGGTGCTGGAGCAGACCTACGGAGCGCCGATGGACGTCCTCGAGCACGCCGGCATGCCGCTGGTCGTCGACCGCTACGCGCCGGGCACGGACGATGTTGTGGGGGGCCGGGTGAAGCCGCCGAACGTGGTCCCCCTGCCCCGCCGGGGCGCCGCGTCGTGAGCCTTGACCAGCTGCTCCGGCCGTTCGGGTTCGAGTTCTTCGTCAACGGCCTGATCGTCGCCACCCTGGCCGGGGCGCTGTGCGGGCTCGTCGGCGTCTACGTGGTGCTCAAGGGCATGAGCTACATCGGCCACGGCCTGTCCCACGCCATCTTCGGCGGGTTCGCCGCCAGCGCCCTGCTCGGCGTCAACTTCTTCCTCGGCGCCGGAGCCTGGGGGTTCGCCGCCGCCATGATGATCAACGGGGTCACCCGGCGCCGGGCCATCGGCTCCGACGCCGCCATCGGCGTCATCACCACGGCGTCGTTCGCCATCGGTGTCGCCCTCATCAAACGGTACGGGAGCGGCGGGAAGAACCCCGACTCCCTCCTCTTCGGCCAGATCCTCGGCGTGAGCGACGCCGACGTGTGGCTCCTGGTCGCCATCACGGTGGCTGCCGCCCTCATGGTGTTCTTCCTCTACCGTCCGCTCCTCTTCTCCACCTTCGATCCCGAGGTAGCCGAGGTGTCGGGCGTGAACAGGGCCCGGGTCGACGCCCTCCTCACCCTGGTGCTGGCCGCCTCGATCCTCGCCACCATGACCGTCCTGGGCGTGACGCTGGTGGCCGCCACCCTGGTCATCCCCGCCGTGGTCGCCCGGATGCTGACCGACTCGTTCGGCCGGATGCTGATCCTGGCCACCGTCATCGGCGCCCTGTGCGGCTTCGTCGGGATGAACCTGAGCTACCACCTCGACATCCCGTCCGGCCCGATGATCGTCCTGACGGGCTCCGCCCTCTTCGCCATCGTCTTCGTCGCCACCGGCCGCCGCGGCCTCCACCGGGCCGGGGCGATCCACGACCACGCCGGAGCCCTCACCGCCTAGAGCCCTGCCCGCCCCTCGGCGCCCGGGCCAACCGCCCCGGATCGGCCCCTCGGCGTCCGACCCAAAAGGTCGGGCGCGAAACGACCAAAAAGTGGTCGTTCTGCGCCCAGCCTTCAGCCCACGGGCGAGCCGGTGATCGGTAGAAGCTGAGTTGGGTAGCGTCCAGGGCATGGCTCTTGCGACGTATAAGGACCTCGTCATCGATGCTTCCGACGCCCACCGGCTGGGGGCCTTCTGGGCGGAGGCGCTGGGGTTGCGGCTGGAGGAGAACGGGCCGAACGACGTCGTCCTGCGGGGGCGGACTCCGGCGCACACCGTGTGGATCGACCAGGTGCCCGAGCCCAAGACGGTCAAGAACCGGGTGCACATCGACGTCCACACCGGCGACATCGGGGCGCTCACCGCCGCCGGTGCCACCGTCCTCAACGACACCGACTTCCGCTGGATCGTCATGGCCGACCCGGAGGGCCAGGAGTTCTGCGCCTTCGTGCGGGAGCAGCCGCCCGAGGACCTCCTCTACGAGATCGTCGTCGACTGCGCCGATCCGGCCGCCGTGGCCGCGTGGTGGGGGCAGGTGTTCGACGTCAAGGTCGACAGCCACGACGACGGCGCCTTCTTCAGCCTCGAGGGGCTACCCGACACGTCGTTCGACGGGATGTCGTTCGCGTCGGTCCCCGAGCCGAAGACGACGAAGAACCGGGTCCACTGGGACGTGAAGGGTTCGGTCCCGGCACTGCTGGAGGCCGGCGCCCGGATGATCCGCCCGGCCACCGACGACCCCGAGCCCGACCGCAACTGGGACGTCCTGGCCGACCCCGAAGGCAACGAGTTCTGCGTCTTCGCCCCCTGACCTTCGCTGTCAGCGGCCGTCGCCATGCTCCTTACGGCAGCTGCGCGCTGTTCCTAAGCACGACCTGTCGTGCTGAAGGGCCATATAGACCGTTTCGCACCACCGGTCGTGCTGAGGCACAAGGCGCTGAGGGGCGCAGCTGGCTTGCACCGGCGCGGAGGTGCCGGTGCAGGCGGCGTCGTAATAGGACCCCGGAGGTGTCCAGTGGCGACTCGGGGGAGGCGAGGCGCGGCGGTGGCCGCCCTCGGTCTGGTGTTGGCCGTCTTCGGGGCGGCCTGTGGTGGCGGTGAAGGGGAAGAGAAAGAGGCTGGTCGGCGGACGATTCCGCGCAGCCTCAGTCGGGCGGAGTCGGCCGCCGAGGACAGCATCGACCTGATCCTGGCCGGGAAGCGCGACAAGGCGGTCCGGTCGGCCGGCACCCTCGACGATCTTGCTCAGGGCGACCTGGCCCGCGATCTCGAAGGCATCGCCAGCAAGGAGGAGCTCGGCGAGCTGCAGGCCCGGGCGAGCGATCTTGCCGAGATCGCCCCGACCGGCGAGCCCATCGCCGTGGCCCTGGCCGCCAACCACGCCTTCGAGCTGATCGCCCAGTTGTTCGGGAGGTTCCAGTCCGCCGTGCCAGGCACGGTGCTGGTGCTCGACTACCTGGATTTCGAAGCCAAGCTCCGGGCGCTGGCCCACGAGATCGAACCGGTCCGGGCCACCGTGACCCGGCTATCGACCACGTGGGGCGAGCTGTTGAAGACCTACCCGTCCGGCGACAAGGCGACCGCCGCCCGCAGCCGGTTCGAGGCCCACGTCGCCGCCATGACCAGCCTGGCGACGGCCGGCACGGACTTCGACGGCCTGGTCAAGGAGGCGCAGCACGGCCTCGGCCTGGTCGACCAGCTCGAAGAGGTCTATACCGGCTGAGCCGCGTTGCCCTCTCCGGCGTAGAGGGCGTCGATCACGTCGGCGTACTTGGCGGCGATGGGCTTGCGCTTCAGCTTCGACGTCGGGGTCAGCTCGTCGCCGGCCGGTTGCCAGTCGACGGGCAGGATCCGGAACCGCTTGATCTGCTCGATGCGCGACAGCTGGCTGTTGGCCTTGGCCACCGCCGCCTCGACCACGGCCTGGACGCCGGCGTCCTCACACAGGTCGACGGGGGCGGCGCTGGGCAGACCATGCTGGGCGGCGTACGCCGCGCTGGCGTCGGGGTCGAGGACGATGAGGGCGACGTTGTAGTGGCGCCGGTCGCCGATGGCCACCGCCTGGCCGATGAGCAGGCTGGCCGACTTGAGCTTGGCCTCGATGTTGGCCGGCGACATGTTCTTGCCGCCGGAGTTGATGATCAGCTCCTTCTTGCGATCGACGATCCGGACGTAACCGTCCGCGTCGATGGTGGCGACGTCGCCGGTGTGCATCCAGCCCTCGGCGTCGACCGCCTCGGCCGTCCGCTCCGGGTCGCGGCGGTAGCCCTTCATCAGCGCCGGGCCCCGGGCGAGAACCTCACCGTCCTCCGCCAGGCGCAGCTCATAGCCGGGCAGGGCGACGCCGACGGTCCCGTACCGCTCCTCTCCGGACCGGTTCCCGGTCGCCACCCCGATCTCCGACATTCCCCACACCTCGCCGATGGGCATGCCGACGGCTGCCCAGAACTCCAGGACGTCGAGTGCAGTGGGGGCGGCCCCGGTCGCCGACCGGCGTACCTGGTCGAGGCCGAACTGCCGGCGGATGGGGGCGAACAGGGCGGCCTCGGCGGCGGCGTAGGCGGCCAGGAGCTGCTCGTCGGGCCCGGGCCCTTCCCCGCGCCGGGCGGCCTGCTCGGCCCGGACCTTCTGTAGACCGATCTCGATTGCGGCGCGCCCGGCGTCGTCGAGGCGCGATTCGACGGCCGCCTTGAACTTCTCCCAAATCCGGGGTACTGCCAGCCACACGGTCGGCCGCGCGTCCTGGAGACCGGCGAGGAGCTGGGTAGCGTCGGCGAGGCTCGTCAAGCACAACCCCGAGGCGACCGACTGGTAGTGCGAGACGAGCCGGTCGGCGAGGTGGGCGGAGGGCAGGTAGGAGATGATCCGGTCGTCGGGTCGCAGCGGCACGACCTCGGCCATCGAATCGAGCATGGCCAGCATGCCGGCGTGGGTGACCTCCACACCCTTGGGCGGGCCGGTGGTCCCCGACGTGTAGATGAGCGTGAGGACGTCCTGCGGACCGACCGCTTGCCAGGCGCTGTCGAAATCGAAGTCCGGCCGGCCGAGAGCCTCCAACTCCTTGAGCGACAGGGTTCCCAGCGGGTTCCCGTCGACGCAGACGACGGTACGGAGCCCCGGTCCCGCGTCATGGATCCGGTCGACGAAGACCGCGTCGCAGATCATCACGGCGTTCTCGGCGTTGCCGAGGATGTACGTGATCTGCTCCGGAGCCGAGGTGTTGTAGAGCGAGAATGCGGCGGCGCCGAGGTGCATGACGGCTGCGTCGCAGAGGTGGAACTCCGGCCGGTTCGTCATCATGAGCCCGACCGTGTCGCCCCGGCGGACGCCCAGCGCCGCCAGTCCGGCGGCGATGTCCCGCACGCGACGGGCGTACTCCGCCCAGGTGATCGTCACCGCCCCGCCCGGTGTGCGCAACGCGACCCGGTCTGCGTGGGCGGAGGCCGTCCTCTGGAACAGTTCGCACAGGCTCTTGCACTCGGTCAAGGGTTGTCCTTTCGTTACCGGGCCCGGAGGCGCACGGGCATCGACCGCAGGCCGCGCAGGAAGAAGCCCGGTGCTCGGGGTGGTTCGTCGTCGAGCAACTCGATGGATCGGAGGCGCTCGGTCATCCGGCGGAAGGCGATCCGGCCTTCGAGTCGGGCGAGTCGGGCGCCGAGGCAGTGGTGGATGCCCCAGCCGAAGCTGAGGGGGTGGTTGTCGGCCCGGCCGACGTCGAAGCGCTCGGGGTCGGCGAAGCGGGCGGGATCGCGGTTGGCGCCCCCGGTCATGGTGAGGACGAACTCGCCGGCAGGGATCAGCGTCCCGCCGATCTCGAGCGGTTCGAACGCGTAGCGGCCGTTGAGCTGGACGGGGCTGTCGTAACGGAGGATCTCCTCCACCGCCGTAGGGATGAGGCCCGGGTCGTCCCACAGCCGGGCCATCTCGGCCGGGTGCCGCAACAGGGCCAGCAGGCCGTTGCCGACCAGGTTGCTGGTGGTGATGAACCCGGCGCCGAAGAGCAGCGCCACCGTCGAGAGCAGCTCCTCCTCGGAGAGCCGGTCCTCGCCGTCCCGGGCGCTGATCAGGTCGGACAGCAGGTCGTCGCCGGGGCGACGGCGTCGCTCGGCGACGAGCTCGACGAAGTAGGCCTGAATGGCGGCGTCGGCCTCCTCGGCCCGAGCGACCGCTTCGTCCTCGGCGTGGGCGGCGGCGTTGACGCCGACGGAGAGATAGAAGGGCCGCAATCCCTCCTGGTCCTCCGGGGGCACGCCGACGAGCTCGCCGACCACCAGGACCGGGAACCGTAGGGCGAGGTCCGCCATGACGTCGGCCTCGCCGGCGTCGACCATGGTGTCGAGGCACTCGTCGACCAGGGCGGTGATCCGGGCATCCAGCCGATCGACCCGGGAGGCGGTGAAGGCCCGGCTGGCCAGGCTCCGGAGCCGGCCGTGGTCGGGCGGGTTCGTCCACAGCATGGTCTGCCGCTGCCGCCGGGTGAAGACGTGGGCCACCGGCGGGCTGACGAAGAACGGCCGTGGGCTATGGACGCCGGCCGGCTTGCGCCCGCAGCCGGGGTCGAGCAGCACCTTGAGGCTGTCGGCGTGGCTTGAGACGTACCAGACGCCGTCCAGTCCGCTGTGATGGACGGGCGCCACCTCCCGCAGGGCGCGGTACAGCGGATAGGGATCCGGCGGCGCATCGGCCGTGTGGTCGTCACCGTTAAAGAGCCGCGCCAAAAGCTGGTCGGCCGTGTCAGCCGCCGGCTCAACCGATGTCGTTATCGGGAACGCCATCCGCCCCCTCGCTCACCGTCGTTGCCAGGACGGTAGTGAGCGACCGGAATGCCCTTACGCTCCCCCCTCACACTGCGGGTGTCACGAACGTGACAGTTCCTACGGGTACACGAAGAGGTCCAGGAACCGGAGCGCGAGGCCCGTGTCGGGCCCGCCGGGGGTGAACAGGTCGAGCGCCATGGCCGACCAGGGGCTCAGGCGACCTGACCCGACGAGGAGGAAGGCGGCGGGATCGGTGGAGATCGTGGCGTCGATCGGCAGAGCCCCGGGAGGCTCGACCCCGTAGACGCCGTCGGTGAAGCGCACGGTGAAGGCGGCGCCACCCCGGATCTCGACTCCGAAGCCGGCGTTGAGCCCCTGCGCCGTCTTGGGATTGATGAGCTTGCCGTAGCAGGGGGCGTAGCCGTAGAGAACCAGCTGCGCGTGGTTCGGGTCGACAGGCCACGGCACTCCGACGGCTTCGGCGATGTCGTAGCCGTGGAGCAGGTGCTCGCCGAGCGAGATGGCCACGAGGCCGGCGACGTCGAGCGGCGTTCCGCCATGGAACACCACGGGCTGCTCGCCGGGCAGCGAGGCCGTCCCGTCCAGCAGCACGTCTACGGCCTCGAGGAGGAGGTCGGCCACCTGCGCTGGATCGGTCTCCGGGATGTCGGCGATCCGCATGTCGTTCTCGACCGCCAGGTGCTCCCGGTTCAGGGCCCGCACCGGGGAGTTCATGCCCTGGGCGATGTCGGCGTAGATCCCGGCATAGTTCACCAGGTGGACGGCGGCTTCCCGCACGGTCCAGTCGGAGGAGTTTGACAGCGGCGTCTCCAGGTCGGGCAGGGCTCGCACCATGGCGGCCACTCGCCCGGCCGTCTCCTCCAGGGCGAGGCGGGCAGCGGAGAGGATCGTGGTCGGGTCCATCGCAGGCCTCCGTGTGGTCGGGTTCTCTGCGGAGCATGGACGACACCTCTGACGCCGTCCTGGCGCGGCGCTGACGCGGCCGGAAGTCTCCCGAGACCTGGCGCTCCGACGCACGTACGCTGCCATCATGGGCGCGAGCGGTGGTGCCCCGCTGGAGTTCCAGGTGCTCGGCACCTTCGAGGCGATGGCCGACAACCGGCCGATCCCGATCGGGAGCCCCAAGCAGCGCGCCCTCCTCGCCATGCTCGTCCTCGACCTCAACCGGGTCGTCTCGCTCGATTCCATCGTCGACGAGCTGTGGGGAGCCCGGCCGCTGGCGAACCCCAACGCCAGCGTGCAGAGCCTCGTGTCCCGGCTGCGCCACAGCCTGTCGGGCGCCCGTTGCGCCGGGGAGGTCCGCCTCGTGGGGCGTGAGCCGGGTTACCTCCTGGAAGCGGACCGCCTCCGGATCGACGCCCATCGCTTCGAGGCCGCGGTGAACAGTGGCCGGGAGGCGCTCGAACGGGGCGACGCCCGGACAGCAGCCGAAGTGCTGGAAGGCGCGCTCGGCTTGTGGCGAGGGCCGGCGCTGGCCGATCTGGCCGACCGCCGGTTCGCCCGGCTCGAAGCCGCCCGGCTGGACGAGGCGCGACTGGCCGCGGCAGAGGAGCTGATCGAGGCTGAGTTGGCCGTGGGGCGGCCGGAGCGGGCGCTGGCCCGGCTCGAGCGCCACGTCGCCGAGAACCCCCTGCGGGAACGGGCCTGGGGTCAGCTGATGGTGGCCCTCTACCGCCTCGGCCGGCAGGGCGACGCGCTGAGGGCCTACCAGGAGGTCCGGAAGGTCCTGAGGGACGAGCTCGGCCTGGAGCCGACGCCGTGGCTCCGCGACCTCGAGGACCACATCCTCCACCAGCGCCCGGAACTCGACGGTCTTCCGCAGCGCCTTCCTGGCACGGCCGGCCTGCCGGCCGCCGGGCCGCCGGCCCGGCCGGCGGATGACACCGTCGTGTTCTTGTTCACCGACATCGAGGCCAGCACCCGCCGCTGGGAAGGCGACCAGGAGGCGATGTCGCGCGACCTGACCCGCCATGACGACCTCTTGCGCCATGCGGTCGAGGACGGCGGCGGCCGCGTGTTCTCGCACACCGGCGACGGGCTCTGCGCAGCCTTCTCCACTGCTCAAGGGGCGCTGACGGCGGCCGTCAGCGG
>Ga0299907_10002507_pt1 | contig 11350 bp, 8 predicted proteins | sample RVTome_16_FD_198680 | JGI IMG/M metagenome (GOLD analysis project Ga0299907, IMG submission 198680) | Soil microbial communities from uranium-contaminated site in the Upper Colorado River Basin, Wyoming, United States - RVT152D67 (version 2) ...
TTGCGAGCGCGCGGCGAAACAGCCGAAGAGATCGTGGGACTCGTTCGCACGATGCGCGCCTATGCCGCAACGGTGGAGGCGGGGGATGACGTCCTCGATACGTGTGGGACCGGGGGTGACCGCGCCGGGACGTTCAACGTATCCACTGCAGCCGCGCTCGTATGTGCCGGGGCGGGAGCCAAGGTTGCAAAGCACGGCAACCGAGCCGCGTCGTCGCGCTGCGGGTCGGCGGACGTACTCGAGGCCCTGGGTGTGAAGATCGACTTGCCTCCCGAGGGCGTGGAGGAGTGCATCGCCGAGGCAGGCATCGGGTTCTGCTTCGCCCCGGTGTTCCATCCCGCGATGCGGCACGTCGGTGCCCCGCGACGCGAGCTCGGAATCGCAACGGTCTTTAACTTCCTCGGCCCGCTCACGAATCCGGCGGGAGCCCGGTTTCAGGCACTGGGCGTCGCGGATCCAAGGATGCTCGAGATCATGGTGCCGGCGCTGGGCCGGCTTGGGAGCATACGCGTAATCGGGTTCCACGGTCACGGGGGATTGGATGAACTGGCGACGTCGGGGCCATCGACGGTCGTGGAGCTGGTCGGCGGGGAGATCAGACGGTGGACACTCGAGCCGGGCGATCTCGGCCTGGCACCGGCGCCGATCGAAGCGATCTCTGGGGGCAGTGCGGACGAGAACGCTGCCGCGGTGCGCGCTGTCTTGGGCGGCGAATCTGGTCCGCGGCGCGACATCGTCGTCCTGAACGCGGCGGCCGGACTCGTCGCCGCGGGTCATGCGAACGACATGAGCGCGGGGATGTTGAGAGCCGCAGAGTCGATCGACTCCGGGGCGGCGGCGCAGGCACTCGAGCGCTTGGTGCGCGCATCCAACGCTGCATAGGTGCCCAAGGACTCGTCGTCACCTCACACGAAAGCGGTCGCACGGCCGAGCGGCGGCCGGGAGCGCCCAGGTCCCTCCCACATGGATGAGTCGAACGCCGGAGGTAGTGCGGCGCAGCCACGAAAGGATCACCCGCGCCTCGGCGAGTACCTCAGGAGCCCAGAAGCCATCCACGGGACGAGAGCGGGCAGCGGCCCGCAGGCGATCAAGCACGTCGTCCCCGGAGGACCCCGAGGCGGCGAGCTGTCCGTCTCGTATCAGGTAAGCCCGACCCTCGTGTGAGAGGACGATCTCTTTGGCGTCGAGGAGGCCGGTGGTCTCGGCGAACCGGAGTGCCGATCGGGCCAGCAGTGCTCCACGCTCTCGCACTTCGGCCGCTTCTTCGAAGCGATGGGCTCGCGCGAGTGTGCTCATCCTCCTCTCGAGGCCCAGGAGCAACCCCGAGGGATCGCAGACGATGCCTGCCACCGCCGCCCGCACGGTTTGCCGGTGCAGGTCACCGTCACCGCCCGGACATCGCCCAAGTGCCGAAAACGAACAACCACCACATGTGGCCGGATCGCTACAACGGTGTAGCGGAAGAGCGTCCCTCAGTGCATCGAGCAGAGAACGCACCACTCGAACGGAGTTGAAGGGCCCGAAGTAGAAAGCGCCGTCGTCCTTGGGAACACGTGCCGGAGACAGCTTCGGAACGCGCGCCCGCAACGACGCTTTCAGGTACCAGCTGCTGCGCCGCCGGCCCGATCTGTTGTAGGGCGGCGATTCGCGCGCTATTGCGCGTGCCTCTGCAACCTCGGCTTCGAGGAGGCTGGCGTAGGTCTCGGCCTTCACATCCTGGGCCTCACGCAGGAGGTCGCGTATCCGGCGTCTCGGATCGCCGTAGAAATAGGAGCGAACGCGCGCCCTCACATCGGTGGCTTTGCCCACGTACAGCGTTTTGCCCGTGGCGCCGATGAAACGGTAGATGCCCGGATTCCGAGGCAGGCCGCGCGCCATCTCGATCTTCGAGAAGGTTCCGTCGATGCGCGTGGAGGAGATTGCAACCAGCTCCTCCAGCGTGGTGACACCGAACCCGGCCACACGCTCGATCAGATTGTGCAGTAGGTCTGCCGTTGCGAGGACGTCGGCAAAAGCGCGGTGGCACGGCCGGTGTGCGCATCGGAGGTAGGTGGCAAGGGTCGCAAGCTTGTTGTTGGGCACCTCGCCCGAAAGGATCTTGCGAGCCAGGGAGGCAGTATCGACGACACGATTGTCGAGGGGCGGGTAGGACGCCGCCACCAGGGCGGCATTGAGAAACGACACATCGAAACGAGCGTTGTGAGCAACTATTACTGCGCCCCCGAGGAACTCCAAGAACGAGGGGAGCACGGTATTGATCCGGGGCGCCTCCACGAGCATCCCGTCGTTGATCCCGGTCAGTAGCCTTATGAAGGCCGGAACGCGACGTCCGGGGTTCACGAGGGTCTGAAACGTGCCGAGGGTCTCGCCGCGTCGGATCTTGATGGCGCCGATCTCGGTGATGGTGTCGTCTGCCGCCCCGCCCGTGGTCTCGAGGTCCACCACGCAGAAGGTCACTCCGGCGAGGGGAGTGCCCAGGTCCTCGAATGAGCGTTGAGCGTACACGGTCCTAGCACGGTATCGAACATATGTTCGCCAATGCAAGGGCCCGGCGCATGGCCGTTAGAGTGCGGAAATGGTGCGTGATATCTCCCGCGGGAAGGAAGAACCCAGCCTCGCCGAGCTGGAGCAGACGCTCGCCGCCCTGCGGGAGGACTCCGAAGTTGCGCACGTGCTGCTCGGCCTCTCCTCGACCCTGGCGGAGTTCCGCTCGTGGGAGGAGACGATGCAGACGGCGGTGCGGATAGTTCCCGAACTGTTGGGAACCGACCGCTGCTTCGCCGCCACGTTCGACCGCGGACGAATGATCGTGAACGCACATCACGGGTACTCGGAGGACGAGCTCCTCGAAGTGAAGAGCTTCGCCGAAGACCCGGATTCCCTTCACATCTTGAGACAAGCCTTGGACGAGCGCCGCCCGGTCCTCGTCGAAGACACGGCGAACGAGCCACGAATGAGCCCGCAGGAGGCCTCGGCCCGCGGCATCAAGTCGATCGCCGCCATCCCTCTGTTCCCATTGGGCGAGGAGTTCGGCGGACTGAAGGTCGAGTTCGACCGGCCGCGCCGCTTCACTTCCAAAGACGAGTCACTTGCTCAGGGCATCGTTCGGCAGCTATCGGTCGCCCTGGTGAACGCGCGCCGCTTCACGCTGTTACAGGGCCTCCGCAACTTCGGCCTTCGGATCGGAGGACGGATCTCACTCGAGGGCGTGGCAACAGAGACGGCCGAGGGTGCTTCGGATTTGCTTTCGGGGGATGGGGCGGCCCTCTACCTCATGGAATCCTCCACCAACAATCTGGTTGCCGCCGCGACCTACGGCACTACCCCGGCTCCCGAGGTGTACGCCCGCATCGACGCCTCCGCCGAACCATGGAGGGGGCTGCAGCACGGGGAGACGGTGCTGCTCTCGTCGAGCGGGGCGGGCCTGACCGCAGACCGGACAACACCGGTCGCGGTGGTGACCACACCGATCATCGGTCCCGACGCTCTAATCCATGGAGCCGTCGCAGTGTTCTTCAATCGGTCGATGAACCTCAGCGCGGAGGAGACCGAAGCACTGCGCGTGCTCGCGGCGCAATCGGCAATGGCAATCGACAAGGCACAACGTATGGAGCGGCAGCGGAGGGTCGCCAGGAGCCTGCAGGAGGGTCTGCTCACCATCGACATGCCGCTCGTCCCCGGCTACCGCGTCGGGACCGTGTTCGAGCCGGCGAGCGACGAGGTCGACATCGGCGGTGATTTTTACGACGTCTTCGATCTGGGAGAGGGCTCCTTCGGAATCGTCGTCGGGGACGTTTCCGGAAAGGGAGCCGAGGCCGCCGCCCAGACGGCGCAGGTCAAATACGTCTTGAGGGCATTCGCTTCTCGCAATCAGGCGCCCTCGTCGGTGCTGTTTCACTTGAACAACGCGCTCACAAAAGGGTTCACCGAGGATCGTTTTGCGACGGCCATCTACGCCGTCCTTGACTCGTCCACCCGAACTTGCCAAATCGCATTGGGGGGACACCCACCCCCGCTCGTGTTTCACAGCCGAACGGGAGAGGTGGAAGAGATCTCGCTATTCGGCAGCATCCTGGGTGCGTTCCCCGACGTGCAGTTCGACCAAATGGCGATCAGCCTCGATCCCGGCGACGCCCTCGTCGCCTACACGGACGGGCTGATCGAAAGCCGTAACGAAGATGAGTTGTTCGGAATAGAACGTGCTCGGAGGGCCGTGGCCAGGTTGGCTCCGGGTCGCGATGCCGCCGAGCTTGCTCGGGCGCTATTCGAAGAGGCGCGCCGGTTCGGCCATGTGGCGGACGACACCGCGATCCTCGTGGCCCTCTGCGATCTCATAACGGAGTAATGGCTTCTTATCGCTGCGAGGCGTGCGGCAACAAAACGCGCTTCGACGTCATCGAGAACAAACGCGTCCGGGCGTTCCATCACTTCACCCTGGGCGGCGAGGTAAATGTCGAGGAGGAGGAGGTCCTCGAGCACACCGTCGAGAGAGTGGTGTGTCGCTGGTGCGGGTCCGAGAACGTCGCGGTTTCGGAGGACGAACAGTGAATTCCGGGCCACTTGCAGGACTTCGTGTACTCGATCTGACACGGCTGCTTCCGGGAGGGTTTGCAACCTTGATGCTGGCCGACCTGGGCGCCGACGTCGTGAAGATCGAGGAACCCGGAAGGGGCGACTACATCCGGTGGATGCCGCCGATGGCCGGCGACGAGTCGACTGGTCATATCGCTCTGAATCGGAACAAGCGATCAGTGACGCTCAACCTGAAGGAGCGGTCGGGCCGCGATCTGTTCCTCCGACTCATCCCATCGTTCGACGTACTTGTGGAATCGTTCCGCCCCGGCGTGCTGGACCGCCTCGGCCTCGGATGGCGGTCCTGCAATCGGGCGAACCCCCGCCTCATCTACTGTGCGATCACGGGGTACGGACAGGACGGGCCGCGCGCGGGAGTCGCGGGTCACGACATCAACTACATCGGCTATGCGGGCGCGCTTGCTATGACGGGCACAGCGGGCGGACCTCCCATCCTTCCCGGTCTCCAGATCGGGGACCTCGGGGGCGGTGGGATGAGTGCTGTGATCGCGATCCTGACGGCACTGTACCGGCGCGCCGCGACGGGTTCGGGGGACTTCTGCGATGTCTCCATGACGGACGGAGTGGTGTCGTGGCTGACCATCCACGCGGCCGCCTACCTCGGGGCGGGCACCCTCGCCGAGCGGGGACGCGGCCCCCTCACAGGGGGATGGCCTTGCTATCGGGTCTATCCCGCCGCAGATGGATACCTCACCGTGGGTGCTCTGGAGCCACGGTTCTGGTCCCGGTTGTGCGAGGCGCTCGGCCGGAGCGACCTGATCGACGATGCATATGCAACCGGCGAGCGAGGGGAAGAGGTAGTCGCAGAGCTGGAGCGCGTTTTTGTTACTAAGCGGCGCGCCGAGTGGCTCGAGTTCTTCGGACATGATGATGTGTGCGTCGGATCGGTGAACGACCTCGGCGAGGCGCTCTCGGACGATGGGATCAGGGCGCGGGGGCTCGTCGTGGAGCATTCCCTGTCGGGCGGGGCGCCGGCGAAGGGGGTTGCCACTCCGGTGCGGCTGGCCGGAGCACCCGCCGATGTCGATCGGCTGCCCCCGCCGGGACTCGGCGAACATAGCGCCGAGGTACTCGGTGAGCTCGGTCTGTCCGCAGAGGACGTCGACGCCCTCAGGCGCGCCGGGGTGGTCTGAGGCATGGCCCAGTCTGACTCGCAGCCGGAGTCGGGTGCCCCTCCGGAGTACTCCGACGAGGTTGCCGCATCGCTTGTGCATGGCATCGGTGCCTTCATCCGTGTTGCGCAGACTCAGAAACTGACGCCCTCGTTGAGACGGCTCCGCTCGTTTCGGCCCCAGACACTCCTTCGCCATCGAGACGCTTTGCTGGAGGCGCTGGAAGACGAGGACCTGCGCGCGTCTCTTCTCGAGTGGCTCGACGACGGGCAAGTGCCGCTCGGGAAGGAGGACGTCGAGATCCTGAGGCTCGCCGCAGCTCGACCGGACGGATGGCGGGAAAAACTTGCGCCCACCGGTGAGGTCCTTGCGGATGACGGTGACCCAGGGGTCGGGTTGCGACGACTCGAGGCGCTGCTAGCGCGCGAACGCGACAAGGTGCGGGCGGCACGTGCTGAGCTGCGCAGGGTCAAAGAGGCGTCGCGCCGCCGCGAGGAGGCCGATGCCAGGAAACTCGAAGAGCTTCATGCCCGGCTGCAGGCCGCAGCCACCGAACTGGACGACGCGCGCGCCGAGTCGAGCCGCACGGCGCGTGCCGCCGAAGACCGGGTCGTTGCTGCCGAACGGGGGGCCCGAAAGGCAACCCGCGCGGCGGAGAAGGCCGACGCCCAGGCCGGCGAGGACCGCAGGCGGCTGCGCGAGGTGTCAAAGGAGCTGAGTAAGGCGAAGCGGCTCGGGGCGGAGCTCGGAGCCGAAGTCGAGCGGCTGCGCGCGGAGATGGATCGGCTGCGCTCGGACCTGAAACGACTGCAGTCGGAGCGGCGGCCGGCGGGGCCGCAAGAGGCCCGCCCCGGACTGCGGCGGCGGTTCCCGCTGGCCGTTCCCAAGGGGCGCATGCCGGAAGATCCTCAGACCCTGGCCGAGTGGCTTGCCGCGCCGGATGTGCGGCTCGTCGTGGACGGCTACAACGTGACCAAGGCGCAAGGGGGCTACGGCGATCTTCCCCTAGAGCGCCAGCGGGAGCGTCTCATCGACGAAGTCCGTTCGCTAGTGGCGCGCGGCGGGGTGCCTACTGTGATCGTGTTCGATGGGTCGGAGGTCGTGCCCGGAGCGGCGCGCCGGATGCGCGGCGGGGTGGCGGTGGAGTATTCGAAGCCCTCCGAGAGCGCCGACGACCACATCATTGCTCTTCTGGAAGCGACCGAGGGACCCACCATCGTGACGACGAACGACCGCGATCTCCAAGACCGAGCCGCCGCCCTGGGCGCCACGATCGCGACATCGGACCAGTTGCTGGCCCTGATCCGCTGACCCGGCGCGCCGGTTCCGGGCGCGTTCGGTAGCGCGCTCGCTTTCCGGCGCGCCATCCCCTGTGTTCGGTGCACGTTTTTCGCCAACCGATGGCAGAAACATCGTCTGACGCCCACTTTTCGCCAACCGATGGCAGAAACGATCGTCGGACGAAACCGTCCTCGGCCCCGCGCGAGCAGGAGCCAGGGCTGCTGCTGCGGCGATCGTTTTTTTGTCGCACCCCTTCTCTAGGGTTTTCGGTGACGGACCCGGCTGAGGAGGACGACATGCTGATCGACTGCACGAAGTGCGAGATGTATCGCTCGAAGCACTGTGACGATTGCCTCGTGACGGCCCTGCTGCACCCGCCTGAGGACCAGGTCGAGATCGAGGATGAGCTGGATCCACCCCTGCAGGCTCTTGCCGGTGCCGGGCTGATCCCCGTGTTGAAGTTCCGCCCCCGTGCGGCGCCGGGGCAGGATGGCGCCGGGCCGAAGCGGGCGGGACCTGAGCGGGCGGCTCAGTGATCAAGGGGGATCTTGCCGAGACCGGGCATCGCACGGCTCTCGACCCCGTGCGGGCCCTGATCATGTCAGCCCGGTGCACGACAGAGGCCGGTTGAATCCCGGAGCCGGCGCGGCAATGCGGACTGGATGCGATGGGGATCCGGCGCGCCGAGATCGTTTGGGGGCTCGGCCCGCTAGCCTGGAGGCGATGAGACCCATCTCGGCTGCAGTGGCCATCGCCGGCGTCGCCCTGCTGGCGGCGCTGATCCTGGCCCTCATCTCCAGGACCCCGGGCGACGTCCGGCGCGCCGAGGCCCCCGACGGGGCCACCGACTCGTCACAGGGAGCGACCTTCACCGACGAGCAGATCGCGCGCCACGGCGCCTACCGGGAGGCCGCCTACTCGTTGTTCGCCCTCAGCCTCGTGGTCGAGGTGTTCGCGCTCGTCATTCTCATCAGGGGCCCGGCCGGCCGAATGGTCGACTGGCTCCAGCCGGTCCCCGGAGGGTGGGCGGCGCGGGCAGCCCTGCTGGGAGCGATCGTGTCCGTGCTGCTGGCGCTATCCTCCATCCCCCTCGGCTACGTGTTCGGCTACGTGGTGCAGCACGCCTGGGGACTGTCGAATCAAGCCATCGGAGACTGGCTGACGGACCGCGCCCGCTCCACCGCGATCGCGGCCGCCTTCGCGGCATTCGCTGCCGTCGTGTTCTTCGGGGTCGTGCGGTGGCAGCCGAGATCATGGTGGCTGTGGGGCTGGGCGACGTTCACGCTCTTGACGGCCGCGCTCTCGTTTCTATGGCCTGTTCTGATCGCCCCGTTGTTCAATCGGTTCACGCCGCTGCCGGAGGGACCCCTGAGGACGCGCGTGTTGACGCTGGCGCGCGAGGCAGGAGTGGATGTCGGCGAGGTTTACGTGATCGATGCGAGCAAACGCAGCTCGATCGAAAACGCTTATGTGGCCGGACTCGGGTCGACGAAGCAGATGGTCCTGTTCGACACGCTCATCGAGGCCGACGACGAGGATGCCACTGCATTTGTCGTTGCTCACGAACTCGGACATCAGGTCGAAGGGCACGTCCTGAAAAACGTAGCAATCGCATCCGCGGGCATGCTGCTTGGGTTCGGAGCACTGGTGTGGCTGGCTCAGCGACCGGGAGTTCTGTCCTGGGTTGGGGCATCCGGGATCTCGGACCTCCGTATCCTGCCCGCGATCTTGCTCTTCGTCCTCCTCGCCAATCTGGTTGCGCTTCCTGCTCAAAACCTCCTCTCTCGATGGTTCGAAGCGCGCGCCGACGAGATTGCGCTCGATCTCACGAACGATCCGGCGACGGCCACGCGCGTTTTCCGGCGGCTCGCCTTCGCCAATCTCTCCGATCTGAGGCCTCCGCGGCTCGCTGTGACAATGCTGTTCACCCACCCACCGATCGCGTCCCGGATCGACTCGGCTACATCACGCTGAATCGAAAGCCGGTCCGCGAATAGACTTCCATCGCGCGCCCCGCACTAATAATCCACGCGTAAGGGGGAGAGCCTTGGCAGCGCGAACTATCGTCGATCGGTTTGTCGAGCGTGTCCGTAGCCAGCCGGATCGTGTCGCCCTTCGGGCCCGTTCTGGTGACGGGTGGCGAAGCATCACTTGGGCCGACTACGGGAACGCGGTCCGGCGCGCCGGTAAGGGACTGATCGCCCTGGGGTTCTCGCCCGGCGACAAGATGAGTCTTCTGTCACTCAACAGACCCGAATGGCATTACGCCGACATGGCATGTCTCACGACCCGCGGAACGACTGCTCCGATCTACGTCACGAATTCTCCCGAACAGGTCCGGCATGTGATCGCGGACTCCGAATCGAAGATCGCCGTCGTCGAGAACAAGGGACAACTCGACAAGGTGCTCGAAGTCCGTTCGAAGCTTCCTCTCTTGGAGCGCGTCGTCGTCATCGAAGGCTACGAGGGAGGCGACGACGACCTGGTGACGACTTGGGAGGATCTCATTGCGGCCGGGGATGGGATCGAAGATGCGCGTTACGACGAGGCCGTGGCGTCGGTAGGGCCCGAGGACCTCGCAACCTTGGTGTACACGTCTGGGACAACCGGGGAACCTAAGGGAGTCATGCTCACGCACGGGAACGTTTGGTGGACCTGCACGCATTCAGAGCAGTCGGTGCCGGTCGGCGACGCCGACAATGCTCGGACGGTTTCCTATTTGCCCTTGTCACATATCGCCGAGCGGATGATCTCGCACTTCCTGCACATCTATTACGGGACACAGACGTGGTTTGCGGAGTCGATTCAGACTCTGCAGCGCGATATGCAGGACTGCAAACCGACCTACTTCTTCGGTGTCCCTCGCGTGTGGGAGAAGTTCTACGCGGCATTCGAAGCGAAGATGAAAGAAGCCGATCCCCACGACCGGAAGGTCAGGCTTGCAAAGAAGGCCATCGAGGTCGGCCGCCATATCGCCGCTGCAGAGCAAGAGGCCGTGGCATCTGGAAAACGTTCGACCGAGGCGAAGATCCCAGTGAAGCTGAGAGCGCAGCATGCGCTGCTCGACAAGCTCGTTCTACACAAGATTCGCAGTGCCTTTGGACTTCAGGAGTGTGAATTGCCCGTTTCCGCCGCAGCCCCGCTAACTCCCGAGCTGATCTGGTTCTTTCATTCGATCGGGATCAGGATCGCCGAAGGGTACGGGCAGTCGGAGGACTGCGGGCCGACATCGTGGAACCCTCCGGAGGCGATCCGCATAGGGACCGTCGGCCCCGCGATCCCGGGCGTGGAGGTCCGCATCGCGGATGACGGCGAAATCCTCGTTCGGGGCGAGAACGTAATGGTGGGTTACTACAACAACGACACGGCGACCAAGGAGACCATCGACGAGGACGGATGGCTCCATTCGGGCGATGTGGGGGAGTTCGACGAGAACGGATACCTCAAGATCACCGACCGGAAGAAAGACCTCATAATCACGGCAGCGGGCAAGAACGTTGCCCCGCAGGAGATCGAGAACCGCATCAAGATGCACGGGGTTATCTCTCAGGTGGTGGTGATTGGGGATCGCAGGCCCTTCCTGACGGCACTCGTCACCCTCGACCCGGAGACTGCTCCGGGGTGGGCACAGGAACACGGAATAGAGGGCGATCTCGCCTCCATAGCGGCTCATGAGCGGACCCACAAGGAAATCGAACTGGCGATCGAAGAAGTCAACTCCCAATTCGCAAAGGTGGAGCGAATCAAGAAGTTCAGGGTCCTCGAGCGCGATTTCCTTCAGGACAGGAACGAGATCACTCCAACCCTCAAGGTGAAGAGGAACAAGATCGGAGAGGGTTACGGCGACGTCATCAACGAGTTGTACGAGCCTGAGTCTCCGGCCTACGGAGTTGCCCGAGCAGAAGACGGTTGACCTTTGGGGGCTCCCCCAAAGCGAGCGCCCGGTCTAGACTGGAGTCACTGCGACTACCTATTTGAGGAGGCGACAGTGGCAATCACCGTGCGCGACATCCGCGCCTTCAAGGAGCGCCGCGAGCGTTTCGCAATGCTCACCGCTTATGACGCGCTGCAAGCGCGCCTGCTGGATGAGGCGGGCATTCCGATCCTGCTCGTCGGGGACAGCATTGGGAACGGACCGCTCGGCTATACGTCGACGCTGCCCGTGACGATCGACGACATGGTGCATCACACCGCTGCTGTGTCCAGGGGTGTGGAGAACACGTTCGTCGTCGGTGACATGCCGTTCATGAGTTATCAGGCATCGTTCGAAGATGGGATGCGGAATGCCGGTCGCTTGATCCAGGAGGGTGACGCCAACGCGGTCAAACTCGAGGGAGGCCGCCGGGTGCTGGACCTTGTGACCC
>Ga0299907_10002508_pt1 | contig 11350 bp, 10 predicted proteins | sample RVTome_16_FD_198680 | JGI IMG/M metagenome (GOLD analysis project Ga0299907, IMG submission 198680) | Soil microbial communities from uranium-contaminated site in the Upper Colorado River Basin, Wyoming, United States - RVT152D67 (version 2) ...
GAGCTGGTCGTAGCCGGCCAGCACGGTGAGGTCGACGGACGCATCGGCCAGGGCGGCACCGATGGCGGCGTCGCGCGCGTCGGCATCGGCGAAGGAGGACCGGCGCAGGACGAGCGTCGGCACGCCGTGGTCGGCGGCAACCTCGAGGGCGCGCGCACCCGGCCGGTTACCGATCACGACCGCGACCGCCAGGCCGGCGTCGAGGATGGCCTCGAGATTCGATCCCCGCCCCGATACGAGGACCCCGAGCCTCATATGAAGCGGACGCGAGCCTCGCCCGCGGGAACCTCCACCACCTGACCGATGCGGCATGCCTCCGGCAGGGCGGTCAGCGCCGCCTCGACCGTTGCCGGCGCCAGCACCACGGTCATGCCGATCCCGACGTTGAAGGTGCGCACCATCTCCTCGTCGGCGACGTCGCCGCGCTGCTGGATGAGGCTGAAGATGGGCGGCACCGGCCACGATCCGGTCTCGATCTCGACGCCGAGGCCGTCGGGCAGGGTGCGGGGCACGTTTCCCTCCCAGCCGCCGCCGGTGAGGTGGGCCAGGGCGATCACGCCGCGGCGCCGCCGGGCCAGCGCACGGCGCAGGATGCGGATCTCGTCGAGGTAGCCGCGATGCGGCTCGAGCAGCGCGTCGCCGATGGATCGGTCGCCGTCGGGCATCGGCTCCGGCCAGATGGACTCCGGCAGGACCCGGCGCGCCAGGCTGTAGCCGTTCGTGTGAAGGCCGGACGAGGGCAGGCCGAGCACGACGTCGCCGGCCCGCGCGGTGGATCCGTCGATGAGGTCGGCCCGGGCCGCCACACCGACCACGAAGCCGGCCAGGTCGAAGTCGTCGCCGCGATAGAGGTCGGGCATCTCCGCCGTCTCGCCCCCGACGAGCGGGATGCCGACCGCCGCGCAGCCGGCCGCCACGCCGCCGATGATCGTCTCGACCGTCTCGGCGCGCAGCTCGCCGACGGCGAGGTAGTCGAGGAAGAAGAGTGGGTCGGCACCGCAGGTCGCGATGTCGTTCACGCAGGCGTTGACGAGGTCGACCCCGATCGTGTCGAGGCGTTCGAGAGCCAGGGCGACCTTGAGCTTCGTGCCGACTCCGTCGGTGCTGCTGACGAGAACCGGGTCCTTGTGGGTCTTCGAATCGAAGCGGAAGAGGGCCCCGAAGCCGCCGACGCCGCCGAGGACGGCGGGACCGTGGGTCTCCGCGGCGGCGGCCGCGATGCGCTCGACCGCGCGCGCCGCCTCGTCGACGTCGACGCCGGCCTCGCGGTAGGTGCGCATCGGTCAGCGGCGCTCGAGCGCCAGCTTGTCGATCTCGAGCGGCACGTCGGTCGGGTAGATGCCGTCGAAGCAGGCGGTGCAGCGCGCCTCGCGCCGCCCGCCGACCGCGGTGAGCAGCCCGGCCTTCGACAGGAAGCCGAGCGAGTCGGCGTCGATCACCCGGCGGATCTCGTCGGTCGAGTGGGTGGCGGCGATGAGCTCGTCGCGGCGGCCGGTGTCGACGCCCATGTAGCACGGGTGCCGCATCTCGGGCGAGTGAATGCGCACGTGGACCTCGGCCGCGCCGGCGCGCCGGAGCATGGCCACGATCGGCCCGGTCGTCGTGCCACGCACGATCGAGTCGTCGACGACCACGACCCGCTTGCCGGACAGCAGCTCGGGCAGCGGGTTGAACTTCAGGCGCACCGCCTCCTCGCGCCCGGCCTGCAGGGGCTGGATGAAGGTGCGGCCGACGTAGCGCGACTTGATCAGCCCCTCGCGGTACGGCAGGCCCGCCTCCTCCGCGTAGCCGATGGCTGCCGGAATGGCCGAGTCGGGCACGGCGATGACGAGGTCAGCATCCGCCGGGTGCTCGCGCGCCAGGGCGCGGCCCATCTCGAGGCGCGCCTCGTACAGCAGCCTGCCGTCGATCACGCTGTCGGGGCGGGCGAGGTAGACGTACTCGAACACGCACAGCTTCTCGCGCTCCGGGGTCGCCTGGGTCGAGCGGTACGAGTCCACGCCCGCATCGGTCATGGTCAGGACCTCGCCGGCCTCGACGTCGCGCAGGAATTGCGCGCCCATCGCATCGAGCGCCGAGCTTTCGCTGGCAACCGCCCAGCCGCCGTTCGGCAGCCGCCCCAGGGCCAGCGGCCGGAAGCCGACCGGGTCGCGCGCGGCGACCAGCGCGTCGGCGGTGAGCATCGTGAAGGTGTAGGCGCCGGTGGCGCGGTGGAAGGCGTGGTCGACGCGCTGAGCCCACGTCCGGCCCGGTGCGTGAGCCACGAGCTTGGCGAGTACCTCGGTGTCCGAGGCCGACGCGAAGTCGATGCCCTGCTCGCTGAGCTCGTCGCGCAGCCAGCGGGCATTCGTGAGGTTGCCGTTGTGGCCGAGCATGAGCTCGCCGCGATCCGTCTGGGCGTACACCGGCTGGACGTTCGGCAGCGTGTTCGAGCCGGTCGTGCTGTAGCGGGTGTGACCGATCGCCGACTGCGCCGGCCGCGGACGATCGTCACCGCCCTCCAGACGGTTGAGCGTCTCCTCGTCGAACACGCCGCTCACCAGGCCGAGCCGCTTGTGGAGCGACAGGTCGACGCCGTCGCTGACCGCGATGCCCGCCGACTCCTGTCCGCGGTGCTGGAGCGCGTGGAGCCCGACGTAGGCGAGGCGGGCGACCGGACCGCCCGGCGACCAGACGCCGACGACGCCGCACTCCTCGCGCGGGCCCCCCGCCATATACACGGGCTGGTAGGTGGGTAACGCGTCGCCAGTCCGGTGCGGCAGCTTGATGGGCGTGCGCACGGGTCGGGTCAGGCGGCTCGCTGCAGACCGGGCACGCACCCATCATAGCCGCCGCTCACGCCGCGTCGGCCGGCGGCCGCGCGCACCGAACGGAGGTACCGGCGGGTACTGCACCTTTCCGCACCACGAGCGATTCGGCGTGGATGGCGCGCGTGCCCCGCTGCACCGCCGGACCATCGGCCCATGGCTGCGCCGGACCCCGCCCCTCATCCTCACCTCGATGCTCAGATTCGTTCGCGCCATGGGATTCCTGGCGCCGCTGGCCGTGGCGACCCTGGTGGTCCTCGCGCTCGGCGTGGGGACCTACCTTCCTCCCGAGCAGCGTCCTGCGCTCCTCGCGGTGCTCGCCGTCTCGGCCGCGGCGGGGATGACGACCATGGCGCTCATCGCCTGGAGCTACTTCGGGTGGCGCCTGAGCGGCCTCGCGCGCGCGCTCGAGCGCACGCTCGACGCCGACGGACCGACGAACCTGCCCGTGGTGGGCATCCCGGCCGAGCGCCGCCTGGCCCGCGCTCTCAACGCCGCCACCGGCGCCTTCATCCAGACCGAGGCGCGCGCCACCCACGATCGGCTGACCGGCGTCCCGAACCGCGAGACGCTGCTCGCCACGCTCGCATCCGAGGTGGAGCGCGCCGGACGCCACTACGACCACCTCAGCGTCGCGTTCATCGACATCGACCGCTTCAAGCCGATCAACGACACCTACGGCCACAACTCCGGCGACGCCGTCCTGCGCCAGATCGCGGGCCTCATCGCCGATTCGGTTCGGGCCAGCGACACCTTCGGCCGCTACGGCGGCGAGGAGTTCATGCTCATCCTGCCGGAGACGACGCCCGACGACGCGGTGGGGCTGGCCGAGGAGCTGCGCCACCTCGTCCAGCAGGAGCCACTCCGCATCGCCGGCGGGCAGAGCGTGACGGCCACGATCAGCATCGGCGTCGCCGGGGGCCGCGGCTCGCAGCTCCAGCTCGACATGCTCGTCGACCGCGCCGATGCCGCCATGTACGCGGCGAAGTCGCTCGGCCGCAACCGGACCTACCTGTACCGCGAGCTCGACGAGGGGGCGCCGGTGCGCCGCGCGCCGATCTCGGCTGATCGCCGGGCACAGGCGACCGCCATCGGCCAGTGGGCCAGCGACACCGCCACCCAGGCCCTCGCATCGGTCCTGGCGCCGCAGCCGAACCACCGCGGGCGACCGTCGGACATGATCGCCTCGCTGGCGACCGGCGTCGGGCTCGAGATGGGCCTGCCGCCGGAGGAGATCGAGCGCATCCGAATCGCGTCGCTGCTCCACGACCTCGGCAAGATCGCGATCCCGGAGGCGATCCTCGACAAGCCGTCGACCCTGTCGGACGCGGAGTGGCAGGCCATCGGCGAGCATCCGCGCATCGGCCAGGTCATCCTCGAGCAGGCCTCCGGCCTGCGCGAGGCGATCCCGGTCGTGCTCCACCACCACGAGCGCTTCAACGGCGGCGGCTACCCGCACGGACTGCGCGGCACGGAAATCCCGCTCGGCGCCCGGATCGTTGCCGTGGCCGATGCGTACCACGCCATGGTCCACGAGCGTCCGTACAGTCCCGCGCTGAGCCACCAGGCCGCGCTCGCCGAGCTGCGCGCAAACGCCGGCACCCAGTTCGACCCGAAGGTCGTCGCGGTCTTCTGCGCCATCTACGCCGAGGCCGTGCCGCCCGACGGGCTGCTGGAGGTCTTCAAGCTCCACGAGCGCGCCCGCGGCGGGCTCGCGCACATCGAGCCCGAGGCCCGGCCGACGGAGGCAGCGCGGCCGCGAAAGCGTCGCAACCCGGCTGCGGCGAGCGAGGCCACCGGCTGATGGACCCGGACATCGGCACCCACGTCACGGCAACCCTGGCGGCGCTCACCGGAGCGCCGCCCTTTGCGTTCGCGGCCGAGGACGCGCTGCTCGTCACCCTTCTCGTCGGGCTCGGCGCGGCCGTCGGCATGGCGGTCGGCGCGGGCGCGATCTGGCTCCGCCGCCGGCGGCGCGATGCCGTCAAGCCCCCGCCCGACGACGTCCAGCGACGCCCGATTCGCCCGTCGCGCGTGGGGCTGACCGAGGATCCGATCGTCGTTGCGCTCGGCATCGGCCCTGACGAGGCCGAAACCGCCCGCCGGCGCCGGCGGCCGATCGGCGCCGGCCTGCATACCCCGCCGAACGACTCCCGGCCGCGGACCTAGAACTCGCGGCGCCAGGCCTTCTCGAGCTCGGCCACCGTGAGGGTCAGCCGGGCGTCACCGGCCACCAGGTCGAGCGACGGCCCGCCCACGCGGCCGAGACGCCGGCCGGGGACGCCGCCCTCGGCCAGTCCCACCTCCAGGCCGATGCCGGGCGGGACGGTCACGATCACTCGCCCCGATCGCTCGCCGAAGAGCGCGGCCGTCGGCCGCGTCGACCGCAGCTCGACCCGCGCGCCGAGCCCCGAGGCAATCGCCATGCGTGACAGGGCGACCGCTAGGCCGCCGACCGAGGCGTCGTGAGCGGCGGCGATCAACTGCCGCGCAGCCAGGGCGATCAGCAACCGGACGACCCGCGTCGCGGCCTCGAGGTCGAGCCGAGGGACACCGCCCCGCTCGCCGCGGCTCCAGGCCAGCTCGCTGCCGGCCAGCGCCTCCGCATCGTCGGCCGGGTCGCCGACGAGCCAGATCTCGTCGCCATCGTGCCACGCCATCGGCACCGCCGCGTGGCGGTCGTCGAGCAGCCCGACCGTGCCGATGACCGGGGTGGGCAGGATCGGCCCGTCACCGGTCTCGTTGTAGAGGCTGACGTTGCCGGACACGACAGGCAGGTCGAGCATGCGGCAGGCGTCGGCGATGCCGTCGATGGCACGCTCGAGCTGCCACGCGCCGAGATCGGTCTCCGGCGAGCCGAAGTTCAGGCAGTCGGTGATGCCGATCGGCACGGCCCCGCAGCAAACCACGTTCATGGCGCCCTCGATGACGGCCGATGCGCCGGCGAGGTACGGGTCGAGCGCGCCGAGGCGCGCCGGGCCGGGACCGTCGATCGCCAGCGCCAGCGCCCGGGAGGTGCCCTTGATGCGCAGCAGGGCGGCGTCGCCCGCGCCGGGCCCGACGAGCGTGTTCGTGCCGTTCATGTGATCGTAACGGCGCCAGATCGGCTTGCGATCGCGCAGGTTCGGTCCGGCAAGGAGCTCCAGCAGGACCGATGCGTCCGGCACCTCCGACGCCAGCGCCTCGAGGTCAGCCGGCGGCGCAGCGACGGCCGTGCCGGCGATGGCGTAGCGCGGCGCGTCGTCGGCCAGCGAGCGGCCGGCCACCTCGCACACCGGCATGCCGGCGGCGTGGCAGCGGATGAGCGGCTCGTCGGTGATCGTGCCGATCTCGGCGGCGGCCAGCTCGTAGCGGTCGAAGATCGCCCGCACCGCCGGCACCCACTCCGGGCGGACGACGATGAGCATCCGCTCCTGTGATTCGGACAGGAGCACGTCGTACGGGGTCATGCCACCCTCGCGGCGCGGGACGCGGTCGAGGTCGACCTGAGCACCGACGCCGCCGCGCGCCGTGAGCTCGGCCAGCGCACAGGTCAGCCCCGCCGCGCCGAGATCCTGCATGGCCACCACGCCGTCCACGCGCGCCAGCTCGAGGCAGGCCTCCATGAGCAGCTTCTCGAGGAATGGGTTGCCGACCTGCACCGCCGGCCGCCGCTCCTCGCGGTCCACGCCGAGCGTGGCCGAGGCGAACGAAGCGCCCTGGATGCCGTCGCGCCCGGTCGAGGCGCCGACCAGCAGGAGGACGTTCCCGGCACCGGCCGCGCGGGCCAGGGTGATCTCGTCGTGGCGGGCGATGCCGACGCACATGGCGTTGACGAGCGGGTTGCCCGAATAGCTCGGGTCGAAGGTCACCTCGCCGCCCACGTCGGGGATACCGATGCAGTTGCCGTAGCCGGCGATGCCGCCGACGACTCCGCCGAACAGGTAGCGGTTGCGTGCGGCCGCGTCCGCATCGGTCTCGTCGTCCGCGTCGAGCGGGCCGAAGCGCAGGCTGTTAAGCAGCGCGATCGGTCGCGCGCCCATGGTGAAGATGTCGCGGATGATGCCGCCCACCCCGGTGGCGGCGCCCTGGTACGGCTCGACCGCCGAGGGGTGGTTGTGCGACTCGACCTTGAACACCACCGCCAGGCCGTCACCGATATCGAGCGCGCCGGCGTTCTCGCCCGGGCCGACGAGCACCCGCGGACCATCGCTCGGCAGCCGCCCGAGTAGCGGGCGCGAGTGCTTGTAGGCGCAATGCTCGGACCACATCGCGCCGAACATGCCGAGCTCGACCTCGTTCGGCGTGCGGCCCAGGGCGTCGACGACGAGCGCGTACTCGTCCTCGGTCAGCCCGTGGCGCAGCTCGGCGGGCGGAGTCGCGAGGGTCATGGCTCCGCTCAGCGCGATCCGCCCAGTGGCTGGTCGCGACCGAGCTCGAGGATGATGGCGCCGATGGCGGCCATGGCCGTCCCGAGGAACAGGAACAGCTCGCCCACGCCGGCCATGCGGAAGCCGAGCCGATCGAGCGCGATGCCGAAGCCGATCATGGCCACCGACAGCGTCGCCAGCCGCAGGTGCGGCACGTTCGGCAGGCTGGCCGAGAGGAAGACGGTCGCCGCGATGGCCAGGAGCGCCAGCAGCAGGATGAGCTCGACCAGGTTGAAGGCGCCGTCGAACAGGCCGATCACGATGCCGAGCGCCCCCATTGCGGCGCCGATCCCGATCAGCCAGGCCGAGAGCGTGACCGGCATCGTCAGCGGTAGGTTCACCTCCGGGCCGCCGCCGCCAGCGGGTGGCCCGGCCGCGGGTCCCGCCTCGACGCGGGTCATGTCCTCGCGCGGCCGCGCGGGCGGCGGGGCCGCCTCGTCGCCCCACCCCTGTGGCGCAGGCGCTGCGCTCCGCGACGACTGCCGCTCCATCGGCGCCGATGGCTCGTCGGCCTCCGGCTCGGCCGGCGCCGGCTGCGACGTTGCCGACGGCTCCGGCCAGCCGGGCGCGGACGGCATCTCCGTCTCGCTCGCCTGGTCGATCGGCTGGCCGCAGGTCGGGCAGAAGACGGCGGTGTCGTCGACCTCGGTCCCGCAGTTCGGGCAGAAGCGCGACATGGTCAGCTCCGCCCGAACCGGGTCAGCGTCCCGATCAGGACGATGAGCGAGGCGAGGAAGAAGATGATCCCGGCCGGCGTCAGCGCGCTGAGGAGGCGGACGACGTCGCCGGTCCAGTTGCCGCCGACCTCGACGACGCCGAAGAGCACGATGAGCCCCACGCTCCACACCAGCGAGATGACCAGACCGATCTTCTGGAGCATCCCCGGTTGGGCGCGCACGAAGCCGGCGATGGCCAGGACGCCGAGGATCAGCGCGAACAGCGGCACCGGCGCGGCCAGGCCGAAGTAGAGCTGGTTCTCGATGCCGGCCGCGACATCCGGGTACCCCGACCAGAAGGCGATGCCGTAGCCATCCGAGCCGGCGGCGCGGTCGAACAGCGACCCGTCGCCGTACAGGAAGGGCAGCAGGTAGCCGGTGACGAGGCCCACCGTGCCGAGGAGCAGCACGACCGGTCCGAGCACGGCGCCGCCGCGCTCGACGACCGGTGCGACGGCCTCGCCCTCCCCGGCCACGGTCGGCGGGACGTAACCGGGGGCGGTGCCGCGCAGGTTCGCGCCGCAGTTCTGGCAGAAGGCGACGCCCGTGCGGTTGTGCGTCCCGCAGCGCGGACAGGCCATGGTGCCCTCGGGCGTGCCGGGTCGCTCGATGGTCGGGGCCACGCCGGCCGCGACCAGACGCTGGCCGCAGTTGCGGCAGAAGGCCAGGCCGGGGCGGTTCTCGGTCCCGCAGCGCGGGCACTGGGTGCTCTCGCCGGTGGCGGATTCGGCGTCCGGCACGCTCGCGCCGGCGGCCGCGGCGGATGCCGCAAGCGGTGGAACGGCTGACTCGGACGACGGGTACGCCTCGACCTCGGCCGGCGGCGGCTCGGCCAGGGGAGGCTCGGCCTCGTCCGGCATTGGCTCGTCGGGGGTGGTGTCGGCCGGGGCCGACCACTCGGGTGCGAGCACCGGCTCGTCGCCGCGCACGGGCGCCGACGTCGGCCAGGCTTCCTCCGAAGTCGAGTCGGCCGCGGGCGGCTCGGTCGGCCAGGCCTGCGTCTCGTCGCGCTCATCGGCCATGGCCGGCGCCTGGTCGGCGGGTGTCTCGTCGGCTGATCCCTCGCCGGCGGGGGAAGTGTCCTGGCTCGGCCAGCTCTCGAACTCGGCGGCCGGGGCGGATGGCTCCTCGGCGTGAGGCGCGGCGGCCTCGGCCGGTTCGGCCGGTTCGCTCGGCTCGGCCGGTTCGGCCGGTTCGGCCGGTTCGGCCGGCTCGGGGGCCTGGGGTGGCTCGGGCGGCTCCGCTGAGTCCGGCTGCTCCGACGCCTCAGACGGCGGTGGTGCCTCCGACTCGGTCGATGCCTCGTCGCCGGCATCCTCGGCCGGAGTGTCCGAGTCCGGCCACTCGCGCCGGTCCCGCTGGTCGTTGTCCATGCGTGGTTCGCCCTCCTGCGGCCGGTCTAGGCGGTCGAGCGGATCATAGCCGACGCTCGGCGGCCGCCGGCTGATCGTGCAGCCAGCGTTCCAGCGATCGGAACAGGCGCAGCCCGTCGCTGCCGCCGACCTCCGGCTCGGCCGCGCGCTCGGGATGCGGCATGAGCCCGAGGACGTTGCCACGCTCGTTCACGATGCCGGCGATGCCCCGCTCGGAGCCGTTCGGGTTGGCGTCGGCGGTGACGCGCCCGACGTCATCGGCGTAGCGGAGCACGACCCGGCCGCTGGCCTCGAGCGCGTCGAGGGTGGCGGCGCCGGCCACGAAGCGACCCTCGCCGTGGCTGATCGGCAGTCGGATGAGGTCGCCCTCGGCGAGGTCGCCGAGCCACGACGCGCAGGCCGATGGGTGCTCGACCCGCAGCGTCTGCCAGTCGCAGCGGAACTCGAGGTGGTCGTTGCGCATGAGCGCTCCGGGCAGCAGCCCGGCCTCGGTGAGGACCTGGAAGCCGTTGCAGGAGCCGATGACCGGGCCGCCTGCCGCGGCGAAGGCGCCGACCGCGGCCATGATCGGCGAGAAGCGCGCGATGGCCCCGGTGCGGAGGTGGTCGCCGTGCGCGAAGCCGCCGGGCAGGACGACCGCATCGGCGTCGCCGAGGTCGGTCTCGGTGTGCCACAGCAGCCGCGCCTCCCAGCCCAGGACCGATCCGGCGACGTGGACGAAGTCACGCTCGCTCCAGGTGCCGGGGAAGACAGCGACCGCCACGCGCGGACGGCCGGCCAGCAGCGTCATGGCAGGGCCCGCTCGTCGCCGACCTGCTCGTCGGCCCGGATCTCCCAGCTGGCGACCTCCATCACCGGGTTAGCCAGGAGGCGACGGCACATCTCGGCCACCTCGGCCTCGGCCGTGGCGTGGTCATCGGCCTCGAAGTTGATCCGCATGAGCTTGCCGCTGCGGACCTCGGCCACCGTTGCGTAGCCGAGTGAGCGGAGGGCGGAGCCGATGGTCTGGCCCTCCGGGTCGGCGATCCCCGCCCGCAGCGCCACGTGCACCTCGGCCGTCCAGTGCACCGCTCAGCCCCAGGCCCGGCCGGTCAGGCGCTCGTAGGCGGCGACGTATCGGTCCCGGGTGCCGGTGATCACCTCGTCCGGCAGCCGGGGCGCGGGCGGCTCCTTGTTCCAGCCGGATGCGGCCACGAAGTCGCGCACGAACTGCTTGTCGAAGCTCGGCGGGCTGGCGCCCGGCGCGTAGCGCTCGCCGTCCCAGAAGCGACTGGAGTCGGGAGTGAGGACCTCGTCGATGATCGCCAGCTCGCCGTCGATGAACCCGAACTCGAACTTCGTGTCGGCCAGGATCAGGCCGACCGCCTCCGCCCGTCGCGCGCCCTCGACGTACAGCGCGATCGAGCGCTGCTCGAGCCGGCGCGCCAGGTCGCCGCCCACGAGATCGGCGAGCTGCTCGCGGCTGATGTTCTCGTCGTGCCCGACATCGGCCTTCGTCGACGGCGTGAAGATCGGCTCCGGCAACCGATCCGCCTCGTGCAGGCCGTCCGGCAGGCGGTGGCCGCAGACCCCACCGCTGCGCCGGTACTCGGCCCAGCCCGACCCGGCCAGGTAGCCGCGCACGACGCATTCGGCGTCGACGCGCTCGGCGCGGCGGACGAGCATCGATCGTGGCGCCAGCTCCGGCCCGCGCGCGGCCACGGGCAGGTCACCCGCATCGGCGCTCACGAAGTGCGAGCGGCCAAGATGGGCGAGCTGCTCGAACCACCAGGCCGAGAGCCGGGTCAGCACCGCGCCCTTGTCCGGGATCGGCTGCTCGAACACGACGTCGAAGGCCGAGAGCCGGTCGGTGGCGACGAGCAGCAGGTGGCGCTCGTCGACCTCGTACGTCTCGCGCACCTTGCCGCGGTGAACGAGCGGCAGCCCCTCGACGTGGGTGGTGGTCATGGTCATAGCAGGTCCTCGCTCCTCCCTTCCTCGGGTTCGGTCAGGCCGGGTGGCCGGTCGTCGTCTGGCGGCAGCCGCAGCCGGCGTCGGGCGAATTC
>Ga0299907_10002509_pt1 | contig 11350 bp, 12 predicted proteins | sample RVTome_16_FD_198680 | JGI IMG/M metagenome (GOLD analysis project Ga0299907, IMG submission 198680) | Soil microbial communities from uranium-contaminated site in the Upper Colorado River Basin, Wyoming, United States - RVT152D67 (version 2) ...
GCGTTCCGGGTGGCGGAGCTGTTGCGGGCATGACCGGTTCTCTGGACGGACGCGGCGGACGCGGCGGACGCGGCGAAGGCGGCGGCGAGGCCGGCCGCGGGCGCGTGGACCGCCAGCTCGAGGACGCCCGCGCCGAGGTCCGCGTGCTCACCGAGCAGCTCGCCATCGCCGAGCGGGTCCACCAGAAGCTGCGGGGGCGCATCGCCTCCCTGGAGCGGGCGTTGGGGGAGCGGGGCGCTCCCCTGCCTCCACAGCCCGTCGAGGCGGTCGAACCTGCTTTTGGGCGCGATGAAGCCCACATACGGGCTTCATCGCGCCCAAAACCGTCAGGCGACGCCGAGGACTACGGCTTCGGCGAGCACGAGGACGACCTCCTGCCGGAGCCCGATCCGGACGAGCCCCACCCCCGCTGGCGCCGGCATTCCTGAAGGCTTGCCCTCGAAACAACCAAATCTTGATCGGATTAGTCAGATTTCGGTACGCTCTCCCGGATGGCGAGCACGACGACGATCGAGATCGGGGGCGGCCCGCAGTTCGAGCCTCGTCTCCGGGCCGAGATCCAGGCGGACATCGACAAGTTCCGCAGCGTCCTCGCCCGCTACCTGGCCGGTGAGATCGACGAGGACCGCTTCCGCATCTTCCGCCTGAACAACGGCATCTACGGCCAGCGCCAGGGCGGGCGCAACCAGATGGTGCGGATCAAGCTGCCCCACGGCAGCGTGTGGCCCGAGCAGCTCGAGGTCTTCGGCCGCATCGCGGACGACTACTCGCGGGGCTGGGGCCACATCACCACCCGCCAGAACATCCAGTTCCACTTCGTCGAGCTGGAGCGCGTGCCAGCGCTGCTCGAAGAGCTGGCCGACGCGGGGCTCACAACCCGCGAAGCGTGCGGCGACACCGTGCGCAACATCACCGGCTGCCACCTCGCCGGCGCCTGCCCGTTCGAGGTGCTCGACATCACCGCGTGGGCCGAGACCGCGTTCCGCCACTTCCTCCACCACCCGTACGCGCAGCGCCTGCCCCGCAAGTTCAAGATCAACTTCTCCGGCTGCGCGACGGACTGCGGCCAGGCGATGTTCAACGACGTCGGCGTCGTCGCCGTCGGGCGGCCTCGCCCTGACGGAACGATCGAGCCCGGCTTCCGCGTGTTCTTCGCCGGCGGCCTCGGCGCCAACCCGAAGGCCGCGCAGGCACTCGAAGAGTTCACCCCGCGCGGGCAGCTGATGGAGACGATCGAGGCGTGCTTGCGCGTCTTCGACCACTACGGCAACCGCGACAACAAGATCCGCGCCCGCATGAAGTGGCTGCTCGAGACGATGGGCGCCGACGAGTTGCGGGCCCGCATCCTCAAGGAGCGCAAGTTCCTGCTGGCGTCGTCTAGCGCGCAGATCGGCGTCCCGGCGCTGGTCGACGAGTGGGGCGACGCGCCCGCGGGCATGGCCACCGCCGCGGGTGCGGACGTCACGCCCGTCGGCACGCCCGTCGCGCTGACGGCGCGCGACCCCTACCAGCGCTGGCTGCAGGCGAATGTGGTGCGCGGCGTCGCCAAGGGCACCGTGAGCGCCATCGCCCATGCGCGACTCGGCGACATCACGGGCGACCAGTTCCGCGCGCTCGCGCAGATCCAGCGCGACTTCCGCGCGACGGTGCGCGTCACGAACCGCCAGAACATCGTGTTCCGCGACCTCACCGACGACCAGCTCCCCGAGCTCTACCAGCGCCTCGCCGCGATCACGATGGACCAGCCCGGCGCCGAGCTCGCGCGTGACGTCGTGAGCTGCCCCGGCACCGACACGTGCAACCTGGCCGTGACGCAGTCCCGCGGCCTCGCCGGCGCGATCGGCGACGCGCTCGAAGACGCGGGGTTGGCCGAGGTCGGCGGCATCCGCGTGAACATCTCGGGCTGCTCGAACTCATGCGGCCAGCACCACATCGCCGACATCGGCTTCCAAGGCGTCGAGCGCCGCGCCCACCAGACGGCGGCTCCCGGTTACCAGATGTACCTCGGTGGTCGCGTCGGCCAGATGGAGGTCGAGTTCGGCCAGAAGGCGCTGCGCCTGCCCGCCAAGCAGACGGGCGAGGCGGTCGTGCGCGTCGTGCGCCGCTTCGCCGGCGAGCGGGTGGCCGGCGAGCGCTTCGACGAGTGGCTGTTCCGCTCCGGCGGAGCCAAGGCCATCGCCGCCGACCTGCAGTCGCTCGACGAGTGGCCGGCGCCCGAGGAGCGTCCCGACTTCTACATCGACTACGACGAGCAGGGCCCGTACGTGGCCGACGTCGGCGAAGGCGAGTGCGCGGGCGGATGACCACCACGTTCTTTGCCGAGGACGAACTCGCGCTGCTGGCGCGCGACTTCGAAGCGCAGCCGGCGTCCGCCGCCATCCGCTGGGCCGTCGACACGTTCGGCGACGACCTGCTCGTGGCGTCGTCGTTCCAGGACGCGGTGCTCATCGACGTCGCCGTGAAGGTGGCGCCGCGCATCGAGGTGTTGTTCATCGACACGCTCGACCACTTCCCGGAGACGTACGAGACGGTCGAACGGGTGCGGGCGCGCTACGACCTCAACCTCAACTGGTACCGCGTGCCCGAGCCCGAGGTGCCGTTCCACGTGCTCGACCCCGTTGCCTGTTGCAGCGACGCCAAGGTGGCCGCGCTGGAGTCGGCTCTTGCTGGGAAGCGGGCGTGGATCACCGGCCTCCGCCGCGTCGACGCGCCTACACGCGGCGCCGCGCCGATCGTCGGCCTCGACAAGCGCGGGCTCGTGAAGGTCAACCCGCTCGCGGCGTGGGGTGACCTCGACGTGTCCTCGTACATCGAGGCCAACGAGATCATCTACAACCCCTTGATCGACCGGGGCTATCTCTCGATCGGCTGCGCGCCGACAACGAGGCCCGTGGCACCTGGCGAGGACCCTCGCTCGGGCCGCTGGGCGGGCTCCGACAAGACCGAATGTGGGCTCCACAAATGACGCTCCTCGACGCACCCAAGACCGGCGAAGACATGCGTGCGGCACGCACTTACATGCGTGCGGCACGCACGCGGCTCACCCATCTCGAGGCGTTGGAGGCCGAGGCGGTCTTCATCATGCGCGAGGTGGCCGCTGAGTTCGAGCGCCCGGTGCTGCTGTTCTCGGGCGGCAAGGACTCCATCGTCCTGCTGCGGCTGGCCGAGAAGGCCTTCCGGCCCGGGCGTTTCCCCTTCCCCGTGATGCACGTCGACACCGGCCACAACTTCCCCGAGGCCATCGACTTCCGCGACCGGCGCATGGCCGAGCTCGGCGAGGAGTTGGTCGTCGCGTACGTTCAGGACGACATCGACGCGGGCACGGCCGTCGAGGAGCGCGGCCCCCGCGCATCGCGCAACCGGCTGCAGACCACGACGCTGTTGCGGGCCATCGAGGAGTACGGCTTCGACGCCGCGTTCGGTGGTGCCCGCCGCGACGAGGAGAAGGCCCGGGCGAAGGAGCGCGTGTTCTCCTTCCGCGACGACTTCGGCCAGTGGGACCCGAAGAACCAGCGGCCCGAGCTGTGGTCGCTCTACAACGGGCGCATCCGCAAGGGCGAGCACATCCGCGTGTTCCCCATCTCGAACTGGACCGAGCTGGACGTGTGGCAGTACATCGCGCTCGAACAGCTCGAAGTCCCCTCGATCTACCTCGCCCACGAGCGCCTGGTGTTCGAGCGCGACGGCATGCTGCTGGCGCCGTCGGACGCCGTCGTGCCCGGCGAGGGCGAGCCGGTGTTCAACGAGATGGTGCGCTACCGCACGGTGGGCGACATGTCGTGCACGGGCGCGGTGCGGTCGACGGCGGCCACGATCGAGGAGATCATCGCCGAGGTCGCGGTGAGCCGCATCACCGAGCGGGGCGCGACGCGAGCCGACGACAAGTTCTCCGAAGCCGCCATGGAGGACCGCAAGCGCGAGGGCTACTTCTAGTGGTGGGCCGCTAGGCGCTGCTCGGGTCATGTCGGAACTACTGCGGTTCGCCACGGCGGGTTCGGTCGACGACGGCAAGTCGACGCTGATCGGTCGCCTCCTCCACGACTCGAAGGCCATCTTCGAGGACCAGTTGGAGGCAGTCGAGCTTTCGTCGCGCCGGCGCGGTGACACGCACGTGAACCTCGCGCTGCTCACCGACGGCCTGCGGGCCGAGCGCGAGCAGGGCATCACGATCGACGTCGCCTACCGCTACTTCTCGACGCCGCGCCGCAAGTTCATCATCGCGGACACGCCGGGCCACGTGCAGTACACGCGCAACATGGTCACCGGCGCGTCCACCGCTGACCTCGCCGTGGTGTTGGTGGACGCGAGGAAAGGCGTCGTCGAGCAGTCGCGGCGGCACGCGTTCCTGAGCGCGCTGCTGGGCATCCGCCACCTCGTGCTCGCCGTCAACAAGATGGACCTGGTCGACTGGGACGAGTCGACGTTCGACTCGATCGCCACCGAGTTCGCGTCGTTCGTCGAGCGCATCGACAGCGCGCACGAGATCGACGTGACCGCGATCCCGATCTCCGCGCTGCACGGCGACAACCTCGTCGCGCCGTCGCCGTCGCTGTCGTGGTACGCGGGGCCGCCGATGCTCGAACACTTGGAGAAGGTCGACGTCCACGACCACGACCCGCTCGAGGGCCGGTTCCCGGTGCAGTACGTGATCCGGCCCCACTCCAACGAGCACCACGACTACCGCGGCTATGCCGGGCAGGTGGCCGGCGGTGTGTTCTGCCCAGGTGACGAGGTGGTGGTGCTGCCGTCGGGCGTGCAGTCGACGGTTGCGGCCGTCGACACGTTCGAGGGCGAGGTGGCCGAGGCGTTCGCACCGATGTCGGTGACGTTGCGCCTGGCGGACGACGTCGACGTGTCGCGCGGCGACATGATCGTGAAGGCGGGCGAAGAGGCGTCCGTCGTGCGCGAGCTGGAGGCCGACGTGTGCTGGATGGTCGACCAGCCGCTGGCGGCCGGCTCGCGGTATGCCATCAAGCACACGACGCGGGCGGCGCGGGCGGTCGTCGACGCGGTGGCATGGCGGCTCGACGTGAACACGCTCGTGCAGGACGGCACGCACTCGTCGCTCGGCGCGAACGACATCGGACGCGTGCGGCTGCGGCTGAGCACGCCGCTCGCCGTCGACACCTACGACCGCAACCGCACGACGGGGAGCTTCGTGCTGATCGACGAGGCCACCAACGCCACCGCGGGCGCCGGGCTCGTGAGCGGCACCGACTGATCACTCCTGCCGTCCTGATCGACCCGCCAAGCGCTGCAAGCCCCTTCGCTGCAGGCGGTCGAGGTACCGCGTGAGCAACCACCGGACCACGTTGCCCAGTGGGCCTTGCGGGAACTCGACGTCGATATCGTGCGTGACGCGGCACGCACTGCCGTCCGTCGTCGTCGGCGTGACGTCCCAGGTCGTCGTGAAGCGTGCGCCGATGACAACACGCTCCTCGAGCCGCCCGCTCGCAGCGTCGGCGGCGCGCACCTCGCTGTGACCGACCAGGCGGTGGCCGAGCAGCTCGGCGTAGCCGACGAACCGATCACCCTCTCGGAGAGGCTGATCGGGTACATCGCTCGTACCGATGAGCTCCGGCAACCACTCGGGGCGCCGACGCGGATCGGTGATGCGCGCGTACACGTCGGCGGCGGGCGCGGCGATGTGGACGGTGTGGCGGGGCACGGCCGACGTTAGCCCCGGTCGGAAGACGGTGGAGATGAGGTTCGCTCGATGGGGTGTCTATGACCTCAATGGGTGAGACGAATTCGTCTTCTTCCCTCCTTGTCCCTGCCAACACGTTGCACTCATCTTCGCCGCACTTGGAGCAGCACCGCTTCAAGGAGAGAAAGAGGGAACACGATGATAAGAACTATTCGTGCGGCGATCGCGACGATGCTGGTCGTGGTCACCGGCCTGGTCGGCGTCGGCCTGATGGCGCGGCCGTCAGCGGCCGAGACCAGCGTTGATGGCATCGTCAGCGTCTCGGCGAACGTCGAGGCCACGGTCAACTGCCAGACCGGCGCCTGCGACGCGGGCGCGAGCGCGTCCGCGACTGCGACGATCATCCTCCGGGCCGCCTGAGCCCAGAGCGGAGAACCATCGCGCCCGCCGCCGGCGTCGTTTCTAGGCTCCCGTCCGATGCTGCGCGTCGTGACCTTGAACCTTTGGAACCTCGCTGGAGACTGGAGGAGGCGGCGGGCCGCGGTGATCTGGTGGTTGCAGCGCCTCGACCCCGACGTCGTGTGCCTCCAAGAGGTCGTCGACGACGGGTCCCGCAACACTGCCGGCTGGCTCGCCGAGCGCCTCGAGCTGGCCGGGGTTGCCTTCGGCGGCGTGCGGGTCGGCGGCGACGGCAGCTCAACGCAGTTCGGACCTGCGATCGTCAGCCGCTGGCCGATCGACATCAAGAAGGCGTACGTCCTGCCGAACTCACCAGGTCCTACTGATGTCGAGCGAGTCCTGCTGCACGCGCGCACCGGTGGGCTCGACGTGTTCTCGGTGCACCTGACGTCGTTGTACGAGTCGGGCGCGCTCCGAGAGCAGCAATGCATCGAGATCGACCGTGTGGTCGCATCGTGCGTCGACCCGTCTTCGCCGCTGCCACCCGTGTTGGCAGGAGACTTCAACGCGGAGCCGGACTCGGCCGAGGTGCGGTTCCTGTGCGGCCTGGGTTCGCTCGACGGTCGCAGCACGTACTGGCAGGACGCGTGGCGCGTCGCCGGCGAGGATGGGCCAGGCTGGACGTGGGACAACCGGAACGTGTTCGCCGCCGCCGAATTCGAGCCCAACCGGCGCATCGACTACGTCTTCGTCGGCTGGCGCCGTGACAGTGGGGCCGGGCGGGTCGAGTCGTGCCGCGTCGTGTGCGACCGTGCGGTCGACGGCGTGTTCCCGTCCGATCACTACGGCGTGCTGGCCGAGATCGCGACGTAGTCCATGTGGAGGTCGCCGTTCCGGCGACTTGACCTCAACCAGATGGGTGAGTTTCCTTACGTCGTCAATTTCCATCTTGTGGCCGTGCCCCGCTATCCGTTAGGATGTCGATTGTCCGAAGTATCCGACTCCAAATGCGGACGACGACAGGAGCCACAATGACCAGTAATGGTTCTGGCTTCATCGGTGTTCTTCTGCTTGCAACGGCGCTAGCAGCTCCCACGATGAGAGCCTCCGCCGGAGTACTCGACGTACTTGCTGCTGGCGTATCGCCGGGCATACGTCGGAACACCTCTCTGCGGTAACCCGTCCGTAGCGGCGGCGCCCCACCGACCTTCTTCGCTGCACTTGACGCGCCCGGCGTTCCTCCTTGCAGGCGCGCCGCGCAGCACCGTTTTGTATCCCCCACTGGTGCGCGCCCGCGCGCCTGATCAAGCAAAGGAGAAAGCAAATGACCAGACGCAAGCAACTCATGGCGGCCATCGGGTTCCTCGTCAGCTTCGCCGCGAGCATCGTGCTCATGGCGATGCCGTCGTCGGCAGTGACGATCCCTGCGCCTCCAGGCGCCGAGGTCGGCTGCCAGGCCAGCACCTCGGGCGCCAGCTGCTACTTCAGCGTCAAGTAGCGCTTCCTCGAACGTGCGCCGGGCGGCGATGGTCGTCCTCGCTCAGCAGCAACCGTCGCCCCGGCGCGCTCTCGATCTTCTCAGGCATATGACACCTCGCACTTCGCGCGTCGTGCATGTCGTTCTGCACCACCCTCACCGGTGCGCGTATGCGCATCTGATCAAGACAGGAGAAAGCAAGTGACCGGAAGCAAGCGCATCCTGGCCATACTGGCCTTTGTCGTGACTGGGGCCGCGGGTATGGCTGTCACCGCAGCTCCTTCCGCCGCAGACCACGTCCACCTCGAGATCATCGCGGACGTCCACCCCGACGCCGAACGGCCCCCGGGTGGTGGCGGCGGATTCCCGCCGTGTCCGCCCCCGCCACAGCAGTGCAACTAATCAGGCTGGGCAGGGCGTCCACACCTCCGGTGAGGCGCCCTTGCTTTTGAGCAAGCCCTAGCGCGTCGACAAGCGGCGCGCTAGAAGCCGCCATCGTTGCGGCCGGACGTCTTCCACATGTCCAAGCCATAGGCGTCATATCTGCAGACCATCAGCAAAGTGAGCGGCCACTCTCATCATTCGCCGCGATCTCTGCTGCCGCTGAGTAGACGCACGGGAGCGTGCCGGGCTGACCTCGGTGCTCGCGTGTTCCCTCTCCGGAGGTCCCGCGGCCGACGCTCAGGGCATCGCCCATGAGATGTCGCACCTCCAGGTGCACACCAAGAAAGGAACCAAACATGCTCAGACTCCGTGTTCTGTTTGCCGCCATTGCGTTCGTCACGAGCTTCGTGGCCGGCCTCATCCTCACTGCGGCGCCGTCTGCCGCACTTCCTGATGCGGGGATACGTCTCGGTTGCGAGACCAACCCGGTCGGCTGCGATGGTGGATTCTGGCTCGGCGACGACTAGCTAGCTAGCACAGCTTGATCCGATCCTTAACAGACGCCCACGCCACCGCGACGCCACGTCGTGGTGGCGCGGGCGAACGAATGAGGTCGCACTTCGGGAACAGACACCGTGGACGGCACACGATCTCTTGCACTGCAACAACGCCGTCAGCGCACCCTCGTCAGTTCACTCATCGCTGGCTGAACGGCGTCCCCTACCGAACGTGAGGGCGCGGGCGTTCGGCCGGCCGTCCTCGAAGCTTCGCTGCTGACAATCGTGATGACATGGGAGGACAGAATGTTTCCAATCGTTCGAGTAGTTCTCGTGGTGACTGCCATGCTCGGGATGCTCTTGGGGAGCCTCGTTCTGTGGGCAGGATCTGCAGCCGCATTTCCCCCCTTGCCCGTCAGCGCTGAAACCGTGCCCGGCCCTGGGGGCGGTTGCCGCGACTGCTTCAAGCATCTCTTCTGAGCAGTAGATCTCGGTAGCCCGCGACTCCGAGCACCGAGCTCCACTGCTCGGTGCTCGGTGCTTGGGGTACAGGCGCGACGCGCACATGGCCATGCTGGCTCTTCAGCGCGCGCCAACTCACGGCGAGGGGCTGCTACCTTCCACGTTCAGGTAGATGTCGATGAGCTCGCCCGAGACTTGGCGGTGGATCTGGTTGGTCGTGGCCGTGGCCGCCGCCGTTGGCGAGATCGGCATTGCCGGCTCGTTCTTCCTCGCCCCCTTCGCCGTGGGCGCTGCGGCGGCCGCCGGCGCCGCGTTCCTCGGGCTCGCCGTCACCGGCGAGTGGATCGTGTTCCTCGTCGTCTCCGCTGTGGCCTCCGCTGGCTTCCGCCCCTTGGCCAAGCGACTGGATGCAAGCTCGCCGCTGGCGCGGATCGGGTCCAACCGCTGGGTCAGCCGGCAGGGCCTCGTGCTGCGCGACATACCCGGTGGTCCTGGCGCGACCGGCCTGATCCGTCTCGACCGTGAGGAGTGGCGCGCGGAGAGTCTCACGGGCGAACCCATCGCGGCGGGCTCGACCGTGCAGGTGAGTCGCGTGGACGGCACCCGCTTGGTGGTCGTCGCCGTGGAAGAGTCAGCGGATCCTCCCGCTCCCGAGTGATCAGTAACGAGCAAGGAGCCTCACTCCGACATGACGTTCGTGATCCTGTTGGCCGCAATTGCGTTCGTGTTCTTCTTCGTCGTGGTCCGCGGCGTGAAGATCATCCGGCCCTTCGAGCGTGGGCTGGTGGAGCGGCTGGGCAAGTACCACGCCACCACCGAGCCGGGCCTGCGCCTGATCCTGCCGTTCATCGACAGGATGGTGCGCGTCGACATGCGCGAGCGGGTGGTCGACATCCCGCCGCAGGAGGTCATCACGTCGGACAACGTGGTGGTGTCCGTGGATGCCGTCATCTACTACGAGGCGACCGACCCGCAGCGGCTCGTCTACAACGTGGTCGACTTCTACCTCGCGGTGACGAAGCTGGCGCAGACGAACCTGCGCAACGTCGTCGGCGACATGCAGCTCGACGAGGCGCTGACGTCGCGCGACACGATCAACCTCAAGCTGCGCGACATCCTCGACGACGCCACCGACAAGTGGGGCACGCGTGTCGTGCGTGTCGAGATCCAGCGCATCGACCCGCCCTCCGACGTGATGCACGCGATGCACGAGCAGATGAAGGCCGAGCGGACCCGGCGGGCGACCGTGACGACTGCCCTGGGTGACCGTGAGGCGGCCGTCACCCGGGCCGAGGGCGACAAGCAGGCGGCGATCCTGTCGGCCGAAGGCGAGAAGCAAGCGGTGATCCTCTCTGCCGAGGGCGATCGTGAAGCTGCCATCGCGCGGGCCAACGGCGAGGCCGAGGCCATCCGCCAGGTGTACTCCGCCATTCACGACGGCGACCCGTCGCCCGACCTGATCGCGATCAAGTACCTCGAGACGTTGGCGGTGGTGGCGAACGGTCAGGCGACGAAGGTGTTCCTGCCCACTGAGGCCACTGCTCTGCTGGGCGCTCTCGGCGGGATGCGCGAGCTGTTGTTGACGCCTCCGCCCGGTGGCGGGGGGTCGGAGGGTGGTGCCGCCGCTGCTGCCGCCGTGCCTGCTTCGTCCTCAGGCCGGGCTCGGTCGTCCCGGGCGACGAAGAGCTGAATCGCGGGCCTCTCCCCAAGCAGTCGAGCGTTCGATGCCTAGGCGAGGACCTGAACTACTGCAGAGGCTTCGGCCCCTTTCCCGCCGCTGCGATAGGGACTGGGATCACACGTGGACGACTGGTTGAACGCGACCGACGCGGTAAATGCACCAGCCTCGCCGTAGATGGCGGTCCTCGTAACAGTCAGTTCGCTACGTTCGGGCGCCGGTGGATCCCAGCGGCCATACCGGATCTTGCCAGGCGGAGATGGGGCGCAAGAGTAAACGGGACAAGGTTGTATCGGCGTCGGTGGTACACCGTCAGGATGCCAACCAGGATCGAAAGTGATCGCACAACTTTCGCTGGATATGGGACCGTCATCGCGGGCATGAATGATGAACGTCACTTGCTGACCGACTCGGGGTTGTCGCGGCTCGAAGTCGATGTCGATCCGCATGGACCTGTTTGTCACGGCGGGGTCATAGCGGAACATACCGCAGCGCTCATCATAGCTATTGCGGCAATCTCGCTTCGAGCAGCCAGGTGCTGCAAGTACAGCGACGGCAGTCACCACCATGCCTACTCGCAGCGAGGCTCCGCGATACAAGCGTCTGGGTTGTGCAGCATCCAGTGCACTGGACCGCCTTGCGGTCGTCTTGTCGACTGAATCACTCACAGCCTGGTTCTCCGGCTCAACATCGCGGGCAGACCTCGATACCGTGCGATGGCTCGCAAGTTGCGTCGGCAGATTCTAACGAGCCTAGAGACCCACCTGGACCCGCGCTGCCAAACTACACGCAGCCCCGGACGAAGT
>Ga0299907_10002510_pt1 | contig 11348 bp, 5 predicted proteins | sample RVTome_16_FD_198680 | JGI IMG/M metagenome (GOLD analysis project Ga0299907, IMG submission 198680) | Soil microbial communities from uranium-contaminated site in the Upper Colorado River Basin, Wyoming, United States - RVT152D67 (version 2) ...
GGGAGGTTCGCGGTCATCACGACGCCATCGATCATCAACGGGAAGGTGAGGACGCCCAAGATGGTCGCGTAGTCCACCGTCGACAGCGGCTGATTGAGCCCGGCGAAGTGCACGTCGCGGAGGCCGTAGGCCTCGATCGTGACGTCATCGGGCGCGTCCGTGAACTGCACCTTCCCGACCGTCTGCGGGCACAGGTTCTCGTGATTGGGGATGAACAGCTCTTGCTGCAGCAGCCAATGCTCGCGCGTGCCGGCAGCTACGACCGCCCCGTCAGCCGGATCGTTCGCGCTGTTCTGGGTGCACACCAGAGGGAGATCCGCGCTGGCGCGCCCCGGGAGCAGCAGCGCGAGGAGGCTTGCCGCCACCAGGACGACAACGGTCTTCTTCTTCGTCTTCATCTATCGGAGCTCCCGCGGGTACGTGATTCGAGCGTGAGCCGGCCGTCCGGCTCCGCCCTTCTTCGTGGCTGCAATGCCGGCACCGAAGACGCCGAGGAGGGCGGCGACACCCATGAGCATCCAGCCCATGACCGGGTCGAACGCATAGTCGCGCCGGTGCGCGATGGCGGTGAAGTCCGCCCCGTCCTCGCTCGCGCTCTCGTGCTGGACCTCCTTGTCCTCCTGCTTCTGCGCGCCGGCCGCGGTGGCAGATGCCGGGGGGGCCGGAGAGGGCAGCAGGCTCGGTGCCGGCGGCATCAGCGCAGGCACGATCTCAGCGAGCGGGCTCGGCGCGAGGAAGACCTTTGGCACGGGCTTCGCGACCGGCACCGGCTCGGGTTGCGGCGCCGCGGGGACGACGGGCTTCGGCGGCGGGGGCGGTGCCGGTGCCTTGGCCGCCTTGGGTGCCGGCGGAGCCGGGGGGTTGTTCGGGGCCGGGCGGATGGCGCGCGGCTCGTCGGGCTCAGGCGCGATCGTGGAGAGTTCGGGCAACTCCGTGACCGCGTCGACGACGCACGGTCCGGTGCCCGGCACGACGGTGATGGGCAGCCTGCCGATGCGCCCGCCCGATTCGACACGCACCCACACCTGCCCCGTGCGGAACGTGCAGAGCAGCCCCGAGCTCGAGTCCTTCGCCAGGCGGCCACCCGTGCGGATGGGCATGTTGCCGCCGGCGCTGTAGACGAAGTCGGCGATGTCGGGATTCTCGCTGACGAACCTGTAGTCCGGCCGGATGCCCCGTTGGTTGAAGCAACCGCCGCCGGCGTCGCCGGCGTCGCCACCGCTCGGGCAGCGAAGGCCGACCGGGATGTCGAGGTACAGCCGGTTCATGGCCTTGGTGTCGCCGGCCTTGCCGCCGCCGTCGATGCTGCGGCCGAACGCCCTCAGCGCGAGCGGCTGGCCGCCGCGCACGACCACCGTCGGCTGTTGGAGCATCGCATAGTCCTTCTTGAACGACACGGACTCGACGATGGGGATGGCGCGCACGGTGAGGGGTGCCTGTGGCTGCGACGCCGATATCGCCTTCGGCTGCACCGTCGCCAGCAACCACGAGTGGAAGCGGGCGTCACTCGTGCGCTGGGTGCCCCCCAGCGGCGTGCCACCGGTGCCGGCCACGTAGAACGGGACAGCACCCTGCACACCCTGGGGCACGGAGTACGTGGCGTTGACCGGCACGCCCCCGGTGAAGGCGGCCGTCGTGCCGGCCGTGAACGCGGCGTTCTCGATGGTCGTGATGTCGTCGGGCGCCAGGTGCGGGTCGTTGGCGAACGTGGACGGGTTGCGCGTCGGCTGGTTCATCACGATGAAGGTCGTGAGGTTGCCGCGGAACTGGGGCGAGAGCGCGCTCGTGAGGAACTCGCTCTGAGACCGGACGGGATTCTGCCCGCTCTTCGACAGCGTTTCCGTGCTGGTGTCCAGGAACACGAACCGAGCTAGCCTCTCGCCCTTCGGCGCGTAGTCGAAGGCGTAGTGCGTGTTGGCGCGGCAGTCGTCGCCACACTGCGGCCTCTCGCCGATGCCGTTGAAACCCGTCTCGGGTTCCCCCCCGCCCCACGGGAACGGCATTTTCCCGAAAGCCCTCTGGTACGCAAGCGTGGCGCCCACGGTGCTCGGGTCAGGAGGTTCCGGTAGCAGGTCGAGGTTGATGGTGATGGGCACCCCCGGAGGCGATACCTGACCCGACGACGGCGGCGGCGTGAGGTCGCTCTTGCCGGGCACGCCGAAGACAGGGATCTCGAACTCGGCGAGGTAGGCGGCGAACTGCGCGACCTCGTCCGCGGTGCCTGACCCTCGAGAGCTGCCACCGAACAGCACGAACTGCGGGCCACCCCTGGGGTCGTTGCGGTGGGCCTCGTTGATGTCGTCGCGGATGCGCAGCGCCACCTCGTCGGCTGCGGTGCCGGTACCGGCCGAGAGGCTGCACAACTGCGACCCGCAGGCAGTGTCGGCGAAGAAGGCGAAGCTGAAGCCGTCGGCCGGCGTGTCGGCGGTGATGGGCTCGGCCTTGTCGGTGGCCGCCTTCGGGCTCTTGTCGAGGTCGAAGCGGTAGATGGAGCGCGTGGGCGTCACGTAGCTGCTGCCGTCGTGACCACCCTGACCGGGCTCACCGCTTAGCGGCGGGCTGCCCCAGCGGCCGCCGACCGCCCAACCCGAGCGGCCACCCGGCTCGATGGCGATCGAGTACACGGGATCGCGGCTCATGGCGTCGTCGAGGATGGCGAGTGCCTTGAGCCGGTTCGAGGACTCCTGCAGGTCCCGCCAGCGCGTCCCGTCGAAGTCGACGAGCCAGCCTCTCGTCGTGCCACCCTTGGTCCCCGCAAACTTCTTGGTGCCCTTCGGCGCCAACGACGCGATCACTTTGACCGTCGTGCCCTCCTTGCGGGCACGGAGGTCGAGGAGGGTGCCCTCCGGGGGGTGCGAGACGAGGGCGAACGGCGCGTCGACCCCGCCGTCCTCGCGGACGTCGTCGACCTCGCCGACGATCAGCGTGCTCCGCTCGCCGCCCGCCACGATCGTGCCGTCGGCGAGCGTGTCGACCGCGTAGAGAGTCGGCGGGTTGGGTGACGCCGGCGGCTTCAGCAGCGTGCTGACCTGCGTCACCTTCACCCAACCGCCGTCCGCTCCCGTCTTGTTGACGAGGAGGACACCCTTATCGCCGACTGCCACGAAGCCGTCGCCGATCGCCTCGACGTCGTACAGCGGGCTCTGGGTGAGCAGGCCGCTCTGGGCGTCGGCCTTCCAGCACGCGCCCGTGAAGCACTCCGCCGGCTCGCGTCCTGTTGCGTCGTACCGCACCAGCGCGCCGAAGTCCCCGACGGCGTACCCGACCTGCGCGCTGGCGAAGGCGACGCCGTAGAGGTGGTCGCGGCCGGGGCCGGGGCCGGCGGGGGGGGCGGGGCGGATGCGCGTCGCAACGGGCCGCTCGGGGTTCTTCGGGCGGCCGTCCTCGATGGCGACGGCGTAGCCGCGCTCGCCGACAGCCCACGCGATGCCGCTGTTGCCCGCGTAGTCGACGGCGAAGTGCGTGAGCGTGCTGCCCGGGAATCCCTGCCCATTGGCGTCGACTGCCTCCGTCACGCCGGTGGCGTCCCAACCGAGGTCGCCCTTCATGAGGATGTTGCCGCTGTCGCCGACGGCGACCGGCGGCGCGTTGCCGTCGGGCGCGACGGCGACACCGTAGGGGACCGCGGCGGTCGGGTACGCCCACCGCGCTACACGCAGGTCGGGCTTGGGGGCAGACGTGTAGTGCGCGACGGCGATGCTGTCCGAACGGGGCAGCGCTTCGAAGTTCGCGCCGCCCGTCGCCGCGAACCAGCCCTCGTGGCCGTTGGCAAACGCGACGGAAGCGAGGGGGCCGAGCGGGTTGGGTTCGAGGAACCAGCGGCCTGGGCCAGAGCTCGACGGCCGGTAGTGGTACAGGCCGAGGCCGCCGGCGAACGCCTGTCCGTCGCGCAACGCGGACAAGGTGGTGATCGGGTAGGCGCCGGCAGGGAACTCGCCGGATCTCACGCCGGCGCTCTCACCGCACATCGACGCGGGTTCGGTCTGGCCCGTCGGATCCGCCACCGCAGTGCAGTAGGGCAAGAAGGCGTTGTTCTTGAACCGCAGCACGAACGGGCGCGACGCCTCACCGCCGGTGTTCGGGTCGCCGTTCGGGTTGGCGGGGTCGATAGGGAAGAAGCTGCCCCCGAACCAGATGGTGCCATCCCCGTCGGAAGCCGCCGCCGCACCGCGCACGCCGACCCGGACCCGGTCGCCGGTCACCACCGGCGCGGCGTCGTCGAACGCGGGCCAGCCCGTCTTCACCGAGCTCCACTGCTCGGTCGTGTTGCTGCGGCGGAACAGCTCGATGCCTCGTGCGTTCGGGTAGTCGGAGTTCAGGTACGAGACAGCCCAGGCGTCGCCGTTGGGCGCCAGCGCGACGGCCTTGAGCTCGGGACGGCTCGGCGACCCGGAAGCGGGCGTGCTCGCCTGGCCGGCAATCTGCGTCTCGATCGACCACGCCTGGCCCTCGAGCCGCAGAACGGTGCCGTCGCTGCCGACCGCGAAGCCTTCGCCGCCGTTGGGGTGGAGGGCCACCGCCTCGAGCGAGGCGCAGGTGAGCTGGCAGTCCGACGCGACGACCTCCCACGTGTTGCTCCCGGCCAGCCGGTGGACGATGGTGCCCTTCTGCCCCACCGCCCAGCCTTCGCCGCTCGCCGTCAGGGCGAACGCGTTGAGGATGGGATTCATCACTTGCCCGTTGAGCTTCGTCGGGGGACCGACGACGACCCACCCGCCCTTGTCCTTATTGCGGAGGAAGACGAGCTGGCCCTGCTCGCCGCGGTCCCAGGTGGGTCTGTAGGAGATGGCGTGGCCCATCGCCCACACGTCGTCCCCCGCGGTGTCGGCACCGCCCTGGCCGGGGACCACTGCGACGCGGAAGATGCGCGCCGGGACGTTGAGCGACTCGACGCGGCCGTTCGCACCGTCGAGCCCACCTTGGCCGGGTGCGTCAGGCGTGGGCGCCGGCGGCCTGGCATCGACCGGCGCAGCGATGAGCGACATGATGCTCACCGCACCGGCCGCGAACCACACGGCGCCTCGCTTGACGGCTGATCCCAACGTCATCCCATGACCCCCGGCGCGGTAGCTCAACTGGCCTGGCGGATCTTCTCGATCGGGTACACCGTGGGCTCACCCCGCGCCAGCTCCTTGCCGTCGGCGGTGAGCAGCCTCACGATGATGGCCATCTCCTTGACGCCCTGGCGCGCGGTGTAGGGGAACTCCCTCACGTACCACGGCCTCGAGCCCTTCTGGGCGCCAGGGAGCTTGGTGGAGAAGCTCGCCGTCTTCTCGCCGTCGTCGTACGCGCCGACTTCGATGGTTGCCACGTCCTGCGTCTTGAGGCTGTAGTTGCCGGTGACTTGGAAGCGGCAGATCTGGCCAGGCGAGAAGTCGCAGCCCGCTGGGCGCGGGTCGTCGGCACTCTGACCCTTCGGACTGCCTGCCACCCAGTCGCCTTCGAACTTCGAGATGTCGAGGCCGGCCTCTTCGGCTGCCTTCCTCACGTCGATGCTCGTGGTCGTCGCTGACCCACTGGCGCTCTTCGCGCCCGACGACGCAGTTGACTTCTTGCCGTCCGTCGTTGCCTTCGCTCCCGCGTCGGCACCGGCGTCCGCACCCGCGTCCGCGCCGGCGGCGGCCGCAGCCGACTCCTTCTTCTTGCTGCTTGCGTTCGCCGCGTTGTCCGACTTGCTGCCGCAGGCCGCGCCTACGACGGCAAGCACCAAGACGAGCGACGTGATGGTGATGCGTCGTTGCCTAGTCACGAATCTTGATCCTCCAGCCGTGTCGTTCCGACAGTGCCCTCGAAGTGACCGTCGGTCACGTCGAGATGGGCGCCGGCGGTGGTGTCCACCGCGACGCCTGCAGGGGATGCGGCCCCGGCGCTCTTCGCAGAGGCGCTGCGCCGGGGTCGCTTGGTCGTGCCGCCGTTGCTCGGCCGGCGGAGAAGACCCGCCGCGCCGATCGCCGGGCGCAGGACGTTGACGTTCGCGAGGAGGGGCTCGAGCTCGGGGCCGACCATCGTCTCCCGCTCGAGCAGCTCGGCCACGATCTGGTCGAGCACCTTGCGGTTCGCCTTGCAGATCTCGTAGGCGACCGTCTCGGCCTCGTGGAGGACGCGCTGGAGCTCCGAGTCGACGGTGTTGAGAGCGTCGACCGACGTGTGCGACGCCGACGCGAAGTCGCGGCCCATGAAGACCGCTCCTTCGTTGAGGACCTGCACGCGACCGACCTTGTCGCTCATGCCCCACGTCGCCACCATCTTGCGGGCGAGCGTGGTGGCCTTCTCGAGGTCGCCGGCGTTGCCGGTGCTGTTCTGACCGAACACGAGGCGCTCGCACGCGAGACCACCGAGCAGCGTGGTGAGCTGCGCAGCGAGCTCGCTCTCGAGCTGGATGAGACGGTCGGCCGAGCTGTACGTCGACGCGTGACCGAGCTGCAGACCGCGGGCGACGACCGACAGCTTCAACACGCCGGTGGTCTGGCCCGCGCCACGAGCGACGACCGCGTGCCCGGCTTCGTGGTACGCGATGAGCAGCTTCTCGTCCTGGCTCAGGATGTGGCTGCGACGCTCCGGACCGGCGAGGACGCGGTCGACCGCTTCCTCCATGTCGATCTGGTGGATCTCGTGGCGGTGGGAGCGGACCGCGAGGAGCGCGGCCTCGTTGACGATGTTGGCGAGCTCGGCGCCGGTGAAGCCCGGCACCTGCTTCGCGATCTGGTCGAGGTCGACGTCGGGATCCACGGGGCGGCCCTTCATGTGGATCTGGAGGATCGCCTTGCGGCCCTTCACGTCGGGGACGTCGATGACGATCTGGCGGTCGAAGCGACCGGGACGCAGGAGCGCGGGGTCGAGGATGTCGGGACGGTTCGTCGCGCCGAGCACCGCGATGCCCGCCGCGCTCGAGAAGCCGTCCATCTCGACGAGCAACTGGTTGAGGGTCTGCTCGCGCTCGTCGTTGCCACCGCCGACGCCCGCACCGCGCTGGCGGCCGGCAGCGTCGAGCTCGTCGATGAAGATGATGCACGGGGCGAGGTCGCGTGCCTGCTGGAACAGTGACCGCACACGAGCGGCACCGACACCGACGAGCGACTCCACGAACTCCGAACCGGAGAGCTGGATGAAGGGCACCGCAGCCTCGCCGGCGACGGCCTTGGCGAGGAGCGTCTTGCCGGTGCCGGGAGGACCGCACAGCAGGACGCCCTTCGGTGCGCGCGCACCGAGCTCGGCGTACTCCTCGGGGTTCATGAGGTAGTCGACGACTTCCTGCAGCTCGACGAGCGACTCCTCGTTGCCGGCCACATCGTCGAACGTGATCGCGCCCTTGGTGCCCTTCTTGCGTCGTTGCACCTTCGAGGCGAACTTCGAGAAGCCCATGATGTCGCCGGCGCCTCCGGCGTTCCCCGTGATGATGAGGAAGAAGAGGCCGAACACTGCGGCGAGGATGAGCAGCGGCATGAGGAACTGCGCGAGGAAGCGCAGGATCTTCTTCGAGTTCTGGTGGTCGTGCGAGACCTCGGCGCCGCCCGCGAGCAGCTTCTCGGTGAGGTCACCGGTGGCCGCGTCGCTCGACGGGTAGGCGAGCCAGTAGCTGTGCACCTTGCCGGGCTCGAGGATGGTGGGGGGCGGCGCGGGCACCGTGGTCGGCGCGTTCGCAGCAGGAGGCGGCGTGCCCTCGGCCGGCGGCTCGGGCGGGATGTAATTCGGGTCGGGCTTCGACGTGGGCGGGTCCGCGATGCGAAGCAGGAGGTTCGCGTCCTGCTCCTTGAACACCGCCTCCCCGATGAGGCTCTGCTCGGCCGCCTTGAAGACCTTGGTCATGGAGATCTCGCGCCCGGACGTCGACGGGCTGATCGCCTGGAGCACGATGGCGTAGGCGATGATCAGGCCGACGACCAGGAACATGAGGAACGGCCCGAAGGCCTTCTTCACGTCGGGGAACCGCGGGCGCAGCTTCTCCCACGGCAGTCCACCGAGCAGGCCTAGGACGCGCTTGAGCGCTCCGGGCTTGGCGGGAGGCGTCTCGGTCTTTGCCGGCGCGGGCTTGGCGGTGTTCGCCTTGCCCGGCTCGGACGGCGCTCCCGTCGCCGCCGGCATCGCCGCGATCGCGGCGTCCTTCCGTCGTCTCAGCACGTGGGGCCTCCTGTTTCGAGCACATCGGTGGTGCGATGGAGAGTTCGACCCCAGCGACGGGTCGCTCGTCCCAGAGGGAGGGAGCGGAGTGGGAGTCCCGCCAGCGGCCGGACTGGGCGGCGCGCCGAGGGTGCCCCGTCGCCGGGGTCGAGAACTGTTGCAGGCGAATGCGCCCGAGATGGCGCCGACAGCACCATTGCGGCTCCAGTCATGTAGGGGAACGCCGGACTCCCTCCGACGCGGGACCTTTAGCGGTCCCCCGGTCCTCACCGGTAGATACGGTGATCGAACCGGATCGGGTCGGTGTTGATCAAAGATTCTTCAGAAATCGTATGGACATTCTGGAGGCAATGGGTCGAAGTGATCGACTATCACCTACATTTTTGGCCTCACGGCCTCCCGTCGAGGGCGCCGACGCTCGACGAGCTGGCCGCGTACTGCGACGCCGCGCGCACTATGGGTGTCACCGAGATCGCCCTGACCGAGCACTTGTTCCGGTTCGTGCAGGCCGATGCGACCCTCGCGGGGTTCTGGGAGGACGACACCGCCAACCCCCACTTGCAGGACCAGGCCGCCGAGTACTGGCGGGAGCACGTGGGCGCCGACCTCGACCGCTACGTGGCGGTGGTCGAGGAAGCCAAGGCTGCGGGGCTGCCCGTTGTGCTTGGCCTCGAGGTCGACTACTACGCCGGCCGCATGGACAAGGTTCAAGCTCTACTCAAGGGTTATCCTTTTGACGTCCTGCTGGGCAGTGTTCACTGGATCGGCGCGTGGCTCTTCGACGTCATCGAGTCCTCGGTCGCGCAAGAGGAGTGGGACCACCGTGGCCTCGAGGCCTGCTGGCACGCGTACACCGAGGCGCTGGAGGAGTTGGCCGGATCTGGTGTTGTCGACGTCCTCGCCCACCCCGACCTGTGCAAGGTGGCGGCCCGCGTGCCCGAGGTCCCCGACGAGTTCCACGACCGGATCGCCGAGGCAGCCGCCGTTGCAGGGCTGGCGGCCGAGGTGAGCAGCGCCGGCTGGCGCAAGCCGTGCGCCGAGGCCTACCCGGCACCTGCACTGCTGCGGCGGTTCCACGAGCGGGGGGTGCCGGTCACCACCGCCTCCGACGCCCACTCCGTCGACCTGGTCGCCTACCGGGCCCATGACCTGCGGCCGCTGGTCGAGGCCGCCGGCTACACCGAGCTGGTCGCCTTCCGCGGCCGGCAGCCTCGGCCCGTGGCGCTGTGACCCCCTTCTTGCGCGGCTCAGGGTCGGTACTCGACCCTGGTGTTGCACAGACTTGACTTGAGCCGTGGCCACACTCGACGAGGTCGCCCGCCTCCACACCCGGCTCGACCCGGCCGGCCTCGGCCACCTAAAGCGGCTGGTCGCGAGCTGGGGGATGTTGAGCGACCTCTGCTTCGCCGACCTCTTGCTGTTCGTGCCGGCCACGAGCCCGCCGGGGTCGTCGAAGTTCGTGGTGCTCGGTCAGGTCCGCCCCACCACCAGCCAGACGCTCTACCGCGAGGACCTCGTCGGCCGGCTGTTCGACGAGCAGGACCGTCCGATGGTGGCGCGCGCGCTGCGCCTGGGCGAGATCGTCGAGGGCGACACGGTCGTCGAGCCGCGCCGCGAGATGGCGCGCATCCAGTGCATCCCCGTGCGCTGGAAGGGCGAGGTGCTGGCGGTGATGACGCGCGAGTCGGTGCCGAACATCGGGCGCTCGCCCGGTGAGCTCGAGCGCGTCTACCTCGGCACGTTCGGGCGCTTCGCCCGCATGATCGTGCGCGGTGACTTCCCGTTCGGCGGAGAGGCGCTCGTCGAGGAGGAAGCGCCGCGCGTCGGCGACGGCGTGCTCGTGCTCGACGAGCGCGCCCGCATCGAGTACGCGTCGCCCAACGCGGTGAGCGCGCTGCACCGCATGGGCATCTCCACCAACGTCGAGGGCATGCGCGTCGACGAGCTCGGCATCGACCAGCAAGCGATCCCCGCCGCGTACGGAACGTTGTTCCCGGTGACCGAGGAGATCGAGCACCGCCACGACATCATCGTGTTGCTGCGCTGCATCCCGTTGCTCGACGAGGGCCGTATCACCGGCGCGTTGGTGCTGTTGCGCGACGTGAGCCAGCTCCGCCGCCTCGACCGCCTGCTGCTCTCGAAGGACGCGGCGATCCGCGAGGTGCACCACCGTGTGAAGAACAACTTGCAGACGATCTCGTCGTTGCTGCGGTTGCAGGCGCGCCGGTTGGAGTTGCCCGAGGCGCGCTCCGCGCTGGACGAAGCCGAGCGCCGCATCCGCGCGATCGCGCGCGTGCACGAGATCCTGTCGCGCGACGCAGTCGAGCAAGTGCCGTTCGACGAGATCGTCGAGGACCTTGTTCGCGTCGCGAAGGACACGGCGACGTCGCTCGAGCGCAGCGTCGCGTTCACGGCCGAGGGCGACGCCGGCGAGCTCCCTGCCGAAATCGCGACGCCGCTCGCCGTCGTGTTGCAAGAAGTGCTGCTGAACGCGGTGGAGCACGCGTTCGACGCGGTCGACGACGTCGGTGTTGGCACGCCCACGGGCGTCGTCGACATCGAGCTGCGCAACGACGGCGAGCGGTTCACCGTGACCGTGCGCGACAACGGGCGGGGCCTGCCCGAGGACTTCGCTGTCGACCGCTCCGACAGCCTCGGCCTGTCGATCGTGAAGCGGCTCGTGGAGTCACAGCTCGGGGGCTCGATCGAGCTCGGCCGGGCCGGAGGCGGGCAACCCGGCACGGTCGTGGAGCTGAGCGTCCCGCTCGATCAGGAGCGCGCCGCCGAGGTCTAGCTAGGTCTGCAAAGAGATGGGGGAGCCAGGCGAACCCGGCTCCCCATCTCGTGCTGCCTACTGCTCTGTTGCTACTGCGGACTGCTGGTACTGCGAGTGTTGGTTGTGACTAGGCCGTGAAGCCGAAGTTGGTGTCCCACCACTCTTCGAAGATCGAACCCCGTCCGAGGCCCGGGTCGATGTTGCCGGTCGGGCCGGGGATGGTGTCGTCGTCGATGTAGCAGGGCTGGTTGGGCACGTGCAGCGGGTTGGACGGCAGGACGCCACCGACGGTGGAGGTCCAGCAGCGCGGACCGTCACCCAAGGTGTCGACCAGGCCGAGGAAGCCACCGCTGGCGGGCAGGCCGACCCGGTTGGGCTCGAGGGCCGTGCCCACGATGCCCACGTTGCGGCTGTTGCCCTTGGTGTAGTCGGAGGTGAACAGGAAGCCGCCCAC
>Ga0299907_10002513_pt1 | contig 11345 bp, 8 predicted proteins | sample RVTome_16_FD_198680 | JGI IMG/M metagenome (GOLD analysis project Ga0299907, IMG submission 198680) | Soil microbial communities from uranium-contaminated site in the Upper Colorado River Basin, Wyoming, United States - RVT152D67 (version 2) ...
GGGAGAACCGTCAACTTCAAGTATTTCTTCACTCGAAAGCTCGGTTTCGTCAAAGAGTCCCACGCTTTCGTGATCATGCCCGGTGGGTTCGGGACACTCGATGAAGCCTTCGAGTTGATCACCTTGTTCCAGACGGGAAAGTCCGATCTTCACCCGATCGTGCTGCTCGAAGCCGAAGGAACGGATTACTGGGGTCCACTCATCCGATTCATCACCAGCAAACTCCTCGCCATGGGTCTCATCTCCGAATCAGATCTCAACCTGTTCCTTCAAACGACCGACCTCGACGAGGCGTGTGAGGAGATCTTCAAGTTCTACTCCAACTATCACTCGCAGCGGTACACCGCCGGCAGGCTCATCCTCCGTCTCCGCAAAGGACCCGATGACACCGAACTGGCCACCCTCAACGAGGAGTTCGCCGATATCGTCGTCGAAGGAGAGATCGAACGAGCCGAGCCCAACCAGGCAGAAATCGACGACAAAGACGCCCTCAACATGGAGCGGATCACCTTCTACTTCGACCGACGCCAGTTCGGTCGGCTCCGTCATCTGATCGACCGCATAAACGATCTGGCCAGTCTCCCCGAAACCACCGAAATTCCGGCGGGAATCAGCGAAGAGCAGGCAGAAAGACCCTGGTAGGGCGTCTTCAGCTTGGGTCTTTTGACAAATTCGCTACTAGAATTGGCAGGTGCGCGACATCCTGTCAGACCTCGTAGCGGAACAACAGTTCCTGGATCAGTCTCTGCAACGGATCCCGATCAAAGTGTGGGACCTGGTCACACCCAATAAACCGTGGACGGTCAGGGACACTATCGCCCATCTGGCCGATTTCGAAGAACTGGGTGCTGATGCCATCGAGGGCGGCGCACGGATCAAGGAATGGCAGGCTGCCACCGACATCGAGCCGCTACGGCAGCGACCCATCAAAAAGGGCCGCAATATGCGACCCCAGGATGTCATCGAGTGGTGGCGAGGTGGGCGGGCCAAGGTGGTGGAGCCTCTCTCCCACATGAGTGGCGACGATCGCCTCCCGTGGATGGCGGGAGATATGAGCGCGCGCACCTTCGCAACGTTCCGTCTAACAGAGACCTGGATGCACGGGCTCGACATCTACGAGACCCTCGGCATCGAAGTGGAAGACACCCCACGTATCCGCCACATCTGCTGGTTTGGGTGGAAGACCCTCCCATACGCCTTCAAGCAAGCCGGCGAGCACTACGAGTCGGTCCGGATCGAGGTGATCGGCCCCGGCTATTCGAAATGGGTATACGGGCCTTCAGACACCGATCAGCTGATCAAGGGCTCGGCGTCGGAATGGGCTCGTCTCGCCGTCCGACGCATCGATTCGGGTAGCACCCGTCTCAAAGTCACCGGCGATTTCGCTCAGAAGGCTATCGAGCTGGCTCAAACCTACCTGTGATCGAGCCGCTCCCCCGGCTCGTGGGGATGGTTCACCTCCTGCCCTTGCCTGGATCGCCGCGGTTCGCCGGATCGATCGACCAGGTCTTGACAACAGCGACCGAAGATTCCCGGGTCCTGGTCGAGGCCGGCTTCCCGGCCCTGATAGTGGAGAACTTTGGCGACGTCCCGTTCTATGCCGACCAAGTGCCGCCGGAGACGGTCGCGGCGATCACTCGCGCCGTCGATCGAGTCGTCGCGTTGGGTGTTCCGGTTGGTGTCAACGTTCTCCGCAACGACGCGCTGGCTGCCGTGGGAGTGGCCGCAGTCACCGGTGCGCGGTTCATCCGGGTCAACGTACTCACCGCCATGATGTACACCGACCAGGGACCGATCGTGGGCAAAGCCGGCGAGGTTCAGCGTCGCAAGACGCTGCTCGCCCCACACCTCGAGGTTTGGGCCGATGTCATGGTCAAACATGCCGTCGCCCCCCATGGGCTCGATCTCGCACAGGTGACTGCTGATACGGCAGAGCGCGGTCTGGCCGACGCCCTCATCGTCTCCGGTTCAGGTACCGGGGAGGAGACCAAACTCCACGATGCAAGGCTCGTCAGAGAATCGGCGCCCGAGGGGATGCGGGTCGTCGCCGGTTCGGGAGTCACTGTCGGGAACATAGATCGGTTGCTCGGAGCCGTCGACACGATCATCGTTGGCTCGAGCATCAAGGTGGACGCAGACCCCAACAACAGGCCGGACCCGTTGCGGGCCAGGGCGTTCGTAGAGACAGCAGCGGAGAGAGGGCTGGTATGACCATCAGGACAAAGACCGAAGCCGGAGTGGCGACCATCACATTGGCAGACCCGGAAATCCGCAACGCAATCACCGGCGAAGAGACCATCGACGACATCCTCGACGCACTGGACGAGGCAGAAAACGACCCCGAAGTCGTGGTCGTCATCTTCGACGCCGAGGGCCCCGCATTCTCTTCGGGTGGCAATGTCAAGGACATGGCGGCAAGGGAGGGGCTGTTCGGGGGCACGCCCTCGGAGCAGGTGGAACGCTATCGGGAGACAATCCAACAGCTCACCCGTTTTCTGGCCACGACCGACCTGGTCACCATCGCGTCCGTGAACGGCCCGGCGGTGGGGGCAGGGTTCGACCTGGTCCTCGGCTGCGACCTTCGCTTTGGGTCGAGAAACGCCCGCTTCGCTCACACTTTCATCGAGATGGGAATCATCCCCGGCGATGGCGGTGCCTGGCTGCTGCCACGGGTGGTCGGATGGCAACGTGCTACCGAATTGGCGTTGACAGCCCGATTCATCACTGCCGCCGAGGCAGAGAACTACGGAGTGCTGCTCGAAGTGGTTCCGGAGGAGAAGCTAGGCGCCCGGGTGGGAGAGGTAGCACGGGCCATCGCCTCCAAACCACGCCCCGCAGTCGTCCTCGCCAAGCGTTTGCTGCGTCAGGCGAAAACCATGGATCTCGATGGATTCCTCGAATTCTCGGCGGCGTTACTGGCAATCGCACACACCACTTCCGAGCACGAGACAGCTGTCGCCGAATACGTCGAGAAGCTCGAGAACCGCACCTGACGTCGGCGGCACTAACCGATCGCGGGGTGTCACCAGCCCGACTTGGGGGCCGGCCCTGTCTCCGGCTGACTAGTCATCTCAGAGCACGGAAAACGCCAAGGCGTACCCTCACTACTCTCCGTGACGATTACTCACATGTGTTTTCACCGCGGGCACCGAATGAGACGGACGGCTTATGCACAGTCTGACTAGTCCAGACGAGACTGTGCCGGTGGTGCTGGTATGAATGACTTTCCGGACAGTTACCTGATCCAGGTAATGGAAGACGTGATCGAGGATTTGCACGGGCACGTTCACCGCGTCTCCAACCTCGCCGTGAACCTCGGACGGGGTCTCGGGCTCGGCGAGGACGACCTCGATCGCCTCGGACTGGCGGGTGTGTTGCACGACGTGGGCAAGATCCACATGGATCCGGGAATCCTGGGCAAGCCCGGTCCGCTCGACCAGTCAGAGCGCGAGTTGATGGAGAGACACCCGGAGCTCGGATTCGCCATGACTCGAAACCGTCTCGATCCCAAGATTGCAGAAGCGATCCTCTATCACCACGAACGATTTGACGGGCTCGGCTATCCGTTCGGACTCACCGCCGACGCGATCCCGATCCTCAGCCGCATCGTGCTGGTTGCTGACGCCTTCGACGCCATGACTTCCAAGCGGGCGTACCAGCCTGCCCTTCCGGTCGACTTCGCGGTGCACGAGATCCGTCAGAACGCCGGAACCCAATTCGACCCTTCCGTGGTCACCATCTTCCTCGAGCTGGCCGAGGTCGACGCCCTCCCCCTCGACCTGTCCGCGTAACCGTTCCTAATGCTCTAGGGACCGTATGTGGTCCCTAGAGCGTCTCATTCGGCTGGATCGTGCTAATCGACGTCCTCGGGATCGATGTCAATCACTTCCCCGTAGATCGGTTCCCGCCAAGGTGGCTTGAAATTCGATGTGATCACACTCACCCGCGCCGACAGACGCCTGGAGATGACCCGGTGGATTATTTCCCTCACCGGTCGAACCAACAACAAGAATCCAAGGGTGTCAGTGATGAACCCGGGCGAGATGAGGAAAGCCCCGGCGACGAGAATGGAGGCACCGTGACTGAGCTCCCGACCGGGCAGCTCACCGTCATGGAATCTTTGTTGGATCCGCCCGATGACTGCCAACCCAACGCGACGAACGAGCAGCGACCCCACAAAAGCGGTTGCCAAAGCCAGACCGAGCGCCCAGCCCAAACCGATCCTGGATTCGACCCAGAAGAAGGTAGCCATCTCGGCGATGGCAACCAGAGCGAAGATGGCGAGGAATCGCATTGTCATTCAAACGGTACCGCCAGGTCGGGGTTTCCGCGAGGCCGCTGCCAAAGAACAGGCTCGTCATCGATCATCTCCAACCAAACGTACGGCGTCTGGCCGAGTCCCGGATAGCTGCGAGCATATTCTGTCACTGCCGCGTCGTAGGGTCGGTGGTGTGATTGGGGTGTTTGGAATGAGTCAGCTTCGTTCGGTTCTTGATCAACTGGCGGTGGCTGCTGATCAGGAGATGAGGGTTGCAGAGCGGATGTCGAGATCGGTGAGATCCTCCGTGCTCGAGACGCCCTGAATGTGATCTTGGCTCGTCATGTCCTTGAGTTGGCCGGCGAAGCAGGCCACGAAGAGTTGGGTTACCCCTCCCGTACCCCCTATGTGAAACACCGGGGGCGCATGTCTAGTGGTCACGCCCAACAGGTCGTGGCCCGAGCCTTGAAGACAAACCGGTCAGAACTTGTCACCGACTCCTGATACCTTCGAGATGTGAGCGCGCTCGACTCATTCTCACCCCCCACCCGCACCTGGTTCGAGGCTTCGTTTGCATCGCCCACCAGGGCCCAAGCCGAGGGCTGGCCTGCTATCGCCAAAGGCGAACACACCCTCATACACGCCCCAACCGGGTCGGGCAAGACACTCGCAGCCTTTCTATGGACTCTCGACCGTCTCCTCAGCGAACCGGTTCCCGAGAAAACCGAGCGATGCCGTGTCCTCTATATCTCCCCTCTCAAGGCCCTGGCCCACGACGTAGACCGCAACCTCCGAGCACCTCTCGCCGGGATAAGGCATGCCGCCGAACGGCTCGGAGGCAAGCCTCTCCCCGAGCTGGTCACCTTTCTCCGCACCGGTGACACGCCCCCGGAGGATCGTCGGCGCATGGAGCGGAATCCTCCGGACATCCTCATCACAACTCCCGAGTCGCTCTACTTGATGCTGACTTCGGCGGTGCGGTCGGTGCTGCGCTCGGTGCGTTGGGTGATCGTCGACGAGGTGCACGCCGTCGCCGGATCCAAGCGAGGCGCCCATCTGGCTCTCTCCCTGGAGAGGCTCGAGGAGATCACAGACCAGTCACCCCGGCGGATCGGTCTGTCGGCCACACAACGCCCGTTGGAGACCATCGCCACGTTCCTGGGCGGAGGCATCGTCGACGACGAGTGGTCGGCGCGGCCGGTGACTGTCATCGATGTTCCCCACGACCGGGGCCTCGACGTCGAGATCATGGTCCCCGTGGAGGACATGAACGAGCCCGGTGAGCCCGATCCACTCGATCCGGACAACACGCCGACTCGGTCCATCTGGCCAGCCGTCTACCCCGAGTTGCTCGACCAGATAATGGCCCACAACTCGACGATCGTGTTCGCCAACTCGCGCAGGCTCGCCGAACGGGTGTGCTCTGAGATCAACAACCTGGCAGGTTCCGAAGTTGCCCGGGCTCATCACGGCTCGGTGGCGCGAGAGCAGCGTCTCGATATCGAGGAGGCTCTCAAACGTGGGGACCTCAAGGCCGTCGTGGCGACGTCGTCACTCGAACTGGGTATCGACATGGGAGCGGTCGATCTCGTGCTCCAGATCGAGGCTCCAAACTCGGTGGCATCGGGTCTGCAGAGAGTCGGTCGCTCCGGGCACCAGGTGGGCGGGGTCTCCCGGGCAAAGATCTTCCCCAAGTATCGAGGCGACCTGCTCGTGGCCACGGTCGTCACCGCTCAGATGCTGCAGCGCAAGGTGGAATCGACCCGAATCCCGGCCAACCCGATCGACGTGTTGTCCCAGCAACTCGTCGCCCACACCGTTGCCGGCGACACGACGGCCGACCGCCTCTACGTGATGGCCAGACGGGCGGCACCTTATGCCGAACTTTCCAGGGCCGTCTTTGACGAGACGCTCGACATGCTTTCGGGTCGGTACCCCTCCGACCTCTTCGCCGAGCTGCGGCCCCGGTTGACCTGGGACCGGGCTACCGGGGACGTTTCAGCACGTCCCGGCTCCCGCCAGCTCGCGGTCACCAACCCTGGGACGATCCCGGATCGCGGGCTCTACCGGGTGACTCTGCCCGACGGAAGCCGCGTCGGGGAGCTCGACGAGGAGATGGTCTACGAATCCCGGGCAGGCGACACCTTCCTGCTCGGATCGAGTGCGTGGCGGATCAATCAGATAACCCACGACAGAGTTGAGGTCGTACCCGCACCCGGAGTCCCGGCGAAGATGCCTTTCTGGCATGGCGACATGCTGGGTCGGCCCCTGGAGACCGGCCGAGCGGTGGGACGATTCATCAGGGAGACGGCTGCGCTCGATTCCGACGAGGCCGTTGCCCGGTTGCAGCACGATTTCGGGCTCAACGCCTACGCAGCGGGCAATCTGGTGGCCTATCTAGATGAGGAAAAGGAGTCCACCGGAGTCCTCCCCTCCGATCAGTCGTTGGTCGTAGAGAGGTTCCAGGACGAAATCGGTGACTGGCGGGTGGTGATCCTGTCTCCGCTCGGGGCGCGTGTCCATGCCCCATGGGCCATGGCGCTCCGTCATCGCTTCCGGTCCCGATATGGCACTGACGTCGACGTCATCTGGGCCGACGACGGGATCGCATTCAGATTCCCCGATTCTGACGAACCTCCCACGGCCGACGACTTGATCCTGGACCCTGAAGAAGTCGAGACACTCCTCCTGGACCATCTCTCGGATACGGCTCTCTTCGCTGCCCGGTTCCGGGAGGCAGCCGGTCGCGCACTGCTTCTGCCCCGTCGTCGGCCGGGTGAGCGGACCCCGCTGTGGCTGCAACGCAGACGATCGGCAGACCTGCTGAGCGTTGCCAAGCAGTTCGGATCGTTTCCCATCCTCCTCGAGGTCTACCGGGAGATCCTCCAGGACGACTTTGACCTGCCCGCCCTCGTGGAGATATTGGGAGCGATCCGCTCCCGCAAGATCAGAGTCGTAGCCGTCGACACCAACTCACCCAGCCCGTTTGCGTCGTCGCTGCTCTTCTCGTTCGTAGCCGCCTACATGTATGAGGCGGACGCTCCCCTCGCCGAGCGTCGGGCAGCGGCCTTGACCCTCGACCGCGACCTGCTCCGCGAGCTACTCGGTGAAGGCGAACTGCGCGAGCTCATCGACCCCGAAGTGGTCGCAGCCGTCGAATTGGAATTGCAGCATCTCACGGAGAACCGCCATGTCAGACAGGTTGACGGTGTCCACGATCTGCTACGAGACCTCGGACCTTTGACCACCGACGATATCGAAGTCCGCAGCAGCGGCGTCGATGTCGTCGCCGCCGTCGACGTTCTGGTCGACTCCCGACGGATAGTCGAGGTGACGATCAAGGGCAGACGACAGTGGGCGGCAATTGAGGATGTGGCCCGTCTCCGCGACGGTCTGGGGGTCCAACCGCCCTCCGGGGTGCCGCATACCTTCCTCGAGCCCGTGAATGATCCGCTCGGAGATGTGGTTGGCAGGTACGCCCGAACCCATGGGCCATTCGTCGCGGGGGAGGCGGCCACGGCCCTCGGACTCCCTGTTGGCGTTGTCGAAACGGCTCTCGACCGCCTGGAGCAATACGGCCGTCTCGTCCATGGTGCTTTCCGCCCGGGTGGCGAAGGCCGGGAATGGGTCGACGAAGGGGTCCTCAAACGTCTCAAACGTCGCTCCCTAGCGGTTCTACGTTCGGAGATCGAGCCTGTCGAGATCCGCGCTCTCGCCAGTTTCGAGGTGGCCTGGCAAGGCATCAGCTCCGCGCCACCCCGAGGCAAGAACGCCCTCTCCGATTCCATCCGCCAACTCACAGGGACCCCGATACCGGCCTCCACGCTGGAACGAGACGTTCTCGCGGCACGGGTAGCCGACCCCGGCACCGGCATCGATGAGCTGATGCTGGCCGGGGACCTGGTCTGGGTGGGTGAAGGTGCGCTGGGGCAGCGGGACGGTCGGGTCGCGCTTTATCCCCGTGAATCCATGGCCACCCTCTGGGATGGTCCGGACCAGGAGATCGATCCTGGAGATTGGGGCGACGCCATCCTCGAGACGCTGGAGTCCGGTGGTGCCAGCTTCTTCAACGACATTTACAACGCAGTGGGTGGCGGAGATCCTGAGGCGTTGCTCGACTCTCTTTGGGAGCTTGTGTGGTCGGGTCACGTCACCAACGACACTTTCGCTCCGGTTCGGGCGTACGTGTCCCGCCGCAAAGCACGCAGCGGAGGAAGACCTTCGCTGTCCGGTCGCTTCCCCGCCCACTCCCAGGGGCGTTGGTCGCTGACCAGGAAGCTGAGTCAAGCGACTGGAGGCGACACCGAGCGACACGCCGCCTGGGCGCAGCTTCTGCTCGATCGGCATGGCGTGGTGACCCGTTCCACCGTCCTCGCCGAGGGATTCCCCGGTGGATTCAGCGCCCTCTATCCGGTCTACACGCACCTCGAAGAGACAGGCCGCATCAGACGAGGCTATTTCGTCGAGAGTCTGGGAGGCTCTCAGTTCGCCTTGCCCGGTGCCGTCGACCGGCTCCGCGGCGAGCTGTCGACGGGTCTGAACGTCCTCGCCGCCACCGATCCGGCCAACCCGTATGGTGGCGTCCTCCCCTGGCCCGATGTCGATGGGACCCGTCTCGCCCGTGACGCGGGGGCATATGTGCTGCTGTTGGACGGTGAGCTCTCGGGCTATCTGGACAAGGGACGGCGAGGGCTCACGTTGTTTGACGTCACCCCTGAACAGTTTGGGGACGTCTCGAGAGCGATGGCAGACGTAGCCGGACGTCACCGCCGACTGACCTTGGTCACCGTCAACGACGAGCCGGCCGCCGTCTCCAAACTGGCGGCGCCTCTAAGTGAATGGGGATTCGCCACCGCACCACGTGGACTCACCTATCGGAGTTGATCACGGTTCGTCATCGACTACGAGATCCCCGAGGAGCCTGCACCCGTCACTCCCCCGTCGATGGGCACGACAGCCCCGGTCATCCAACTGGAGGCATCCGAGGCGAGGAAGACGATCAGGCGGGCGACGTCTTGTGGATCACCCACCCGACGCAGGGGGTGCATGGCGGCGGTCGCCTTTTCGTCCTCCAGGAGCAGCCCGGCGAGTCTGGTCTTCACAACCGCGGGAGCCACGGCATTGACCCTGATGTCTGGAGCGAGCTCGAGAGCGAGCTGACGGGTCATGTGGACCAGACCTGCCTTGGAGATGTTGTAGGCCCCCATCATCGGACTGGGTTGGAGCCCGGCGACGGATGCCACATTGACGATGGCGCCGCCGTGGTCGCTCATCCACGCCTGGTAGGCCGCCCGCACCCACAGAAGCGGCGCCCTCATGTTGACAGCCCAGGTCTTGTCCAGGGCGCCGAGGTCAACTTCCATCAGGTTCCCGAATGCCGGGTTGGTGCCCGCGTTGTTCACGAGGATGTCACAAGAGCCAAATGCGTCCATCGTTGCCTCGAGTGCGGCTTGCGCCGAGTATTCATCGTCGGCTCGGGCAGCCACAGCCAGGATCTTGTCCTCATCGACTCCGCCCTCGACGAGCTCGGCTCTCGATGAGGCAACGCTTTCCTGTTTGCGGGAGGTGATGACCACTCCCCTGGCGCCACTCTCAGCCAGCTGCCGTGCAGTCTCCTGGCCAATACCCCGACTGCCTCCAGTCACCAGCGCGACTTTGCCCTCTACCGATACTTCCATGGATCGCTCCTCCTATCCGATGGGACCGCACAACGATCATAAGACGGCGGCCCCCGGCTTCTTCGATCTGGCCGCGTAACCATCGCCCTCCCAAATCCGTCTCCCTCAAGACACATACATCGATACTCGAGGAGGGACTGGAGTCGTGTGGCCCAATCACCGGCAATCGAAGACTTCTACCGGGACCATGCGCGCTCGGTCTACGCGTTCCTGGTGTCGCTGTGCCGCGATCCGGTCTGGGCGGAGGACCTGATGCAGGACACGTTCGCCAAGGCCACCCGCTCCCTCGGCGGCTATCAGGGAGGCGATCCCAGGTCCTGGCTGTTCGCCATTGCCCGCAGCGTATTCATCGACGACGTGCGAAAGCGCAGACCCGAGCCGACCGACGACCCTATCGAACTGCCCACCAGCGATCCCGACATCGCCGAAGCAGACACCATTATGCGGGTCCTCGACCGGCTCCCGGAGCGGCAGCGTACCGCTCTCCTCCTTGCCGATCACGCCGGCATGAGCATTGCGGAGATCGCCGAGATCCTCGCGGCGACTCCGGGTGCAGTGAAAGTCCTCGTGCACCGAGCACGAATCGCCTTCCGGAAGATCTACGAAAGCGAGTCATCCTCATGACCCACGAGGAGATACAGGACCGCCTCGAAGCCTATGTCGACGAGCGGCTAGCCCGTGACGAACGCCGAGAGGTCGACACCCACCTCGAGGAATGTGACGAGTGCCGGGCCATTCTCGACGGGGTGGCACCGGTTGACATGACCGCACTTGGCCCGATGACGTACGACGAGGCGGCGATGAAACGGACCGTGCGCAGATCGATGTTCCGTACCGCCTTCAACACTGCACTGCTGCTGGTGGCGGGATGGATAGTCCTCTGGTTCCTGGCGGTCTTCGTCCTGCAGCCACTGGCCGTCAACCGTGGCGGTCGAGCTGCCGACGCGGTCCGCATGAGCATCGATCTCCCCATGATGACCTACCCCGGTGCTGTCATGATCGACGGCCGGATCGAGTCGGGAACGCTCACCCGTGTAGTCAGCCTCGACTTCGCCCTGCCGGTCGGGGCCGGTTTCGAACCGGGTGTGCGCACGTCGACCTCGATCGGCGTGTTCGGAATCGGCAGCCTGCCAATTGAGGATTCCCCCATCGAGGCCCTGGCCGAATTCCAGGGACAGACCAGCGACCAGTTGGCGAATCTGGGTGAGGGCACCGTAGCGACTATCGCCGTCAGCTACCCCGCGGAGATCACGATTGAGCGGGCGCAGGAGATCGCCGACGATCCCGGAGCGGACGTCCGCGTGGTTTGGGCAGGGTTCGACGCCTCACAGGGGCGTGAGGAGGGGCCGGCATGGACTTCTGGGGGGACGCTCGGTTACGGGACCTGCCTGGCCGACGGCATGCTCGAC
>Ga0299907_10002514_pt1 | contig 11344 bp, 10 predicted proteins | sample RVTome_16_FD_198680 | JGI IMG/M metagenome (GOLD analysis project Ga0299907, IMG submission 198680) | Soil microbial communities from uranium-contaminated site in the Upper Colorado River Basin, Wyoming, United States - RVT152D67 (version 2) ...
GCCGAGGCGATCGAGGACCTTCTCTTGGTGGGCGAAGGCCTCGATCTCCTGGAACGCCAGGTGACCGACGCCGAGATTGGAAGCCCGGCGCCGGAAGGGACGGTGGGGATCATCCGTCACGGGCGACTCTTGCCTCGCGGCGAAGAGGTCGAGGCGGGTGACCGGATACTCCACGTCGGCGCCTCGGAGGCGGAGTCTGTCCCCGATCCTCCCCCGTCCTGAAGGCGGTGCGGGCATTTCCTCCCCCCTGGCGAGGGAGGTGCCGAGCGCAGCGAGGCGGAGGGGGCGGCCTTCGTGTCCCCACGCCGCGCAGCCAGGCCACGCGAGTCTGACAACCAGGGGGGAGAAAGGTACGACTGCCGCCGATCTATTCACCTGAGTCCCTAATGTGACTGGAAGTCGGCCGGGTGAATATGAACTATCCGCTGCTCTATGTCGAACATCTCAGCCAGCAGGACATCCGGGTGCTGGCTGAGACCGCTGGCCTCGGGAGCTCCGAGTTGGAGCGTCTGCTGGGGGAACGACCCGGCGTAATCGATGAGCTGCTGGCGTCGCCGAAGCTCTACGACACGATCTTTGGGGCCCAGGACGAGGGTCTCGACCCGGGGGTCTCGACCTTCCTCACTTTCGGGACGTTGGTCAATCGATCTGCTCATGACCTTCAGGAGATGAGCCATGTCGCCGAGTGGTCGGGCCCGGGTAAGCGCCTTCCGGTGTTCGACGTGGAGCCGATGCGCGAGTTTCTCGACGACGGGTTGCGCCGCTTCTTCTTGACCGAGTTCCTCAATTCGTTCACCACCGTGGCGAGCGGCAGCTATTTGGTGAAGACCAGGAGCGGGATTCAGCGCCGACGATTCAGCGAGTTGGACCTGGGCCGGATGGCCGAAATGGTCGAGCTGCTGCCGCCGATCGAGCGGGCCGGTGGCTATCGCCGGCTCGGCGACATCGCCCTCTTCCTGAGCGGCGTCTTTCCCGATCATGCCGCCACCCATCCTCTGCCGCCTACCCAACGCCATCTGGTGGTCAGCTCGGCCGCCATCAAGGCGGTCGACGCCCTCATCGAGGACGGCGGCCTCCGATTCCTCGACACCGCCGGCGCCGGCTGGTACCGCCGGGCCGCCGATGAGACCGTGGAGACCAACCGGAGCGGTTCGGGTTTTCTCCGGGTGCTATCCGATCGCTTCGGCCAGGCCCGTCGCATCCTCAACTACATGGCGGACAGCTATCTGTTCCACCGTCAACTCGGTTGGCTAGCGTGATAGTCATCCGAGCCTGAGGAGGACGGGATGATCTTCGACGTCTTCGGCGACTTGAACTGGCTTGCGATCGTGGTGGCGACGATTGCCTGGTTCGCCTTCAGCGCCATCTGGTATTCGGTGCCCCCCTTGAGCGCCGCCTGGCAGAAGGCCGCCAAGGTGGATATGACGGGCGAGGGGCCGCCGCTGGCGCTCCTCTTCATCCCGACACTCATCGGGTACTTCGTGACCTCGGTCGTGATCGCCCTCATCTCCCGTGCCGTCGGGGCCACCGAGGTGATGGACGGGGTCTCGCTCGGAGTCGCACTCGGAGTGGGATTCGGTCTGGTCAACGCTCTCGTCAATCAGGTCTACGAGTCGAAGGGACGCTCGTACTGGCTGATCAACGGGATCAACGCCACCGTCGCCTACACCATCGTTGCGGTGATCGTCGCCGTCTGGGACTGACGACCGCCGGCGGGTGGCCTCACCCGCCCTTGCAGCTTCTTTCGACCGTGGGGAACGGCTTGCAGCTTCTTTCGACCGTGGGGAACGCATAGCGACGGTTACGGTCCAAAGTTCGTGGGGGGCCGTTCCCCCTCATCCAAAGACGCCATTGCAGCCTGGTCAGAGCCATAGAGACGCCTCTACCCGCCGATGTAGGACATCTCCACCTTGGGCAGATTGGCGGTCGCCTCGGTGCGGAGTTGGGAGTAGCGATCGGTGCGGGCGCCCCACACCCGGTCGATGACCTCCCCGATCTGGTCGTCGCCGGCCCCTTCACGCAGCAGGGCACGGAAGTCGGTTCCGGACGAGGCGAACAGGCAGGTGTACAGCGACCCTTCCGCCGATAGCCGGGCCCGGGTGCAGGTGGCGCAGAACGCCTGCGTCACCGACGCCACGACCCCGATTTCGCCGGAGCCGTCCTTGTAACGCCAGCGGTTGGCAACTTCGCCCCGGTAGTTGGGTTCGACCGGTTCCAGGGGGAAGGCGACATGGATTCGCTCCACGATCTCGTGTGCGGGCACCACGTCATCGAGGCACCAGCCGTTGGTCGTGCCGACGTCCATGTACTCGATGAAACGCAGAATGTGGCCGCTCCCCCGGAAATGTTTGGCCATGTCGACGATCGAGCCGTCGTTGACCCCTCGCTTCACGACCATGTTCACCTTGACGGGTGTAAGCCCGGCCGCCCCCGCCGCTTCGATCCCCTCGAGCACCTTGGCCACCGGGAAGCCGACGTCGTTCATCGCCATGAACACCTCGTCATCGAGAGAGTCGAGGCTGACGGTGACTCGATTGAGGCCGGCGGCGGCCAGGCTGTCTGCCTTGCGGGCGAGGAGGGCGCCGTTGGTCGTGAGGGTGAGGTCTTCGACGCCGGCCAGGTCTGCCAGCATCGACACGAGTTGCTCCAGGTTCTTTCGGAGCAGCGGTTCGCCTCCGGTCAGTCGTATCTTGTTGACGCCCCTATCGACGAACAGACGGGCCAGTCGGGCGATCTCTTCGAACGACAGCAGGAGATCCCGGGCGAGGAACTCGTAGTCGCGTCCGAAGATCTCCTTGGGCATGCAGTAGGTGCAGCGGAAATTGCATCGGTCGGTCACTGACACGCGCAGGTCGCGCAATGGCCGCCGGAACTGGTCGACGAGGGGGATCGTCGTCATGACTTCAAGGTACTCGGTCTCGGGCGGCACCCACAGCCGCCGGGCGAGAATCGACCTGTCTGGCCCGACGCCGCAACCCGTTTGCGACTCATCGGACGTCGTAGCGGTATAGATTCTGCTCATCAAACCGTATCCGGAGGAGGCAGGCGTGAAGAGGTTGGTTTCCTTGCTGGCGTTGTCGGCCCTACTCGTCGTCGGCCCCCTCGCCTCAGCCCAGGAGGAAGAAGACGATTCCGTCGTCCTCCGCATCGGACTGACCCAAGACTGGGACTCGCTCAACCCGACCGCCGGGTTCCTCGTCTCCGAGTACGAGATCTGGAACCTGCACTACGCCACCCTCACCGACAAGGCGGCCGCCGACTTCGAGACGATCCCCGGCTTGGCCGAGAGCTGGGAGGCGTCGGACGACGGTCAGACCTACACCTACACCCTGCGGGAGGGATTGCTGTGGTCGGACGGCACCCCCCTCACCGCCGAGGACGTGGCCTGGAACATCAACACCTCAGTAGAGCAGGGATGGACCAACCACATCTCCACCACCCAGAATCTCACAGCCAGCGTGATCGACGACCGCACGGTGCAGATCACCTCCTCGGTGCCCGATCCCAAACTCCCGACGATGGACGTGTACCTGCTCCCCAAGCACATCTGGGAGCCGGTGGCGACCGACGGCGAGGCCGTGGCCAGCTACGACGGTCTCGATGGGGTTGGGAGCGGGCCGTTCACGATCTCGGACTTCCGCGACCAGCAGTCGGTGACCATGGTCGCCAACCCCAACTACTGGGGTTGGGAAGGCGAAGACCCGGTCATCGACCAGGTCGTGTTCCGGTTCTTCTCCAATCTGGATGCCATGACGGCGGCCCTCCAACAGGGCGAGATAGACGCCGCCCACGGCATCGCCTACTCGTCGGTGGAAGCGCTCGAGGGTGCCGACGACATCGAGCTCGTCAGCGGCCAGCAGGGTGGCTTCGAGGAGATCGCCATCAACGGAGGCGCCGCCGAGGGCCAACCTCATCCGGCTCTGCTGGATCTCGAAGTGCGGAAGGCAATCAGCCACGCCATCGACCGTGAGGGCGCCCTCGAGGACCTCCTGTTCGGCCACGGCGAGATACTGGACACAGTGAGCGCCTCGGCTGACCCCAAGTGGCTTCCGGAGATCCCCGAGGGGAACCGGTTCACCTACGATCCGGAACTGGCCAACCAGATCCTCGACGACGCCGGTTACATGGATGCCGACGGTGACGGCGTCCGGGAGATGCCCGACGGCACCAATCCCATCGTCCTGCGTCACGGCGTGAACACGAACTCCGATCTCGCCCCTTCGGTCGCCGAGCTGTTCTCGGGCTGGATGGACCAGATCGGCATCGGGGTCGAACTGGAGTCGTACGACAGCGACCAACTCTTCGAGGTGATCGTCGCCGGCGACTACGACACCTTCTTCTGGGGGTGGGTCCCGTTCGTCGATCCCGATCCGATGCTGTCCTATTTCACCGAGGCCGAGCTCGGGAACTACAACGACGCCAACTGGTCCGACCCCCGCTACGAGGAGCTCTACCTCGAGCAGAAGGTGGAGCTGGATGAGGGCCGCCGCATCGAGATAGTCCACGAGATGCTGACCGTCCTCCACGATGCCGCCGTCTACATACCGCTCTTCCTGGAACCCGACATGCAGGCCTATCGAACCGACGCCTTCGAGGGATGGGTCAAGCAACCGGCCGAGATCGGTCCGGTGATCTTCTCCAACTCGTCACCCAGCTACGTCTCGCTGGCGCCGGTGGGCGGCGGGGCCGGGGGCGGCGACGGAGCCAACCTCCCGTTGATCATCGGCGGAGTGGCAGTCGTTGCCATCGCCGGGGCGTTCCTCCTGACGCGTCGTCGCTCCTCTGCCGACGAGCGGGAGTAGGCCCTGGCCGAGCGATTGAAACGAGGGCGAGGGCGACTCGTCCTCCGCAAGGTCCTGGGCTCGCTCCTCACCCTCGTTTTCGTGCTCGTCTTCAACTTCGTCCTCTTTCGGATCGTCGAGACCGACCCGGTGGCATCCCTGTTCCGGGGCCGCAACATCCCGGCCGAGCGTCTCGAAGAGCTGAGAGCCGAGTTCGGGCTCGATCAGCCGCTCGGCACCCAGTTCGTCTTCTACATGCGCGAGACCTTCCAGTTGAACCTGGGCATCTCCTACCAGAGCCGTCAACCGGTGTGGGACGAGATCCGATCCCGCATCCCCGCCACTCTTGCCCTGGTCGGGTCGTCGGCGGTCTTCTCGGCGCTGATCGGAACGATCGGGGGGGTGATCGCCGCCTGGCGACGCAACACATGGAAAGACCACAGCATCACATCGGGCACGATGCTGTTCTATTCGATGCCCGACTTCTGGCTGGGAATGATCTTGCTGGTCGCCTTCGCCGTGGTCCTCGGTTGGTTCCCCGTCGGAGGAATCGTCGACCTTGGCTCGACGGCGGGTGGGCTGGAACTGCTATTGGACCAATTGCACCACATGTTTCTGCCCGCCCTGACACTGACCCTGGCCTACCTCGGCGAGTACACGCTCGTCACCCGCAGCTCACTCCTCGATGTGATGGGCGAGGACTACCTCACCGTCGCCCGGGCCAAGGGCCTGCGCGATGTCATGGTTCGCAATCGTCATGCCGTCCCCAATGCCCTGCTGCCCGTGGTGACCCTGCTCGCCATCAATTTCGGCTTCATCCTTTCGGGGGCCATCGCCGTCGAGGCCGTGTTCTCGTGGCCCGGGCTGGGCAAGGCCACCGCCGACGCCATCCGGGGACCCGACCTCCCCATGCTGCAGGGACTCTTCCTGCTGTTCAGCTCGGCGGTGATCTTCTTCAACCTCATTGCCGACCTGGCCTACTCGTGGCTCGACCCCAGGGTGGAAACGGCATGAGCCTGGCCATGCAAAGGCGGAGAGCAACGGCCGCCCGGGTAGGGAAGCAGTTCCGCGACTCACGATCCGGCATGATCGGCCTGGGCATCCTGGCCGTGTTCGTGGTTATGGCATTGGCGGCCCCGCTGCTGGCCGATGCCAACCAACTGAACCCGGTGTTCGCCCGCAACGCCGGCAACCCGCAGTGGGCGACCCCCGGCGAGTTCGGCCCTCTCGGCACTGACCACATCCGCCGCTCGGTGTGGGCGCAGTTCGTGTGGGGGTCCCGCGTCAGCCTGTTCGTCGGGTTGGCGGCCACGGTCCTCACCATCCTGATCGGCTCGGTGATCGGGATCGTGTCCGGTTTCTTCGGACGACGCACGGACGCCGTCCTCATGCGTCTCACCGAGTGGTTCCTGGTGATCCCCTTCCTTCCCCTTGCCATCGTTCTCGCCTCGGTGCTGGGGCGGTCGGTCTGGAACATCATCTTCGTGATCGGCATCACCTCGTGGCCGTCCACCGCCCGCCTGGTGCGAGCCCAGGTGTTGACCGTGAAGCAACGCCTGTTCGTCGACCGGGCGAAATCGTTGGGGGCGGGCGGGCCCCATATCGTCGCCCGGCACATCCTCCCCAACGTCAGCGGCCTGATTCTGGCCAACGCCACCCTGGCGGTGCCCGTGTCGATCCTCACCGAGACCACCCTCGCCTTCCTGGGACTGGGCGACCCCGCCTCGGCGTCATGGGGCAAGACATTGGAGGAGGCGTTCGCCAACGGCGCCATGATCCGCAATGCCTGGTGGTATTTCGTCCCCGCCGGTCTCGGCATCCTGGCAGTCGTGCTGGCCTTCACCCTGGTGGGACGGACGCTGGAGGAGATCGCCAATCCCCGGCTGGGTGGCGACCGGTGAGTGAACCGCTCCTCTCGCTCGAGGACCTCACCATCACCTACCACACGAGTTCGGGGCCGGTGCCCGCGGTGCGCGGGGTGAGCCTGTACCTGGCTCGGGGGGGATCGCTCGGACTGGCGGGCGAATCCGGATGCGGGAAGTCAACCCTGGCCAACTCTCTCCTCCGCCTCCTCCCCTCGGGCACCGACGTCTCCGGCCGCATCCGGCTCGACGGCAACGACGTGCTCGATCTGAGCCCCGGCCGTCTGCGGGCGGTGCGATGGACGGCGGGAGCGATCATCTTCCAGGGCGCCTTGCACGCCCTGAATCCCGTCCAAACCGTAGGGGAACAGATCGCCGAGCCCCTGTTGGTGCACGAGATCCTGGATAGCAGGCAGGTCGCCCGCTCTCGGGCTGCCGAACTCCTGGAGCGGGTCGGCATGCCGGCCGCCCGGGCAAATTCGTATCCCCACCAGTTGTCCGGCGGCCAGCGGCAACGCGTCCTGATCGCCATGGCGTTGGCCTGCGATCCCCTCCTCCTGATTGCCGACGAGCCCACGACGGCCCTCGATCTCATGGTCCAGGCGCAAGTGCTGGCGCTGCTGGAGGAGCTACGCCGCGAACGCGACCTGACTCTGCTCTTCATCACCCACGACCTGTCCGTTCTCACCTATATCTGCGAGGACCTGGCGGTCATGTACGCCGGGCGGATCGTCGAACACGGTCCGAGTGGCAAGGTGTTCGCCGACGGAGCCCACCCCTACACCAGGGCCCTGTCGGCTGCCTTCCCCACGATCGGCGACCCTGCCGCCCGGATGGCGCCCTCGGGACTCGGCGGTGACCCCCCGACACCGGGGAACCTGCCGGTGGGCTGCCCCTTCCACCCCCGCTGCCCGCTGGCCGAGGAACGGTGCCTGGTGGCCGAGCCCGAGCTGCGCCCGGCCGGCCCGGACCGGGGGGCAGCGTGCATCCTGGTATGAACCCGCTCGCCGAGGTAGAGGACCTCCACATCCATTTCGGGCCGGCCCGCGCCGTCGACGGGGTCTCTTTGAAGATCATGCCCGGTGAGGTCCTGGCCCTCGTCGGCGAGTCGGGGTCGGGCAAGACGACACTGGTGAGAGCCATCCAGGGGCTGCAGCCGTCCACGGCGGGGACCATGCGCCTCGACGGCACCACCTCCGCGGGGAGCGTCCGCAAACACATCCGGACGATCTTCCACGATCCCGGCGTGCAGATGGTGTTCCAGGACCCGACCGGGGCCCTCAATCCCCGGCAGACCGTCTACGAGATCGTCGCCGAGGGCCTGCGCATATCCGGCCAGGTCACCGACGAGGAGCAGCGGGTCGCCATGGCCCTGTCCCGGGCCGGTCTGCGCCCACCGGAGAGCTTCTTCGGGCGGTTCCCCCACGAAATCTCGGGTGGGCAGAAACAGCGGGTCGTGATCGCCGGGGCGATGGTGATGGAACCACGGCTGCTCCTGGCCGACGAACCCGTCGCCAGTCTCGACGCCTCGATCCGGGGCGAGATCCTGGCCCTCCTACGCGGGCTGGTCGACGACCACGGACTGGCCGTGCTGGTGGTAACCCATGACCTCGGCCTGGCCTGGAACATCGCCGACCGGGTCGCCGTGATGTATCTGGGTCGGATCGTGGAGACCGGACCCACCGAGGAGATCCTGCAACGTCCCCGCCACCCCTACACCCAGGCGCTGCTTTCCGTGGTACCCGAAGCGACCGGACTCGAACAGCAGATCCTCACCGGTGAGATTCCCGATCCGGCCCGGATCCCCACCGGCTGTCGTTTCCATCCCCGCTGTCCCCTTCTCCAGTCGGGCACCCTATCTCCGGAAATCGCCCGGCGCTGCGTCGATGATGATCCGGGCATCATCGGGGTGGAAGATGTCGCGGCCGCCGCCTGCTGGGCGGTGATCGATGCTCCGCAAGCCGGTTAGAACGGTGTTGAACAATTCGTTCCAGCCATCGACGTCAGGTCTCCTACCAGGGACGTTGCCGTGTTGCAGCTCGGGCTTCCATTGTTATTCAACACCGTCCTAAACCACCTCGAGGGCTGTGTGCCGTCCCGTGGGTGGCTCCACAATGATCGGGTCACCGGCGGCCACCTCGCCGTCTCGGACGACGACACCCATGACGCCGGCCTTGCGGACGAGGTTCCCGGCGGAGTCGCGATCGAGCACCAAGCCCATCAAGCCGTCCTGGATGCCGTCGAGTTGGTGACACGGGTTGCGGAGGCCCGTGACCTCCACGACCGCCTCGCCGCCCAGATGCAGGCGCGTACCTGTCGCCAGGCCGAGCAGGTCGACGCCCCGAGTGGTGACATTCTCACCCATGACTCCCGGACCGACCTCGTAGCCGGCGGCCCGCAGCTCGTCGTGGAGCTCACCGTCGATCAGATGAACCTGGCGCAGATTGGGCTGGGTGGGGTCGCGAGCAACCCGGGACCGGTGCTTCACCGTCTCCCCCATGTGGGCGTCGCCCTCGACTCCCAGACCCTTCAGGAGGCGAATGCTGACCTGGGCGGGCTTGCTCATGGTGTGGCCGGGACTGGAGTGGACCGCCTCGACCTGCCCGCTCACGGCAGAATTCCGAGCAGCCTCAGCGGGGGCCGGGCGGGACAGGGCGGGTTCCACTTTCCCAGACTACCTGGGGTCCCCCGATCGCCGACCCGACGGCCGGGCGGCGGAGATGCGGCCGGGCGCCGATAGGATCGACTGGGTGACATCGTCCTATCTCGCCGATCACTTTGGCGTGACGCTTCCGGTCGTGTGTGCCCCCATGGCCGGGGTAGCCGGGGGCAGGCTGGCGGCGGCCGTTTCGGAGGCCGGCGGCCTGGGCATGATCGGCGTCGGGTACACCGCCTCCCCCGAGTGGATCACCGAGCAGTTGGCAATCGCCGCCGAGCCGGGGGGGCCGGTGGGCGTGGGATTCATCCTCTGGGTCCTCGAGACCAACCCGGGGTGGCTGGACACCGCCCTGGAGACCGGATGCGGCGTTGTGTCGCTTGGCTTCGGCGACCCCGAGCCCTGGGTGAGTCGGGTGCACGACGGCGGGAGCCTGGCCGCCGTCCAGGTCGGGACCCGGGTCGAGGCCCGCCGGGCGGCCGCGGCCGGGGCCGACATCCTCGTTGCCCGGGGCAGCGAGGGCGGGGGCCACGGTCGGAGCGAGGTCGCCACCCTCCCCCTGCTCCAGGACGTGCTCGCCGCCCACGATCTGCCGGTGCTGGCCGCCGGAGGGATCGCTACCGCCGCCGGACTGGCCGCCGTGCTCGCCGCCGGGGCAGCCGGCGGCTGGGTGGGAACCCCCTTCGCTGCCTGCGCCGAGTCGGACAATGCCCCCGCCATCAAGCAGGCCATCATCGGGGCCGGCTCCGACGCCACGGTGTACACGCGGGCGTTCGACATTGCCCAGGGTCACTCCTGGCCGGCGGAGTACGGAGGCCGGGCCCTGGCCAACTCGTTCACCGAGACATGGGCCGAACGCGAGCCAGAGCTGAGGCAAGCCGTGAGCGCCTCGGACAAGATCCGCCAGGACATGCTCCGGGCCCGTCAGGAGGCCGACCTGTCGCTTGCCCCGGTGTATGCCGGCGAGGCGGCCGGCCTGGTGGGGTCGGAGCGGACCGCCGGCGAGGTGTTGGCGGAGCTGGCCGGGTTTCGGGCTCTTCTCCGGGAGGCAGCCGACCGCCACGCCTAGCCCAGCCGCCAAGCGGCGTTGAGCGGCGTTCTTTGGACGGGAGGGAACGGTCCGAGGCTTCTTTCGACGCCGGCGAACGCATACCGAAAGTCAGCGTCCAGAGAACGGGGGAACCGTTCCCCCACAACCAAAGAAGAGGGCCCCAAGGCGCCAAGCCCCCACCCCACGCCTAACCCGACTGGCGGCTCAGGCCCATCGCCGGGTGATCGACTCCCTCCACGTCCGCTGGAAGACGTCGGTGTCATCGAGGGTGGCGGTCAGTTCGATGGTGAGATGAAAGTGCTCCCCATCGGTGGTCAGATCGAGGCTCCCATTCGCCCCCACCGACCACCCGGGTCGCTCCAACCGCATCGCCGAAACCGCCCGGGCCGCCATACCGGCCGGGTCGACGTCGGCCACCGAAACGGTCCACTCCTGATCGGCCGAATAGGTGAGATCGTGGCGGTCGGGCTGCACCTCAGTGCTGCCCACGATCCGCCGGTAGACGGTGAGGCCCTCATACCGGTCGACCGATCGCTCGGACACGGACCGGACAGACTCGACCGGCGTCGCCGGCGGCGATCCGGCCTCGGGCAGATCGAGCCAGCGGTCGTCGGGTCGCGAGGGGACGGTGGGTACCAGCAGCCGTGACCTGGCCGCGTCGAAGGTGAGGGTGAAGCTTCCCCCCGGCGGCCACACCACCGGGAAGTCGGCGCCGCTCAACGCCAGCCGCAGCGACCACCCGGCGGGGATGACGGCCGAGCAGGCCAGGAGGGGGAAGCGAACCGTGACCGCTGATCCCGGCTCAATCGCCACCGGATCGGACAGATTCGAGGGGAACGCCAGGTTACGGTTGCCGCGGCTGACGAGCACCGTGTCGCCCGCCGGCGAGACCGCCACCAGACGGGCGGCCACCATTCCGACCGAGGCATCACTGGCTACGTTCACCTCGACCTCGACCGTCCCGAGGATTTCCACGGCCTCCTCGAGCGGGTCG
>Ga0299907_10002516_pt1 | contig 11342 bp, 20 predicted proteins | sample RVTome_16_FD_198680 | JGI IMG/M metagenome (GOLD analysis project Ga0299907, IMG submission 198680) | Soil microbial communities from uranium-contaminated site in the Upper Colorado River Basin, Wyoming, United States - RVT152D67 (version 2) ...
GGGGGTGTCGCGTTCATCTCGGTCTGCGTCTTCTGCCCTCACAGGCTGTGCGCTCCCGGGCATCACCGTGCGGATGTCCTCGTCGGTCAGATGCGTGGCGCCCTCGTCCATCGGCCTTCTCCCTTCCTCGGACGTCTCTCGGACGATGCTAGTTCGATTCGCCCCGTGATGCGCCGGTGGTCTCAGCACGTCAGGTGCAGGGCTGCCGCGGTGGTCGCGGGGTCCAGCTCGCCGAAGCGACGGATCGCCGCCTGGGTCGGGAGGACCTCGACATCGATCCCACGAGCCTCGAGCGCGCGAAGCGCGTCCGGCTGGGGCTGCATGCGAGCATCGTGGCCCGACCCGACGACGAGGCGGGCCGGAAGCTCCTCCAGCACGCCCGACAGGTCGTCCATGCAGAGCGAATGCCCTTCCCTTCGCCACCAGTTCGGCACCACACGAGCGGGCAGCACGATCAGATCGAAGTCGAACGCCTGTTCATCGACCATGACGTGCCCGAAGCGATAGTCGCGGATCCTGTTCACGGAGGGAAGCTTGCCGCACGGCGGCGCCGTGGGACAACTCCGGTCCCGGCGAGGCGCTGGCTAGGCCGACAGACGCTCGGCGAGATACCTGAGAGCGATCGGGTACCGGTACTCGATCGCATCGTGGGTGGCGTCGAACAGCTCGAAGAAGACATCCTTCACGCCGATGGCTTCCAGCCGGCGCCGGAACGCCTCGGCGCCGAGATCGAGGAAGTACTGATCTCGTTTCCCGGCGTCGATGTAGATCGCGCGCATCGAGCGCAAGGCTTCAGTGTGGCCGGCCGCCATCCGCACCGGGTCGCGCGCGAGCCATCGCTCCCACACCTCCAAGATCAACTCCCCGGTGGCAGAGTCGAACGGAAGCCGCACGGTTCCGTCGGGATCGGTCGAGTAACACGCGGCCATGCACCAGTCGTTCAGCAAGTGTCCGTCGCCCTCCTTCGAGAACGCCGGCCGGCTGCGGAAGTCTTCCCAGAAGCGATCGAACGAGCCGTCGTATTCGTCGCGAAGCACGCGGACCGATTCGCGGAACTCCGGGAGGTAGCACGCCTCGAAGAGTGCGTCGCCCGCGTGGGTCGCGAGCCCACCCCACAGGTCGGAGCGCAGCATCGGCACGACCATCGCGCCGTACCCGCCGCTCGACTTCCCCTGTATACCCCGATAGTCTCGGTCGGCGATCGTGCGGTAGGACTCGTCGACCCACGGGACGACCTCGTCGCAGAGGTATGTGAGGTAGTTGCCGGTCCCCGGCGAATCGAGGAATTGGCTGCCGCCGAGGGAGGTCCAGCAGTCGACCCACACGACCACACACGGCGGCGCGTCGTCATTCGCGAACAACTCATCGGCGAGCTCGGGGAAGTTCCGGCGGAAGGGACTTCGGTTCCGCCACATGTCCAGCTGCCCGGTGAGCCCTTGGATCACGTACACCGAGGGATATCGTCGTTCCTGGTCTTCGTCGTAGCCGGGCGGCAGATACACCCAGAGGGGACGCTCGCTCGGGTCGCCGAGCGGGTTCCCGCGGAGCGCCCGGCTGTCGAACGAACGCTCTTCGAAGCGCCCGCGCAGCTCGAAGGACCATGGCTCCGCCATCTGCACACCTCCACAGGAGTCGGCCTGCCGAGTCCGATGTCGCTCGAGGGCCGAGTCTGTCACACACCTCCGCACCGCGCTTGTGGTCGCCCGGGTCCTTCGGGTAAGAGTGGTGCGTGGAGAAGGTGACCGGCATCGCGGCGTGTTCTTCCGGGCGCGCGACCCCGAAGCGCTCGGCCGCTGGTACGCCGAGCAGCTCGGGATCGAGCAATCACCCACCACCTACGAGGGTGACGTCTGGTGGCAGGAGCTCGGCCCAACCGTCTGGGCTCCATTCGATGCCGAGACGCTGTACTTCGGATCTCCGGACCAGGCCTGGATGATCAACTTCCGCGTGCGCGACCTGGGAGCGATCGTGTCGCAGCTCCAGGCGCCACCGTCGAGGTCGACCCGGAGTTCTATCCCAACGGTCGGTTCGCTCGACTTACTGATCCCGAATCGAACCCCATCCAGCTGTGGCAGCCGTGGGGTCGGGGCGCCGGTGACGACGTGGCGCCCGAGATCGACCTCTTCTTCCGACACATCGAGCGCTTCAACGCGGGCGTCCGGTCGGGCGACTTCGGTGGATGGTCACGCGCATGAGCGTGGCCTGGACGACGCGCCTCCTCTCCAGCTCCCGAGTCAGCGCTTCCCGCTCGAGACCGGCCACGCGCGACCAGAGCCCGACATATGCGGAAGGCGCGTACTGCGCCTGGAGGCCCCCCACACGCTCCATGGCGCGCGGGATCGAAAGCTCGGCGCGCTCAAGCAGTAACTGGCGAGCGAGCAAGGCACGATTATGCTCACGCTCGGACAGTGTCCGCTCGACCATCAGCGAAGTGTAGGAGGCTGCGGTCGGCTACCGTTTCTGCGATGACGTCCGAAGGCGAGGTGCTGGCGGCCGCGGCGGGGTTGGTCGATGCCTTTGGCTCGCACGACGTCGAGCGTTACTTCGGGTCATTCTCACCGGAGGCCACGTTCGTGTTCCACACCACGCCTCGTTGGCTGGGCACGCGCGCCGAGTACGAGCAGGAATGGCGAAGCTGGGAGGAGAGCGGGTTCCGAGTTCTCGCCTGCGAGTCACACGACCAGAGCGTCCAGTTGCTCGCGGATGACGTCGCCGTTTTCACGCACTCGGTGCGAACGAGCGTACGTGGCGACGACGAGATCCAGCGAGAGCGCGAGACGATCGTGTTCCAGCGGAGCGCGGGCGGCCGATGGCTCGGGGTCCACGAGCATCTGTCGCCAGACCCGACGCCCGATGACGCCGCGTGAGCGCCCTGCGTTCCGGGTATCAGGACGGCCTACCGACCTCTCGGAGGCGCATGACATGGAGCATGTATGCGAGGCCTGTGGCACCACGTTCGAGGATCGCGCGACACTTCGACAGCATCAGGAGCAGGTCCACGGAGGGATCGATGGCTCGGATCTTGCAAAGGACTCCGACGCGACAGGCGGGACCACCACCTCGACGGGCGGCGGTGCCTCACGCGTCCAGACGGAGTGAGTCCATTTGACCGCAACTGCTGCTGCCGGCTAGCTCCGCTTCCGTGCCGAGGCCCTTCCACCCTTGCGTCCGCCCGCCTTTTTCTGGGCCGTCGTGCCACCCTGGCGACTGTCGCCGCCCGATCCCGATCGCTTGCCGTCCTTGTTCACGCCGGCCCGCTTCCCCGACATGGAGCGAGCCTCCTCTCTCGCTCGTGGGTCGTGGACGATGCGACGGAGCTCACGACGTGGGAGATCCAGCTCGAACCACACGGCCTTGCCTTCCGGACGGGGCATTACTCCCCACCGATCCGAGAGGCGATCGATCAGGAGCAGCCCGAGCCCGCCGCCTGCTTGGGTCGACTCGGGTGTGTGCAAGGGCGTGCGCAAGACCGAATGATCCGAGACCTCGACGTGGACACGACCTGGGTCGATATCGACGGAAACCTCGATCGAGTCTTCCGAGCGCGGGGAGCCATGACGAACGCTGTTCGTCACGGCTTCACTGATCAGGAGCTCACCGCGGCTCACGATGTCACCCGGAAGACTCCCGGCGACGTCTTCGAACAGATGCCTTGCTCTGGACGGCGCGCTGGCGTTCGCCCACAGCTCCACACCTCTGCTGGTGGGCTCGCCTCGATCCAGCATCGCTCCCACCTCCTCCCAGGGGTTTCCCTGTCGAGGATGTGGGCAAACCGACGGTTCAGGCCTCCTCGGGAGTCGCCGGATCCTCGCGCGAACCTTCGAGGAAGCCGGTCTCGAGCAGTCGCTCGAAGAGAGCCCGGTAGTGGACCATCGCCTGACGGAGCTCCTCGGTCGTGGTGTCCCCGTGCTCGCTCGTCTTGAAGATGTGATGAGCGGCCCGGTAATTCTCCACGACGTCCGCATGGTCGACGGAGACGTCCGCGACGCGACGTTCGAAGTCGTCCATTGGGTAACCCCGCTCTCGCATCACGGCTTCCACGAGGTAGTCGGCCTCGCCCACCGCGTGCCTGGGATCGTCGACGAAGCGAGCCTGTACACCTTCCCACGAGGACGCGAAGCGGTCTGCTTCTGCGCGGGTCAACACCCGGATCTCGATCGATCGGCGGCGTTGGACGCGCTCCGCGAGCGCGGCCTCAGCACTGCGGCGGTTGCCGACGTCGTCGGCAACCCGGTCGTATTCGGTGCCGAATCGATCCTTCAGCTGGGCCGTGCGACGGTTCCGCCTGACGGCCGCGAAACTCACCACGATCGCGATCAGGGCGACTAGGACCATAAGCACCCACGTCCACGGCTCCACAGGCTTCGTTTCCTCCAGGGACGATGACGCGGGATGTGCCCGACCCGAGAGGCATCCAAACGTGGTTTGTCTCCGGCGTGTGGTGGGCAAGCGACCAGGCAGGGGCCGACGACACGGGGAGGAACGATGAGTGAGACACGCCCGGACGACCCGCGCACGGACGGATCGGATGAGATCGAGGCTCCGCGCAACGACCATCCGTTCGCGAAGACCGATGAGGTCGTCGAGAACGATCACCCCTTCTCGGAGGAGGACGTGGACGAGCCTCACGAGCGGGAACGGCCGGATGATGAGCTGCCGGAGGGCTAGCCGCGGCGATGGGGCCGCGGACCGTGCGAGCTCGGTCCGCGGCCCCCAAGAGCGTGCGGGGAAAAGCCTTAGCTGACGCGGTACGTCCGGCGCTCCGTGTCGTCGTCCGCCCCGTCGTCGTCCCGATCCGGATCCAAGAAAGACGGTGTGCGCTGCACGGGTCGCTCGGTCGCAGCGATCGCGGCGTCATCGTCGCGAACGACGGCCGTGTCGCGATCCTCGACCTGGTCATGTCGATCGGCCGCCTCGTCCAGAACCACGGTCCGGGTCCGAGTGCGAACGCCGCGCGACATGGCACCGCCGAGGGCGCCTCCGACGCCGGCAGCCACGAATCCACCCAGGATGGTCCAGAAGCCGGCCCACAGCGCTGTTTCGGCATCACCCGTCGTCAGGAGCCCATCAGCGCTCTGCGAGGTGATCTGACCGAGGCTGAACACGTTCAAGACCGAAGGGATCCCGATCGTGAGCGTGATGATCAACAAGGCTCCCCATAGCGTGAACCCGTGCATCATCCCTGTGCCCAGCCCGCGCACGCCTGAGAGGTAGCCGGTCAGGACCGACGCTACGAAGAGCGCCACGATCCCGGAGATCCCCACGAACCACTCGAGGTTGTCGAGGACGGGGCTCACCTCCGATCCGTACGCGAGGGCGAGCCACAACGAGCTCAGCAGGGCCAACAGCGCGAGGCCGAGCACGAGCCCTCCCACGATCGCACTCCACCTGATGAGCGGAGTCGGGGAGTCGGCATCGATGTGCCGGATGACGTCATCGTCACGATACCTGTGCATCAGATCCTCCCTTCGTCAGGAGTTGCCCGCGCCCGACTTCGTCGAGCCGGAACCCTTGTCGGAGTCCTGCTTGGTCGTCGGCTTGATCGTCGGTGCCGAGACGGTCGTACCGGGCGTGATGGGGGCCGTCCCGGAACCGGACCCGACCACATCGCCCTTGAAGTCCTCGGTCGCCTCGCGGCCGCGATCCTTCATCTGCCTTGCCCACGTCACGATCTGCTCGTAGCGCTCACGACCGGCCCTCGAGCCGAGCACATATGCGCCTCCGCCGATCACGGCCATACGGACCAACCCGCCGCGCTTCTTCTTGACGATCGTCTTCGGCTTGCCCTTCAAGGCATCGAGGATCTCCTCACGGTCCGACCGCTCACGATCGAGCGTCGATCGCATGGAGCGCAACTCCGTCCGGAGCCGCTGGTTCTCCTCGTCGAGATGGTCGATCCTGCTGTTCGTCCGGCGCTCACGGAGCTTGCCGCCGAAATCTCCCAGTCGATCCGTCATGGTGTGCATGTCGTCCTCCATAGCTACGGCCGCCCCGATAGCGGCTCGGGATGAACACGGCTTACCCATACTCGGCGCTGGTCATGCAAGGGATTCCGCGACTTCCGAAGCGGGTATCTCGCCCCCCATGGAGCAGGAACGGCAGGATCCGAGCATTGAGCGCGGCGAGCGGCACCACACGGCACGCTCGGCGAGGAGCCTGGGTTGGGGAGCCCTGCTCGGCGCGATCGGCGGGGCAGCGATCGGCCTCGGCGCGGGTTACGCGTTCTTCGAAGGAGCAGGCGTGTGGGCCGTCGTGCTGGCTGTCTCGATCGCGGGGGCGCTGCTGGGCGCGTTCTGGGGAGGCATGTCCTCACTCGAGTCGCCCGATCCAGGAACCGAGCCGTCGGAAACGGAGCACCCGATCCGCGACGTCGCGACACTCACGCACGACGAGGGCGAGGGCGAGCGGGGCGCCGACGACCCCGACCGGCGCTAGGTCCTACGCCGCCGCCGCGAACTCCTTGCGGAGGGCAGGGAGCAGCTCGCGTTCGGCGAACCGGAAGAACGGCTCTTGGTCTCGGCCGACCTGGTGCAGGAACACATGGTCCAGGCCGGCATCCGCATAGACGCGGATCCGGTCCGAGTAGCGAGCGACATCGGCGCCGGCCACCACCTTGTCGCGCACGTCTTCCAGGCGAACCCGCTCGGCAGCCTGCTCGAAATGACGGGGCAGAGGCAGCTCGGTTGGAAGCTCACCGGGGATGCCCATGAGGGGCCACGATCGAAGTACGTTCTTGAGCGCCTTCGACTCGTCTTGGTCGAAGCTCACAGCCATCTCGGCGATCCGCGGGCCGGTTCCTCCCGTCTCGGCGAACGCGTGAACGACCTGCTTGTCGGGTGATGTCGTGATGAGTCCGTCGCCGATGGTCGCCGCGAGCTCGGCCGATGCCTTGCCCCCGGCCGCCACGTAGACCCGCGGTTCATGCTCCGGGAGGGAGTACAGACGCGCCGTGTCCACCCCGAAGAACTGCCCAGCGTGCGTGACGAGCTCTCCCGACCAGAGCCTCCGCATCACGTGCACGGCCTCGCGGAGCATGTCCCGTCGCGTGGACGGCGCCGGCCAGGTGCCACCGGTGATGTGCTCGTTGAGATTCTCACCCGTTCCGACGCCCAACCAGAATCGCCCGGGAAGAAGTGTTGCCGACGTTGCAGCCGCCTGCGCCACGATCGCCGGGTGGATGCGTCCCGTGGGGCACGTGACCGCGGTGCCGATCTCGAGCCGCTCGGTCGCGTGCGCGATCGCTCCGATCGAGGACCACACGAATGGACTCTCGCCTTGCGTGTCGGTCCAGGGATGGAAGTGATCCGAGATCGCTGCGAAGTCGAACCCACACTCCTCGGCCCGTCGTGCGTCGTCGACGAGCTCGAGAGCTGTTCGTTCCTCGCTGCAGAGCTTGTAACCGATCCGGAGACTCATCGTTCCCTCCTGTGCTGCGGGATACCCGCGACGTCGGGGGTTGGAACATCGGTGGGTCGGGTACCGGCCCCGCGATTCGGTTCGACGGACGCGATCCGGTTCGTCAGGAGGGAACCTCATGAGCGGTGGGCTGCGCCGGGTGAGCCCAGCTTCCGCCGGCTACACGCGGCGGGGACGCGGAAGAGGCTTCGAGTACGTCGATCCCGACGGACGCCGGGTCGAGGAACAACATGAGGTGGCGAGGATCCGCGCGCTGTCCATCCCTCCGGCGTGGAAGGACGTCTGGATCTGCCGAGACCCGCGTGGCCATCTGCAGGCCGTCGGCACCGACGCCGCGGGGCGACGCCAGTACCTCTACCACGAACAATGGCGCCGGCGCCGTGATCGCGCCAAGTACCGGCGCATGGAGAGCTTCGCTGCGGCGCTGCCCATGCTGCGGGCCCGGGTGGATCGCGACCTCCGCCTCCGTGGACTTCCCCGCGACCGCGTCTTGGCGTGCGCGGTGCGCCTGCTGGATCGGGGGCCGTTCCGGATCGGGTCAGAGGCGTACGCGTCGAACGGCTCGTTCGGCCTGGCCACGCTCCGCAAGGAACACGTGACTGTGGGCAGGAGCGTCGCCCGTTTCGACTTCGTGGGGAAGTCGGGCGTTCGCCACACGTTCGAAGTCACCGATCGGCAGATCCTGCCCGTCCTCCGGCAACTCCGCCGCCATGGTGGCGAGAGCCAAGAGCTGCTTGCCTACCGCAACGAGGACGATCGATGGTGTGACGTCCGCTCGGAGGACGTCAACCAGTATCTCCAAGAGGCGCTCGGGGAGGAGCACTCGGCCAAGGACTTCAGGACGTGGCGTGCGACGGTGCTCGCGGCTGCGCTTCTGTCGGGAAGCGAAGGTCCGAATCCCAAGCGGACCGTCGCCCGAGTGGTGCGCGAGGTCGCGGAGCACATGGGCAACACCCCTGCCGTCTGTCGGTCGGCATACATCGACCCGCGGGTCCTGGATCGGTACCTGGATGAGGGGGAATCGCTGGAGCTCGGGGACATCGATCTCGACACGGACGCATTCACCGAGGACATGGATGCCGAAGTGCTGTCGTTCCTGCGAGGAGACATGCGGAAGGCCGCCTGAACGGCGGCCTTCCGCGAATAGCTCGGCTGCTCAGTCGTCATCCAAGGCGTCGTCGACCTTGTCCTTGACTTCGCCCTTGACGCGCTGTGCCTTTCCCTTCACCTGGTCGCCGAGACCCTCGGCTTCTAGGCTGCGGTTGTCGGTGGCGTCACCGACGCCCTCCTTGACCTTTCCCTTGGCCTCGTTCCACGTGCCCTTTGCCTTGTCGCCCTCTCCTGCCATGTTGAGCCTCCTTTCGGTCCATGAAGGGTTGCCCGGACCCGAGCGGGTTCAAACGAACAACGAGGCTCAGTTGGATCCCGGCTTGCTGGCGAGAGGAACGACGAACCACCAGACGATCACGAACACGGTCACGGCGCTCGCGATGAGCGCAGCGATGCGTGATCCGTACAGGATGTCGGAGACGAGGAAGACCGAACCACCCACCGTGAGCGTCAGGGTCCCGATCCCTGCGATCGCGAGCTTGTTCGCCAGGAAGAGCATCCGCTCCTTGTCGCCCTCGCGGAACCTCAGGCGGTGGTACGCGGTCGGAGCCATGAGCAGTGCCGTCGTGACGGCGGCGGCCAAGAACGTGCCGAAGTACACGCCTTCTTGCAGCTCCGTCAGCTCCCGGAACAGCTGGCTGAACGGCAGGGTCAGGAGAAACGCGAACAGCACGGTCGTTCCCGACAGGGCCACTCGGAGCTCATTGAGGAGCTCCACGAGCTCACGGTCGACGCGTTCCTTCGGGCTCTCACCGGGCTCAGGCCCAGGATCGTTGGCCCTTCCAGTTCCTCCGTCCTCGTCGCGCTGTCCGTCCCCTCCGGCCCCGTCCCCGCTCGTCATCAGCGTGCTCCTGTCGATCTTCGTTCTTCACCCTCTCATCCAGTTTGCGGGAGCGTCAGGAGGGGAAATTTCGGGAATTCATCGAGACGGAGGATGACCAAACATGGCGACATTGGTGCGGCACGTGATGGCGACGGATCTCAAGACTGCCTCGCCCGACATGAACGCCTATGACGCAGCAGGGATCATGGCCTCGCACGACGTAGGTTTCGTTCCGATCGTCGACGGGCCCTCGTTCAAAGGGCTGGTGACTGATCGCGACCTCGTGGTCCGTGTCCTCGCCGCGCGGGAGGATCCGTTCTCCGTTCGACTCGGGGACATCCTCACGGAGCGGAGCATCGTGACGGTGACACCCGATAGCGAGCTCTCCTCGGCCAGAGACATGATGGCCGAGCACCGGATCCGCCGGCTGCCGGTCGTCAAGGACGACCGGCTCGTCGGCGTCGTGTCCCTCGGTGACGTCGCGGTCGCTTCTTCGTCCGAGCGCGCGGTGGGGGAGGCGATCCGTGACATCTCGGAGTCGCTCGCGACGACGGACTCGAACGAACCCGCCGGACCGCAGAGCGGTACGCCTGATCGAGTGACGGAGGCGCGGTCGGACGGGTAAGTCCCCGGGCCTGTACGCGGGCCTGGGACCTCCCCCCACCCCCCTGGGGGGAAGACGCAGAAACGGGCGTCCTTGCGGGCGCCCGTTCTGCTTTCCGGAGCCCTCTGCTGACGACCCGCCCGCCCACAAACCTTCGTGGCAAGGATGTTTGAGAGAACCGCTTCCCGGGAAGGGAACCGGCCGACACCGAATGAAAGGCGGTGGAACCCGACGAAGGGGGGCACCATGTCTGATCACTATCACGAGCAGGAGCCCGCTCCGATCCGTGAGCCGGAGAGCAACAGCCTCGTGGGATACGCGGCCATCAAGTACGTCGCGATCGTCGTGATCGTCCTGGCCATCCTCGGCTTCCTTGCGTTCTACGTACTGCCGAAGATCGGCTGAGCAACAGGCTGAGCAATAGAAGAAAGCAAAGACCAGGGAGGGAACCGAGATGTTGGGGATGCTTGCAGTGTCTGGCGGAGCGGCCACGCTCCTGTGGATCTTGGCGGTGATCCTCGTCATCGCTGGGATCGTGTCCCTCGTCCGTGGTCAGGTCGTGAGCGGGATCGTGCTCATCATCGTCGGCCTGTTGGTCGGTCCCGGTGGGGTCAGCCTGTTCTAGCGACCTGGTCGAATCGCTCGACACGAAGAGGCGGCCTAACGGGCCGCTTCTTCGTTTCCGGGGTCCGACTCTCGACGGATGCGAGCGAGCGTCTGCGTGAGGAGCCTCGAGACATGCATCTGTGAGATGCCCACGTCCTCGGCGATCTCCGTCTGCGTCCGGCCCTCGAAGAACCGTAGGTACAGGATCCGGCGCTCCCGGGCGGGCAGCCGGCTGATCGCGGGCGCCACAGACGCCCACCCATCCGAGCGCTCGAAGGCGTCGTCCTGCGAACCGATGAGCTCACCCATCGGCGTGCCTTCCTGTCCCACCGGCGCATCCAACGATGAGGTCGAGTACGCCTGGACCGCGTCCATGGCTTCGAGCACCTGGTCCTCCGACAGGTCCGCTCGGCGGGCCACCTCGGAGACCGTCGGCGAGCGGCCCAACTCTTGCCACAGGGTGGCGAGCGTGCGGTTCACGACCATGGCGGACTCCTGGAGGCTCCGCGGTACGCGTAGCGACCAACCTTTGTCCCGGAAGTGACGCTTGAGCTCGCCGACGATCGTGACCGATGCGTACGTGGCGAACTGCACGCCCCTGGCGGGATCGAAGCGATCGATCGATCGGAGGAGCCCCAGGCTCGCGACCTGGACGAGGTCGTCGAGTGCCTCGCCGCGTCCCGCGAATCGGCGTGCAAGATGCTCCGCGAGGGGCAGGAACCTGCGGACCAGCTCATCACGTGCCCGCTCGTCCGGGAACCGCTCGAACAATCGGAGGATCTC
>Ga0299907_10002517_pt1 | contig 11337 bp, 12 predicted proteins | sample RVTome_16_FD_198680 | JGI IMG/M metagenome (GOLD analysis project Ga0299907, IMG submission 198680) | Soil microbial communities from uranium-contaminated site in the Upper Colorado River Basin, Wyoming, United States - RVT152D67 (version 2) ...
CTGAGCTCTGTCTCGGTGGTGCCCGCACCCATCGCCACCGGCATTGCCCCCCTGTCCCTGATGTGGCGGGTGAGACGCCGGGTGTCGATGTCGGACAGGGCTACGACGTCTCGGGCGCGGAAGTACTCGGCCAGACTGCCCTCGGATCTCCAATTGGAGGGACGGCGGGACAGAGCCCTGACCACGAACCCGGAAAGGGCGGGCTTGGCGGACTGGTCGTCACCGGTTGCGATGCCATAGTTGCCGATGTGCGGCGACGTCATGACGACGACCTGTCCGGCATAAGAAGGATCGGTGAGGATCTCCTGGTAGCCGGTCATCGATGTGTTGAAGACGGCCTCACCGGTGGTTACACCTTCGACGCCGACGGAGTAGCCGGTGAACACCTCACCGTCGGCGGTGACCAACAGCGCCTTTTCCCGACTCATGCCGACAGCACCCTGGCTTGATGGACGATCCGTCCTCTGTAGAGCGTGGCCCTCACCAACCCGGTCAGTTCCCGGCCCTTGTAGGGGCTGTTGGACGACTTCGAGACGAAGTTCTCCGGCGTCCATTTCTCGGATGGGTCGAACACGACGACGTTGGCGACTGCCCCGCTCGCCAGTGGCCGGCCCTGAGCGTCCAACCCGAGAAGGCGAGCAGGGCGTTGGGACATCACCTGGAACATCCGCTCCCGATCCCCGAGCGCCACCCACACTGCAGAGGCGGCGGTCTCCAGACCGATGACACCACGCGGGGCCGCGGCGAACCCGACCTGTTTCTCGTGGGGCAGGTGAGGGGCATGATCTGTCGCCACCACGTCGATAGTCCCATCTTTGAGGGCGTCGACGAGGGCGTGCCGATCTTCTCTCGAGCGCAAGGGGGGATACATCTTGAAGTCGGGGTTCAGGGCGGCGAGTTCGCTTTCTTCAAAAATCAGATGATGGGGTGTCACCTCCGCGGTCACCGACAAACCGGACTCCTTGGCTTTCCTGATCAGGTCCACAGTCATCTTCGCCGACACGTGCTGGGAGTGATAATGCGCCCCGGTGGCGACGACGAGGGTTAGGTCGCGGGCCACGATGTCAGCCTCCGCCTCTGGGGGAAGCCCTCGGATACCCAACTTTCGCGACATCGCCCCTTCGTGCATGTGGCCACCGGCGGTCCGCACGGCGTCCTCGGCATGCTGGGCGACGAACGCACCAGGAACGGCGGCGATCTGTGTCATGACCTCGGTGAGAACCACTGAGTCGGCAACGGAGTCCCCATCGTCGGTGAAAAGCCTCACTCCCGCCCGGGATAGAGCGCCGACGTCGACGGGCGTGGTTCCCAATCGGCCGAGTGTGAGTGCTGCGGAAGGCACGACCTCCACACTCGCCACCTTCTTGGCGATGCTGCGCACCGACTCGACGACCGCCGGCGAGTCCATCGCAGGCTCCGTGTTGGGCATCGCGGTGACCGCGGTGAACCCGCCTGCCGCAGCAGCCGCCGACCCCGATGCGATGTCCTCCTTCCAGGTCTGACCCGGCTCACGGAGATGGGTGTGGATATCGACGAATCCAGGCCCGACGAGACAGCCCGCAGCGTCGATTTCCACGTCGCCGGTGAGGTTGGCGGCGATCGCAGCGATCCTCCCGTTTTCTACGGCGACGTCTGTCGACGTCCAGCCATCCGGGGTGAGTACATCACCGCCACGAATGACGATCATCGGCTCACCGCGAGTGCACGTAAGACCGCCATGCGAGTGGGGACGCCGTTGCTCACCTGTTCGGCTACCAGCGATCGAGGCGACTCTGCCACATCCTCGCCGATTTCAACTCCGCGGTTGATCGGCCCGGGGTGCATGACCACCGCATGGTCTCGAAGACGAGAGGCCCTCGTCCCGTTGAAGCCAAAGCGAGCGACATAGCCGTCGTCAATCACCCCGCCCCTCTCTCGTTGGACTCGCAGCAGATAGACGACATCGACATCGCCCAGGATGGCGTCGAGGTCGGTGGACGTGGCCACCCCTGCTTCAGCCGGAAGCCATCGCTCCGGGCCGACGAGTGTCACCTCCAAACCAAGAGTTGGCATGGCGTAGACGAGACTGCCCGCCACTCGCGAGTGTGTGATGTCTCCTACGATCGCCATCCGAAGACCGTCCAGTCGTCCGAAGTGGCGCCGCAGTGTCAGTGCGTCGAGAAGGGCTTGTGTGGGGTGCTCACCGGCTCCGTCACCGGCGTTTACCACCGGTTTTCCCGTCCACTCGGCCACGGCCTGCGGGGCTCCCTCCTCGGCGTGACGGACCACGAGAATGTCGGCGCCGATCGCGGACACCGTGAGGGCCGTGTCCTGGAGAGACTCTCCCTTGGTCGCAGAGGAGGTCTCGGGAAAGAGGGTCACCACGTGGGCTCCGAGCCTCTGAGCGGCGAGGTCGAAGGACAACCGGGTCCGGGTAGAAGGTTCGAAAAAGAGATTCGCCACACACATCCCGTCGAGACTCCGCTCGATTGGAACGCCCCCATCGAGTGATCGCCGGATCTCACCGGCGTCGTCGATGAGACTCTCGAGATCGGTGCGTCCCAGCGTCCGGATGCTCGTGAGACTCTTCATACGACCTCGACCTCCTTCCGTACGATGTGCACACCTTCGGCGCCATCGCTCTCGGCGAGTCTCACCCGGACCATCTCATCTTTCGAGGTTGGCAAGTTCTTGCCGATGTAGTCGGCGCGAATTGGGAGCTCACGGTGACCACGGTCAACTAGGACGGCTAACTCAGTGGTCAAAGCTCGACCGATGTCCGAAAGCGCATCGAGGGCAGCCCTCACGGTTCTGCCCGTGTAGAGGACGTCATCGACGATGATCACATGTCGAGCGGTGATGTCGACCGGGATATCGGTTTTTCTGACCGGGATGTCACCTCTCATGTCGCGGTCATCGCGGTATAAGCCGATGTCCAGCTCACCCACCGGGATTTCGTGGCTCTCGAAGTCTCCGATTGTGTCGGCGAGCATGCGAGCCAGGATGACTCCCCGGGTGTGAATGCCCACGAGGACGACGTTCTCCGCACTCCGATGTGTTTCGAGCATCTCGTGAGAGATGCGCCGGACGACGCGCCCGACGTCGTCGCCTGTCATGACTTGAGGCAAGACTTTCCTTTCCGGCCTCGCTGGACCGTCCTTAAAGGTGCGAGGTCGACCTTAGCCGCCGAGCGCCAGGCACAGTCAACTCTCCCTGATCGTCTTGGCCAGAGTGGCGAGAACCCCGTTCACGAAGGCGGCCGACTTCTCCGTGGAATATGTTTGGGCGAGTCGAACGGCCTCGGACACCACTACGGCCGTCGGGGTCATCTCGTCACTGCGAAGTTCGTATAGGCCAATTCGGATGGCGTTGCGGTCGATCACCGGCATCCGTGCGACGCTCCAATGTTCCGCAACGGATTCGATCATTTGATCCAACTCGTCGAGATTGCTCACCACCCCCTCGACAATCGCCCCGGCGCGGCCACCGACGTCTGAGCCGATCTCACCACGTGTCTCGTATTCATAGAGACACTCCAGCGCGAGATCTCTTGGTTCGACGGTGGCATCGACGCCGAGGCTCTTCGCCACTGCGATGGCGATCTCGGCACCAAGGATGTCTTCGGGGGAATCGGGCTGTTGTCGCGCTCTCAGCGCCGCCTGAACGTCGTCAACGGAGCGATCGATCGCCCTGGCAAGCTCGCTGGTCGTGATCCGAGCCGGGATGGCGAGCATCGCCGAGGGCTCGCTCATACCCTCGTCAGATATGCACCGGTGCGGGTGTCGACCTTGATGCGATCGCCCTGTTCGACGAAAAGTGGGACATGCACTTCGATTCCCGTCTCCACCGTCACTCCCTTGGTGGCTCCCGTCCGGGTGTCTCCTTTGACTGCAGGCTCCGCATAGGTGACTTTGAGCTCGACAGCCGCGGGCATTTCGACCCCAATCGCCGTTCCCTCGAACATCGGTAGCACCACGGTCATCCCATCCACGAGAAAGCCCGCCGCTTCGCCGACGTCGGCGGCGCTGAGCACGATCTGGCCGTAGTCGGCGAGATTCATGAAGTGGTACCCCAGGTCGTCGGAATACAGGTACTGGTGGTCCGCCCGATCGATGATGGCCTGTTGGACGTTCTCGTCTGCCCGGAAGGTGCGGTCGAGGACCTGACCGGTATCGAGTTTCTTGAGCTTCATGCGGACGAACGCCTTGCCTTTGCCCGGTTTTACGTGCTGGTATTCCACGATGGCGAATAGACCGTCGTCGAGATCCAGGGCCATTCCGGGACGGATGTCATTGGTGCTGATCATGAGGAGTAGAAAGTATCAGGTATCAGGTATCAGGACTGGCCGGTGGGGCGAGTGGTGCTATCGAGTGTCCTGTCCGGTTGGTCCGCTTGTTATTTCGGCGAGCGATTTTTCTTCCTGGCCAGGACGCACGACGAAGTCGCACCGGGCGTTCGGAAAGGCCGGGCGATGGACCTCATTAGAACCCTATGGCACCGAGACCGAGCTCGATATCTGGTCGGTCCACGTGGGTCAGATACGGCTCCTCGATGGCTCGCAGAAGCACCATCCTCAGCCCTTCCGAGTCGCGCTTTTTATCCCGGCCGAGCAAGTCAAGGACCCGGGCCAACTCGAGACCCTCGACCTGGATCGGCAACCCCATCCCGGCGATTGCTTCGGTCACGGCGTCCGCATCCGAAAACCCGGCGAGCTTCTCAGAGATTCGGACCGCGGCGACCATGCCCAACGCCACACACTCTCCGTGTGACAACGACGAAGCGAATTCGATGGCGTGGCCGATGCTGTGCCCGAAATTCAGGAATGCGCGATCACCGAATTCACGGACATCGCGTCCGACGATGCCGGCCTTGACCGCGATGGCCCTCTCGACAACGGGTTGGAGCGGAGCTTCCACGCCCTCTTCGGCGATCAACTGAGCCAGCGTGGCATCGCCGATCAGCCCGGCTTTGTACGCCTCGGCCATTCCCTCCCGGATGATGTAGCCGGGCAGCTTCGACAGTTGATCGAGGTCGACGATCACTCGCGTTGGGTGCCAGAAGACACCGACCAGGTTCTTTCCACCGATGTTCACGCCCGTCTTGCCCCCGATCGATGCGTCGATGGCGCCGAGAAGGGTCGTTGGGATGTGTACCACCTCGACCCCGCGCAACCAGGTTCCGGCAACGTAGCCGGCGAGATCCGTGACAGAACCTCCACCCACTCCGAGCACGGTGTCCTGGCGGGTGAACCCGAATTTGGCCAGTGCTTCGTAAACGGAGGCGGCAACGGGGAGAGTCTTTGCCTCCTCCCGATCGGGCAGGCCTATGACTTCACAGGACAGGTCCTGGTCGCTCAAACGTCGGGCCACGTCGAGGGCGATGTCGGTGGGGGCCGGCTGGGTGAGAATGGCGACCCGGGCGCGGCCTTCTCGATTTGGCAGGATCGCACGAGGCAATCCCTGTTCGATGATGACTTCTGTCTCTCCGGCGACCCTCATGGCTCCCGGCCGATGCGACCAGCGATCCTCTTCCTGTAGTGGTCGACGGCCACATTGAAGTCATCGACGGAGTCCCCACCAAACTTCCGCATGAGCTCGCTTGCCAGGACGAAAGCCACCATCTGCTCGCCAACCACCGCAGCCGCAGGTACAGCACAGACATCTGAGCGCTCACGTACTGCCTGATCGGGTTGTCCAGTCGACATGTCGACGGTGCGCAGTGGCTGCATCAACGTGGAAATGGGTTTCATCGCAGCTCTCACCCGGATTGGCTGGCCGTTGCTCATCCCTCCTTCGATCCCTCCGGCGCGGTTGGTCTCTCGAGACACATTTCCGTCGACACGGACGATTTCGTCGTGGGCGGCCGATCCGGGTGTGGCCGCGCTGAGGAAACCGTCGCCGATCTCGACACCTTTGAGGGCCGGGATGGACATCACCGCACCGGCCAACAGATTGTCGAGACGCCGGTCGTATTGCACGTGTGAACCAACACCGACTGGCACAGAGTGGGCTACGACCTCGAATGTGCCTCCGAGGGTGTCCTTGGCCTCCTTGGCCCGGTCGATCTCGTCAATCATCTTCCGTGACGCCTCCGCATCGAGGCAGCGCACCGGGTCGGAGTCGATTCGTTGCAGGTCGCCGGGGTCGGGCACCGCAGAGGCGGCAACCACGTCTCCGATCGAAATGACATGGCTGATGACATGGATATCGCAGAGGGCGAGAAGTGTCTTGGACAGGTACCCGGTAACGGTCCTTGCCGCCGTTTCTCGAGCGGAGGCTCGCTCCAGGATGTCACGTGCGTCGTCGGTGTCGTATTTGAGCATCCCGGCGAGGTCAGCATGGCCGGGACGGGGTCGGGTCACGACCTTGGCAGTCTCCCCCGGCCCGGGATTCATGATTTCTCGCCATCGGGGCCACTCGGTGTTGCGGATCAGAACGGCTACAGGAGATCCCAGGGTCTTGCCATGGCGCACTCCACCGAGAATCTCGATCTCGTCTTGCTCGATCGACATGCGCTTCCCCCGCCCATAGCCGTGACGGCGTCGGGCAAGCTCGACACCGAGGCCATCGAGATTGACTTCGAGACCGCGGGGCAGACCTTCGACGATTGTGACCAGACCCGGTCCATGCGACTCACCGGCAGTCAAGAAACGGAGCATCCGAACAGGTTACGAGGGAATCGGGACGGCTCCCACTCCGACCAGCACGATTGCGGTCCACGCTCCAAGGATCATGGGAGGGCCGTAGGGAAGCTCTGTCTTCCTGTTTGCCGCTCCTGCGAGCATCAAAAACAGGGCGATGACCCCTCCGATGGTGGCGGTTGCGAAAACCGCCCAGCCGAGAACACCCCAACCCAGGTAGGCGGTGAAGAGCCCGAGTTGCACAGATAGTTTGACGTCACCTGCCCCGAACCCCTGGCCGCGAACGGCCAGGAACAGAAGCGAAGACCCGGCGAAATAGGCTCCCGCGCCACCGACCCCCCGGAGAAGGTCGGTCCAGTCACCCGTGATCCCGGTGGCCACGACGAGGACGAGGGCAAGGGTGACCGTACCGGGGAGATTGAGTCGATCCACGATTCGGAATGCGTCCAGGTCCGTGATGGTGAGCGACACCGTGAGGAGGAGAAAACCGAGGTATGGCACCAGGAGCCAATCCCAACCGATCGTGTTGAGGAAGCCCGCTGCGACTCCTGCCGAGATCGCTGCGACAATGGGCTCGCGGGCCATCGGAGTGCCACACGTGTGACATCGCCAGTGGAGCCATCCCCGGCTTCGGCCACAGGCAGCACAGGAACCGACGAGAGGGCGAAGTCTTGCATCGGTGCTCAGCGCCTGGATGGCAAGGTCGTGAGCACCGAGACCGAATATGAAGCCAACTGCTCCGACGAGGACATATGTCACCGCCGGAGCAAGTTAGCTAGAGAGGAGCGTGGCCGGGTGTTACGAGTCGGAGGAGAAGTCTCGTAACGAGCCCATCCGGCGACGCCGGAGCAGACCATGACCCTCTTCGGCTTCGGCTTCGGAATCCGAGGAATCGAGCTCGGAGAAGACCTTCTCGAGGAAAGCCTCCGTGTCCTCTTCCTCGGAACGGTCCTTGGCTTCTACCGCGGGAATCTCGGACAAACCCTCCGAGACAACAGCAGGCGTCCTCGAGTCGTCGTCCTCGACGGGCTCTTCCTCGACTGCCGGCTCTTGCCACCAGGACTGATCGGGATCGACGTCTTCATCCTCGTAGTCATCGGCCACGTCTTGGAACACCGAAGGTTCCGCTACGGGCTCCTCGAGGGCGGAGTCCTCCGTGATCTCAGATTCGAAGGGGTAATCGTCGCCGGGGGTCTCGTATTCGTCGTCTGGCTGTGGCTCGTCGATCACCCCGAGAGGCTCGTCGACCGCGTCGGACGTACCCCGCAAATCGATCAGTTCATTCTTGACGAGACGGGTGGCCACGCGAGCCGTCCAGAACTCTGTGGTGCCCAGACTGTCGGCGATCTCTGATACCGATGCTCCTGCACCGATCTCGCTGAGCACCTTCCAGTCCTCGGCTTTGATCGAAATTTCTTCACGATCACCCAGATCACGTCGGAATCCGACGGGGCTTCCGAGATCGGTGATGACCTCGCGAACCCGGCCCCACTCTCGCTTACGCTCGTCCGTGTCCTGCAACAGAGCTTCCAGGTCAAACGTCTTGGGTGATGCATAGGGTGTGGTGGCACCCTCGTGGACCTGGAACTCACTACCGCGGTCCGAAATCTGATACAAGCTTTCGACTGTCATCTCCCGGAGGAGATCAACGATCTGCTGATTGTTCTCGGCGATGGCGGCGAGGGTGGTCTCGCCCGTCGTGACACGATTGAGTGTCCGCTCATCGGTGTACCCCGAATTGAGGAGATGACGATGAAGCTCGTCATTGTCCGATGTGGTGGCGAGATCGATCCCGCCTTTGCCAATGAACACACGACCGCGCAAGCTGTTTCCTGTGACATTGACCGAGCCTTGCTGCTTCGAGCGGGTCAGCAGCCTCAAGACCTCGTCTACGGACACAAAGCCCAAATTCCCAGAAAGAGACACCTCAGCTCCTTTGTAAGGCTCGACGAGTGAAATCGGCTTCGAGCCAAAGTGTCTTTAGGTGTTTCTCACGGCCGCCGAAACGGACTCGTAACCGATTTTCACGCCGGTCCACAGCTCGAACGAGCCCATCGCCTGACGGAGCAGGAACTCGTGTCCGTCGGCGTTGGGGACCGACAACCGGGTCGTGGCGTTGATCGCCGGTGTGGGATTCGGCCCGTAGGGCAAGTCGATGAGCCCGGATGCAACGTCGAGGATGCCGTCGGGTAGGGGTTCACCGGACATGCCCAGTGGACTGGTGTTGATCACCAGCGCCCCGGCTACGGCCGTTCCCCAGGACACCACCTCGCCACCGAGACGAGCCGTGAGATCGCCCGCCATGGAAGCGCGACGCGCCGCCACGTAGACGTTGGGCTCGTCGTCCAGCGCGGCGAGGGCTGCTGCAGCACTCCCCCCAGCTCCGAGGACGAGCACAGCAGTCCGTTCGGGGAAACGGCCGGAGTTGACCAGATATCGAAAAGTCCAGCTGTCGGTCGACTCGCCCCAGATCCGCCGGCGCTCCCGGGCCAGAGTGTTCACCGATCCCGACCTCTCCGCCGTCGGAGACAACGAATCGGCCAGGGCGGCCGCGGCTGCCTTGAGCGGCATGGTGACGTTGAGACCGTGCCAATGGCCGGCACGAAGATCTTCCACAGCCGAGCTCAGGACGTCCTCGTCAGCCTGCAATCGAACGTATTCGCCCTTCAAACCCGCAATTCCCAACATCGCTTCATGAAGCTGCGGTGACCTGGAATGCTCCACGGGGTCCCCGAGGACGGCAAACCGGTAGTAGACGCGGCTGAGCGAATCTGCCGGCTCAGTCAGGGCAGGACTCCGTCGTCGCGGGCCTGCTGGACGTTGGCGTTGTGCTCCTCGAGTGTTTCGGCGAAGGCGTGGTGACCTTCCTGGTCAGACAGCACGTAGTAGAAATACGGAGTGTCGTCCGGCGCCGCGGCCGCTTCTAGGGAGGCCCTCCCGGGAGCCGCGATCGGTGTGGGTGGCAAACCTCGATTGCGGTATGTGTTATAGGGAGAGTCGACTTCGCGATCGAACTCAGCCGCGTCGCGGGTGTCGAGTGCATAGAGCACCGTGGCGTCGATCTCGAGAGCCATCCCCTCGGCGAGCCGGTTGTAGATGACACTGGAGACGATGGGGCGTTCCTCATCCAGCCTGACCTCGGTCTCCACGAGCGAAGCGAGAACGATTCCCTGATACTGGGTGTATCCCAGATCCTCCCACGCACTCCAGTCGACCGACTCGACGCGTTGTTCCATTGTCGATGCCATCCGCTGCAGAATTGCCTGAGGCTCGGTGGTTTGTGAGAACTCGTAGGTGTCGGGGAAAAGCAGACCATCCCAATCCTGGAGGTCCGAATCGTCGGGGATTTCACGTAGCGACGTTTCGACGGTTCCATCGAGTAGGACACTTTCGAAATCGGAGAATGTGTGTGGAGTCTCTTCTGCGAGCCTGATGAGGATCTCATTGATCCTGAGTCCCTCCGGGATGGTCACCCTGTATACGGAGGCGACGGGCCCCGAGACCAGCTCGGCGACCACATCTGCGGGATCCATCAATGTCGTCAGCTCGTAGCTTCCCGCCTGAAGCTGTTGAGCGGCGTTCACATTGCGGACGGCAACCTCGAATTCGAGGGCAGATCGGACCACGCCATTGGAGGCGAGGATCACACCAATATCCTGCCCCGTAGACCCTGGTGGAATCTCGATGGTCACCGGGAGGCCGGGCTCCACGTCGACGGGCGTGTCCCGTCCATCCTCCGATCCAAGGGCATCACCGACGGTGCGGCCCAGATAGGAAGCGCCAGCGACCAAGAGGACACCCGCCAGGGTGATCGCGGCTCCGACGCCCGCCACCTTGAGAAGACGTGTCCAAAAAGGTTGTGATGGAACTGGATCGAATGTCATGAGATACCAGGTGGTTTGGCGACCGGCGGATCATCTCCGTTCCCGAGGTCGTTCTTCGAATCCAGGAACGTCTGCAGAATGATCGCAGCCGCCACCTTGTCCACGGTCTCTTTCCGGGTGTGTCGCTTCATACCCGACTCCAGCAAGACTGACTCGGCCATGCGGGAAGTGAAACGCTCGTCGACATAGCTCACAGGGACTTCGAGAAGCTTTTCGATCTCATGGCCGAGGGCGCGGGCGCCAATTGCAGAGTCGCCTTCATGACCTCCCAGCCCAGTCGGTAGCCCTACCACGACCTCATCAACCGGGTATTCGTCGGCGATCTTCCGCAGGGCAACTTCCAGATCCTTGCGTGAAACCACCTCGAGAGGACGGGCAGTGAGACCGAGCCCGTCGGAGATGGCGAGACCGATGCGTTTTGTCCCGTAGTCGACACCCAGATAGCGGCTCACAGATCGGCGAGAGCCCGTCCTGAGACTACACGGGCGCTGTCCAGCGCAGCGGCAAGCTCGGCACCGTTAGGCCCTCCCGCCTGGGCGAGCTCGGGGTCCTGCGATCCCCCTCCTCCCAGCTTCCGGGCGGGTCCGGCCAGAAGCTCGCCGGCCGACAGCCCACGCTCGACCAGATCTTTCGAGGCCACGGCCACGAGAGTGCCCTTTCCACCATCTGACGATCCGAGGATCACCAATGAAGACCCCTGGATCCTCTCCCTGACTCCGAGGGCGATCTGGCGCAGCTCGTTTCCCGACACCTGCCCCACGTCGGCGACCACCAGCGCCGTTTCGCCGACTCGCCGTGGGTTGGCGGCGTGTTCCTCGGCGACCACACCCATCC
>Ga0299907_10002518_pt1 | contig 11337 bp, 8 predicted proteins | sample RVTome_16_FD_198680 | JGI IMG/M metagenome (GOLD analysis project Ga0299907, IMG submission 198680) | Soil microbial communities from uranium-contaminated site in the Upper Colorado River Basin, Wyoming, United States - RVT152D67 (version 2) ...
GAGGAGAACGTCGTCTCTGCCGCCGGGACGACCCACCGCACGACCACCGACGAGCTCGTGCACCTGATCAAGGCGCTGGGGAAGACGCCGGTGCAGCGCGACACGCTGTACCGCGAAGTGCGCGTCTTCGACTAGCCGCGGTCGACGCTCGTCACGAAGTCCGCGAGGACGCGAAAGTACGTGTCGTGATCGTCGAGCCGGAGCCCAACCGGTCTCGAACCGTCCGCTGTTCGAATCCTGTAAGCCCTGCAAATCGGCTACTCGGGTTCGGCTACCCTCGCCGAGCCGTGACTCGCCGTCTCCTCGCCGTGCTTGCCGCCGCCGTCGGTCTCGGTCTCACCGCCGACCCTGCGGCCGCGCAGTCGACGCCGCTCTTCCCTGGTGCCACGTACGAGCAGAGCGTCCAGTTCACGCCGCACGGCCCGGTGTCGATCCACGTGGTTCGCGGGCCGCGTCCGGTCGGTCTCTACCGGCTCAGGCCCGTGCTCTCGAACGAGTCGATCATGCTGCGCGAGACGGTTTCCTCCATGCAGAGGCGCCTTGCGACGCAGGCGACGTCCGTCGGTGTGAACGGTGACTACTTCGCGCCGTCCGACGGGCGCCCGAGCGGGATCTTCCTTCGTGACGGGATCCTCGCGACGCCGCCGAACTCGGCCCGGTCGAGCGCGGGGATCACGCTCGACGGCCTCCTCGACGTCCGGAGGGTCAGCTTTCGCGGAACCTGGCGCGGGAGCGGGCAGCGCCGCGCCCTGAACTTCCTGAACAAGGCACCGGGCACGAACGGCATCTCACTCTTCACCTCGGACTGGGGAACGTCGACGCCGCGCGTCTCCGGTGCGTTCATGGTCGCGCTCGGCTCGTTTCCGCCGACGACGCCCAACACCGATCTCGCGGTTCCCGCCACGGCGGCCACCGCGGGCACGTCGCTCCGGATCGAGCCCGGAACGGCGGTGCTCGTCGCGCGCGGCAACGCCGCGACGAAGCTGCAGGCGGAGGCGCAGGTGGGGAGCGTCGTCACGCTGCGACTCATCCTCCAGCCCGACTGGTCGGTCGTCTCCGATGCGATCGGCGGCGGCCCGCTCCTCGTGCGTGACGGCGTGCCCGTCTACCGCTCGAACGAAGGCTTCACGACCTCCCAGCTCGCGCCGCGAGGCCCGCGAACGGCCGTCGGCCAGCGTGCCGACGGCGGGATCGTCCTGCTCACGACCGACGGAAGGCAGCCCGGCTTCTCGGTCGGGATGACGAACTTCGAGCTCGCACAGGCTCTCGTCCGCTTCGGTGCCGTGCGTGGCATGGGGCTGGACGGCGGCGGCTCGTCGACCCTCGCCTTCGAGGGAACGGTGCTGAACTCGCCCTCGGACGGGCGAGAACGCGCCGTCTCGACCGCACTCATGCTTCAGTACTTCGGCGTCTACGCACCTCCGGCCCTCGAAGCAGTCGTGTCGCCGAACGGCGACGGGGTCGCGGAGTCGCAGGAGCTCTCGTTCAAGGTCGTCCGCCCGTCGAACGTGACCGCGACGCTCACCGCGCCGGACGGGGTGATCGCGTGGCAGGAGGCGAGCGCGCGCGATCCGGGGACGTACGAGGTCGCGTTCCCGCCGCCGCCGCCGCCCCCACCGCCCCCGCCGGAGGGACAGCCGCCGCCCCCGCCGCCCCCGCCGCTCCCTCCTGCCGAGGGGCGCTGGACGCTGACGGTCACGGCGCTCGACGACCAGGGCCTGAGCTCGACGACCACGCGGCGCTTTGCGATCAACTCGACGCTCGGCTCGCTGCGCGTCGCCCCGGCTCGAGTCATCGTCCGCCCGACCGGCGGGCGCCTGGACGTCCGCTGGGCACAGGCCAGGGCCGCGCGCGTGAAAGTGACGATCGAGACTCCGGGGGGCGTCGTCGTCCGCACGGTGTCGAACACGCTGCTCCAGGCGGGCGAGCAGACGGCGACCTGGGACGGTCGCGCGGGCAACCGCAAGCCGGTGGCCGGTGGGCGCTACGTCGCGCGCGTGACCGCGACCAACGAGCTCGGTGCTGTGTTCCTCACGCAGCCGCTCACCGTTCGCCGCGTCGCGCGCTGACGCTTGCAACCTGGTAGAACCCGCGAGACCGTACGAATCGATCCGGGAGGGGACGTATGTCGAGACGGTTCGCGATACTCGCGCTGGTCGCCGGGCTCGTATTGGTAACGGCGATCGGCATTGCCGCCGCGACGGGCGACGAAGTACGTTCGAGTGACGGGACGATCACCAACGCCAAGGGCACGCACGGGCACCATCAGCATGGGGAAATGGCAGGGCACCTGCCGGCGACCAACGCGAACGTCGAGCTCGTGTCGAAGCTCGAGCTGAAGAACGTCGTCAACGACAAGATCGCCGACGTCGGCGTCCACGAGGGGTACGCCTACCTCGCAGCATGGGGCGGCGCCGAGTGCAAGTACAACGGCATCCACGTCGTCGACATCCGAGACGCGACGAAACCGAAAGAGGTCGCCTTCATCCAGGCGAAGGAAGGGAGCGCCCCGGGCGAGGGCATACAGGCGATCGAGATCAGCACGCCGTCGTTCACCGGGGACGTCCTCGTCTCGAACAACGAGAAGTGCAAGGAGAAGGTGGGCTTCGGTGGGCTCAACATCTACGACGTCTCCAACCCGGCGCATCCGACGCCGCTGGTCGAGGGCTTCGGTGACTCGACTGTCGCGGGCCAGGGCAAGAAGGCCGCCAACGACATCCACAGCATCTTCGCGTGGGACGCGGGCTCGAAGGCGTACGCGGTGATCGTCGACAACGAGGAAGAGCCTGACGTCGACATCGTCGACATCTCGAACCCGAAGAAGCCGGCGCTCATCGCGGAGCACGACCTCGACGAGCTGTTCCCGCAGATCGTCCAGAACACTCCGACGAACCTCGTCGAGATCTTCCACCACGACGTGGTCGTGAAGGAGATCGGCGGGCGCTTCATCATGCTCGTGTCGTACTGGGACGGCGGCTACGTGACGCTCGACGTCACGAATCCGAAGGACCCGCAGTTCATCGCCGACTCGGACTTCGCGGCCGTCGATCCGCAGCTCCTCGAGCAGGCGGGGCTCTCCGAGGCTCCCGAGGGCAACGCCCACGAGGCCGAGTTCACGAAGAACAACGACTACATCCTCGCCGCAGACGAGGACTTCAGCTCGACCGGGCTCAGAGGGACGATCGAGGGTGGCGGAAGCTTCATCGCGGCGACCGGAAGCGCGACGCCCGACATCCACGTGGGCGACACCATCTCGGGGTCGACGCGGTACGTCGGCCGAGCATGCCCCGGCGACGTCGCTGTGCCCGATCCTGGTGGGGCAACGTTCGCCGTGGTCTCTCGCGGTCTGTGCACGTTCACGGAGAAGATCGCGGCGATCGAGGTCGCAGGCTACGAAGCTGCGATCGTCGTCAATCGCGAAGGCGCAGACGGTTGCGGGCCGTTCGGCATGTCCGTCGAGGGCGGCATCCCTGCCTTCTCGGTGGAACGGAGTGTCGGCTTCGATCTGTTCGACGTAGCCGGCTACGACAACGCGGCCTGTCTGCAGGGAACGGTCGAGCTCATCCCGGGTGTTGGCGTCGGTCAGTCTGGCTTCGACGTCGAGCTGGAGTCGTTCTTCGACGGTTGGGGCTACGTCCACCTCTATCGCAACAACTCGGGCAAGCTGGAGGATCTCGACACGTTCGCGATTCCCGAGGCGATGGATCCCGCCTACGCCAGCGGGTTCGGCGACCTGTCGGTGCACGAGGCAGCGACCTCGCCGACGAGGAACGACCTCGTCTACTTCTCGTACTACTCAGGTGGCTTGCGTGTCCTGAAGATCACCGAGGACGAGACGCTCCAGGAGGTCGGGCACTACATCGACGAAGGCGGAAACAACTTCTGGGGTGTCCAGGTGTTCAGCCAGGGCGGCAAGGAATACGTTGCCGCGAGCGACATGGCGTTCGGCCTGTACATCTTCGAATACACGGGCGACGACTGATCTCGCCCTCGACCGACGGGTGCGGCGCTTCGGCGCCGCACCCTCATTTAGGTCCCTAGACTTCCGCGGTGCTCGTCGCCTCCATCCTCAGCGAGCTGAGCGACGCCATCACGTCGGTCATCGGGGACTACGGCCTGTACGCCGTGTTCTGGCTCATGTTCATCGACGCCGTTCTGCCCGCGGCGAGCGAGCTCGTCATGGTCTACGGGGGCGCGCTGGCTTCGGGGGCGTTCGCGGGCCAGGAGGTCGTGCTCTTCGGGCGCACGATCGACGAAGGCCTATCGGCGTACCTCGCGATCGCGCTCGCCGGGACGATCGGCTACACGCTCGGCTCGATGATGGGCTGGGCCATCGGGTACTACGGTGGCCGCCCCTACCTCGAGCGGCACGGCCGCTGGCTGCACCTGAGCGCGGAGAAGCTCGACCGCGCCGAGCGCTGGTTCGCGCGCTGGGAGGACTGGGCCGTCTTCTTAGGCCGGCTGACGCCGGTCATCCGTTCGTTCGTCTCCGTCCCGGCCGGCGTGTTCGAGGCCCGGTTCGTGCGCTACACGCTTCTCACGCTGCTCGGCTCGGCGATCTGGTGCTTCGCGTTCGCGGGCGCCGGGTACGCAGCCGGCGAGGCGTGGGAGGACTTTCACCACGCGTTCCGCTACGTCGAGTACGTGGTCGCGGCGTTGCTCATCGGTGGCGCTGGCTGGTTCGGTTGGAGGTATCTGAAGAAGCGGAAGCGGCGCCTCGCCGAGGAGTCGTCGGGCGCGTGACGAAGACGGGGTCAGACCCGTGGGGTCTGACCCCGCCGGAGCTACACTCGCCCGCGTGACGCAGCAGATCCCACTGATGAACTCCGAGGCGCAGTACGCGCCGTTGGTCCCCGAGATCAAGGAGCGCTTCGCCGCCGTCCTGGAGTCGGGCCAGTTCATCTTCGGCCCGGAAGTGGATGCCTTCGAACGTGAGGCCGCGGCGTTTCTCGGCGTTCCTCATGCGATCGGCGTCGCGAACGGAACCGACGCGCTCGTCCTCTCTCTCGAGGCGATGGGAATCGGACGCGACGACGAGGTGATCTGCCCGTCGTTCACGTTCTACGCGACGGCCGAGGCGATCGCCCGGGCCGGAGCGACGCCGGTGTTCGCGGACATCGACCCGGTGACGCTGAACCTCGATCCCGAGGACGTCGCGGCGCGGATCACGCCCCGGACGAAGGCGATCATGCCGGTGCACCTCTTCGGACGACCGGCGCCGCTCACGGAACTGGCCGCCCTCGGGCTTTCGCTGATCGAGGACGCGGCCCAGGCGTTCGGCTCCGAGGGTGTCGCACAGACCGGTGTGTGCTCGACCTTCAGCTTCTACCCGTCGAAGAACCTCTTCGCGCTCGGTGACGGCGGTCTGGTCACGTGCCTGGACGACGAGACGTCCGAGCGCGTGAAGATGCTTCGCTTCCACGGCTCGCGCGACAAGAAGACCTTCGAGCTCGTCGGAACGAACTCGCGGCTCGATGCCATTCAGGCTGCGATGCTCCGCGTGTTCCTCCCCCACCTCACCGGCTGGAACGACGCGCGGCGTGAGGCTGCGGCGCGCTACGCCGAGCTCGGCCTCGGCGAACTCGTCGAGCTGCCGCTCGACGCGCCGGGCCACGTCTACCACGTGTATGCGGTCCGCACGCCCCATCGCGAGGCGATCGGGGAGGCGCTGCGCGACGCCGGCATTGCGAGCGCTTCGTACTACACGACGCCTCTCCATCTCCAGCCCGCGCTGAGCTACCTCGGCGTCTCCGAGGGCTCCCTCGCCGAGACGGAGCGGGCTGCGGCGGAGAACCTCGCGCTCCCGATGTGGGGCGGGATTGCGCCGGACCAGCAAGAGCGGGTCGTCGAGGCCGTTCGCTCGGCCGTCGGTGTCCCGGCGTAGACATGCGTTCCCCGGTCAACAGGCATCGTCTCTGGCAGGTCGCCGTCGACGGCGCGTTGATCGCCTTGGCCTGGGTTCTTTCGTGGTACATCCGCTTCGATGCTCGCCCGCGGTACTACGACCGCTACCTGGAGTGGGAGGTCGTCGTCCTCGTCGTTGCGATCATGCTCCCGGTCTTCGTCGCTTTCGGCTTCTACAACCGCTGGTGGCGCTACGTCTCGACGCAGGACATGTGGGGCGTCCTACGCGGCGTGGTGACCGCGGTCATCGCGGTGTTCCTCGTCTTCACGCTGCTCGATTTCCACCGCGCCTCCGTGCCGCGCGGTATCTGGATCATCGATCTGCTCCTTCTCCTCGCGTTCGTCATGGGTGTGCGCCTCCTGGCACGCACGCTCATCGAGCGCCCGACCGCGCGCTCGATCGTGGCGCGCGGCAAGGAGGTGCTGATCGTCGGCGCAGGCGATGCTGCACAGCTGATGCTGCGTGAGATGCTCCGGAACCCGTCCCTCGGCTACACGCCGATCGGCCTCGTCGACGACGACCCGCGCAAGAAGAACCTTCGCCTCCACGGCGTCCGCGTCCTCGGGACGACCGCCGAGCTGAGCGGGCTGCTGCGCGCGAGGCGCCCGGACGAGCTGCTCATCGCAATACCGACGGCCTCGGGTGACGTACGCGAACGCGTCGTCGAGGTCGCTCGCGTCGAGAACGTACCGGTCAAGACGCTTCCGGCACTTCACGAGCTCATCACGGGCGACTTCAACCTGGCGGGCCAGATCCGCCCGGTCGAGGTGGAGGACCTCCTCGGGCGCGAGCCGGTCGAGGTCGATCTCGAGTCGATCGCGGGCTACATCGCGAACGAGGTCGTGCTCGTCACGGGCGCGGGTGGCTCGATCGGCTCCGAGCTCTGCCGCCAGATCGCGCGCATGGGCCCGACCCGGCTCGTTCTCGTGGACAATTCCGAGCCCGGGCTGTTCGAGATCGAGCGCGAACTCGTCGACGAACGCGAGTTCCACGCGACCGCCGCCGTGCTCGCGGATGCCGGCAACGCGACGAAGATGCGCCAGGTCTTCGAGAAGTACCGCCCGGCGGTGGTATTCCACGCGGCGGCGTACAAGCACGTCGCCCTCGTGGAGGCGAACCCGATCGAGGCGGTGCGCAACAACACGCTCGCCACCAGAACGGTCGCGGATGTCGCGGTGGAGTTCGGCGCGAAGCGCTTCGTCCTCATCTCGACGGACAAGGCGGTGCACGCGAAGAACGTCATGGGGAGCACGAAGGCGCTCTGCGAGTGGATCGTCGAGTCGTGGGGCCACCGAGACGACACGACGACGAGGTTTTGCGGCGTTCGCTTCGGGAACGTGCTCGGCTCGTCCGGGAGCGTCATTCCGATCTTCCGCAAGCAGATCTCCCGCGGCGGCCCGGTCACGGTCACGCATCCCGAGATGACCCGCTTCTTCATGACCATCCCGGAGGCCGTGCAGCTCGTGATCCAGGCCGGCGCGATCGGCGGTCGCGGGCAGGTGTATGTGCTCGACATGGGCGAGCCCGTGAAGATCACGGACCTCGCCGAGACGATGATCCGCCTCTCGGGGAAGGAACCAGGTCGTGACATCGCGATCGAGTTCGTCGGCGCTCGGCCGGGGGAGAAACTGCACGAGGTGCTCTGGTCGGGGACGGAGACGGTCTCACCGTCGACGCACGAGGGAATCATGCTCGTGACGCGGCCGCCGATCGACCCGGTCTGGCTCGAGGACGAGCTCGACGAGCTCGCGCGTCTGGTAGACGCGGGCGAGACGCTCGAGCTCATCGGGCACCTCAGCACCGTCGCCGCGGCCCCGCGGCGCAACGGTGTCGTGGCCGAGGCGCAGGCATCCGAGACCGTGTAGGAGGGCTTGGCGAAACAGGCGCTATGTCGCCGGGGTGCCGCTGGTCGCCGCGATGCAGCGTCCTCGGTCGCGCCCATATCGTAGGAGAGGAGCGGGGTCAGACTTAAGTCTGACCCCGCACAGTTTTCACGCACTCCCTGCGTCCTTGCCTCGCGACGACCAGCGGCACCCCGGCGACGAGGCCCGTTCCACCAAGCCCTCCTAGCGCTCGAGCGCCGAGAGCATCAGGTCCAGGAGAAGCGCGGGGTCGCGGGCCTGCGCCGGTGACCCGGCCGGATGCTTGGCGAGCTCGAGTGCGCTCGCCGACGTCAAGACGCGAAGCCGGCCGTCGCGGACGAGCATCTCGTCCACCGCGCCGAGCCTGCCGGCGAACGTCGTGTACGCAGGGACGCCGAGCGCTGCCGCTTCGCGGTTCATCGTCCCGCCGGCCGAGACGACGAGGTCGGAGAGCGCGACGAGGCTCAGGGCCTCGATCGCATGCTCGGGGACGACCAGCGACGGCAGGTCCCGCTCTCGTAGCGCAGCGCGCTGCTCCGCGGTGCGGGGGAGCACGACGGCGTGCACCGCGTCGTCTTGCCCGAGCCTCTCGAGCACGTCCGCGAACAGCGGATTGCCGTGGCGGTGGTAGAGCGACACGACGGGAGGCGTCCGTACGACGACGAGAACCCGATCGCGGTCGAGGGCGAGCTCGTCGATCACGGACGCGTCGGCCGCGAATCCGGCGAGCGTGTACTCCTCCTTGAGACCGGGGTAACGCCGAGCCTTCCGCTCGGTCGCGCCGAGCCGGTCGAGCCGATCCTGTGGGACCGCGTCGGGGACGACGACACGACGAGCCGCACGACAGCCGATCCCGTGCTGGACACGTGCGAACTCGTAGTCGAACGCGTAGGAGGACGGGATCCCGAGCGAGCGGGCGACCAGCGGCAGCTCGTGCGAGGCGTGGGAGAGTGCGATGTCGAAGTCCTGCGGCGCTGCGAATCGCCTGAGCGATCGCAGGCGCCCGCCCATGGCGTGTGCCTTGCCCGCCGCGCTCGCCCCGCCGTGACGAGGGCCGACGACGTCGTGAGCGATGCCGTGAAGCGCGAGGAGCTCGGTCGTCTGCGCGTACTCGCGTGTCGTGACCCGCACGTCGTGACCGCGCGCTTGCAGAAGGGACACGAGCGGCCGGAAGAATGGCACCTGCGGCGAGTTCGAGATGTCGATCCAGACGCGCACGGGCTGACCCTAGCCAGCCATCGCGTTGCGGCGGGAGGCCCGCCTGAAGCGGGCCTCCCGCCGTCCTCGAAGCCCCTACAGGAGCCCGCGCTGCCAGGGCCCCCAGATGGCGTACGTGAGCGCCGTCGCCTGAAGGTTGACGTAGAGCGTCTGCGTGTCAGGGCTGAACGTCGCGCCGGCGAACTCGTCACCGGTTGCGCCCGGGAACTGATTCAGCGCGAAGTCGAACAGCTGGCCGTCCTGCGTCAGGCCGCGCAGGAAGTTGGCGCCGGAGCTGTCCTCGCACAAGAGCACGCTCTTCCGGCGCGGTGAGATGGTGATGTTGTCCGGGAGGTCGAGGACGTTCTGTGCGGGACTCTCGAAGAGCAGCGTGATCGTCTCCGCCGAGATGTCGTACACCCAGACCTGCCCGAACCCGTCGCCGAAGCCGGCGCTGCCGTTGCCGCCCGGGAACGGCCCTCCACCCTCGGTCGAGACGAGGTACATCCGCCCTCCGAAGTAGTCGATCCCCTCGAGGCGGCTGAACTGAGCCGCACCCTGCGGCTCGGCCTGTCCTTGATACAGGAGGCGGCTGGCGGGGTCGTTCAAGGTGCCGTTCGGAATCGTCGGATCCGGATCCTCGATGTCGATCCAGGCGACCTTGTGCGTGACCCCGACCTCCTGGTCGTTGCTGAGGTTGACGACCTGCGGACCGGAAGCTCCCGGCGGCACGACACCGAGCACCTGCAGACGTCCGCCGTCCTCGATCCGCTTGTCTCGGCGCGGGTTGTTGGGCGGGATGTAGCGATAGAACCCCGACCAGTACGCGAAGTCGTCCTCCGTCTGGTAGACGATCCCCGTCGCCGGGTCGACGGCAACTGCTTCGTGCGCGAACCGACCGGCGTTCTTGATCGGAGTTCCTACCTGGAGCCCATCCATGCCCTGGCCGGCCGGGACCTCGAAGAGGTAGCCGTGCTTCTCGTCGAGGGTCATGACCTGATTCAGGAAGTTGACGTTCGCATCGGGCCCGTTGACCGTCTCCTCGCACGTCAGCCAGCTTCCCCACGGCGTCACGCCGCCGGCGCAGTTGAAGTTGGTGCCGTTGAGGCTCGTCCAGCTGCTCGCGACCCGATTGTCCCGTGTCAGCTCGAGCGTCGTCGTGCCGCCGCCGGATCGCGTGTCGTAGGCGGTCTCTTCCGGGCCGAAGTGGCCGGGGTCGAACGTGACCTCGTGGTTTCGGACCAGCCGCGTTCGCCCGCGCCACGAGAAGGCGCCCATCCCGTCGCCGCGACCGGGTGTGAGGAAGCCGTCGGACATCAGGTCGCCGGGCCTGCCGGAGATCGTGCCCCTGCTCAACACGCGATACTGGAACCCCTCGGGGAGATGCAGCAGCACCTCGCCCGAGTCGATCTCGGGAATCGCCATCAGCGGCCCGTAGCCGCCGTTCAGCGCTGCGGTCTTCGGACCGTTCGCCGCCCGTGCGACGAGACCCCCGAACGGTCCCGCCATTGCCGTGAGCGCAGCGATCGACGCCGTCCCACGCTTGAGAAAGGTCCTTCGGTCGAGTGTTGTCACGAAGCCTCCCCTCGAGTCGCTCCCCTGACAGATGCCGCCTGTCTCGCGGCGGCTCCTGCCTATACTGCCGGATCGACGACGTGGGTCAAGGTGACGGCACCAGCCTCGACGCCGGGCTATCACCTGCGCTCGATGCCTTCGTCACGCGAGTCCTGTCGCTGACCGACGCGGACCGGCGTGCCATCGCCGACGCGCGGAAGGCGGTCGACGAATCGTTTCACCAGAGCGCGCTGCTCGCTGCGTCGGAGCTCCTGGTCGGACGCGCAGACGACTACGCTCGTGCCCGGAGCGCGCTGGCGACGGCGCACGTCCCGCAGGCTCTCGAAGACGCAGGCCGTGACGAAGTCGACGACCTGAACGAGGTCGCGCGGTACGTGCAGCTCGCGATCGACGACGGGCTGCTGGCCGTGCTGACGAGGGACGCGCTTCATCCGAACCACCTGCGCGAGCTGCATCGCTCGCTCAAGGTTGTGCTCGGCGCTAGTCCTCAGCGATAAGATTCACTTATGGACACGCGCCAGCTCGCGGCTTTCTGCGCGGTCGTCGAGCGGCGGAGCTTCTCGCAGGCCGCGGACCGGCTCGGCGTTACGCAGCCGGCTGTGTCGCTCCAGGTTCGCGCGCTCGAGAAGCGTCTCGGGACGCAGCTCCTCGACCGCTCGGGGCGCCGCGTGGAGCCGACCGAGGCGGGCTGGCGGCTCTACCGCGGCGCGCAGCGCATGCTCGCGCTCGAGGATCAGCTCGTCGCCGAGGTGGCTGCCTCCGGGGAAGGCGAGCTCGCCGGGGATCTCGTGCTCGGGG
>Ga0299907_10002519_pt1 | contig 11336 bp, 9 predicted proteins | sample RVTome_16_FD_198680 | JGI IMG/M metagenome (GOLD analysis project Ga0299907, IMG submission 198680) | Soil microbial communities from uranium-contaminated site in the Upper Colorado River Basin, Wyoming, United States - RVT152D67 (version 2) ...
TGGCCCTCACCTCCTTGAGGACCCTCTCGGCGATGTGGGCGTCGCGTTCTGACAGCTCGAGGCGGTCGAAGAACTCGTGGGTGTCACCGAGGCTGAGGTCGGAGACCTCGGCGATGTTGCGCTCGTCGATGGTGACCGCCAGGGAGACCGGGTTGAGACGGCCACCCTTGCAGGCGTCGCACGGCACCTCGGCCATGTACTCCTGGTAGTACTCCCGCGCCGAGTCCGACTCTGCCGACTCGTGACGACGGTTGAGGAACGGGATCGCCCCTTCGAAGGTGGCGTCCCAGCGTCTCTTGCGACCGAACCGGTTGACGTACTCGACGGTGATCCTGTCATCACCCATCCCGTAGAGGATCTTGTCGCGCACCTTCTTGGGAAGGTCCTTCCATGGGGTCTCCATCGAGAAGCCGAGGGCGCCGGCGAGACCGGTGAGGAGACGGTGGTAGTAGCGCATTCGGTTCGAAGACCACATGGGTATCGCCCCTTCGCCCAGGGCGAGGTCGGGGTCGGCGATGACCAAGTCGGGATCGACCTGGAACCTGGTCCCGATGCCGGAGCACTCCGGGCAGGCGCCGTAGGGGCTGTTGAACGAGAAGTTGCGCGGCTGGAGGTCCTCGAAGGAGAGACCGCACACCGAGCAGGCGAGGTGCTGGGAGAAGGTGATGGTGGAGCCGTCGACGATCTCGATGTCGGCCACCCCCTCGGCCAGGGACAACGCCGTCTCCAGTGACTGTGTGAGCCGTTGCTCCATCCCCTCCTTGCGGACGAGACGGTCGACGATGACCTCGATGGTGTGCTGGTAGTAGCGGTCGAGACGGATGTCCTCGGTGAGGTCGCGGACCTCACCGTCGATGCGGGCCCGAGCGAAACCCTTCTGGGCCAGGTCCTTCAACAAGCCCTCGTACTCGCCCTTGCGACCTCGCACCACCGGGGCGAGGACCTGGAACCTGGTGCCCTCTTCGAGCTCGAGGATCCGGTCGACGATCTGTTGGGGGGTTTGTCTCTCCACCGGGGTGCCGTCGTTGGGGCAGTGAGGGATGCCGATCCGGGCGTAGAGCAGCCGCAGGTAGTCGTGGACCTCGGTGACGGTCCCGACGGTCGAGCGCGGATTGCGCGAGGCAGTCTTCTGATCGATCGAGATCGCCGGGGAGAGCCCGTCGATGAAGTCGACATCGGGCTTGTCCATCTGCCCGAGGAACTGGCGGGCGTAAGCCGACAGCGACTCGACGTACCTGCGCTGCCCCTCGGCGTAGATGGTGTCGAACGCCAAGGACGATTTCCCGGAGCCGGACAGCCCGGTGAAGACGATCAGTTGTTCCCGAGGCAACTCCACGGTGAGGTTCTTGAGGTTGTGCTCACGGGCGCCTCTGATGAGTATCGATTCGGTGGACAAAGCTCGGCTCGGGGTCGGAAGTTACGACAGTGTAATACGGATCTGAGCCGAACACCTGTTCGTGGGGCCCGGACTTGAACGGAGGTTGACAGGATCTTTCTCGAGCGACGATTGCGCCGGGCTGCACCGCACCGAAGCGCGGCTCAGGATGCATCGATGTGATGCCGATACACAGCCCGATGGCCTCAGTCGATACCCTCGAGACGAAAATGTCGCTGCCGAACGAGCCATCGACCAAGAGAACGACTCGGATCGTCCTCCCCGCCTTCAACGAGGAGAAGGACCTCGGCCATCTCCTCGAGCGCATCGAGGAGGCCATGTACGAGATCCGCCTGCCCTATGAGCTGGTGATCGTCGATGACGGCTCCTCCGACGACACGCCAGGGGTCATCGCTCGATGGGCGGAGACGATGCCGATTCGCTCGATCAGGCACGAGGTCAACCAGGGCCTGGGCGTAACTATCCGGGACGGTCTCCGGCTGGCCTGCGAACTATCCGACCCTCGGGACGTGATCGTCACTCTCGACGCCGACAACTCTCACACCCCTGAGTTGATCCTCCGTCTGGTCCGGCTGATCCGCGAAGGACACGACGTGGTGATCGCATCACGTTTCCGACCTGGATCCAGCGTGCGCGGCGTCCCGCTGAGTCGCCGGTTCCTGAGCCGGGTCGCGGGGCTCCTCTTCAGGGTGACCTTCCCAATCAAGGGGGTGCGCGACTACACGTGCGGTTATCGGGCATATCGAGCCGGCGTCCTCCAGAAGGTGACCAGCGACGACCCGACGTTCTTCGATCAGAGTGGCTTCCAGGTGATGGTGGACATCCTCCTCAAGCTGAGACGCGACAAGGACCTCGTGTTCGGGGAGGCCCCCCTCATTCTCCGTTACGACCTAAAGCGGGGCGCCAGCAAGATGGACGTTGGTGACACCATCGCAGCAACACTCAAGCTCATGGTCCGCCGGCGCTTCGAATGAGCGCCGGCCCTGAGAGAGACCCGGTGGACTACTTCGACTCGGCCTATCGCGACTATGAAGGGCAGAACCCCCCCAAGAAGCTCGACCACTACGTCGATATGCTCGAGGCCCGTACGAGGGTCCCGGACCTGCAGCTTCTCGACATCGGGTGCGGCCGCGGCCGCTTCCTGCAACACGTCAGCGCCCGAGAGCCGTCGTGGCGGCTGTTCGGGATCGAGCCCGAGCCGAGCGGTGTGACTGCGAGCTCGGCCCTTGTACCGGAGGCCACGATTCTCGAGGGAGTGGCGGACTCGCTTCCCTTCCCGTCAGAGGGATTCGATGTCGTAACCGCCTGGGACGTCCTAGAACATGTGCCCGACCCGAGAGCAGCTCTGCTCGAAGTCAAGCGGTGCTTGAGACCAGGAGGAGCTCTCGGTGTGGTCGTCCCGGTGTATGACAGCATCACCGGACCTCTGATCCGAGCTCTCGACCGGGACCCGACGCACATCCACAAAGAGTCGCGCGACTTCTGGCTCCGCCTGATAGGAGAGCACTTCGGAGCCATCGAGTGGCATGGCATCTACCGGTATTTGCTCGGCACATCTCGCTATCTCCACCGCCCGACGCGTCGCTTGCGTCGTGCGACCCCGGCGGTCTTCATCTCCGCGATCAGGGATTAGTCCCTCCGGCTCTCGCCGCCAGCCCATTGCTCACAGATGCTCGAGCGTTGGCGACTCTCGAGGTCGCCTCTTCGTCGAAGAGGGTGGTGGCGATCGCAAGCAGGGCGAGGATAAAGAACCAATAATTCGGGAAGGCCTGGCCCAGGAAGAAGGCGATGCCAAGGCCCAGCGCGGCGCGGGCGACGAAGTCTGCGGCCGAGCCCGGGCGCGAGCGCAGGGCGAGAAGAGTGACAACGGCCAAGCCGATGGCGATCCAGGCAGCCGAGCTCAGGTAGAAGTCGACGCCACTCGATGCCAGGAGGCCCGACAGGCTCTGGGTGTCGGGCCGATTTCCGATGCCGGTCAGATTCAGGATCGTGGCCGCGACGAAGGCGTCCGGATCGGGCAACAAGCCCACGAGGACGGTAGCCGTGGCGACGCCAACGCTCAGCCACAGACGCCGCCATCTCGCATCGTCCTTGTGGAAGAGAATCAGCGGTGCCAGGAATATGAAGTACTGCTTAGAAGCCAGCAACAGCCCGAGGACGATGGCCGACGCGTTGGGTCTGCGTCGCCACCAAAGCGCAGTCAACAGGAACAGCGCCACGCTCAACGGCTCGGTCCACGAGGCGAACCAGACCACCGGCCATACGGCAAGACCGGCCAAGAGCATGAACATCGAGTAGTCCGTGTCACCTTGGCGCCCCCTGCGAATGGCACGATTGCCCAACCAGATGAGCACCGCGAGCCAGGCAACACCTGAGACCAGTCGGGGATCCATCCCGCCGGCGGTGACCGCATATGTGCCCACCACGACCGGTGGATAGGGATAGCCCTCGATGACGGCTCCCTCGGGTGCGAAGGGAGACCCGTTGCTCACGGTCACCGCGTCGGTGTATGGATTCTCCCCCGCGGCCAATGCCTCGCCAGCCTCACGATGCATCCAGTAGACATCGAGACCGAGATCGCTACGCCACTCCCCCACCGTCATCGCCACGGTGGTGATGACAACGGCGGCAAGGGCCACCGCCACTGACAAACGTCGAGAAGCAAGTCTGTGACCGCTGACAACCGCGATTGCAGCTGCAACGACGAGCAGACCGAGCCAGATCGCCTGCGTCGACGCCTCTGATTCGGTGAGCGCTCCGACGGACCCGGTGATCCGGAACATCAGAATCGTGATCACGCCCAATCCCGCCCAGCGGAAGGAGTGGCGATCGACCTTCGATTCGTCGGCGACCAGACTCCAGGCGAAGAGCAGGAGCCCAACGGCTGCCGCCGTGGCGCCAAGGGTCGGCGGACGCGAGAGCGCAGCCAACGAGATGCTGGCCACTGACAGCACCCTGAGAGTGGCTGGCGCGATCGAGCTCGATTTGGACGTCATCGGGGCATCGCCCATCGATCGCGGTTCTCCATGGTCGCGTGACGTCATCTGACACCAGGGTCGGCACTCTCGACCCGGGAATGTGAATCTTCCGAGGAGTCGCCGAGACGGGCCTTCCTCATGCCTATAGCGGGTTCGGAGCCCACATCCAGGGACTCCTCGATCCTCGTCATGGCCGGCCCGAGGATGATGTAGCCCGTCAGCACCGGCGCCAGGGCCCGGGCGGAGTCGAACCAATTCTCCCAGACGGGCTCCGACATGATCAGCCCCAGGAAGGCGAACCCGCCGACTGCCCACCCGAGCGCCGTAGGAGTTCGGATCGTTCGGATCAGCACCACGGCCGAGACCAGGAGGAGGACGCCTCCGACCGCGAGATCGATCGAAGACCCTGGTGTGTTCATCCAGCCCTCAAAGGCATCGATGAACCCCACGAACGGCCAATCCAGGGCCTGGGTGTCTTGTGCGAGGCCGTCGTCGAGCCGCCAGTGGACGTATCCCCACCAGGCGCCCACTGCCACGACCGGGAGCATCAATGGCCAGGTGATCTGACGCTTCTTATACCAATAGAAGGCAGCCAAGCCCGCGACTGCGATGAGCATCGTCTCGCGCGCCAGAGACGCAACCGACAAGGCAACGGCAGCCGGCAAGATGGCGTCACCCAGGACGTAGTAGACCGCGGCCATCATCGCGGCCAATGCCACTATCCCCGCTCCGTCGATCCCCAGGTCCACGATCAAGCCCGGATTGAGCAGAAACGCCAGGCCAAACCAAGCGGACAATCCCATTCGCGCCGCCATCAAGCCGGTGTACACCGTTCCGACCGCCATGGCGACGATGTTCACGATGATGAGGCCCCACGCGGTGGAGGCAGGTGACATCAACCCTCCCAACGATGCCAGGGTCGGGTAAACCATGCGCTGTGCCCTGTAAGTGGGACGATCCAACTGGTCGGCATGGACATCGGGCTCGAAATAGAACGGGTCCATCGCTTGTATGAAGAAGAACCGCCCGTCGTGCCCGCCCAGAGGGGCGACCACGATCTCCCCTAGGAGTCGCGCTCCGTAAGCGTTTTGCTCCTCGTGCACCTCACCGAACTTGATCGTCGTGGATGGATCGAAGTCGTTCGGTGCCAGCAGCCGACCGACCAGCAACGTGCTGACTGCCACAGCGATCAAAGCAATGGCGATGAGGGATCGTCTCACGACTTCTCCGGCTCCTCGGTGAGTCCTACGCCTTCCCTGCGGTAGGTCCGAGCGCAGTTCGGACAATTCAGAGTGTCATCCAGTGTGAAACCGCAATCACACGCCCATCCGACGAACCGAGCCGGGTTCCCCACGACGATGGCGTGGTCGGCGACATCTCTGGTGACGACCGAGCCCGCTCCGATGAGGGCGTTGCGCCCGATTCGGATCCCACAGACGATGGTCGAGTTCGCTCCGAGCGACGCCCGCTCGGCGACCTGGGTCTCGAGCCAGGCCTCAGCAGTGGTTTGGTAACCCACTCGGGGCCGCATGTCGTTCGTGAAGACGACGTTCGGGCCGACAAAGACATCGTCGGCGATGTGAACGCCATGCCAGATGAGACAACCGTTCTTGACCGTGACACGGTCACCGAGGCTCGCCCCGGACTCGATGAAGGCATGGTCGCCGATCTTGCAGTTCGAGCCGACGACAGCCCCCTTCATGATGTGGGCGAAAGCCCATACCTGGGTCCCACCTCCGATCTGGTCGGACTCCACCAGTGCGGCTTCATGGGCGAAGAAACCTCGTTCTGCGGTCATATCGTCGCCAATGCCATGCGAAGCGTATGGGCAACAAACTCCTGTTCGGATTCGGTGATACCCGGGTAGATCGGCAGGGAGAGAATCTCGTCGGCTGCCGTCTCGGTGACCGGGAAAGCTCCTGGCCCATATCCGAGCCCGGCGAGGGCGCCCTGGAGGTGCATCGGTACCGGATAGTGGATTCCGGCGCCGACTCCGCCCGCATGCAGCTTCTCGAGCACGCGGTCTCGCTGAGGTACCCGGACCACGTACACGTGCCAGATGTGGCTATTGCCTTCCAGGACTCGGGGCCGTGTCACCCGGTTCATGTCCGAGAGGAGGTCGCCGTAGATCGCAGCCGCCTTCCGTCGAGCTTCGTTCCACTCCTCCAGTCTCGAGAGCTTCGCCGCGAGCACGACCGCTTGGACGGTGTCGAGACGCGAGTTGAAACCGAGCTCGGGATGGTGGTACCTGCGATCAGAGCCCCAGTTGCCGAGCCTTCTCACCTGTTCAGCGATCGCTTTGTCGTTGGTCAGGACGGCACCACCATCTCCATAGGCACCGATGTTCTTGCCGGGATAGAAGCTGGTGGCGGCCACGACGCCGAAGGAGCCCGACCCTTTCCCATGTCGGGTGGCTCCCTGCGATTGGGCTGCATCCTCGATGATGGCGACATCCCTCGGTAGTTCACCAAGGAGATCTACAGGTGCGATCTGCCCGTAGAGGTGCACCGGCATGACGGCCTTCACCGAGTCATCGATGAGGTCGGCCACCTGGCTCATGTCCATGAGGTAGGCATCGGCGTCGCAGTCGACCAGGACCACGTCGGCACCGGCTCGGATGACGCCTAGAGCGCTGGCGATGAAACTATTCGCAGGCACGATGACTTTGTCGCCGGGGCCGATCCCGAGCGCCCTGACCGCCAACTCCAGGGCGTCGGTTCCGTTTCCGACGCCGACGCAATGGCTCACTCCGATGTAGGAGGCGAAGGACTCCTCGAACGAGGCCACCTGAGGGCCGTGGATGAAAGCGGTCCCCTCGATCACCGCATCCAGCCCGCGCTCGACTTCGGCGGCGATCTGGCGGTGCTGCCATCCGAGATCCACCAATGGCACCTTCATTCGACTGGCTCCACCGCCGTCGACGCACCGCCTTCGGCCATGGACCGATCGATCGCGTCGAGTGCGGCCACGATCCTTGCCCCGTCCCAACCATCCGAGAGAGAGTCTCCACTGCCGGCAACCCGGCTGACGAACTCGTCACACTCGGCTCGCAGGGGCTCGCCACTCGTCACATGCGGGATGCGAACTTCGCCTTCGCGAATCTGATTGCGGAACCCCGCGTAGGTATCGGTGACGCTTTCCGACGCCGGATCCAGCACGCCCTTGTCATATATTCGAATGGGCTCGTTCAATTCCATGTCGTCGACCGTGAGCATCCTCTCCGAGCCGACAGCGGCCACCAAACGGCGCTTCCTCGGGTTCAGCCAGGATGCCTCGATGTGGACCAGGACATCTCCCGGGTATGTCAGGGTCGCGAAGACGACGTCATGCACCCCCTCATTGAGCCAACTGCCGCCCGTGGCTGTCACGTCGACAGGGGTCGCATCGAGCCAGAAATTGGCGATCGAGATGTCATGACTCGCCAGATCCCAAGAGGCATTCACGTCGGTCCTCACGGGCCCGAGGTTGGTCCGGACCATGGAGAGGTACTTGACATCACCGAGGTCACCGCGGTCGATGTATTCCTTGGCAGCGCGAAACGCCCTATTGAACAGGAACACATGCCCGACCATCAGGACCTTCCCTAGTTCATCTGCCAACCGGCAGAGGGCTATGGACTCGTCGAGCCCATATGCGAGGGGCTTCTCGACCAGCACGTGTTTATCGGCCTGCAGGGCTTTTCGAACAATCGGCTCGTGGGTAGAGGTCGGTGTCGCAATGACCACGGCATCGACACGTTGATCCGAAAGGATGTCGTGGAGATCCGCCGTCACGGCGACCTTGGGAAATCGCTCAGAGATCGCCTTGCGACGCATGTCATCCGTCTCTGCGACCCATAGGACATCGCTCGACAAATGATCGTCGAAATTTCGTATCAAGTGGGGTCCCCAGCGCCCAGCGCCGATCACCCCGATGCCTGTCGTCACCCTGGCATCACATCCTTACCTCTTGATTCGAAGCCCGAGCAAGAACAACGGGCGAAGAATCGACCACCAACCAGTTATCGGCTTCATCTTGGTCTGGCCCAATGATTTCGGCGGGTATCTCTTGGTGACACCGACCTCAGAGACCACGTACCCGAGTTTGGCGGCCTTGTACAGCAAGTAGACCTCGAGCTCGTACTCGTCGAGCCATCTCTGGTCGAGATCGAGATGAGGATCGGCCAACAACCGGGTGCTCACCGCCCGAAAGCCATTCGTCGTGTCGGAGAGCTCGATGGGAGAGATCGAGTTGAAGAGGAGGGGGTGGAGCCGTGTCGCCAACTTCCTATATGCAGGCATGTCACCGAAGTCATTGCCCGAGCCAAGCCACCGGGAGCCCTGAACCAAATCGGCGGGACCATCGATCATCTCATCGAGCAAGAGCGGGATCTCCTCTGGCGAGTCCTTGTTGTTGCCTGCCATGACCACGACGACATCGAAACCTTCAGCCACCGCATAGTCGAAGCCGGTCCTGATCGCAGCCCCGACTCCGATCGTTCGACCCAACTCGATGACCGTGGCGCCCTTCGAACGAGCCACCGCCCGGGAAGAGTCTGTCGAACCGTCATCAACCACGAGAGTCAGATCGACGATGTCATGCGGAACGCGCTCCACCACGCTTCCAACCTTCTTCTCTTCGTCGAGCACCGGCACGAGGCCCATCACTCTCAGGTTTCGATACATGACAGGTGCCTCATAGCCGTCGCTCGCATGGCGTACCGCGTTTCCGATTGCCCACAGCCTGCACACGATTGTGACGCTCGTCGAGGAGGAAGTCGAGGTTCATCGGTTCCCTGGGTACCTGTTGACGCTGAGTCCCGAGCGTTGCCGGAATTCGTCCTCTGTCAACTCATGGCCAGGGCCCAGATGGAAGCGAGGTTCTACCGGGCGGATTTCTTCGTCGCTCAAGCAAGAGAGGACGTGAGACATCACGTTGGGAACGAGAATTGGTTCATGGAATGGGCAGCTGCTCAACCCCTTCACCGCGACGAGCGCATTCATTCGCTCCACGATGTCGGCGCTCTCCCAATCGTCCGCGCTTCGCTCTAGTTGATTTCGTCGATCGGTCCCATGATCGGACAGGAGGACGACCACCGATCGAGTGTCGACTTTACCCGCCAGATCGAACACGAAGCGCTCCGTGCACGCCATCTGATCCTCCAGGAACTCCTCCCTCTGTTCGGGGGAAACGCCGGTGCGCTGGAAGGTCACTCCCGAGCGCGCGTCTTCATAGACCAAGTCGCAGTCAGAGCCGAGGAGAAATGGTGGATGCGGTACCATCAAGTGGGCGAAGACGAAGCTCGGCTGCCCATCCCGGGACAAGCGATCGGCATTGTCGAGCAGCCATCCCATCGTTGTCTTGGTTCCCGCCGTGAATGCATAGCCAAACGATTCGAGAACGAACTCGTTGAGCACCGATGGGCTCAGGAGCAAGAACATCGATTCGTCGAGCCACGCAGATGCGATGCATCGATCGATCTGCCGGCCACAGGCACTACCGCTCCAGCCGGATTCGACCATGTGCGTCTCGTACCCGTTGCTCTCGAGGGCACTCACCAAGCGATTGTCTCCAGCAATGACCCGATACAGGTCCTGAGTCGTGGCGTCGACGCGATCGACCGAAGATGTCGGGAATGTCATCTCGAGCAGGCTCGAGACCGAGTAGTCAGTTGTCCAATAGGACGTCCAGGCGGAGTCTGGTGTGTCGAAACCCGCACTCCTGAGACGGCGCGCCAGCGCCTCAGCTGTGCCTTGGCCGAAGTCTTGTTCGATTGCCTGCAGTCCCGGATGACCGTCGAGAACCAGCAGCCAGATGTCGGGCCGATCCTCCGCCAACTCGACCTCCAGCGCCGGGGGCCCGACTCGTGCGCTCGAGCCATATGCAGGGAGTGTGCCGACCGCTTCGATCATCGGGCCCGTGACCAGGGCCACGGCCGTGGCGTAGATGAGAACGTTCGAGATTGGAGTGTCGCGAAGTCGAAACGCAACCACACCGACCAGCGCGAGTAGGGCGGTAGCCAGCAGCAGGCCCAGCCCATAGCCGAACTGGTTGATGAATCCGTCCCCCTTGGTGACGATGAAAGCGGCCACAAAGGCCATGACGATCGTTGGGGATCGGTGGGCACCAAACCGAAGCGCGAGCAGAGTCAGCCCGGCCACGACGAACCAGAGAAGAAGGGAAACGGCGAACAAGCGCTCCGCATGAGGTACACCGACCGGATTTCGCGCCAGCAACCCCAGAGCGGGCACAAGACAAGGAACCATCAACACCAGAAAGTCGGTGATCCGGATGTCTGGTGAGCTTCGAGGTTCCAGGACGGTCGTTCCCTCGCCTGGCCCCTTCATGTGCCGGTTCTAGCCCGCCTCAGCGACCTCACGTAGCTCGCGCTTGAGCTCGTTGACCTCATCCCGGAGCCTTGCTGCATATTCGAATCTCAGATCCTTGGCCGCCTCGTGCATCTCTTCTTCCAGACTCATCACCAGTCGAGCCAGATCCTCGCCTTCGAGGTCGATTGGAGCCCTCTTCTCGACTTCGCGCCTTCGTCTATCGGCAGCTGGAACTGCGGTTTGAACCAACTCGAGGATGTCAGAGACTCGTTTGCGCACGGTCTGAGGGTCGATGCCGTGATCGGCATTCCACTCCTCTTGGGCCCTACGGCGCCGGTTGGTCTCGTGGATCGCCCGCTGCATCGAGTCGGTGATGTTGTCTGCATACATGATGACCTGGCCGTCGACGTTGCGGGCGGCACGCCCGATTATCTGGATCAGGGATGTCTCCGAGCGGAGGAAACCCTCCTTGTCGGCGTCGAGGATGGCCACCAGCGACACCTCGGGGAGGTCGAGGCCCTCACGGAGCAGGTTGATGCCCACCAGGACGTCGAACTCGCCGAGACGGAGCTCGCGCATGATCTGAACCCGCTCCAGAGTGTCGATCTCGGAGTGCATGTAGCGGGCCCTCACCCCCATCTCCAGGAGATAGTC
>Ga0299907_10002520_pt1 | contig 11335 bp, 7 predicted proteins | sample RVTome_16_FD_198680 | JGI IMG/M metagenome (GOLD analysis project Ga0299907, IMG submission 198680) | Soil microbial communities from uranium-contaminated site in the Upper Colorado River Basin, Wyoming, United States - RVT152D67 (version 2) ...
ACGAGCTCGTGCGTGTCATCGATGAACAGGAGGCCGCCGCGACACCCTGATCGCCCCTCGACGCGCGCCCACCCGTGTGGTTCGATGCGCGTTGCCCAGGCCCCCAAGATCACCCGTGTAACGGCACCTCGGGGATGGCCTACCCGCGTCGACCGCTGCGCGTTATGGGACACGTGCTCATTGGCCGACGCCCAAACCGATCCGTCGATCTGTGTGGCTCCCCGGGCGCCGGCCTCCTATCCGCAGGGCTAGCTGGTCGAGCGTTCTGCCGACCGGGTCGCCAAGCCGATGGCACGTGTCGGAAGCCGTACCTACGATCGCGTTATGGCCGAGGGCGGTGGCGCCGGAGCGGGACGGTCGACCGCCATCGTCCTCTTCACCGACCTCGTGGCGTCGACAGAGCTCCGGACGCGGCTGGGGGAGGAGGCTGCGGAGGAGGTTCGCCGGAAACACGACAGTCTCGTGACGGGCTCCATCGAGGCGAATCGGGGGCGGCTGATCAAGAACCTCGGGGACGGAGTGATGACGACGTTTTCGGGAGCGTCGGACGCCGTAGCGGCGGCGGTGGCCATCCAGCAGGCCCTCGATCGGCACAACCGATCGAGTGGGAGCGCCGTGCCGCTGGAGGCACGGATCGGGATCAGCGCTGGCGACGTCGTCGTCGAAGAGGGCGACTGCTTCGGTACACCGGTGATCGAGGCGGCACGACTCTGTGCTGCCGCCCAAGGTGGGCAAATCCTCGTCACCGAGGTCGTGCGCTTGCTCGCCGGTTCAGGGAGCACTCACCAGTTCACCTCGTTGGGCACCGTCGACCTGAAGGGGCTGGCCGCACCGGTGTCCGCCTGCGCAGTGGCCTGGGAGCCTCTTCCCGAGCCGTCGATCCCCCTGCCGACCCTGCTCGCCCGGGCTGGGCGCATCTTCGTGGGCCGGGAGGAGGAGCTCGAACGCCTCTTGCGACTGTGGAAGGAGGCCGTCACGGGCGAGCGACGGGTCGCACTCGTGGCCGGCGAACCCGGAATCGGCAAGACCCGCTTGGCCATCGAGCTGGCGGGCGCCGTCCGAGAATCGGGCGGGGTCGTCTTGGCCGGCCGGTGCGACGAGGACCTGGGCGTTCCCTACCAGCCCTTCGTCGAGGCGCTGCGCTACTACGTCGCCTACGCCACCGAACCTCGCCTCGGCCGCTACCCCGGCGAGCTCGTCCGGGTCCTTCCCGATCTCCGCGACGCCGTCCGCGGCCTCCCCGAACCTTTGCGGTCGGATCCGGAGACCGAGCGCTGGCGGCTCTTCGACGCCATCGCGTCCTGGCTGGCCGACATGTCGGCGGAGGCGCCGGTGCTGCTGGTCCTCGACGATCTGCACTGGGCGGCCAAGCCCACGCTGCTGTTGTTGCGCCACGCGCTCCGCTTCGCCGACCCGCTGCGGCTCCTCGTCACCGTGACGTATCGCGACAGCGAGATTGGCCGCGGCCACCCCCTTGGCGATCTGCTTGCCGACCTGCACCACCTCGACGGTGTGGAGCGCTTTCCCCTGGCCGGTCTCGATCGGGCGGCGGTGTCCGCCCTCATCGAGGCGGCCGCCGGACATCCGCTGGCTGACGATGACGAGGGCTTCCCCGAGGCGGTGCGGGCCGAGACCGAGGGGAACCCCTTCTTCGTTGCCGAGGTGCTCCGCCACCTGACCGAGACGGGGGCCGTGATCCGCCGGGCCGGCCGCTGGCAGACCTCCCGACCGCTGGCCGAACTCGGGATCCCCGAAGGCGTACGGCACGTGATCAGCCGGCGTCTCTCTCGGCTTCCGGACCCCACCACCAAGCTGCTCGCCGTTGCCGCCCTCATCCGACGGGAATTCGACGTAGCCCTCCTCGCCGGGGCGGCAAAGGCAAGCGAAGACGAAGTCCTCGACGCCCTCGAGCAGGCCGAGGCGGCCCGCCTCGTGGCGCCATTGATGGGTCGCGCCGGCCACTACAGCTTCGTCCACGCCCTCGTCAGTTCCACGCTCGCCGACCAGCTCCCCACGTCCCGGCGGATCCGCTTGCACCGGCAGATCGGGCTCGCCCTCGAGTCCCGCCCCGACGCCGACGCCCGCCTGCCCGAGTTGGCCCGGCACTTCAGCGAGGCCGTCGTCCTGGGTGAGACGAAGAGGGCCGTGGAATACGCCCGCCGAGCCGGCGACGCCGCCCGGGAGCGCCTCGCCTTCGAAGAGGCCGCCGTGCAATACGAGCGAGGCCTGGCCGCACTCGAGGTAGCGAGCGAACCCGATCCCCCGCTCGGCTGCGACCTGCGCATCGCCCTCGGCGAGGTCCTCCACCGCTCCGGCGACTCCCACTACCGCGACGTGCTGATGACGGCGGCCCGATCAGCCTCGGCCTTGCGCGACACGCGTCGCCTGGGCGAGATCGCCCTTGCCCTCAACCCGGTCGGCTTCTCCACCGAGCCCGGCAAGGCGGACCGGGACGTCGTGGCGCTGATCGAGGAGGCGCTCGCCGGCCTCGGTGAAGCCGATGACCCCCTGCGGGCCCGCCTCCTAGCCGTCCTGGCCGTGGAGCTTGTGTGGACGCCAGACTTCAACCGGCGCCTGGCGCTGGTCGACGAGGCGGCAGGCATGGCCCGCCGGCTCGGCGACCGGACAACCCTCGCACGGGTCCTCGCCAGCGCTCACCTGGCGGTCAAGGATCCGGACCACGTCGCCGAGCGCCTTGCGTGGACCGACGAGCTCCTGGCGCTCGGGGGTGAGCTGGGCCAGCCCGAAGCGGTCTTCACGGGCCACCTCCTCCGTCACGACGACCTGCTCGGGCTCGGCCAGCTCGATGCGGCCCACGCCGACCTCGACGCCGCCGAACAACTGGTCACCGACCTCCGCCAGCCGCTCTACTCCTGGCGGGTGGCGACGCGACGGGCCGGCCACGCGCTCCTCGCCGGTCGCCTGGGGGAGGCCGAGGGCCTCATCCGGTCCGCCCGTCGGGCCGGGGAGGGCGCGGTCTCGGCCGGCTACACGAGCGCCGTCGAAGCGCACCAACTCCTCACGCTGCGCTACGACCAGGATCGAATGGGCGAACTCGAAGAAGCTGCGGCCGAGCTCATGGAAGCCATGCCCGGGCGCCCCCATTGGCGAGCCCATCTGGCGCTCATCTACACCGAGACCGACCGCCTTCCGGAGGCGCTGCCCCACCTCGAGCGCCTGACCGCCAACCTCGATGACGTCCCTCGCGACGTGTTGTGGATGCAGGTCATGGTGGCCCTCGCTTCAGTGGTCGCGACCCTCGGCGACCGGACCCGCTCCCTCCCCATCTATGAGCGGCTGGCCCCCTACTCGGGGCGCACCGGCGGAAGCATCGGGTTCGTGACGTTCGGGACCGTCGACCTGTCGCTGGGTCTCTTGGCAACGACCTTGCTCCGGTTCGATGACGCCAGGCAGCACTTCGACGCGTCGATCGAACTCTGTCAGCAGATGGGTGCCCCCACTTGGCTGGCCCGAAGCCAGCTGGAATTGGCGCGGATGCTTCTCATGCGCTGCCACCCCAGTGACGCTGAGCGAGCGCACGAGCTGCTCGATCAGGCCCTGGCTTCTGCCCGGAAACTCGGGTTGACCACTGTCGAGCGGCGAGCCGTCGAGCTCCTGACATCGCAGTAAAGCAGCGATTACGAAGCGCACAAATTCGGCGTTCTGCTCGACCATCCATCCGGAGCCGCTCTCACCGAACGCGCGCCCCATAACCCGCGCCCCTGAACCGCGGGGCGCGATGTCACCTAACGCCGGTTAGTGGGCGCTCCGCCAGGCGTCCCAGATCTCCGGGCGGAGCCGGCCGCGGTCGGGGACGTCGAGGCCGGCGCGGCGGGCCCAGGCGCGGACTTCGGAGACCGTCGCCTCAGGCCGGTCGGGCGCGGTGAGCAGGAGCGGGTCGGTCGTGGCCGTCCGGGCCTGGGCGGCCGGTTCGGTGGTGGCCCATTGCCAGGCGGCGGCGAGATAGCGGTAAGTCCACTCCTCGGCCAGGGGGCGGGTCTCGCAGAAGACGACCGGGATGGTGGGCCAGCGGACCTGGTACTCGGCCAAGGCGTCGGCGACGACGGCCGGACGGGCGTGGCGCTGCTTGAACAGGGCCGAGTAGCGGTCCTCGACCACCACTGCGGCCCGGGGCAGGGTGGCCAGTTCGCCGAGCGCGTAGCGGAGCTTGCCGTTGGTCACGCTGCTCACGAGGTCGGGCAGGGACTTGCGCTCGACGGCGGCAACGAGCCGGCCGTCGGCCACGACGCCGTAGTCGCCGCAGGGCAGGGCCCGGGACACCGTCGTAACCGCCTGGCCCGTGAAGCGGTAGGCATAGCGCTCCCGGGTGTCGACGATGATCTCGAGGTCGGCGAGACCGCCGGCTCGCGCGCTGGGCAGGGCGACGTTCGGCCGGGCCTGCTTGACCGTCCGGGGCGACTGCCAGAACACCATCTCCCGCCCCCGGCCGGTGGTGAAGACCAGCTGCGAGCGGTTCTCCCTCGCCCGGTCGGCGACGACCTCGATGGCCGCCCCGCGACGAACGCACGACCGTAGGGGAACCCGCTCGACGACCTCGCCGTCGTCGGGCCACGCCTCGGGCGGAATCGGGTAACAGAACAGGGCCTTGGTCCGGGGCCAGGTCCCCGCCGTCCGGAACACCAGCCCGCCGGCAATCGGAAGGCGCAGGAGATAGCGCAGCGACGAATCCGCATCCGGATTCGCCATGATCACGAGCTCGCCGGCGCCGGGCATGACCCAAGGGTAGAGCCCGGCGCCCGGCGCGCCCGGGGACCCGTCGCGGAGCGGTTCCGGAAGGGGTCAACGCGCTCCGTGGCCAAGGTCGCGCCCCGGCTGAACAGGCCTTGATTCCGCGAGCATCGCGCCTCCGGGGAAGACGGCCTCATACCGTCTGGTCCCGCGAGATCCTCTGACCAGCACCTCTGCGGACGAGGCGGCACCAACCCGGTACCGGAAAACGGGGTCCCGGGATCTGGCGGGCGCGCGGCCGGTACGAGCATCACCGGCGTGATGGTCATCCGCGGCACGCGGAAGCTTCTCGACGGGGTAGGGAAGCCGGAGGATGCGAGGAGGCGTCGATGAGCATGGGCCGGCATGCGCTCTTGCGGCACCACAAGCGGCGCGCCGGAGAGAAAACGTAGCCAGGGACGTAGCCACGAAGGTGCCCTGACCGAACTTGCCCGATCTGCGGACAGGAGGACACGCGGTGACACCCCGGTGCACTGGCCGGACGTGGAACCCCTTGCGAGCAGGGCTTTCACGCCTGGATGGGACGGCACGCGAAAGGACTGGCCGGACGTAGGCGACACCCCGGACGGCCCGATTGTGCATGGCATGCAAGAGGTCGGGGGTTCAAATCCCCCTGGCTCCACCAAAAAAGCCCTTGTTAACCAAGGGCTTTTTTGTTTGCCCTTCGCAGCCGTCCACCCGACGGCCGGGCCGGAGGGCGCCACGGCCATGCGAGCGCAGCCGCTTTTGAGGAAGGCCCCCGGCTGGGCGATGGTGATGCCTCGCGACGACGACCGGCGTGAGTCGTGTCGGGCTGATGCTGTTCCGCTCTGCCTGTGGCCCTGTGGTCCGCTAAGACGGCGTTAAGAATCCCGGGTGGCGCGCTGAGATCCCGTGAAGACGGGTGGTGTCACAACGGCTGCCCGGTACAACCGACGTCGTGGAGATCGAGCATGTCCGCCGGGATGTGGGGATGGTGCTTGGTGGCAGCGCTCCCATCTTCGTAGCGGGGCTGCTTGTCGGCGTTCGAGACGTCGTGCAGAACGCCAACGTGGCGTTGGTTCTTGTCGTGGTCGTCGTCGTGGCGGCGGCCATCGGAGGCCGGGGTGCCGGGGTCTGCGCGGCGGTCGTGTCGGCCTTGTCGTTCGACTTCTTCCATACACGCCCGTACCTGCGTCTCACCATCCACACCGCCGACGACGTGGAGACGACCCTCCTGCTGCTTGCTGTGGGCCTACTGGTGGGCCACCTCGCCGCAGGAACTTGGCGGGCCCGGGCCTCCGCGGAGGCCAGCAGCGGCGAAATCTGGCGGATTCACCGGGTGGCGGAGCGGGCGGCCCGCGGCGAGGAGGCGGCCGACGTGATCCTCGCGGCCCAAAACGAGCTCACCGACCTTCTCGCCCTTCGGTCCTGCCGGTTCGAAGCGCAACCCTTCTTACCCGTGCTGCCCCGGCTGGAGCGCAGCGGCCACATCGACACCCGGGTCTTTCGCCTGCGGGAGGGAGGCTTCGAGCTCCCCGCCGACGGAGTCGATCTGCCGGTCTACGGACGGGGTCAGCAGCTGGGCCGGTTCGTGCTCGAGCCGACGCCTGGGGTCGGGGTATCGCTGGAACAGCGCGTCGTGGCCATAGCCGTCGCCGATCAGGTCGGAGCGGCCCTGGCTGCCCCCTGGACGGCCCGGAAGGGCAACGGCCACGGCTGACAGCGAACATGGTTGACCTCGACTCGGAGCGACGGGAAATTTCGTGGGCTCCTCCTCATCGCCAGCTCTTCAGCCGTCCCCGCTACTTCCACCCCCGGTCATCGACGGCGGGGGACGGCTATGCCGCCGACGCCGCCAGGTCGAACCTCGGTTCAATGAATGAGGCGTTCCTCGAGAAGGTCACCCGACCGGATGGCCACCTTGGATTCCGGGAGCCGTGAGCGGTCCTCTCCGCACTTCGACGCGCCCGGGCCGACGGCCTGACCGCGAAACCGCTGCCGCCGGGGACCGTACGCCGCCCGTCTACTCCCTCCTCAAGCGGCTGCTCGTCGGACGGCCGCTTGCCACTTCTGAGCAGGAGCACCAGCGCCTCCCCAAGACCATCGCCCTGTCCACCTTCTCCTCCGACCCGATCTCCTCTACCGCCTACGCCACCGAGGAGATCCTCTTCGTCACCGCGGTGGGAGCCTCCAGCCTCGCCCTGGGGCTGTCCAAGCTCATCCCCATGTCGATCGCGGTGGCAATCCTCCTGGCCATGGTGGTGGCGTCGTACCGCCAGACGCTCTTCGCCTATCCCAGCGGCGGCGGCTCGTACATCGTCAGCCGCGAGAACCTCGGCGAATACCCGTCGCTGGTGGCCGGCGCCTCGTTGCTCGTGGACTACGTCCTCACGGTGGCGGTGTCCATCTCCGCCGGCGTCGCCGCCATCATCTCCCTCCCCGCCTTTCGCCACCTGGCCGAATCCCGGGTGGTCCTCTGCCTCGTCTTCATCGGAGTCCTCACTCTGGCCAACCTACGAGGCCTGAAAGAGTCCGGCCGCCTCTTTGCCGCGCCCACCTACATCTACGTGGTCACGCTCGCGGCCCTCGTCATCCTCGGCCTCCTGCGCTCCTACCTCGGTGACGTTGACCCGGTGCCTTTCGAGCCTGAGAAGTTCGAGGGCCTCCAGCAAACGGGAGGGACCCTCGGGCTCTTCCTGATCCTGCGCGGGTTCTCCTCCGGGGCGATTGCCCTCACCGGCGTGGAGGCCATCTCGAACGGCGTGCCCGCCTTCCGGCGCCCAGAATCCAGAAACGCCGCCATCACCATGACGGTGATGGGGTCCCTGCTCGGGTCCCTGTTCGTGGGGGTCTCCGTCCTCGCCCACCGCCTCCAGCCGTACCCCAGCCATGAGGAGACAGTGATCTCCCAGATGGGCCGGGTCATTTTCGGCGATGACAACCCCATCTACGTGGTGCTCCAGTTCGCCACCGCCGCCATCCTCATCCTGGCCGCCAACACTGCCTACGCCGACTTCCCCCGCCTCTCGTCCATCGTCGCCCGCGACGGCTACCTGCCCCGCCAGTTCGCCAGCCGTGGCGACCGCCTGGTGTTCTCCAACGGGATCCTGTTCCTGGCCGGCGCCTCGGCCGGTCTGATCGTCGCTTTCGGCGGCATCACCAACGCCCTCATCCCGCTCTACGCCGTTGGGGTGTTCACCTCGTTCACGCTCAGCCAGACGGGAATGGTCCGTCACCACCTGCGTGAACGGGAGGACGGCTGGCGCAAGGGCCTGATGATCAACGCCGTGGGCGCCTCCGCCACGTTTGTGGTCCTCCTCGTCGTCGGCGTGACCAAGTTCGCCGTGGGCGCCTGGCTTCCCATCGTGGTCATCCCGGCGATCATCGCCTTCTTCAAATTCGTGAAACGCCATTACGCCCGGGTCGGAGCGGCCCTCGCCGCGCCGAAGGACTGGCGCCCGCCGAAGATGGACCACACCGTGGTCGTGCTCGTGGGAAACGTCCACCGCGGCGTCCTGCAGGCCCTCGCCTACGCCAAATCCCTCGCCCCCAACCGCTTGTTCGCCGTCAGCGTGGTCTCCGACGAGGAAGAGCAGGAGCGGCTCGAACGGCAGTGGGAAGAATACGGCATCGACGTAGCATTGGAATTCGTCTACTCGCCCTACCGCGAGCTCACCAGGCCGGTCCTCAAGTTCCTGGACGGCATCGAGGATCGTTGGGAAAACGACGTCATCACCGTCCTCATCCCGGAGTTCGTCGTCACCCGCTGGTGGGAACAGCTCTTCCACAACCAGAGCGCGCTGCTGCTCAAGGGCCGACTCCTCTTCCGGCGCGGAACCGTCGTCACATCGGTCCCTTACCACGTCGAACGAGACCGGGGCGAGCGCGTGTGACCAGAGGGACCACCGACGTGGCCACGGCGGCGGTCGACCACCCGAACCAGAACTTCAAATACGTCCCGCTGGAGCAGGTCGTGCCCCTCCCGGCCGGATAGGCACCCCAAATCCACCCGGGGGTTCAAATCCCCCCGGCTCAGCGGTCGGTCGCCCGCAGGTAGGTGAGCACGGCGGCCACCCGTCGGTGCACGGCGACCTCCGGGGGCAGGTCGAGCTTGGCGAAGATGGCATTGATGTATTTCTCGACCGCGGAGTCAGAGAGGTGCAGCGCGTCGGCGATGGCGGCATTGGTATTGCCTTCGGCCATAGCCGACAGGACCTCGAGCTCCCGGGGGGTGAGGCGGGTGATGGGCGAGGCCGCGGTGCGCCGGCTCACCCCGACCAGCGCCTCGACCACATCCGGATCGATCACCGATCGGCCCGCGACGACCTCCCGCAGGGCCCGCAGGAGCCCTTCGTAGTCGCCGATCCGGTCCTTGAGAAGGTAGGCCAGGCCGGACGCCCCGTTCTTGAGGAGCTTGGCCGCGTACGTCGGGTCGCCGTACTGGGAAAGAACGACGACCCCCAAGGGCAGGGTGGGCCTCCCGGAGGGCGTGGGCGGCGTCGATGCCTTCGGTCTGGTGGCCCGGGGGCATGCGGATGTCGGTGATCACCGCGTCGGGGGCGAGACGCTCGACCGCCTCCAGCAACTCGGGGGCCGACCCCACGGCAGCCAGGACCTCCACCTCGCCGCTCATCTCGAGGAGCCGGGCGGTGCCCTCCCGCACCAGGTAGTTGTCCTCGGCGATGACGACCCGTAAGGGGGCCTCACCCCTGGTCGAGGTCATCCGCGACGGGGAGGGTGGCGGTCACAGTGGCGCCCGTGCCCGGCGACGACCGGAGGTGCAGCGTCCCCCCGAGCGCCCCCACGCGGTCGGCGAGGTGGGTGAGGCCGTCCCCGCTCCGTTGCCCGGGCTCGAAGCCCCGGCCGTCGTCGGCCACCTCGACGGTCAGGGAGCCGTTGCGGCGGTTGACGGCCACGGTGGCCCGGGTGGCCCCGGCGTGTTTGAGGACGTTGGCGAGCGCCTCGGACACCACGAAGAATGCGGCCCCCTCGATGGGATTCGGGAACCGGCTGGCGCGGGTGGCCTCATCGGCGAGGACTGAGACATCGAGCGGCAGGCGGGCGCTGCGGTCCTCGATGGCCGCCACCAGGCCCGCGTCGCCGAGGACCGAGGGGTGGATGCCCTGGGCCAGCTCCCGTATGCCGACCAGGGCCGCCCCGGCGTCACGCTGAATCTCCTCCAAGGTGGCAACGGCACTCTCGGGGTCACGGCCGACGAGCTCCCGGGCGATGCGCAGCTTGGCCATCATGGCGACGAGCTCCTGTTGTGCGCCGTCATGGATGTCGCGCTCCAGCCGGCGCCGCTCAACCTCCTGGGCCATGACGATCCGGGCCCGGGAGGCGGCCAGCTCCGCGGCCTGGGCGTGGACCGTCTCGACGTGCTCGGTGAGGTCCCGGGCCAGAGCGATGTTGTGGACGGCCAGGGCGGCCTCGTGGGCCAGCAGATCGAGGAGCGCCCGGTTCTCGGCCGTCCGCCGGGAGTCGAGCGCCGGCCCGCAGGCGATCGTTCCCACCTGCCGGTGGAGATACCTCACCGGTACGGTGAGCTCAGGCTCGGCTCCCTCCGCCACCTCGCCATTGGCGGCTCGGGCCGCCACCGTCCCAGCGTCGACGGGGAGTTCGAGCGAGACGCGGGCCCATGACAGCCCCAGTCCCCGGCGGACGATCTCCGCCAGTGAGGCGGCCAGATCGTCAAGCCCGCCCGCCGTGCCCAAGCTGGCCCCGAACCCGGAGGCGAGCTCATAGCCGCTGGGCCGACGACCGAAGACCCATTGGTCGGCCACCCGCTCCAGTCGGCGGCGGGCGGGCTGAAACACGAGCGTGGCCACGATGGTGACGAGGATTCCCACCGAAACGGGGAGACGCCCGGTCACCGCCAGCCCGAGAGCCCAGGCCACACCGGCGTAGGACACGGCGATCGCCACCCAGAGCGTGGCATAGACGGCCGAGCGTCGAATGAGCCGGTCGATGTCATAGAGGTGGTGACGAAGGACGGCCACGGCAACGGCCGCGGGCAATCCCGTGTACAGGAGCGCAGGGACCACCGTGCCGTAGATCGGCTTGGTGGCGGTGGTGCCCCACGTGCAGTAGGCGGGATGGTCGTTGAGCCCGCCGCCCAAGGCCAGGTTGCCGATCACGTCCACCACCACGAGGACCCCCGTGGCATATCCCAGCCATTTCAGTTGCCGGCGCAGAGCCGTGTCGCCCTGCCGGTAGCGGAACACCAGTGACGCCAACCCGCCCAGGAGAGCAAGGAGCACGAGTGGCTTCGAGAGCGTCCCGGTGGCCTCGAGGAGCCCGCCCATCGTGTCGACGCCCAGCGGGTTGCCCACTCCCGGGAAGTCGTCGAGGACTCCGGGTCGCAGCGCTATGGCCAGGGTCTGCGCCGCCACCGCCGCTGTCCCGAGCACCGCCACCACCCTCCACCGGGCTGAGGGCAGCCGTCCGTTCGGGAACAGGAGAGGCACGAACACAGCCAGGAGCGCGAAGGCCACCCAACCGGTCCAGCTCCACCAGGTGATCAGGGCGGCGCCCGGAAGCGAGCCGGGGCGGGCGTCGATGGCGTAGTCCCCGTACCCGTGGGCGAAGGCCGAGACGGCCAGGGCCAGGCTTGAGGCGAGGAAGA
>Ga0299907_10002521_pt1 | contig 11335 bp, 10 predicted proteins | sample RVTome_16_FD_198680 | JGI IMG/M metagenome (GOLD analysis project Ga0299907, IMG submission 198680) | Soil microbial communities from uranium-contaminated site in the Upper Colorado River Basin, Wyoming, United States - RVT152D67 (version 2) ...
CTGAGCGCGTTCACGGAAGTCCCATGAGTGAGAATCCGTACGGCCGTCTCGGACAGAGACTGCAACGCATCCTCGTCATGCTGCCCTATGCGATTCACCATCCGGGCGTTTCGGTAGACGAGCTCGCCGCCCGGTTCAACATCAAGAAGCGCGACCTGGTCGACGACCTGAACCTCGTGTTCCTGTGCGGGCTCCCCGGGTACGGACCGGGTGATCTCATCGACGTGACGCTCGACGAGGACCGCGTCTACGTGGAGATGGCCGACTATTTCGCCGCCCCACTCAGGCTGACACCCGCTGAGGCGCTTGTTCTCTACGCCGGCGGAACCGCACTCTCTTCGCTGCCGGGCATGGAGGACGCCGATGCACTGCGGCGCGCGCTCGTGAAGGTGCGGCGCGCCCTCGGGCGCGGAGAAGAAGGTGATGGGGCGGCCGTCCAGATCCAGCTCGACCAGGCAGCCGGTGGACACCTCGAGTCCCTGCAGGGCGCGCTGCGGGACGCCGTTCAGGTGGACATCGAGTATTTCTCGGCGTCGCGCGGCGAGTTGACCGCGCGGACGGTCGAGCCCTGGGGATTGATTGCAGCGCTCGGCCGGTGGTATCTCGTCGGCCTCGATCACCTCAGCGGAGAAGAGCGCATGTTTCGGGTCGACCGGATCAAGTCCCTGTCCGTCCTGGAAGCGCCGGCTCCGGTGCCCGCGGACTTCGATCCGGGGCGCTATCGGGGGGCGTTCAGCGGACGGGACGGCGACATGCATCTGACGCTCGAGATCTCCCCCTCGGCGGCGCGGTGGTTCGAGGACTACTACCCGGTGGAGAGTGGTGAGACGCTCGACGACGGCTGGCGCCGGATCGTCATGGTCGCGAGCGGCGAACGCTGGGCGGCGACACTGCTCCTCCGGCTCGGCCGCGATGTGCGCTCGGTGACTCCACAGAGCGTGATGGACGCGAGCCGCTCGCTGGCCGATCGGATCGCAGCGGTGCACCGCGGATAACTGCCGCGCTGAAATGGCAACTTAACGTCGACAGGTGGTGGTCGATTGCTATCTCGCGAACCGAACCCGAGCCGCTCTCGCTGAAATGGCAACTTAACGTCGACAGGTGGTGGTCGATTGCCATCTCGCGAACCGAACCCGAGCCGCTCTTGCTGAAATGGCAACTTAACGTCGACAGGTGATGGTGGATTGCCATCCGGGTGGACTGCCATCTTTAAATCGCCTTAAGCGGTCCGGACCGCCTCTCGGTGGCGGATGTGCACGATCTGGCTGCCGATGGTCCCGGAGGGAAGGATGACCGAGAATGTCGATCCCTTGCCCCACGTGGAGTCGACTGTGATCCGGCCTCCGTGCATCTTCACGAGCTGGGCGCTGAGGTACAGCCCGACGCCGGTTCCGCCGTGCTCGCGGGTGGAAGAGTTGTCGACCTGGCGGAAGCGATCGAAGATGTGCGGCACGTCCGACGAAACGAGCCCGATGCCGCGGTCCGTCACATCGATGTGCAGCTGGCCTTCGTCGTCGTCGTAAGCGGCGATGGTCACCGGATCGGGCGTCTCGGAGTACTTGAGCGCGTTGTCGATCAGATGCCGCACAACCAGTGCGACCTTCGTCTCGTCGCACGGCCAGCTGAGCTTCTTGCCGACGTCGATGACAACCTCACGCGTCGGGTGGTCGCGCACGACGTCCTCTGCGACCGACGTGATCAGTTCGGCTATGCCGACCCGTTCGATGCTGAGCGTCGCCTCCCGTGCCTCGATGTTCGACACGTACAGAAGGTCGGCGATTAGGCGTTCCAACTGGTCCGCCTTGTTCACGATCGTGCTGACAACGTCGAGAGTCTCTTCGGGGGACGCGATCTCCACCCGCTTTCGGAGGGTCCAGGCGAATCCCTTGATGATCGTGAGCGGTGTCCGGAGCTCGTGACCCACCATCGCCACGAAGTCCCGCTGCATCTGGAGGATCTCTCGCTCCGAAGTGACATCGTCCATCAGCAGGACACGACCGATCGGCGCGCCGGGGAGGCGAACGTCGACCACCCGCGCCTTGTACGTCTGGGGTGGATTGCCGGCGATTATCTCGGCCTGAAGCTGGCCCTCTCCGGTAAGGAGGTGCTCCACCTCGGCGTGGCCGAGCGTTCCCCCAACCGGGGCGCCGGCGGAGAACGCTGAGGAACATCCGAAGAGCGTCTCTGCAGCCACGTTGAGCGCCACAATGCGCTTGCGCGCATCCACGAGCACGATCGGGTTGGGCACGCCGTGGATGATCGAGGAGAGTTCGGTCTCCTTATGGGCTATCTGTGAGTGGAGTTCGGCCGCACTCGCCGCGGTCGAACACTGCTGGCCGAAAGCACGGAGGAGATCGGTACGGTCCCCGGCGAGCTTTGGATCCGCGCCGGCCACGAGAACTCCACGCGTGCCCTGCGCCGTGCGGATGCCCACGGCGACCACGTGACCGAAGTCCTCGACCTCGAAGATGAGGAGGTCCATCTGCTCGACCGCGCGCTTTATCTCATCTGAATGAACGAGCTTGCTGATTATGGCCTTCTCCATTCCGCGGAAAACGCCGCTGGAGATGCCTCCGGAGTCGGAGTCGAAAAGGCACGCGAAGCCGCTCTTGGAGCCCGCCAGCCGGATGGCTCCGTCGAACATCCGCTGAAGCAGAGAATCCATCTCGAGAGTCCCGACGAGACCTTTGCTGGATTCCACGAGCGCCATGAGGTCCGATGACCGCTGTTCGGCGCGCTCGTGGAGCTGCGCTCTGTAGATGAGTCCCGCGACCTGGTTGCCGAACATCTGCGCGACTCGCACATCCTCGTCGGTAAATGGGGGAGAGCCTTTGAAGATGTTCAGGCTGAGGACACCGATGGAACGTCCGTGAACTCGAAGAGGAACCACCACGCTCGACGAGATGGGGCGTGACTTCGGTACGAAGTTCACGAACGCGTCTCCGTCGACATCTCCCAGGCGCAAGGCATGACCGGTGGCGATTACCCGGCCGGCGACGCCCTCACCAACCGGGACGCTGGCGCCTCCCGGCATGTCGTCGGTGAATCCGCACGCCGCCACCAGCTCCAGCAAGCGGCCGCCGTCCTTGAGGAGCATCAGGGACCCCTGCTCGGCGCCGAGCAGCTTCACGGCGGTTCGCAACATCGCGTCGATTGCATCGGCCAGCGGGGCGGCAGACGCGGCGATCTCGCTGACCCGGAGCGCAGCCTCGAGCCCGGACCTCCAGCGGTCGGGATTTCGGGGTAGATCGGCGCGCGGCCGGGCGAACAAGGACATGCTGCCTAATCGACAGGATGCGCCCTGCAGTTAAGTAGGGCCACGCTCCGTAGTCACCCTGGGTCAGGAAGAAAATGGTTCTCAATGTTCCATTGGCCGGGCCGATAACTCAGGTGCAGCTAGTTCACCGGATTTCAGAGGGACAAATGACCACAATCAAGGCAACATGCCCCGACTGCGGAGAGGTCGACCTGACGGCCGATGACATTCTCCTGCGGATAGCAACCGGTCAGGGATCCAACACCTATGGTTTTTCGTGTCCTTCCTGCTCCGAGTTCGTTGAGAAGCCGGCCGACGAGCGGGTGATTCGCCTGCTGCTCTCCGGAGGTGTCATGCCGATGCTGGTGCACGTTCCGGCTGAGGCACTGGAGCCCCGCAGCGGCCCGCCGATCAACCACGACGACCTCCTCGAGTTCCACGAGCTGATGCAGAGCGACGACTGGTTCACGCAGCTGGCCGCGGCCAGCAACCTCGACGACTTCTCCGCCTAGGCTCGACCGCCGTCGGCGGGACCACGCCCCGTCGCGAACTGAGTTGCGGAGCGCACTCCCGTCCGTCCGAAGGGGGCTCTAGACTGCGCTCATGCCCTCAATCGGCCCCATGGAAATCGTCGCGGTGGCCGCTATCGCGCTCATCGTCTTCGGTCCCGAGAAGCTTCCCGAGATCGCCCGCACGGTCGGGCGCACACTGTCGCAGCTCCGCCGGATGGCCGACGACGTGCGCGACGAGTTCAAGGATGGATTGGACTTCAACGTCGACGACGAGGATGAGGACGACGACTCATCCGGGCCGGCCCCGCGACGGGACCACCCGAACGTACGGGCGGCGGAAGCTGCTTCGGCCGCCACGCCTGCGTGGGAACAGGGACCGGGCGAGGACAACGGGCCCGAGGAGGAATTCGATCCCAACTACGACGTCGAACCCGTGGCGAAAGGCCCCGGGGACCACGATGAGGTGCCGGAAGCCTCCGAGGGGCCGGCCCCCGAGCGGCCCGCGGACGAAATAGGCGAAGAAACGCCCTCCACGCCGAAAGCCGGCTCCGGAACCGACCTGCCCGCGGCCCAGTCGGAAAGTGACCGTCCGCCGGAGCAACGGGCCGGCTGATGGCGGAGGCCGGGAGGCTGCGCCGCCGGCTGCGTATCTTCCGGTGGAGGCGCAAGAAACGGTCGGCCGAGTCGGCGGCTATGTCCGTCATCGAGCACCTCGGCGAACTCAGGACGCGCCTGATGATCTCAGCGGTCGCGTTCGTGGCCATCTCCGTCGCCGTCTTTGTCGTCTACGAGCCGATCCTCGAGATCTTCCGCAATCCGCTGTGTTCGGTACCCCGGGAGAACCTGGGTCCGCAGGGATGCGATCTGATCTACACGACGCTCCTGGGCGGCTTTCAGTTCCGGCTCAAACTCACAGCGATGGTGGGAATCGCCCTGTCCTCTCCGGTGTGGCTCTATCAGATATGGGCGTTCGTCGTGCCGGCTCTCACCCTCAAGGAGAAGCGGTACGCGACTCCGTTCATCGGTGTTTCCATCTTTCTTTTCCTGGCGGGGGCAACGCTCGCTTACTTCGTGCTTCCGACCGGCCTTCGCCTGCTCATCCGGATCGGTGGAGAGAATCTCGTCCTGTTCCCGAGCGCCGAGGAGTACCTCAACTTCATCGGCCTGATGCTTCTGGGCTTCGGCTTGGTGTTCGAGTTGCCGCTTGCTCTCTTCTTCCTGGGGCTCATAGGCGTGGTCTCCGTCGAGCAGCTAAAGCGCCAACGCCGAATCGCGATCGTTTCGATCGCCGCGCTCGCTGCGGTGGCTACGCCGAGCCAGGACCCGTACACCATGCTCGTGATGGCGGTCCCCCTCTATCTGATGTACGAGGTCACGATCCTCGTTCTGGGCGCCGTCATCAAGCGGCGGAAGAAGCGGGCCACGTAGAGGCCGGGCTGCGCAAAGAGAGCATTCGGGGGCGTTATCCTGCGGCGATGGCAATCAAAGGCAAGAAGAAAGCGCAATCAAGAGGCGCCGCACGAAGGCGGCCGGCCGGCGCTCCTCGCCCCACCGCAATGCGGCGAGAGCACGTCCCGTGGTACCGGACGTCCGGCGGCCGCGTCGCCGCGGCCGTGATCCTGGCCCTGGTTCTCTCGAGCATCGGCGGAATCATCGCTGCTTTGAATTCGAGTTCCAACCGGGCGGAAGCACGGCGCGATAGTCTGGACGGGTACACATCCGTCGTGCGGGATTTCGCAGATACGATCGCAGACCCGGCCACCCAGATGTCGGTGATAACACCCGAAATCAGGGGTGGGGCCCTCTCCGAGCTGCCCGACCAGACGGACGAGTGGATAGAGACGCTCGTTGCCGCGAGGGCCGAAGCCACCCGAACCGAACCACCAGTCGTCATGCGCGAGATCAACGGCCTCGTGGCGGAATCCTTGCTCCTGTACACGGCTGCGGCGGAGACCTTCAAGCTGGCGGCAGACGCCGAGGGGCAGATGCGGACCTCCCTGTTGCTGAACGGCCTGAATCAGCACGATCGAGCGGGCAGCATCTTCCTCACGGTGGTGGCGTTGATCGACCGAGAGCGCGACCGCGAGGGCCTCGAGGCATCCGGCATAGGGCATCCCGCCCAACTGGGCAACCTGCCACAACCAACGCCGCAGCCGTCTCCGACGAATGAGGGGGAAGAAGCGGAGGAGCAGTAGCCCCGTCGAATCGCCACCCGCATACGCAGTCGGGGGATGAGCGCCGGCAACCGTCCCATCGCATGAACGACACGCCCCAAGACGTACAGGAGTTTGCCGCCTCGTACGGCTTCTCCTTCGACGACTACCAGGTCCGGGCTTGCCGCGCGCTTTCCGAGGCGTCATCCGTTCTGGTGGCTGCACCTACAGGTGCCGGAAAAACGGTGGTCGGCGAGTTCGCAGCGTGGCTGGCGCTGAAGCGAACCGGCCGCACGTTCTACACCACGCCGATCAAGGCACTGTCGAATCAGAAGTACGCCGATTTCGTCGGACTTCACGGCTCCGACAACGTCGGCCTTCTTACCGGAGACAACTCGATTAACGGCGGCGCGCCAATTGTGGTGATGACTACCGAGGTTCTCCGCAACATGCTCTATGAGGACTCCGCGGACCTCGACATGCTCCGATATGTCGTCCTCGACGAGGTGCACTACCTCCAAGATCCCTACCGCGGCGCGGTTTGGGAGGAGGTACTGATCCATCTCCCCGTCGATGTGAGGACGGCTTCCCTATCGGCGACCGTCTCCAATGCCGAGGAGTTCGCGGAATGGCTTCAAACTCTGCGTGGGAGCACCGAGGTCATCATCGAGGAGAAGCGGCCCGTCGACATACGTCACTGGTATTTCATCTCCGATGAGCTCATGCCGATGTTCGTCCGCCGTCCCGAGGGAGACGTGCTCCCGAACCCCCGCGCTCGGGAGTTCGAGCGGCGCCGTCAGCACGGCCGGGGCCGGCCCGGCCGCGGAGGGCACCGACCGCGTACCAGACGTGCACGCATCCCTCGTCGCACCGAGGTCATCGATCGCCTAACCGGCGAGGGGATGCTTCCTTGCATCTACTTCATCTTCTCTCGCCGGGGCTGCGACGACGCAGTCAAGCAGTGCATGTTCGAGAACATTCGCCTGACGTCGCCCGACGAACGCCGGGCAATCGTCGACTACGCAGAGGAGAGGCTCAAGGACCTCCCGCGCGACGAACTCGAGGTCCTCGGATATTCGGAGTGGCTTGCGGGGCTGTCGCAAGGAATCGCCGCACACCACGCCGGGATGATCCCGCCCTTCAAGGAGACGGTCGAAGAACTCTTCAAGCGGAACTTGATCAAAGTCGTCTTCGCGACGGAGACGCTCGCACTCGGAATCAACATGCCGGCGCGGACGGTGGCGATCGAGAGCCTCACCAAGTTCACCGGCGAGCGCCACGAGCTCATGACTCCGGGTGAATACACGCAGCTTTCGGGGCGGGCCGGCCGGCGTGGGATCGACGAGCTCGGGCACTCGGTCGTCCTCTACCAACGATTCACGCCCTTCGACACGATCACGAGGCTCGCTTCGACTCGGACTTACCCGCTCAATTCCTCGTTCCGCCCCTCGTACAACATGGCCGTCAATCTCGTCCGCAATTACGATCGTCACGACGCCGAGCACCTCGTCAACTCGTCGTTCGCACAGTTTCAGGCGGACCGTGACGTCGTTCAACTCGAACGGACGCGCGAGCGCAGCGAAGCGTACCTGGCGTCGTACCGCGAACGCATGCAGTGTGATCTCGGGGACTTCGGCGAGTACCGTGCGCTCGTAGACAGACTGCGGAGGTCCGAGGATCGCCTGGGCGTCGATCTCGGCTCCACCATCACGGAGGCGATGTCAACTCTGCGGCCCGGTGACGTGATTGAAATCGCGGGAGGGCGCCGGCGCGGTCGCTACGCAGTGATCGAGGTCGCCCGCGACGGCACCGCGAATTCGCCGCGAGTCGTTGCGGTCTCCGATCAACGAAATCTCCTGCGTCTGACACCGTCCGATTTCCGGCGCGCCCCAACACCCATCGGTCGTATCCGGATCTCCTTTGCCGAAAACCCTCGGAACGCGCGGACGCGCCGCCACATCGCGCGCCTCCTTGCGAATCCCGACCCACTCAAGGCGGCCCGGCCCGCTCCCAGGGAGTCGAAGGAGATCCGTAGCCTCCGCCGCAGCATCGAGTCCCATCCGTGCCACGCGTGTCCCGATCGGAGCCGCCATCTGCACTTTGCCGATCGGGCGCGCCGGCTGGAGCGTGAGGTCGCCGGCCTCGAACGTCGCATCAACCGGCGCACCGGCACTCTCGCACGACGCTTCGAACTCGTTCTCGAGATCCTGGACGCGCTGGGCTACGTGGAGGGCTGGGAGCTGACCGGCCGGGGGGAGACCCTAACGGCCATCTACAACGAGTCCGATCTCCTTGTCGTCGAGGCACTGACCCGCGGTCTGTTCGACAACCTCGACGCTCCAGAGCTGGCCGCCGTCTGCTCGACCCTTGTGTTCGAGACTCGGGGGCCCGAGCCGCCACCGATCACCACGATGCCGACCGACACTTCCCGGGTGGCATGGAAAGAGCTCATGACGCTGTGGGAACAGATCAAGGACGACGAAGAGGCTCGGGGGTTGGACTTGACGCGCGAGCCGGATCCGGGTTTCGCGGAGCGGGCTTACCGGTGGGCGGCCGGCTCTCCGCTCGAGTATGTGATCGGAGAGGACGACCCTCCCGGGGATTTCTTCCGCAACGTGAAGCAACTCATCGACCTATTGCGACAGATCGAAGAGGTCGCGGCCTCAGATGTGGTTGCCCAACATGCGGGAGAGGCCGTCGAGGGGCTAAACCGCGGTGTCGTTGCGTATTCGTCGATAGAGTTCTGATCGGCAACGAAGCCACATGGGAGAATTCGAGAATGCCTGAAACCTTCGTAATCGATGCGGTCCGCACGCCGATGGGCCGATTCGGCGGCGCACTGGCCGCCGTTCGTCCCGACGATATGGCGGCCCTGGTGATCCGGGAGATCGTCGCCCGAAACAACGTCCCCCCGGACGGGGTCGACGATGTCCTATGGGGCGCAGCTAACCAGGCCGGGGAGGACAACCGAAACGTCGCACGGATGGCGCTCCTGCTTGCCGGTCTCCCGGTGACCGTGCCGGGCGCGACGGTGAACCGGCTGTGCGGCTCGGGACTGGAGGCCGTCAACGGCGGCTATCGCGAGGTGCTCGCAGGCGAGGCGGAGGTCGTCATCGCCGGCGGATCGGAATCGATGACACGAGCCCCCTTCGTGGTGCCAAAGGCGAGCCGCCCATTCGACCGCAATGCAGAGATGTACGACACCTCGATCGGGTGGCGTCTGATCAATCCCGCAATGAGGAATCTCTACGGAACCGATTCCATGGGGCAGACGGCTGAGAACGTAGCCGTCGACTATGGGATCGGGCGCGCCGAACAGGACGAGTTCGCGCTCGCCAGCCACCGGCGCGCCGTGGCCGCTCGCGACGAAGGGCGCTTCAAGGACGAGATCGTCCCGGTGGAGATCCCGCAGCGCAAGGGTGACGCACTGGTTGTCGACTCCGACGAGCCACCCCGCCCCGATACATCCATTGAGACTTTGGCGAAGCTCCGTCCGGCGTTCGCGGAGGACGGAACGGTAACCGCGGGCAATGCTTCCGGGATAAACGACGGGGCCGCGGCGGTCCTGCTCGCGTCGGATGCGGCGGCAGACGCCCGTGGGTGGAAGCCGCTCGTCCGCATCGTTGGAACGGCGGTCGCCGGAGTCGAACCGCGTGTGATGGGACTCGGACCGATCGAGGCGACCCGCAAGGTCCTGGGCCGCACGGGCCTGGGTGTGGCCGACCTCGACCTGGTCGAGCTCAACGAGGCCTTTGCGGCGCAGTCCATCGCATGCATCCGTGAGCTTGGTCTCGATCCCAGCAAGGTCAACGTGAATGGAGGCGCGATCGCGCTCGGGCATCCGCTCGGCTGCTCCGGCGCACGCATCCTGACGACACTCGCGCACGAGATGGTTCGCAGAGAGGTGCGCTACGGTCTCGCCACGATGTGCATCGGGGTGGGGCAGGGGATCGCGACAGTCGTAGAGCGCGTTTGAGACCCGTGATCTGGAGGCCGCGGCGATGACATCTGCTTTCGGGCGGATGTCGATCATCACCCATGATGGTGCCGGCCGAGGCGGGGTGGGGCGCCGGCTCGCCGAAGTGCTCGGTCATCTGGACGAGCGCGCGCTCGACTACGAAGTTCTTCACACGTCCTATGCCGGCCATGCGACCGAACTTGCACGCGAGGCCCTCGAAGGTGGCTCGCGCTTCCTGGTGGCATGTGGGGGCGACGGAACGATCCACGAAGTCGTCAACGGGATGATCGTCGACGACAAGGCGGTCAATCCCGAGGCCGTCCTCGGCGTGGTCTCCGCGGGAACCGGATCGGACTTCATCAAGACGTTCGGACTTCCGGCGCAGCCCTCATTCGCCGCAGCTCACCTGGACGGCGATCATTCATTTCTCATCGATATCGGGAAGATCACCTACACGGAGGGATCCGAAACGCGCGTCCGCTACTTCCCCAACATCGCCGAGGCCGGACTCGGGGCAAAGGTCGTCCGGCGCGCCGGGAAACTGCCTCGCTGGCTGGGGCCGACGGTGTACTTCTTTGCATTCTGGCTCTGCCTCCCGCGGCACAAGCCCGTGCAGGGGACGGTCGATCTCGTCGACCGAATGTACAAAGGTCCGATCGATAACCTCATTGTCGCCAACTGCCAGTTCTTCGGTGGGGGCATGAAGATAGCGCCCAAAGCCGCGCCTACAGATGGACTCCTCGACATCCAGATCGACCATGTCGGAAAGAGAGAAGCGATCGCTCTGCTCCCGCGCACTTACAAGGGGCAGCACGTCCCCCATCCGCGCATCGACGAAGCCAAGCGCGTGAAGGTTTCGATCACGACGGAGGTTCCGCTCCCCATTGAGGCCGACGGCGAGTTGCTCGGTCACACCCCGGCGACGTTCGAGGTCCTGAAGGACATCATCCGGCTGAAGGTCTAGCGCCCGCCGGGTTGATCGCTATCCCAGCAAGCCGGCGGCCCACCTGATCAACGTGGCCGCGCCGACGACTATCAGCAGAGCGCCGAGTAGCACGAGCGGACCCAGCCACCAGTCCATCTGACGACCGAGCGGGTCCGGGTCCCCTTCAGCGGCGCGCCGGACCACGAGTTGCGGTCCTCCGGGCTGTGTGAAATGAAGGTGCTCGCGCTGTCCCTCGACGACGTCGGCAAGTCCCTGAAGGAGATCGATGAGCTCCTCATCGTCGACCGTCACCGTCGCCTCGGACAGCGACTGGCCGCCCCGATCCTCGATCTTCATATGTTCCTTGCTCCGTGGTGGGTTCCGGTGCCGGGGGACGCGCCCCTCTCGCGGAGCGGCGGTATCCTGCGCCCATGCCGGCCGATCTGCGGCTGCTCGATGACGAGCAGCGCGCTCTCGCACAGATGGTACGGGAGTTCTGCGCGGCCGAGGCGGCGCCCGCCGCAACGGAGT
>Ga0299907_10002522_pt1 | contig 11333 bp, 5 predicted proteins | sample RVTome_16_FD_198680 | JGI IMG/M metagenome (GOLD analysis project Ga0299907, IMG submission 198680) | Soil microbial communities from uranium-contaminated site in the Upper Colorado River Basin, Wyoming, United States - RVT152D67 (version 2) ...
TGGCCTCCGTGGTTGGCGGGGCCGAGCCCGACGTGGTCATCGACCATGGCCCGGGTGTCGGGCCAGAAGCGCAGTGCCCACCGGGGCAGGGCGCCCCCCTGGCTGCCTCCGAAGATGGAGATCCGGCGGCCCGTCCGCTGGTACATCGTCCGGATGGCGTAGACGACGTACTCGCCCGAGATCTGCATGTCCTCCATGGCGTTCTTGGGTGTCGTCACGGCGCAGTACGGCCAGCCCAGGGCGTCGAAGGCCCGCATGTAGTTCCAGCCGTAGTGGTCCTCGGGCTTCGCCCATGTCCCGGGCACGAGGAGCACGGCGGGGCGATCGTCCTGGCTCAGGTCGCCCCGGCAGCTGAGGCTTTCCGCCAGCATCGCCGCCGGCACGCTGAGGGAAGGGCCTGGGCGGTCGATCGGGGCATAGCCAGCCGCCTGCCCGGCTGCGGTGCCCGCCGGGGCCAGGGCGCCGCTCGCCATGGCCACCAACGCGATGATCACCCGCCAGCCACGCATCGCTGGCACCCTCCCCGCGGGTCGTACAGCAACACTGCGTCCCCTGGCCCGCCTCACCGCCCATCGTCGCGCCCCTCGAACGGCGTGGGCGGCGGCTCATTCCCTGGTCTGTCGCCCACTGGGCACACCACGTGTCTCGGTGCCGACACAACGGCAGCAAGCAGCAGGTCGCCAAAGGCCTAGAGGAAGACGAATAGATCGGCGAACCTCGGGCCGAGCTCGGGACGGTCGCCCGTGAACGTGAGCCGCCCGAGCGAGATGGCCGGCCACTGGCTGAGCGATGCGACCGATTTTCGCCCGTCCGCCGACGTCCGCCGGCGTGTTCGAGTCAGCGAATGTGCAGGCCAGAGATAGCGCGGCTGATCACCAGCTGCTGGATCTGCTCGGTGCCCTCGAAGAGGTCATAGATCTTGGCGTCGCGGTGCCAGCGCTCGACGGGGAAGTCGCGGATGTAGCCGTAGCCGCCGAGGATCTGGATGGCCCGCTCGGTCACCCACACCGCGGTGCGGCCGGCCTTGAGCTTGCTCATCGACCCTTCGGCGTTCTGGTAGCCGTCGCCGTTGCGGGCGAGCCACAGTGCCCGGTAGCAGAGCAGGCGGGCGGCGTCGATCTCGGTGGCCATGTCGGCCAGCATGAAGGCGATGGCCTGGTTCTCGATGATCGGCCGGCCGAACTGGGTGCGCTCCTTGGCGTACTCCAGGGCGTACTCGTAGGCGGCCCGGGCGATGCCGACGGCCTGGATGCCCACGATGGGGCGGCTGGCCTCGAAGGTGCGCATGGCCGACTGCGTCGCTGTCTTGCCGCCCTCCCGGGCCCGGGCCAGGCGGGCTTCGAGCTTCTCCTCGCCGCCGAGCAGGCACTCGGAGGGGATGCGCACGTCGTCGAAGATGACCTCGGCGGTGTGGCTCGCCCGGATGCCCATCTTCTTTTCCTTCTTGCCCTGGCTCAGACCGGGGGTGCCGGGCGGCACGACGAAGCAGGCCTGGCCCCGGGCCCCGAGCGCCGGGTCGACGGTGGCCACGACCACGTGGACGTCGGCGATCCCGCCGTTGGTGATGAAGCACTTCGTGCCGTTGATCACCCAGTCGGAGCCGTCCTTCTTCGCCCGGGTGCGCAGCGACGACACGTCGGAGCCGGCGCCCGGCTCAGTCACGCAGAAGGCGGCCAGCTTCACGTCCTCGGGGGTACCGAAGCACTGGGGTACCCAGGTCATGACCTGCTCGGGCGTGCCGTTGCCGATGATTCCGGTGACGCCGAGGCCCGTCCCGAAGATCGCCAGGGCGATGCCGGCGTCACCCCAGAACAGCTCCTCGTTGACGATGCCCATCAGGAGCCCGGTGGGGTCGGCGAAGAACTGCGCCATCGACTCCCAGCCGTAGAGGCCGATCTTGGCCGCCTCCTGGATGATGGGCCACGGGGTCTCCTCCCGCTCGTCCCACTCGGCGGCGGCGGGACGGATCGTCCGCTCGGCGAACTCGTGGACCCACTTCTGAATTTGCAGCTGGTCCTCGTTGAGGGCCAAGGAGAAGTCACCCATCTCACGGCTCCATTCGGCTCACTAAGTTACTACTGAGTAGGATACCCAGCAGTAGCCGAATTTCAAGCCGTTGATTTCGTGACAAAACGGACAGGCGGCGTCCCTGAGGGGCGCCGCCTGTCGAATGGTCGAGCGCGGACGAAGCGGCCGGCTAGCGGCGACCGCCCGGGGGCGGCGGAGGCACCGCAGTGGCCGCGGCAGCGGCCGCTTTGGCGGCCTCGGGGTCGGTGAGTTCGGTCAGTGCCGAGTTGATGACGTCGGCCGCCCCCGGCTGGGCCAGCACGGCGTTGACGGCCAGCGCCAGCCGGCGCTTGTAGCCCGCCTCAGCCAGCCCCGCGAGACGCTCCGGGACGCTGGGCAGTTCGGCCAGCCGGTCGGCCAGGCGCTGCAACCGCTCGATCGGCACGTGGGGCGCCAGCCACTCGAAGTTGACCACGAACGACGGCTTGAGGTCGGTGTAGCAGCTCCACACGCCGACGGACTTGCCGTCGACGTCGTAGACCGCCGTCACCGCCGGGTGGTCGCCGTGGCCCCACTGGAGCTCCCGGCCCCGGTCGCGGGCGATGTGGTAGAGGCGCCGGACCGCCTCGACGGCGGCCGGCAGACACGACTCCTCCAGCGCGGCGAACAGTGCGTGCTCCCCCTGGCTCCCCAGGGTCGCCTGCGCACCGGGACGGCCGGCGGCCTGGGCAGCGGGAGCGGGGACGGCGGCGGCCACGTCCGGAGCAGCTTCCTCCGGCGGCGCGTCGCTGGTTTCGACCACGGGCGAGTCGACCTCGTCGGCGATGGACACGGTGGAGGTGGCGGGGGCCTCCCCTTCCTGCTCCGCCGGGTGCTCAAAAGGGGACGACGACTCCGCGGCCGGCGCCCTCCCAGGCGCCGGGTCGGCCGCTGTGGCGGCGGATGCGGGAGCGGCGGACGGCGCCGCCGCCTTGGGCGCGGGCCCGGAAGCCACCCCTGAAACCGTCGCCGTGGCCGCCGGCGGGGACGCCTCGACCTTCGCCTGCACTCCGGCCGGTTCGGGCGCGCTGGTCACGGCCGGGAGCGACACGTCGCCCGACAGTCCGCTGCGGCCGCTGTCACCAGACGCCTCTTCCCGGCCTCCGTCGGCCCGGAACACGCTGGGGATGAGGATCTCCACGCCCTCTTCGGCGTGGTAGCGGAGCCCGAGGGCGACGGCGGCCAGACCGGGCCGCGCGCCGGCGTTCAGATAGGCGACGACCTGGCGGACCTCGTCGCTCACGACGTCGACCGCCAGGATCAGCTGGAAGCGCCCAGCGGCGAGGTTCTCACCGACGCTGGCCCGGAAGGTGTCCTCGTCCCACCCGAGACCTCCGGCCCGAGCGATGGCCGACACCTTGTCGAGAAGCGGTACGCCGGCCCGCACGGCGAAGGCCCGATCGAACTCCTCGTAGGGAGCCCGCCACAGGCCGGCCCCCACGGCGAGGGCGGCGCCGCCCATCGGCCGTCGACCGGGGCCCTCCTGGCGGCCGCACTCCACCAGCACGATGCGACCGTCGACACCCACGCCGAGCAGGTCAACCGACGCCGTGGAGCCGATCCGGAAGTTCGCCGCCACCGCCAACTCCCCGGGACCGGGGCTGGGCAGGAGCGAGGGCGATTGCACGAGCAGGGTCTGCAGGGCCCGCTCGTCGTGCAGCGCGGGCTGGAGCGGGTGCCAAGGTTGGCCTGGGCGGCGGATGAGCATACGAACCTCCGTCGAGTTCGTCCCCGAGCTCCGAGTCGACTGGGAGGCGGGAATCTACCACCCGGTGACGACTCGCCACTGGAGTGGAAACAGTGGTGTTTGAGGACAAATCAGTCGATAGTTACCCTTGATCAGTCTGGATGGTCAGGGGGTTTCGATGGGCAAGGTCAGCGCGGCTCTGGCGTGCGGGGCGCTGGCGGCCGGAATGCTGGTGGCCGCCCCCGACGTTGGGGTCGCCGCCGGTGGTGGTCGGAGCGTGTCGATCGAGCACCGGCAATTCGTCCCCCGAGAGCTCACGGTCAGTGTCGGTGACGAAGTGACGTGGACGCATCGGGACGGTGAGCAGGTCCACAGCGTCACCGCCGACGACGGGTCGTTCGACTCCAACCCGCTCTGCTCGACCGCGAACCCGAAAGAGTGCATGAGCGACCACGAAACCTTCAAACAGACATTCGGTACGGAAGGGCGATTCCCCTACTTCTCGAAGACCTTCGGCGGGCCCGGCGGCCAGGGCGCGTCGGGCGTGATCGTGGTCGTGACGGCAGCACCGCCCGCGCCCAAGAAGGGCACCCCGCAGAAACCGCCCAAGGCGTGACATCGATCTGACCGACGGCTGAAGAAATCTTTCCGGCGCGCTCAACTCGCCGCTCAAGCGTGCCGATGAAACGAACGGTGAGTGGGACTGACGCAGCCCTCTCGTCCTGACGGTGTCTTCTGATCCTCCCCCAGGAAGCCATCTGCAGACGAGGGGGCTGCGTCGCGTCTGCCGTCAGGACGGAAGGGCGGCTTCGGCGGCGGCGAGGCGGTCGGCGGCCTCGGCAGCGGCGCGGCGGGCGGCTTCGGCAACGCCTGTGGCGTCCTCGGCCTCGACCCGGGCCTCTTCGGCTTCCCGTAGGGCTTCGGCGGCTCGCTTGGCGGCGGTTTCTGCCCGAACGGCCCGGCGCCGGGCGCGGGTGGCGGCCATGTCGGCTTCGGCGTCGCAGCGGCGCAACTCGCGGCGGGCGGCCTCCACGGCTTCGAGCGCCTCTTTGCTCGGCTTCGGCTTCTTCGCCGGTCGCTCGGCGCCCGGCAGCGTTTTGACCCCACCCCCGTCATCGGAGGTTTTCTCGGGGGTCTTCGCCGCCGGTCGGGCGGGCGCGCCGGGCGCGCCGGCGCCGAGGAGGGAGAAGCCGGTGGATTCGAGCTCTTCGACGAGGACGCCCCGGGCCAGGGCGTCGCCGGCCTCGTCGTCGACGGCGGCCGTCCGTAGGGTGGAGACGATCTTCTCCTGCTGGGCGGGGCTCACCGGGCGGCCGGCGGTCCGCAGGACGTCGGCGGCCAGCTCCGCCACCCGGTCGACCTCCTCCGCCAGGGCCCGGCCGGTGTCGCGCAGCCGGCCGGCGTCGCCCGACATCGCCTCCTGCTGAGCTGCCCGCAAGTTGGTGCCTGCGGCCCGCAGTCCCTCAATGGCGTCGGGATGTTGGCGGGCCACCAGGTTCAGGGCCCAGGCGGCCACCGAAGGCTTGCGGAGCGACTTGACCTCGGCGGCCTCGTCTTTGCGGCCGGCGGCCTTGAGCTCCTTGGCCAGGGCGTCGCGGGCCGGCGTGAACTCCTCGAGCGGGAGTCCGTAGAGATCCTCAGGCGCTCTTGCGCTTGCTTCCACTGCTGGAACGTCGCGATGTGGAGGAGGACTTCTTCGTCGAGGAGGAGGACTTCTTGGCCGAGGAGGAGGACTTCTTGGCCGAAGAAGGGGACCGCTTCGAAGAACTCGAGGACGAGCGGCGCCGGGAGCCGGTCCTCTTGGCGGCTTCGAGGCTCGCTTCGAGGGCCGACATGAGGTCGGTGACGTTCGACTGCTCCTCGGGCTCCTCTTCCACGACGATCTCCTCGCCGGCGGCCTTCTTCTTCAGGAAGTCGAGCACCTGGACACGGTACGTATCCTCATAGCGCTTCGGGTCCCACTCCCGCGACATCGAGTCGATGATCTGGCTTGCCATCTTCACCTCGGCGGGCTGGGCCCTCGGCGCGGACCGGCCCGTGGGGATCTCGTCGATGTCCGAGGGCGCCATCACCTCGTCGTGGAACCGCATGGTCGACAAGGCCAGCGCTCCGTCGAGCGGGCGGATGGCGGAGAGGTACTGCTTGTTCCGCATGACCAGCCGCCCGATCGCCACCTTCTTCTGGTCCTCCATCGCCTTGAGGAGCAGCGCGTACGCCTTGCGGGCTCCCTCGCTGTCGTCGGGGGCGAGGTAGTAGGTGTTGTCGTAGTAGATGGGGTCGATCTCGTCGAGGTCGACGAAGTCCTCGATGTCGATCGTGCGGGTGGCCCGGGGATTGAACTCGGCCAGCTCGTCGGGCTCGACCATGACGTAGTGGCCCTTCTCGACCTCGTAGCCCTTGACGATGTCTTCGTAGGGCACCTCCCTGCCCGTCTTCTCCGACACCCGCTTGTTGCGGACCCGGGCGCTGGTCCCCTCCTGGAACTGGTGGAAGGAGAGGCCCTGGGGGTGAACGGCGGAGTACAGCTTCACCGGGACGTTGACGAGCCCGAAGCTGATGGAACCGGACCAGATGGCGCGGGGCATGGTGACCTCCGGAAGCGCGACGACCCAACGCTCCGGTCTCTACCCGGAAAAGCCCACCAGCCCCCGCCCAGGCCGCCGACCCGTCGCCGGGCGCGCCAAAACGGGGTCGCGTGACCCCGTTTCCGCTTTCTGGCACTCGCGATATCCAGGCGAAGGGCTGGTTGGAGCCTGGCTATCCGGCGAGGACAGTACCCAAGCGTCGCCGACCGTAAACATCCGTCGAAAAAAATCCTCGCGGCTCGTGCAAAAGGGTCCAAGGCGACCCGCGATCCTTCCTCGGGCCGGTAACCGTCTGGTACAACAGCCAGCGAAGGGCTGGCACGCGATACCAGGAGAGGTGTCATGGAGCTGGCCCGCGCCGCGGTTGTGTCCGGCACGACCATCGCGGTGGCGCGATGAGCGCCGTCCGAGCCCCCGAGACCGAGTCCGACGCCGGGCCGGCCAACGGGCAGACCCCCGACAAGCCCGCGGCTACCGAGGGCAGTGCGGCCAAGGCCACCGCCACCGATCGGCTCCTGGCCGAGCTGCTCGACGCTCTGCAGGCGGTCGCGGCCGGCCACGCCGATGTGCGGCTGTCGACGCGCCGCCAGGGGATGGGCAAGGAGGTCGCCAAGGCCTTCAACGACTTCATGGAGGTCTCCACCCGGTACAACAAGGAGCTGGTGCGGGTGTCGCGGGCCGTCGGACGGGACGGGCGGACGACCGAGCGAATCGACATGGGGCCCGTCCAGGGCATGTGGGTCACCCGGGTCGAGGCCGTCAACACCCTCATCGACGACCTCATCCGACCGACCAACGAGGTGGCCCGGGTCATCTCCGCCGTGGCCGAGGGTGACCTGACCCAGAAGATGCCCCTGGTCATCGACGGCCGACCCATGAAGGGCGAGTTCGCCCGCATTGGAGCGGTCGTCAACTCCATGGTGGACCTGCTCTCGGCCTTCTCCGCCGAGGTGACCCGGGTGGCCGGCGACGTCGGCACCGAGGGCCGCCTCGGCGGGCAGGCCCGGATGCGGGGTGTGTCGGGCGCCTGGCGGGACCTGACCGACAACGTCAACCAGATGGCGTCCAACCTGACCGATCAGGTGCGGAACATCGCCCTCGTCACCACCGCCGTGGCCAACGGCGACCTGTCCCAGAAGATCACGGTCGACGCCCGGGGCGAGGTGGCCGAGCTGAAGGAGACGGTCAACCGGATGGTGGACCAGCTCCGGTCGTTCGCCCACGAGGTGACGAGGGTCGCCCGGGAGGTCGGCACCGAAGGCCGCCTCGGGGGCCAGGCCGAGGTGGCCGGGGTGGCGGGCACGTGGAAGGACCTCACCGACTCGGTGAACTTCATGGCCGGCAACCTGACCAGCCAGGTGCGGAGCATCGCCCAGGTGACCACCGCCGTGGCCCAGGGCGACCTCTCCCAGAAGATCACCGTCGACGCCGCCGGCGAGGTGGCCCGGCTGAAGGACACCATCAACACGATGGTCGACCAGCTCTCGGCCTTCGCCGACGAGGTCACCCGTGTCGCCCGCGAAGTGGGTACGGAAGGAAAGCTCGGCGGCCAGGCCCACGTGCCCGGCGTCTCCGGCACCTGGAAGGACCTCACCGACAACGTCAACCAGCTGGCCGGCAACCTCACCGGCCAGGTCCGGAACATCGCCCAGGTCACCACCGCCGTGGCCCAGGGCGACCTCTCCCAGAAGATCACCGTCGACGCCCGCGGCGAGGTGGCCCTGCTCAAGGACACCATCAACACGATGGTCGACCAGCTCTCGTCCTTCGCCGACGAGGTCACCCGTGTCGCCCGGGAGGTCGGCACCGAAGGCCGGCTCGGCGGCCAGGCCTACGTGAAGGGTGTCTCCGGTACCTGGAAGGACCTCACCGACAACGTCAACCAGCTGGCTTCCAACCTGACCAGCCAGGTCCGGAACATCGCCCAGGTGACCACGGCCGTGGCCCGGGGCGACCTGTCCCAGAAGATCACCGTCGAGGTCCGGGGCGAGGTCGCCGAGCTCAAGGAGACCATCAACACGATGGTCGACCAGCTCTCGTCGTTCGCCGACGAGGTCACCCGTGTCGCCCGGGAGGTCGGCACCGACGGCCGCCTCGGCGGTCAGGCCCGGGTGCCCGGCGTGGCCGGCACATGGAAAGACCTCACCGACTCGGTGAACTTCATGGCCGCCAACCTGACCGACCAGGTGCGGGACATCGCCCGGGTCACCACCGCCGTGGCCACCGGCGACCTGTCCCAGAAGATCCTCGTCGACGTGCGCGGCGAGATCCTCGAACTGAAGCGGACCGTCAACACGATGGTCGACCAGCTCGGCTCCTTCGCCGACGAGGTCACGCGTGTGGCCCGCGAGGTCGGCACCGAAGGCCGCCTCGGTGGTCAGGCCGAGGTGCCCGGCGTCTCCGGAACGTGGAAGGCCCTCACCGACAACGTCAACCAACTGGCCGGCAACCTCACCGGCCAGGTGCGGAACATCGCGGGCGTGACCAAGGCCGTTGCCCGGGGTGACCTGTCCCAGAAGATCACGGTGGAGGCCCGGGGCGAGGTCGCCGAATTGAAGGACACCATCAACACGATGGTGGACCAGCTGTCGGCCTTCGCCGACGAGGTGACCCGGGTGGCACGGGAGGTCGGCACCGACGGCCAGCTCGGCGGCCAGGCCGACGTGCCCGGCGTCTCCGGGACCTGGAAGGCCCTCACCGACAACGTCAACCAGCTGGCCGGCAACCTGACCGGCCAGGTGCGGAACATCGCCCAGGTCACCACCGCCGTGGCCCAGGGCGACCTGTCCCAGAAGATCACCGTCGACGCCCGCGGCGAGGTCGCCCAGCTGAAGGACACCATCAACACGATGGTCGACCAGCTCCGCGGCTTCGCCGACGAGGTCACCCGTGTCGCCCGCGAAGTCGGCACCGAAGGCCGCCTCGGCGGTCAGGCGGAGGTGCCGGGCGTGTTCGGCACCTGGAAGGACCTGACCGACAACGTCAACCAGCTGGCCGCCAACCTGACCAGCCAGGTCCGGAACATCGCCCAGGTGACCACCGCCGTGGCCCAGGGCGACCTGTCCCAGAAGATCACCGTGGAGGCCCGGGGCGAGGTGGCTGAGCTGAAGGAGACCATCAACACGATGGTCGACCAGCTCCGCGGCTTCGCCGACGAGGTCACCCGTGTCGCCCGCGAGGTCGGCACCGAAGGCCGGCTCGGTGGTCAGGCCATCGTGCCCGGCGTCTCCGGCACCTGGAAGGACCTCACCGACAACGTCAACCTGCTGGCCTCCAACCTGACCAGCCAGGTGCGCAACATCGCCCAGGTCACGACCGCCGTGGCCCGGGGCGACCTCTCCCGCAAGATCACCGTCGACCTGCGGGGCGAGCTGCTGGAGCTGAAGAACACCGTCAACACGATGGTGGACCAGCTGTCGGTGTGGACCACCGACGTGACCCGGGTCGCCCGCGAGGTGGGCACCGAAGGGAAGCTCGGCGGCCAGGCGGCGGTACCGGGCATCTCCGGTGTGTGGAAGGACCTCACCGACTCGGTGAACTCGATGGCCGACAACCTGACCGACCAGGTGCGCAACATCGCCCAGGTCACCACGGCCGTGGCGCAGGGCGACCTGTCGCAGCACATCACGGTCGACGCCCGGGGCGAGATCCTGCAGGTGAAGAACACCGTCAACAAGATGGTGGACCAGCTGTCGGCCTTCGCCTCTGAGGTCACCCGTGTGGCCCGGGAGGTGGGCACCGAAGGGATGCTCGGTGGTCAGGCCGAGGTCGAGGGCGTGTCCGGCACGTGGGCCCGGCTGACCGAGAACGTCAACCAGCTGGCCGGAAACCTGACGACGCAGGTGCGGGCCATCGCCGACGTGGCCACTGCAGTGACCCAGGGCGACCTGACCCGGATGATCACCGTCGACGCGGCCGGCGAGGTCGGTGAGCTGAAGGACAACATCAACCAGATGATCGCCAACCTGTCGGAGACGACCCAGCGCAACGAGCAGACCGACTGGCTCAACTCCAACCTGGCCCGGATCGGCGGCATGCTCCAGGGGCACCGGGACCTGGGCGCCGTGTCCCGGCTGATCATGTCGGAGCTGACGCCGCTGGTCGGCGCCCAACACGGCGCCTTCTACATGGCCCACGCCGCCGACGCCAGCGAGACCACCTACGAACTGCTGGCCGGGTACGGCTACCGGGGCCGCAAGGGTGTGCCGACGGCGTACCGGCTCGGTGAGGGCCTCGTCGGCCAGGCGGCCCTGGAGCGCAAGACGATCATCGTCCAGAACGTGGGGAAGACGTCGCTGCGGATCTCGACGGGCATGGGCGATGGCACCCCGGTCAACATCGTGGTCCTGCCTGTGCTGTTCGAGGAGCAGTGCCTGGCGGTCATCGAGCTGGCGTCGTTCCGGCCCTTCTCACCGATCAACCAGGCCTTCCTGGAGCAGATCGTGGAGACCGTCGGCGTCGTGCTCAACACGATCATCGCCACCATGCGGACGGAGGAGCTGCTGGAGCAGAGCCAGAGCCTCGGCACCGAGCTACAGAACCGCCAGGAGGAGCTCCAGCTGACCAACGCCGAACTGGAGGAGAAGGCCCTGGAGCTGGCCCGCCAGAACCGGGCCATCGAGGTGAAGAACGCCGAGATCGAGCTGGCCCGCCGGGAACTCGAGGAACGGGCCGAACAGCTGGCGCTGTCGTCGAAGTACAAGTCGGAGTTCCTGGCCAACATGAGCCACGAGCTGCGGACACCGCTCAACAGCCTGCTGATCCTGGCCAAGCTGCTGGCCGACAACCCCGACGGCAACCTCACCGCCAAGCAGGTGGAGTTCGCCCGGTCGGTGCGCGACGCCGGCCACGACCTGCTCAACCTGATCAGCGACATCCTGGACCTTTCGAAGGTCGAGGCCGGCAGGCTCGACGTGGCCATGGCCCCGGTGCGGATCCCCGACCTCGCCGACGACCTGTCGCAAACGTTCCGGCCCATCGCCGACCAGCAGATGCTGACCTACACGGTGGAGCTG
>Ga0299907_10002523_pt1 | contig 11330 bp, 10 predicted proteins | sample RVTome_16_FD_198680 | JGI IMG/M metagenome (GOLD analysis project Ga0299907, IMG submission 198680) | Soil microbial communities from uranium-contaminated site in the Upper Colorado River Basin, Wyoming, United States - RVT152D67 (version 2) ...
CGCTCATGCCGAAGACACCACCCAACCAGAAGCTCGATACCGCTCCCGACTTCAACGACAAGCCCAAGCCACAGGGCGAAGCCCCGGAGGACGGCATGCGCAAGATGCCGACTGATCCGCCCGCTGTCGTGCCCAGCATCGGCTCCGAGCAGCCGGTCACTTTTGCCGGCATGGGCCTGGCCGGCTTCGCCAAGCAGAACCCCGAGGGGGGCCTGACGGGCGACGAGGAGGCGGCCTGGGAGCGGAGCCCGGAAGCTGCGCATGACGAGGACGAAGAGCAGTGAGTCGCGAGCGGACCGCTGACCAGCCCGATGACGACCAGGTCGCCTACCGGCGTCGCGATGAGGTCGACCACCTGGGCGAGCTGACCGACACCGACATCTACGAGGGCGAGCTCGAGGCGGGCGTCCACGACGACCTGCCGACCGAGCCCGAGGAGAAGAATCTCGAGCTGCTCACCGAGCTCGAGCTGCGCGCCGGTGAGACGGACAATCCCGCGGTCGCGGCCGAGGAAGGCATGACCTATGTGCCACCGATCGACCCGCCGGTGGTACCCGACCTCGACGATCCGCAGGGCGTCCAGGTGGCTGCTGGCTTCGGCGGGTCGGCGCTGGACGAGCCGTATGACTCGGACCACCGCGCCGAGCTGCTCGACGCGGAAAGCGACGCCACCGCGCGCGTTCGCGAGGCGTTGCGCGCCGATGCCCGAACGAGCCGCTACGCGGACAGCCTGGCCATCGGAACCAGGGGCTCGACCGTCGCGCTGCGCGGGGTTGTCGACGACCTGGAGGACAGCGACAACGTGATCGAGGTTGTCAACCACGTGTCCGGCGTGGCCGACGTGATCGACGAGCTCGAGGTGCGCGGCATCACCTGAGCTCGAGCGCGAGCCTCTGCCGGACGTGCTCGAGCGCGTCCTGCGTGGTTTCCGCACCAGCCCCCAGCCAGTTGACGTCCGGCTCCGCACGGAACCATGTGCGCTGGCGGCGCGCGAGCTGGCGCGTACGAAGGATCGTGCGATCGATCGCCTGGTCGACGCTCAGCGTCCCCTCCAGCACGGCAAACGCCTCGCGGTAACCAACGGCGGAGAACGCGGGCAGGGTCGGCGGATATCGCACTAGCAGGGCCGAGGCTTCCGCGAGCAGCCCCGACTCGAACTGACGGCGGACGCGATCGGCGATCCACTCGTCGTGCAGGGCCGTGTCCACCTGGAGGCCGAGCCAGGTCTGCGGCCCGTCGTAGCCGCGTGGTTCCGGCGGCGGGTGATCGCCTTGAACATGGGCTCGCTCCAGCGCGCGCACGACGCGCCGCGGGTTGGCCAGGTCCGTCACCCCGGCAATCGTCGGCGCGCGCCCGCGCAACTCGGCAACGAGGGCGTGGAGCCCCTCCCCTTCCAGCCGCGTTTCCAGGTCGCGGCGGATCTGCGGGTCGCGGCCAGTCTCGGCCAGCGGCAGTCCGCGGGTCACGGCGCGCAGGTAGAGCCCCGTACCGCCAACGAGCAGACAGACACCGCCCCGTTCGGCGATGCCGCTCAGTGCGCCGCGGGCGTGGCGCTGGAAGTCGGCCGCGGTGAAGGGCTGGTCGGGATCAACAAGGTCCAGCCCGTGGTGCGGGACGCGCGCGCGGTCAGCCGCCGAGGCCGTGGCCGTGCCGATGTCCAGTCCGCGGTAGACCTGCCGCGAGTCGGCGCCGATGATCTCCGCGCCCGGGATGCGCTCGGCGAGGTCCAGCGAGAGGCCGGTCTTGCCGGTGGCGGTCGCGCCGCAGATGACGATGAGCGGCGGCAGCAACCCGTCAGTTGAGCCTGGCACCGACCAGGGCGTACGGCCCGGCGCGTTCGATCTGCACGTCGATGACCTGACCGACCAGCTCGGGCGGGCCCTCGAAATGGACCAGCTTGCTCTCCCGGTTGCGGCCCGCCACGCGCGGCGCGCCACTTGCCTGCTCATGCCCGAACGGCGGGCGGACCTGGTCGACGAGCACCTCCGTCGTCCGACCGACCCACGCTTCGTTGGCCTGCCGGCCGATCTCCTCCTGCAGGTCGAGCAACGCCTGCAGGCGGCGCTTCTTCTCCGGCCGCGGCACGTCATCCGGCAGGCGCGCCGCCGGCGTTCCCGGGCGGGGCGAGAACGCGGCCGCGAAGACCTGCTCGAAGCGAACCTTCCGCAGCAGGTCCAGGGTGTGCTCGAACTGCGCATCTGTCTCGCCGCAGAAGCCGACGATGACGTCGCTCGTCAGGCAGATCCCCGGTATTGCCGCCCGCAGCCGCTCCACCAGCTCGAGGTACGCGTCGACCGTGTACTGCCGGCCCATCCGGTGCAGCACGGCGTCGTCGCCCGACTGGACGGGCAGGTGCAGGTGCTCGGGGACCGAGGGGCAATCGGCCATGGCCGAGATCAGGCGGTCGGTCAGGTCCCACGGGTGGGAGGTCACGAAGCGGAGGCGCTGGATGGCCGGCACGCCGTCAGCCGTGCGCAGGCCGTCGATCGCGCGCAGCAGCGCCGCGATGTCCGGCCGGCCGTCCAGCTCGAGGCGGCGGCCCAGGCGGCGCTCGCCGCGAACGTCGCGGAAGCGGTCGTCGGCCGGCAGGTCGTGGCCGTAGGAGTTGACGTTCTGGCCGAGCAGCGTCACCTCGCGGTAACCGGCCTCGGCCAGCCGGCGCGCCTCATCGACCACGTCGTCGAACGGCCGGCTCCGCTCCGGACCGCGTGAGAAGGGCACGATGCAGTACGTGCACGTCTTGTCGCAGCCGTAGATGATCGGCAGCCAGGCGGACGTGCGGCTCTCCCGGCGCACACTGTCAGCCGCCAGCGCCGCCGCGCGCGTGCCGGGCAGCCGATCGGCAGTCGCCGCCAGCGACCGGCCCACCCGCTCGAACCTGGCCACCCCCTCCCCCGCCAGCAGGCCGGGCGCCGTCGCGCCGGCCAGCCCGAGTCGCGCGGTCAGCTCGGGCTCCTCGTCCGGGCGGAGGAAGAGATCGACCTCGGGATACCGGCGGCGGAGATCGGCCTGGTTGTCGACGCGCACCGAGCAGCCGGTGAGCACCACGCGCAGCGCCGGATTGGCCTGCCGCAGCCGCCCCAGGTGGCCCATCCGGCCGATCACCTTCTGCTCCGCTGCCTCGCGGATGGCGCAGCTGTTGATGACCACCAGCTCGGCCGATTCGAGGTTGGGCGCCTCGGCACAGCCGGCGCCGGCCAGCGCGCCGGCCATCTCCTCCGAGTCGGAGCGGTTCATCTGGCAGCCCAGCGTCCAGACGTGGAAGGTCGGCAGGGCGACATCGTCGGTGACGAACTCTGCCAGCCGATCGGGCGCCGCTGGCGGGGCGTGCGAGGCCCGCGGGGCGCCGGCCATCGGCGCCGGCAGGTCGAGCATGGGCAGTGGGCGACCGGTCATCGGGCTCGGGCTCCCATCGCGGCCAGTGCATCGAGCAGCGAGTCGGCCACAGCGCTGGGCACCCAGGTCGTGGCCTGCGCCTCGGCGTAGCTCATTCCGTCGCCATGGTAGTCGCTGCCACCCGTGGCCAGCATTCCGCGTTCCGCGGCAAAGGCGATCATCTGGGTGATCGTCTCGGGCAGGAAGCGGCGGTAGTGAACCTCCAGGCCGCGCAACCCCCAGCCGACGAGGAGGTCGATCAGCCCGGGCTGTTCGGGCGCCGCCGGATAGTGGGCCAGGACGGCCACGCCGCCGGCGTTGTCGATCGCGTCGATCGCGTCACGTGAGCGCATGCCCTGGCGTGGCACGTACGCCGGGCCGTTGCGGTCGATCCACAGGTCGAACGCCTCGTCGACGCTCGTCACGTAGCCGGCGCGCACCATGGCCCTGGCGATGTGCGGCCGGCCGAGTGCCTCCTCGCTGTCGAGCACCGGCGCGATCTCATCGTCGATCGGCTTGCCCAGCCGGCGCAGCGCCTCGATGATCAGCAGCAGCCGCGTCCGCCGGCCCTCACGCTGGCTGGCCAGCCGCTGCTCGAATTGCGCGTCGTCGGCGTCGATCCCGTAGCCCAGGACGTGCAGCTCGCCTTCCTCCAGCTCGACACCTCGCCTGACGAGCTCGTTGTCGGCGACGCTGTTGATCTCGACCGCGGGGATCAGCTGCGGACCATCCGCCGATGGCGCAGCGCCCATGCCGGCATCGCGCAACTCGCGGTAGCCGGCGAGGGTGTCGTGATCGGCGATGGCCGCCACGCGGAGGCCCCAGTTGCGCATGGCCGTGTACAGGTCGCGTGCCGGAAGGATGCCGTCCGATCGGTCGGTGTGGGTGTGCAAGTCGACCTTGTTGCGCCTGGGCGTGGTCATGTGCGACTCGAGGACGGGCTCGTGGAAGCGGCTCTGGATGGCGCGCTGCTCGTCCACGGCGCTAGCCCTCCACCACGCGGCCGATCCGTTCGATCGCCACGGCACGACCGGTGGCCGTTTCGATGTCGATCTGGACGGCATTGAACAGCACCGGCCCGTTGCCCACCTCGAAACGGGTCGGCAGGGCGTTGATGAAGCGCGGCAGGACGGTCTGTGGATCGAAGCCGATGACGCTGTACAGCGGTCCGGTCATGCCGATGTCGCTGACGTAGGCCGTGCCGCGGGGCAGGATACGCTCGTCGGCCGTGGCGACGTGGGTGTGCGTGCCGCAGACCGCGCTGACCCGGCCGTCGAGGTAGATGCCGAAGGCGTTCTTCTCACTGGTCAGCTCGCAGTGGAAGTCGACGATGCGCACCGGTGGCAGCTCGTCGGCGCCCTCCTCGAGCAGCCGATCAAGCATCGTGAACGGGTTCTCGATCTGCTGCATGAAGGTTCGGCCCTGGGCATTGATGACGGCGATCTCCGTGCCGTCGGCGGCGTGGAAGATGCCCCAACCGCGGCCGGGCACGCCCTGCTCGCCGTAGTTGATCGGGCGCAGGATGCGCTCCTCGCGGTCGAGCTCGGGGTAGATCTCGCGCTTGTCCCAGATGTGGTTGCCGCTGGTGATCACGTCGACGCCGGCCCCGAGCAGGCTGGCCGCGGTCGAGATCGTCAGGCCCATGCCCCCGGCCACGTTCTCGCCGTTGACGGTCACGAAGTCTATGTGCCGCTGCTCGCGCAGACCGGTCAGCAGGGCCTCGGCCACTGTACGGCCGGGCTTGCCGATCGCGTCACCAACCATCAGCACACGCGTCGTACCGCCGGCCGGCCGCTCCGGCGCCGGCTTCAGCCGATCGGCCGCCTGGACTTCGCGCACCTCGCGCCCTTCGCCGCCACCGAACGTTGTCGATCCCGCCACCGACGAGGCTGGGGCGGCTACTTGGCGAACTCCTGCCGGATGGGTGTCACACTCGTGGCGCAGCGTCGGTCAAACATGCCGCACGAGACTACCATCGGCGTCGGCCGGCGTCCGACTGAGCGCCCGTCCGAGCGCCCGTAACCCCGGGCTGCACGGGCACAGTCGAAAGGGGCTGATCATCGAGTGCGGCCAGTGCCGCGGAGAGCCGCCCGGCGGGCCAAGGCCGGGCGGGCCAAGGCCGGGCGGCCCTAGTCGTGGGTCAGGTGGTCAGTTGGCGGTCACCGTCGTCCGCTGCCAGGGATGGATAAGGCACTGGAATCGGTGAGTACCCGCGTCGAGCGGTTCCGTCTGCAGGCTTCCGCCGGGAGCCACTCCGGTGGTGAAGAAGATACCCGGAGCACCGGCGCATTCAGGGACGGGCGACAGGCCCAGCAGATCATTGAGCTCGTCCACGCATCCGCCGCCAAACTGCGCAACCTCGGCAAAGGTATGGAACTCGCCGCCACGATTGATCGCAGTCACAGTGCCGCCGGCGGCCAGCTTCAGCTGTTCGGGCGCGAACCGCCACGACGCTACGTTGCCCTTCCGGAGGAGATGGCTGATTAGTGTGTCGAACGTCAGCCCACCGTCCCTGACGCAACTGCCAGGCCCGAGCACAGCGTTGAACGACGCGGGATCGCAGTTGTCCAGGATCTGGACCGTTCGAGTACTGGAGGAGCCCGACGCCACAGCCGCGAAGGCCAGGACGAGCGCCATCGCAGTAGTCAGGCTGACGGTCACGAGACGTCGCACGAACGACATGGGCTACGCTCCCTCACTCCACGAACCACCTATTACTGAAGCACCTATGCTGCTACCTCCGGCCGGCGCTGTCCATACCAGATATTTACAGTAGCCGCGAAACTCGTCGCTCCAGCGAGTAGATTGCCCGAGCCGGAGTGCAGCTCACTTCGCGTACTCCACGGCCCGCGTCTCGCGGATGACTGTCACCTTGATCTGCCCAGGGTAGGTCAGCGACTCCTCGATCTTGCGCACGATGTCGCGCGCCAGGCGCATCGACGCCAGATCGTCGATCTCCTCCGGCCGGACCAGGATGCGCACCTCGCGGCCGGCCTGCACGGCGAACGACTTCTCGACGCCCTCGAAGCTGTTGGCGATGGCCTGCAGCTCTTCCAGCCGTTTGAGGTACGTCTCCGACGATTCGCCGCGCGCGCCGGGGCGGCTGGCGCTGATCGCGTCGGCGATCTGCACGATGGGCGCCTCGATACACGAGTACTCGACCTCCTGGTGATGAGCGGCTATCGAGTTGATGACCTTCATCGATAGGTTGTGGCGGGCCGCGATCTGGCCGCCGATCGCGGCGTGCGGGCCTTCAACCTCGTGGTCGACCGCCTTGCCGATGTCGTGCAGCAGGCCGCCCATCTTGGCGATCTGCGCATCGGCCCCGATCTCGCTGGCGATGACCGCCGCCAGGCGGGCCGTCTCGATGACGTGCTTGAGCACGTTCTGGCCGTAGCTGGTGCGGAACTTCAGGCGCCCGAGGAGCTTGATCATCTCCGGTGGCAGGCCGGGCACGCCCGTCTCGTAGGCGGCAGCCTCGCCCGCCTGGCGGATTACGAGGTCGACCTCGGCGCGTGCCTTGGCCACGACCTCCTCGATCCGCCCGGGATGGATCCGGCCGTCCTGGATCAGCTTGGTCAGCGCCAGGCGGGCGATCTCGCGGCGGACGGGGTCGAAGCCGCTGATCAGCACGGACTCTGGCGTGTCGTCGATGATCAGGTCGATACCGGTGGCCTGCTCGAGGGCGCGAATGTTCCGCCCCTCGCGGCCGATGATCCTGCCCTTCATCTCGTCCGAAGGGAGTGGCACGACCGAAACCGTCATCTCGGCCGCATGGTCGACCATCACCCGCTGGATGGCGGTGATGACGACGTCGCGCGCCTTCTCCTCGGCGTCCTCGCGCGCCTTGCGCTCGATGGCGCGCGCCAGGCGGACCGCGTCGTGCTCGGCCTCCTCGCGCACCTGCTCGAGGAGAACCTGCTTGGCGTCCTCCTGTGACATCAGGCTGACCTTTTCCAGTGCCTGGAGTTGTTCCTGCCGCGCCCGGCTCAGCTCCTCCTTCTGCAGATCCAGCTCGCGCTCGCGGCCGATCAACTTGCGGTCGCGCTCCTCGAGCATGTCGCCGCGCTGGTCGAGCTGCTCGTCGCGCTGCAGCAACCGGCGCTCCAGCGTCAGCAGCTCAGCGCGACGCGACCGGCCCTCTTCTTCCAGCTCGCGCTGCATCCGGACCTGCTCGTCCTTCGCCTGGAGGATCAGCTCCTTCTGCTGTGTGCGTGCCTCGGCAACGATCCGCGCCGACTTGTCCTGCGCGGTGCGAACGGCCTGCGAAGCCCACAGGCTGCGGGCAAAAAAGCCCACCACGAACCCGACGACGATGGCCAACAACGCCACCGCCCCCAGGATGACGGGGTCATTCATCTCTCTGCCTCCCGTCCAGCGCTCGGCTGGAGGTGCGTTACCGTGCTCTCTCTGTTCCGGCGCCACTCAGTGCGTCGGTTTGTCGGCGCCCTGCGACGCCCAGCACCTCGCTGGGCAGCGAGGCGCATTCTCGACATAGCCGTCGCCGGCCGCGGGTCGGGCAGCCCGGCCGTTGGTGCGGTAACGGCAGCTGGCGGGTTTCCTGGCCGGAAGCCTACTCGCGTTTCGCGAAGAGCGTCAAACGGAGTCGGGCTGGGGCATGGCGCGGCTTTCGGTTCCCCTACGCGAGCGGCGCGCCCCCGGCGCGTTGGCGACGGGCCTGACCTCTCGCTACCATCCGCTGCGATGGTCGAGGACGGACGTTCGGCCGCTCCAGACGGGGCTCCGCGCCGAAGCGGCGGTGCGACTCGCGGGTTCCTGTTCTCCGACCTTCGTGGGTATACCCGGTTCGTCGACCTCCACGGCGCGGCAGCCGCCGCCGATCTGCTCGAGCGCTACCGCGCCCTCGTCCGGCAAGCCGTCGCCCTGCACGAGGGGGCCGAGATACGGACCGAGGGGGACAGCTTCTACGTCGTATTCCCTTCGGTCAGCGAGGCGCTGGCATGCGGTCTGGACATCGTTGCCGCGGCGCGGACCGCCTCGGCTCCCCCGGCGCAGCCGATCCAGCTGGGGGTCGGCGTCCACGCGGGCGAAACGCTCGAGACGCCGGAGGGCTACGTCGGCCAGCCGGTGAACATCGCCGCCCGGCTATGTGCCATGGCGCCGCCGGGCGAGGTCTTCCTGACCGACACCGTGCGCGCGTTGACGGCGAGTGTGCTGCCGGTCCGATTCGTGTCGCGCGGCCGTCGGCGGCTGAAGGGAATCAAGGAGCCGATCCAGCTCTACGCCGCCCAGCCTGGCGACGTGCCCGCCCCGGGCCCGCGGCGCGTATCCGGCCGGTGGCTGGCCATCGCGGCGGCGGGCATCGCGGTCGCCGGGGCGGCCCTGATCTGGGCTGCTCAACGGCCGCCCACCGCACCGCCCGGCCCGTGGACGATCGGCTTGTCCCTGCCGCTCACCGGCTACTTGGCGCCAGAGGTTGAGCCGTTGCGGCGTGCGGTCGAGCTGGCCGTCGCCGACTTGACGGCTGCCGGCTCGCTGGCCGGCGTGGAAGTCGTGATCGCGCCTCGCGACGACGGCGGCGGCGAATTCGGCGAGGATGACCAGCGCGCGGCCGCCAACGCGACGGCGCTCGCCGCCGATCCGAGCGCGATCGCCATGATCGGACCGTGGGGCTCGTTCAGCGCCGCGCGCCAGATACCGATCACCAACCGGGCCGGACTCCTGCACTGTAGCCCGACCAACACCGATCCCCGTCTGACCAAGCCACGAGCGGGCGCGCTCGACCTTCGATCCGCATTCCCAGAACGGATCAACTACGTACGCCTGCCTGCAGCGGCCGACATCGAGTCCGCCGCGGGCGCCTCGTTCGCGTTCCACGATCTCGGATCGGACCACGCGTTGGTCATCGACGACACGCTGGAGGTTGGGCGGCTCGTTGCCGACGGTTTCCAGGGCGAGTTCGAAGCGCTTGGCGGAAGGGTCGTCCGGCGGGCGCTCAACCCGGGCTCCGATCCGGCCGACGTGATGGATTTGCTCGGATCGGCGGGGGGGCCGACGCTGGTGTTTTTCGGTGGCTTCACCAACAGCGGCGCGCCGGCCGTCCGGGGCGCGATGGTCGAGGCGGGGCTGGGTGAGACTCCGTTTCTGGGTTGGGACGGCCTGTGGGACGGATCTGGTGCCGAGAACGGATCGTTCATCAACGTGGCCGGTCCCGCGGCCGCCGGCTCCTATGCTTCCCATCCCACGGTCGGGACGGTCAGCGCCAACTTCGATCGCCGGTACCGGGAGGCATATGGCGACCTGCCGGGACGCATCGTCTACGAGTACGCGGCCGCTTCATATGCCTGCGCCGAGATAGTCCTCGAGTCGCTCGAGGAAGCAATCTCGGCCGGTACGTCAGCCGCCGGCATGCGAGAGGCGGTGCGTGCAAACGTGGTCGGTCGGAGCACGCCGTTCGAAACCGCCGTAGGAGGGGTGAGCTTCGACATCAACGGCGACGCACAACGCCAGATCGTCAGCTTCTACCAGGTCCAGCCGACCGCCGCGGGCGGCGCGGGCGACTGGGTCATCCTCAAGGAGCAGGACTTCGGCCCGGCGCCGTAGCCTGAACTGACCGCCGGCGGACTGGCTGCCGCGCCTCCTAGCTCGCAGTCGCTGGGTCGACGGGCTGTCCCTCGATGTCCGCGAACGCGCCGCCGCGCCGAGTGAGGGCGGCGACTTTTCGCCTTCAAACGGAACGTTGTCGGCGAAACCTGGTCACCCGGGCCGTGAAGCAGCCTCCACCGCGCCGTTCAATGCCGGAATGTTCGCTGCAGAAAGAATCTTGCGTGCATCCGTTCGTGGCGCCTAGATTCCCGCGGTGGATGACGGCGGGTACTTCGACGAGCGGGTCGCCGCCAGGTACGACGAGACGGCGGCCGACATGTTCGATCCGGCCGTCGTCACCCCAGTCGTCGACTTCCTCGTCAGGCTCGCCGGGAGCGGGCGCGCGCTCGAGCTGGGCATCGGTACGGGTCGGATCGCTCTGCCGCTCGCCGCGCGGGCTGTTCCCGTCGCAGGGATCGAAATGTCGCAGGCGATGGTCGCCCGCCTGCGTGCCAAGCCGGGTGGCGAAGACATCGGCGTGACGATCGGTGACTTCGCGGCGACGCGCGTTGAGGGTTCCTTCTCGGTCGCCTACCTGGTCTTCAACACGATCATGAATCTCACGACACAGGCCGACCAGGTCGCCTGCTTCCGCAACGTCGCCGCGCACCTCGAGCCCGGCGGTTGCTTCGTCATCGAGGTCCTCGTCCCCGGGCTCCAGCGGCTCCCGCCCGGGCAAACCATCCAGGACTTCCATCTGAGCGCAACCAAGTGGGGGCTCGACGAGTACGACGTCGCGACGCAGGGGCTCATCTCCCATCACTTCACGTTCCACGACGGGGAGATCACGCGCTGGTCGGTGCCATTCCGGTACGCCTGGCCCGCCGAGCTGGACCTGATGGCCCAGCTTGCCGGGATGCGACTGCGTGATCGCTGGGGCGGCTGGAAGGGTGAGCCGTTCACCAGCGACAGCCGCCAGCACGTCTCGGTCTGGGAGAAGCCGCCGGCCTAGGCAGCGTGCCAGCGCGCCTAACTCTCATTTATCGGGCTTTGCGAGCACCTTCGGCGGGCGGTGGCAATGCACGACGTCGAGCCTCGCCTGCTAGGGTGCCTCGGCCAGCCCGAATGCATACAGGTGCTGGCTGTTTGAGGCGACGTAGACCATGCCGTGCGAGACGGCCGGTGAAGCATTCACCATGCCGCCGGTCGACGTCGACTTCCAGATGGGTGCGCAGACCGTCCCGGAACAGGCCGTCGCGAATGCCAACAGCCGTCCGGTCTGCTGATACCTACCCTGCGTTCCGATATAGATGACTCCATTCGCGACGGCCGGCGACGAAGCGAACTCGCCGCCCACTGGTGCTCTCGTCGAGGTCCAGATTGGCGTGCACCTCTGCCCGCCCGACCCG
>Ga0299907_10002525_pt1 | contig 11327 bp, 14 predicted proteins | sample RVTome_16_FD_198680 | JGI IMG/M metagenome (GOLD analysis project Ga0299907, IMG submission 198680) | Soil microbial communities from uranium-contaminated site in the Upper Colorado River Basin, Wyoming, United States - RVT152D67 (version 2) ...
CCAAATGGCTCCAAGCGCTCGAGTTGCGGTCGAGCGAGCGACCCGGCTTCTGGGAACAGCTCGGCTATCACATCTACGGAGACCCGTGGCAGGAACAGCGGTACGCGGGCGACTGAACTGGCTGGCTGCCGACGTGGTGGCGGTGTCGTCCGAGACCTCCCGGGTGCGGAGCATCGCCCTCGACTGCCCGGAGTGGCCCGGACACCTGCCCGGTCAGCACGTCGACATCCGCCTCACCGCCGAGGATGGCTACCAGGCCCAGCGAAGCTACTCGATCGCCACCCCTGTCGATGGCGAGCGGATCACTATCACGGTGGAATTGATCGACGACGGGGAGGTCTCGCCCTACCTGGTAGATGAGCTGCGGGTGGGTGACCTGATCGAGGTGCGGGGCCCAATCGGTGGCTACTTCGTGTGGGAACCGGCCGTGGGCGGTCCGCTCGAGTTGATCGCTGGAGGCAGCGGGCTCGTCCCCCTCATGGCGATGATCCGTTCCCAGGTCGGAGCGAACCCGGTGACGGCCACCCGGCTCCTGGTCTCCTCCCGGTCCCTCGACGACCTCCTCTATCGCGACGAACTCATGCGGTTGGCGAATGCGCTACCGGCCCTCGAGGTCGATTACACCCTCACTCGTTCCCAGCCGCCGGGCTGGACCGGGTACGCCAGCCGGGTCGACGGACCGATGCTGGCGGCTACTGCCTGGCCGCCGGCGAACGAGCCCCTGTGCTATGTCTGCGGACCCACCGGATTCGTCGAAACCGTGGCGGTGACCCTGGTCGACCAGGGTCACGACCCTCAACGCATCAAGACGGAACGATTCGGACCGACGAGAGGTTGAAGATGACGCACGAAGCCCACCTCGACGGCAACGCCCTTGGCGCCCTCCTCCACGATGTGTTTGGCCAGGAGATGACCGACCAGCGAGGTTGCTGTGATGCCTGCGGTGTGGTCGGGCCCCTCGGCTCCGCCCTGGTTTTCCGGGATGCCCCCGGCGACGTCGTCCGATGCGCCAACTGTGAGAGTGTCCTCATGGCGGTCGTGAGTCTGCCCACCGGGCTGCGGGTCACCATTCGATCGCTGCGGTGGATCGAGTTGGCCTGATTCGGTTCAGAGGTCGCGGAGGCGGGAGAGGCGGGCGTCCCACTCGGCACCCACCCGCGAGACCCAGCTCGTCACGTCGGTCAGGGGGTCGATGACCGCCGTGTAGCGCACCTCTCGTCCCACCGTCGTGCGCTCGACCAGTCCCGCCTCGTCGAGGGCGGCCAGATGTTTTGCGACCGCCTGTCGTGTCACGGGCAACTCGGCGGCCAGGGTGGTGGCCGAGGCGGGGCCCTGGGAGCTGAGCCGCTCGAACACGGCGCGCCGGGTGGGGTCGGCCAACGCCGCGAACAGCGGCTGGGGGTCGCTCACGCCGCCAGCGAGAAAAAAATCGGGGGCGACCCCGTGATCTTGTACTCGAGCATTCGCTCGGTAACCGTGACCCGCGACCCGTCCGCGAGAGGCTCGATGTCGATGGTCACCTGCGACGGGTCGCCATCGGGTTGCCGCCACGACCACGTGATGGAACGACCCGCGTCGACCTCCTCGACGGTGCCGATCGTGTCGGCGCCAGGGACGGTTACTGCCCCGCCCGGACGCGCCTCCACCGTGACACCCAGCCACTCCTCAGCCAGGTCGCCGTCGACGATGCGGTCCCAGACCTCTGCGGGGGTCACCGCGACGTCGACGCTGCGCTCGATCTCGGGATTCTGCTGCTCCTCCATTCTGTGCAACTTAGCAGTTGCACGAGTGGTAGGGTAAATGCAATCCGCTGGTTGCACTAGGAGAAGTCATGTTGATCCCGACCGTCGTTGAACAGACTGCCCGAGGCGAGCGAGCCTTTGACATCTACTCGCGGCTGTTGGGCCATCGGGTCGTGTTCCTGGGGAGGCCGGTTGACGATGAGGTGGCCAACCTCATCGTGGCCCAGTTGCTCCATCTCGAGTCGGACGACCCCGACAAGCCGATCGCCCTCTACATCAACTCACCCGGTGGGTCGGCGGACTCCATGTTCGCCATCTACGACGCCATGCAACATGTCCGCCCGAGCGTCGAGACCACGTGCATCGGCATGGCCGCTTCGGCGGCAGCGGTGATCCTGGCCGGAGGGGCGGAGGGCACCCGTTCAATCCTCCCTCACGGTCGGGTGATGATCCACCAACCCCATGTCGGCGGCATCGGGGGTCAGGCGTCGGACATCGAAATCCACGCCGCCGAGATCCTCCGCCAGCGAGAACTCGCCAATCAGGTCCTGGCCCGCCATACCGGCCAGGACATCGAGCGGATTCGGGCCGACACCGACCGCGACCGGTGGATGACCGCCGAGCAGGCGGTCGAGTACGGCCTGGTGGACCGCATCCTCTCCCCAGCCACGGTCCCGGTGGGTCTAGAGGGCTGAGAAACCCGTCGCCACCCCGCCCTCGTCCGCCATGCAGTGGGGTAGGGGGCAGACACGTCGCGAACCTTGGAGCTTGTCCTGTTGGGTACGAATGCCCCCTACCTCCCGGCTCGGCTGCGCTCCGCCTCTTCGCTCAGGGGGACACCGCCGGTCGATTGGCCGGACTCGGTCCACCCGACCACCCCCGCTACCATTCCTATCTCCGCCGGAGTAGCTCAGGGGTAGAGCAACCGCCTCGTAAGTGGTAGGCCAGGGGTTCGAATCCCCTCTCCGGCTCTGTGGCAGATCAGGCAGACTTCGAGCGCGACGCCATGCCGTTCGCCCGGCAGCTCTACGGGGCGGCCATGCGCATGACACGCAACCCGGCCGACGCCGAGGACCTCGTCCAAGAGACGATGCTCAAGGCCTACCGGGCCTACGACTCGTTCACCGAGGGCACCAACCTCAAGGCGTGGCTCTACCGCATCCTCACCAACACCTACATCAACAAGTACCGCAAGGCGCAACGCCGACCCACCGAGACCGACCTCGGCGAGGTCGAGGACCTCTACCTGTACCGACGGATGGGCTCGGAGGAGTCGGCCGAGATGTCACGCTCGGCCGAGGATCAGCTCCTCGAGGGACTTGTCGAGTCTGACATCAAGGAGGCCGTCGAGGCGCTCCCCGAGCATTTTAGGATGCCCGTCCTTCTGGCTGATCTCGAAGGATTCTCCTACAAGGAGATCGCCGAGATCCTCGATGTGCCCATCGGAACCGTGATGTCACGGCTACATCGTGGAAGAAAGCAGCTCCAGAGAACGTTGTGGGAATTCGCAAGTAAACGAGGACTCGTTCCTGACGGAGCCGAACGACCATGAGTGAATTCTGCGACGAGGCGCTGGCCGAGGTGTATCTCTACCTCGATCGTGAACTGACCTGGTGGCGCCGACGTCAGATACGTCTTCATCTGGAGGACTGTCCTCCCTGTCTGCAGGGATACCACTTCGAGGAACGGCTGCGCGTAGTCGTGCGTCAGCGCCTCGCCGAGGAGGTCCCCCAGGCATTCCTCGACCGCCTCAACGAAGCAATCCGCAGCGAACAGGGTGTGGTCGGCCCCTGAGCTTCAACAGCAGGCGGGCCGTTGGTAGTGTGACCGCCGATATGCGAATCGCCCGCCGTCTCGTCGCCTTCAGTCTCGTGGTCCTTGCACTCTTTGCCACCACGATGCTGCCGGCGACCGCCACCGAGGAGCCCACCGACACCACGGCGGCTACCGAGACCACCGTGGCCAGCAGCGGGGGAGCCCGGGCCGAGCCGGCCGTTACGGTGCCCGTCGAAGCCGCCGACACCGGTCCCGATGACTGGACCTATCGCTATCTGATCCCGACCCTCATCGCCCTGGCGGTCCTTGTCGTCATCGCCACCACGATTCAGTACTTCCTCCAGGTGGTTCGGAAGCGCTACAAAGTCGTCGAGTGACTTTCCCCTCACCGCTGACCGGGCGTTTGGCCGCTCGGATGGCGGGAACGCATCCGCTGGCCGGCACCTACCTCGTCGACCAGTTGGTCACCGACCTGCAGGCTGCCACCGGGCGTGCCTCGGAGATGGTTACGGAAGCCACCCGATTGGTGGCCCCATCGGCGGCCGAGGTCGCGGTGGTGACCCGCAATGACTGGGTCGATCGCAACGTCGCCTCTTTCGGGCATCTGCTCGAGCCGGCCGAGCGCCGCATCGCCGAGAGACTGGAGGCATCGGGCCGGATCGGTACGGCGACATCCACCCTCGCTCATCAGGTCGTCGCCGCCGAGACCGGGCTACTCCTCGGCTTTCTCTCCCGGCGGGTCCTGGGACAGTATGAGCTCGTCCTCCCCACCGGCGACCGCGGTGACACGGTTGCCTACGTCGGCGTCAATCTCCTCGAGATGGAACGTCGCCATCAGTTCCGTCCCTCCGAGTTCCGCCTCTGGGTGGCACTCCACGAGATGACCCACCGCGCCCAATTCGTTGGTGTGTCGTGGATGGCCGACCACTTCCTCTCTCTCGTCGAGCAACTGGTCTCCCAGGCCGTTCCCGAGCCGGGGCGCCTCTCCCGGGTCGTGGCCGAGATCCTCGATTCCCGGGCGGGCGCCCGACCTCTCATCGACGAGCGGGGACTGCTCGGACTCTTTGCCAGCCCCGAGCAGCGCCAGACCCTCGACCAGGTCCAGGCGCTAATGAGCCTCCTCGAGGGGCACGGTCATGTGGTCATGGACAGGATCGGCGCTGAAGTGCTCCGCGGCCACGACCGGATGTCGAAGCTGTTGAAAGCTAGAAGATCGGACCCCAAGACGCAGTTGCTGTTCCGTCTCACCGGTCTGGAGATGAAGATGCGTCAGTATGAGATGGGAGAAGCTTTCATCCTCGACGTGGAACGCCAGGTCGGGTGGGAGGCTCTGGACGCGGCGTGGGCGGAGCCTTCGGCCCTGCCCACGCTGCCCGAGATCGAGGATGCCGCCGGATGGCTGAGGCGCGTCGCCTGACCGAACTGGCGGCGACGGTGGCCGATGCCGCCACCGTTCCCGAAGGCTCTCTGGTGGCTGCCCTGTCCGGGGGGGCCGATTCGGCCGCCCTGTTGTGGTTGTGCCGCCGGTTGGGCCGTCGGGTGCGAGCCGTCCACGTCCACCACGGCTTACCCGGCTCCGACCTAATGGAGACCGCCGCCGTTGCCGTCGCCGCAGCTGTCGGTGTGGATCTCGTCAGGGTGCGGGTCGCGGTCGAGCCGGGCGCTTCGCTTGAGAACCACGCCCGCCAGGCCCGCTACGCCGCCCTCACCGTGGCGGCTCTTCCCGACGAGTGGATCCTGACCGCCCACACCTCGGATGATCAGGCGGAGACGGTTGTCGATCGCATCCTGCGCGGTTCGGGTCTCGACGGCTTGGCGGGCATCCCCTCCCGCCGGCCCCCCTTCGCCCGGCCCCTGCTCGGCGTTCCCCGAGCCCAAACCCGGGAGCTGGCGAGCTTGGCTGCTTTGCCGTGGATCGACGACCCCGCCAACGAGGAGACCGAGCCGCTTCGTAACCGCATCCGACGCCGCCTCATCCCTCAGTTAGAAGCCGAATACAATCCCCGCCTGCGCCAGTCTCTGGCCACCGTCGCCTCCCTGGCCGCCGCTGATACCGCCCTCCTCGCCTCGCTGGTCGATGACGTGCCGATCACCGCAACCGATCAGGGCGTCGAAATGCCTGCCGCGGTGCTCACCACGGTCCCCGAGGCATTGGCTGCTCGACTGGCCCGTAGGCTCCTGGCGGCAGCGGGCCAGCCCTCGCCCCCTCCTTCGTCGGTCGAGGGGCTGTTGGCGGTGGCCGCGGGAGCCGGCGCCCGGCATCAGGCTGCCGGCGGCCTGGTCGTGCGCCGGCGAGCCGCCATGGTGGTTGTCGAGACGGCCGCCCGAATTGCACCACCCGATCCCCTACCGCTCGAAACGCCGGGTATGACCCGATTTGGAGATTGGGTCTTCGAGGCGGCCATCACGGAGACCGCTCCTACCGCCTCGCCTCTCGGGGCGGCGTGGATGATGGCCGACGCCGACGAAGTAGGACCGCTACGTGTTGAGGGCGCCGCCGACCATCCTGATGTGGTCGCCCATCTCGCCGGAGCGGGTGTCCCGTCACCCGACCGGGCCGCCCATCCGGTAGTGGTCGGGCCCCGAGGCCCGGTGTGGATTCCGATGGTGCGTCGCCTGGCGGGCAGCGGTTGGGTCGATGCCGCCACCGGGCGCTACCTTGTCGTCCTCACACGACGGGACCGGAAATGTCGCAGATCACAACCTTGATCTCCGCCGAGGAGATCGCTGCCGCCCTCCAGAAGATGGGCCATCAGATCTCGGCCGATTACAAGGGCGAGTCGCTGCTGGTGGTGGGCGTCTTGAAGGGCGCCTTCATGGTGATGGCCGACCTGGCCCGTGAGATAGACATCCCCGTCGAGTTCGACTTCATGGCGGTCTCGTCTTACGGCGCCTCCACCCAGACCTCGGGGGTCGTCCGCATCCTCAAGGACCTCGATGAGGAGATCGCCGGGCGCCACGTGCTCATCGTCGAGGACATCATCGACTCGGGCCTCACCCTCAACTACCTGCTCAAGAGCCTGCGGGTGCGTCGTCCCGAGTCGCTCGAGATCGCTGCCCTATTGGTCAAGGAGGGGATCCAGCGGGTCGAGATCGACGTCAAGTACACCGGGTTCGAGATCGGTCCCGAGTTCGTCGTGGGTTATGGGCTCGACTACGCCGGCCGCTACCGCAACCTTCCCTACGTGGGTGTGCTCGACTCCTCTACCCCCTAGAGATCCGTTCCCATGACTACCCGCGACCGCCTGTCAGTGCTGGCTGATATCACCCGGGCGCTGTCGCGAGGCGAGACGCCCGATGAGATCATTCGGGTTGCCCTGACCGCCATCTCCTCCACTATTCACGCCGACGTAGTGTCCTTTGCGGTCCCTGAGGCCACTCGTATCCGCTTCACCATCCTGGAGGACGATCGCTTCTCGGCCGTGTCGTTCGACCGGAACTCGGGAGGCCTGACCGAGCGGGTGCTCGACTCCAACGAAGGGCTCAACGTCGCCGACCTGATGATTTCGGGGTTGCCACTGCGTCGACTCGTCGGGGAGGAGACAGCCCATGCCCGCTCGTACATCGGGGTGCCGGCCCGCAGTGGCAGCCGGGTCCTCGGCGTACTGAGTATCCAGTCTTATCGGCCGGGGGTGTTCGACGAGCGGGACGTCGAGCTCATCACCCAGGTCGGGCGCCAGATGGCAGACGCCATCGTCTCCAGCCGCCGGGTGGCCCGCATCCAGCGGAGGTTCAATGAGCTCGACCGTACCCAGCGCGAACGCACCGACTTCCTAGTGGGTGTCGCCCACGACATGCGGGCGCCTCTGGCGGGGATCATCGGCTTCGCGCGCATCCTCGAAGAACTCGATGTGGTGGCGGCGGATCCCCTGGCTCGGGAAGCGGCCCATTTCATCGCCGCCGAGTCCGAGCGCCTCTCCGATCTCGTCGCCCAACTCGTCGATCTGGGGCGGGTGGACCTCGGAGAGACGACCCTCGATCTGGAGGCGCTCGAGCTACGCAAGGCTACCGAGCAGGCGGTCGACTCGATGAAAGTCCGGTTTCCCAGCCACCGATTCGTGATCCGTTCCGACGGTCCCGTGTGGGTGGAGGGCGATCTGCTGAGGATCCATCGCATCTTGATCAATCTGATCGAGAACGCAGCCGTACATGGCCCCTCAGGCGGTCTGGTGACGATCGAGCTGCAGGGCGGGCCCGAGGGCGCCACGCTCGCCGTTTCTGACCGGGGCAGCGGGGTTCCCGAAGTCGAACGGGCTCGGATCTTCGAACGTTTCGTCCGCCTCGACGGCTCGTCGGCCGGATCGGGCATCGGCCTGTACCTGGTGAAGGCGTTGGTCGAGGCCCACGGCGGGAGCATCACCGTTGGCGACGCCCCGGGGGGTGGGGCGCGCTTCTTCGTCGAATTGCCGGGTTCTTCTAGTGGTACCCATCCCGTAGCATGACATCACCGATCCTCCCCGGTCATCTACCCAAGAGGTAACTGTGAGCCGAACCATTCGCACGTTGCTCGTTTACGGGCTCGCCATCATCGTCCTGGCCGTGATGGCCCAGTGGTGGTTCACCCAGTTCACCGGTCCCGAGGAAGTCGGCCTTTCCGACTTCATCACCCAGGTCGAGGCGGGCGAGTTCGAGAACGTCGAGATTTTGGCCCGGAGCAATCAGGTCAACGGGCGTCTCGTGGGCTCCAACCTGCCCCCCGAGGGCTACGAGCGGAGCGCCTCGTATCCCGACGGCTATGAGGGCGACCTGACGACCCTCCTCCGGGAGACGAACACACCTTTCGAGTCCAACAGCCAGCCTCCCGGCTTCATGGAAATGCTCATCAGCTTCCTCCCCTGGCTGTTCCTCCTCGGCTTCATGGTTTTCATCTTCATGCAGATGCAAGGCAGCGGGAACCGGGTGATGCAGTTCGGCAAGTCGAAGGCGAAGCTGGTCTCCAAGGACCAACCCCGCGTGACCTTCAAGGATGTCGCCGGGCTCGAAGAGGCGATCGAGGAGCTGCAGGAGATCAAAGACTTCCTTCAGAATCCGGACCGCTACCGGCAGATGGGAGCCAAGATCCCCAAGGGCGTGCTGCTCTTCGGTCCTCCCGGGACCGGCAAGACCCTTCTCGCCCGAGCCGTGGCCGGCGAGGCCGGGGCGCCGTTCATGTCGATCTCGGGGTCCGACTTCGTAGAGATGTTCGTCGGCGTCGGCGCCAGCCGGGTACGCGACCTCTTCGAGCAGGCCAAGGCGAGCGCCCCCGCCATCGTTTTCATCGACGAGATCGACGCCGTTGGCCGCCATCGTGGTGCCGGTCTTGGCGGGGGTCACGACGAGCGTGAGCAGACGCTCAACCAGTTGCTGGTCGAACTCGATGGGTTCGAGGGCAACACCGGTGTGATTGTCATGGCGGCCACCAACCGCCCCGACATCCTCGACCCCGCCCTGTTGCGGCCGGGTCGCTTCGACCGTCAGATCGTCGTCGACGCTCCCGACATCGAGGGACGCAAGGCCATCCTCGAGGTCCACTCCAAGGGAAAGCCCCTGGGCAAGGACATCGATCTCGAGGTGCTGGCCCGGCGGACCCCTGGATTCACCGGCGCCGACCTGGCCAACCTCATCAACGAGGCGGCCCTGTTGGCCACCCGGCGGCGCCTCCAGGAAGTGTCGATGGACGAACTCGAAGAGGCCATCGACCGCGTCATGGCTGGTCCCGAACGCAAGACCAAGGTCATGACAGAGGACGAGAAGCGGTTGATCGCCTACCACGAGACCGGCCATGCCCTGGTGGGTTGGGCGCTGCCCAACGCCGACCCGGTCCACAAGGTCACCGTGGTCGCCCGCGGCCGCTCCCTGGGACACACCCTGGCCTTGCCCACCCATGACAAGTACCTGGTGCGTCGTTCCGAGTTGGTCGACCAACTGGCCATGCTCCTCGGTGGCCGGGTCGCCGAGGAGATCATCTACGCCGACCCCACCACCGGTGCTGCCAACGACATCGAGAAGGCGACCTCGATCGCCCGCAAGATGGTCATGGAGTACGGCATGTCCGACGAACTCGGTCCCATGCAGTACGGGAAGGGCAACAGCGAGGTGTTCTTGGGTCGTGACTACGGTCGCCAGCAGGACTACTCCGACGAGGTGGCCGCCTTCATCGACAATGAGGTCCGCAAGATGGTGACCGCAGCTCACGACGAGGCGAAGGAGATTCTCAGCCGGCACCGCGACGCCATGGAGCGGATGGTCACCGAACTCATGGACCACGAGACCGTCGGCCCCGCCGAGGTCGCCGAGATCTTCGCCGACGTCCCCAAGTGGGAGCATTCGCCCGACGGCCTCCGGGTGCGTTACCCGCTCAACCCGGCCCCCCATCCCGACACGGTGGCCGCCGCCGAGCGCCTCGAGCCTGAACCGGAGGTCACGACCACCGAAGTGACCGTCGAGCCCCACGGTCGCCGGGCCCGCCCCCGCCCGGATACAGCTGAAGCCTGAGGCTCGCTGCGCTCGCCGTTATAGGTGGTAAGTAGTAGGTGGTAGGTACTCGTGTCCGCCCCGTGGTGGGCACGGTCTCGTGAGATCGGGTACTTAGTCGTCGGTTGTCGGTACTGACAACTGAGAACTGACAACCGACTACCCGCAACCCGCCAGACTTACCACCTATCACCTATCACCTACAACCCTTACGTTTCCTTGACACTGGCCTGAGAACCTCGGAACACGGTCTCCCGGATCCTCCTCTGTGTACGCAAACCATGGAGGATCCATGTCGACGAGAAACAAGACACTGCTGGGGCTCATCACCGCCGGCCTGCTCACGGCCGGGGTGGCCTGGGCGGCCGACGTGCCCGGAACCACGATCAGCGATCGCACCGTGGTCCCGGTCGAGGGGTCCGGCACGGTGACGCTGGAACTTGTCACCGAGGGGTTGGCGATAGTCGAGGCGATCCCGGACGAGGGTTGGACCGTCACGGTCGAGCGTTCGATCGGTTCCGAGGTCGAGGCCCACTTCGACTCGGTGGGAAGCCGGGTCGACTTCAACGCCGACCTGGAGGCCGGGGGCGAAATCGAGGTCGAGATCGAGCGGTTCGTGGATGGCTCGTCGACGTCGTCAACGACCCTGATCACCTCGACCTCCGTCACGGCGCCGTCGACTTCTTCGACGATCGACGCCCCGGTGTCGACGACCACCGACGACAACGGTGGTTCAACGTCCACCACGGGCGCCGAGAATTCCACCTCGACGACGGTCGACGACAACGACGCATCGACTTCGACCACGGTCGACGACAACGATGAAACGACGTCCACGACCATCGACGACGACATCGTCGACCTGCCCGACGGTCCCCGCACTTTCACCGTCGGTGCCGCCGGCACGGTCATCGTCAACGTCGAGGCGGGCCGTCTCGTCTTGGCCACGGTGACTACCGGTCTGGGATGGTCATACGAGGTCGAAAAGGCCGAGTCCGACGACATCCGTGTCGAGTTCGAGAGCCACCTCGACGCCGAGGCGGAGATCAGAGTGAGGATCAACGATGGTCGTCTCGAAGTGAAGATCGAGAACAACTGATCAGACACCGAGTCTGGCGACCACGAGGGCCCCGCCGTCGGGGCCCTCGCCCACGTCGAGCCGTCCCCCCAGTCGCTCGCAAAGTGTGCGAGCTATGTCGAGACCCAGGCCGGTCGATCCGGCGCCGCTGATACCCCTGTCCACCGCTTCGATCGAGCCAAAGCCCGGCCCGCGGTCGGAGACCTCCAACACGGGAGTGTCTCCATCCAGGCGAACCGCCACCGAGAAGGGAACGCCGCTTCCGGTGTGGGCAAAGA
>Ga0299907_10002526_pt1 | contig 11326 bp, 11 predicted proteins | sample RVTome_16_FD_198680 | JGI IMG/M metagenome (GOLD analysis project Ga0299907, IMG submission 198680) | Soil microbial communities from uranium-contaminated site in the Upper Colorado River Basin, Wyoming, United States - RVT152D67 (version 2) ...
CACGCTCAGGCGACAGCCGGTCTGTCCGTCGACGGTGAGCGCCAGCTCGTCCACCCCCGACAGGAGCTCCACGGTGAGCCGCGTGGTGCCGGGGAACACGACCGGACGGACGGCGAGCGTGTGGGGTGAGATCGGCGTCGCCACGAGACCGTCCATGCTCGGCACGACGATCGGGCCGCCGGCGGAGAGGCTGTACGCGGTCGAGCCGGTGGCGGTCGCGATGATGATGCCGTCGGCGCTGTAGTGGCCCACTTCCTCCTCGTCCGCCCACAGGCGCAGCCGGATGAGCCGCTCTTGTGCAGGACGGCGTCGTTGACGCCGTAGAACGTCGGGGTGCCGTCGGGCACGCAGGTGTCCGGCACACGGACTTCGAGGGCCAGACGCTCCTCCAGCTCGTGCTTCCCTTCGACCACCGCGGCCAGCGCGGCCCCGAGCTCTTCGCGCCGTACGTGGGTCAGGAATCCGAGACGCCCGAGGTTGCAGCCCAGGACGGGCACGCCCCTCGGACCCGCGGCGCGGGCGCCGCGCAGGAGCGTCCCATCGCCCCCCAGGGTCAGGACGAGATCGAGGTCCGGCGCGGCCGCGAGATCGGGCCCCAGCCCGTCCCCGCGCCCCAGACCGTCCTCGAAGCGCAGCTCGATCTCGAGCCGGGCCGCGACGCGCGCGAGCTCGTCGAGGATCCCCTCCAGGCGGGGGTAGTGTCGGTTCCCGATCACGGCGACACGCATGGGAGCGTCGGGTCCTTTCATCTCGGTCTTCACGCGGGCGGGGCGCGGCCCCGACCCGACATCAACGATCGCGCTCGACGACCCAGCGCGCGATCTCCCGGAGGTCGTCGGCCCGCTCGACGGGCTCCAGCTCCGCCAGGGCACGGCCCACCAGGGTGCGGGCACGCGTCTTCGCCTTCGCCAGCCCCGCGAATCCCGGGTAGGTGGCCTTGCCGAGCGCGACGTCCCGTCCGCCCGCCTTCCCCATCGCCTGCGCCGTCCCCGTGACGTCGAGGATGTCGTCCACCACCTGGAAGGCGAGCCCGAGCGAGCGGCCGAAACGGCCCAGACGGCCGAGGGTTTCCGCATCCACGCCGGCCGCCGTTCCCCCGATCACGCACGACGCCTCGATGAGCCGCGCCGTCTTGCCGAGGTGGATCCGTTCCAGCTCGTCGTGCCCGACGTGGCGGCCCTCGGCCCTGAGGTCGAGAAGCTGGCCGCCAACCATGCCCGCCCCGCCCGAAGCGGCGGCGAGGATGCGCATGAGGCGCGCGGCGCGCTCTTCCTCGAGGCCGAGCGCGCGGGCCGAGTCGTCGAGCAGCCTCATCGCCATGGGCATGAGCGCCGCCCCGGCGAGGATGGCCTCGCGCACGCCGAATCGCACGTGCGCCGTCGCGCGCCCCCGGCGGAGCTGGTCGTCGTCCATGCACGGCAGGTCGTCGTGCACGAGCGAGTACGCGTGCACCAGCTCCACGGCGCACGCCAGCTCGAGGAGGGCGGCGGGGGTCGCGCCGTCGCCGCCCGCCTCCCGATCCGACGGACCGACCCCCGTCCGATACGCACCGACGACGAGCAGCGGTCGGATCCGCTTGCCCGGGGCGAGCACCGCGTAGCGGATGGGGGCCGCAATCTCCTCGGCCGCCCCGGCGAGCCCGGATTCGACGATCGCGGCCAGCGCGGCCGCGACGCCCTCCCGGGTCGCCTCGAGCCCGCTATCGGGACGGGGCGCCGTCCGTCTCTCCGGCATCCATTCCCTCGAGCGGCCGCGTCTCGATCCGGCCGGAGCTGGTGGCGATGATCTCCTCCACGCGCCCCGATGCCGTCTCGAGCCACTCGTTCGCCTCGCGCAGCCGCGCGATCCCCTCCTCGAACAGCGCGATCGCCTCGTCGAGGCCGAGGTCGTCGCGGTCGAGCGCCCGTGCGATCTCCTCCAGCTTCGCCAGCATCGCCTCGAAGTCGAGTCTCTCCCGCTCGCTCACCTCGCCTCCCGCCGCGTCCGCTCGGTCACGGCCTCGACCGACCCGTCGCGCACCCGGAGGTAGAACCGCGATCCGGCCTCGAACCGGTCGACGCTCGCGAGGAGCCCTCCGTCGGCATCCGTGGCGACGGCGTAGCCGCGCGCGAGGGTGGCCAGAGGGCTGAGCGCGTCCAGCCGCCCGGCCACGCCCCGCACCCGCGCGCGGCCCCGCTCGAGCGCCGAGCGCGTAGCGCGCGGGAGGTCGTGGGCGTGCCGGTCGAGCCGCTCCCGGCCCCGCCCGAGCGCGGAGCGCATGGAACGAGGGAGGTCGCGCGCGGAGCGATCGAGCCGCTCGCGACCGCGTGCCGCCGAGCGCCGGAGCCCGCGCGCGAGCGCGAGCGAGACGACATCCAGCCGCTCGCGGAGCGCACCCGCGTCCGGGGCCAGGAGCTCCGCCGCGACCGAGGGCGTGGACGCCTTCCGATCCGCCGCGAGCTCGGCGAGCGTCGTGTCCACTTCGTGGCCGATCGCGCAGACCACCGGCACGGGACAGGCGGCGACAGCGCGGACGGCCACCTCCTCGTTGAAGCACCACAGGTCCTCGGTCGACCCGCCGCCCCGGGTGAGGATGACCGCGTCGACCCCCGCGCTCCCCACCATGGCGAGGGCCCGCCGGATCTCGAGCGCCGCTCCCTCGCCCTGCACCCGGCAGTCGCACACGAGCACGTCGATCCACGGGCTGCGGCGGCGGAGGACCGTGAGGACGTCGTGGAGCGCGGCCCCGCTCCGCGACGTGACCACGGCGACGCGGCGCGGGAAGGCCGGGAGCGGCCGTTTGCGCGACGGTTCGAACAGCCCCTCCTCCCGGAGCGTCCGGTACAGACGCCGGAGGGCGACCCGCCACAGACCCTCCCCCGCCGCCTCGAGCCGCCGCACGACCACCTGGAAGCGACCGCCGGCCTCGTACAGCGACGGGCGCCCGTACACGGTGACCTCCATCCCGTTGTCAGGGTCGGCCGGCAGCCGCCAGGCGTCGCCCGAGAAGAACACGCAGTCCACCTGCGCGCGGTCATCGCGCAGCGTGAAATACCGGTGGCCACGGCTCGACTTGCGCCAGTTCGCCACCTCGCCGCGCACCCACAGGTCCGGGATGTGCTCCTCGAGGAGTCGCTGCGTGCAGCGGTTCAGGGCCCGGACCGAAATGGCGGTCTCGGGCGTCCGGCCATCGGGGTTCCCCGACCCGAACAGGGCCAGCTGCCCACCGGCGGTCACGGGGCGCGCGGGCTCGCCGTCAACCGGTCGTCGCGGAGGCCGGGACGCCCGCGCGCTCGAGGCGGCGGCGGGCCGCCTCCACCGTGTTCGCCATCAGGAGGGCGATGGTCATCGGCCCGACGCCGCCGGGCACGGGCGTGATCCAGTCCGCGCGCTCGGCGGCCTCCTCGAACTGGACATCACCGACGAGCCGGTAGCCCTTCTCCGCGGCTTCGTCATCGACGCGGTTCACGCCCACATCGATCACGACCGCTCCCTCGCGCACCATGTCGCCCCGCACGATCTCCGGCACGCCGACGGCGACGATGAGGATCTCGCCCTGGCGGGTGATCTCGGCGAGGTCGCGCGTGCGGCTGTGCGCGACCGTGACGGTCGCGTTCGCGCCCGGCTCCTTCTGGAGGAGGATCGTGGCCATCGGCATGCCGACGATGCTGGAGCGGCCGACGATCACCACGTGCTTCCCTTCGGGATCCACGCCCGTGCGACGGATGAGCTCCTGGATCCCGGCGGGCGTGGCGGGCCGGAACGCCGTGCGGTCCCCCGACGCCATGCGTCCCTGGTTGACCGGGTGGAATCCGTCCACGTCCTTCTCCGGGAGGATCCGCTCCATCACCACCCGCTCGTCCAGATGGCCGGGGAGCGGGAGCTGGACGAGGATACCGTGGATCTCGGGGTCCGCGTTCAGCCGATCCACGATCTCGAGCAGCTCTCCCTCCGAGATGTCGGCCGGGCGGGTGATGTCGCGGGCGTAGATGCCCGCCTGCGCGCAGGCCCGCGTCTTCATGCGCACGTAGACGTGCGAAGCGGGATCGTCGCCGACCAGCACGACGGCGAGCCCCGGCCGCTCGCCCCGCCCGGTCAGCTCGGCGGCCCGCACCGCCACCTCGGCGCAGATCTCCGCCGCGATCTTCCTGCCGTCGATGAGCTTCGCTCGCATCGTCGCTCGCCGTCTGGGGTTCCGATGGGCGGGTCGCCGCTCAGCGCGCGAAATCCACCGTTCGCGTCTCGCGAACGACGACGACCTTGATCTGCCCGGGGTATTGGAGCTCGTTCTCGATCCGGCGGGCCGTCCGCTCGGACAGCTCGGCCATCTCCTGATCGGAGATCTTGTCCGGTGTGACCATGATGCGGATCTCCCGTCCCGCCTGGATCGCGTACACCTTCTCCACCCCCTCGTAGGAGCTCGCGATCTCCTCCAGTTTCTCGAGGCGCTTCACGTAGTGCTCGAACGACTCGCGCCGGGCGCCGGGCCGCGCGCCCGAGATCGCGTCGGCGGCCGTGACGAGGAACGTCTCCGGATAGCGCGGAGGCTCCTCGCCGTGGTGCGCCCGGATGGCGTTCAGGACGGCGTCCTTCTCGCCGCAACGCTTGCACAGCTCGTAGCCGATCTCGACGTGGCTGCCCTCCTGCGCGTGCGTGAGCCCCTTCCCGATGTCGTGCAGGAGCCCCATGCGCTTCGCCATCCGGCTGTCGAGCCCGAGCTCGACCGCCATGTTGGCCGCGAGCAGCGCGACCTCGCGGGCGTGCTGTAGCTGGTTCTGCCCGTAGCTGGTGCGGAAGCGGAGCACGCCCAGCACCTCGAGCAGGTTCGCGTGCAGGTCGTGGATGCCGAGCTCGTAGAGCACTTCCTCGGCGGCCTCCCGCATCGACTTCCCCACATCCTCCCGCGCCTTGTCGACGACCTCCTCGATGCGGCCCGGGTGGATGCGGCCGTCTCCCACGAGCCGCTCCATGGCGAGCCGAGCGATCTCGCGGCGCACCGGATCGAAGCAGGACAGGATGACGGCTTCGGGCGTGTCGTCGACGACCACGTCGACGCCGGTCGCCGCCTCGAAGGACCGGATGTTGCGGCCCTCGCGACCGATGATGCGACCCTTCATGTCGTCGCTCGGGAGAGCGACCACCGAAACGGTCGCCTCCGAGGAGTGGTCGACCGCGAGCTTCTCGATGGCCTGCGAGATGATCTTCTTCGCCTCGCGCTCGGCCTCGCGCCGGGCGCGCTCCCGCACCTCGCGCACGTGCTGGGCGGCCTCGGCCCGCGCCTCGTCCTGGATCTGGCTCACGAGCTCCCGACGGGCCTCGTCGCGGCTGAGCCCCGAGAGCCCCTCCAGCCGGCTGTCGAGTTCGATCCCCCGCTGCTCGAGCGCCTTGCGGCCTTCCTCGATCCGCGCGCGCTCGGCCTCGATGTCGTCGCGGCGCTTGTCGAGCCGCTCCTGGCGCTCATCGAGGAGCTCGAGCTTCCCGTCGAGCGTCTCGCTCCGCTCGGTGGCACGCTGCTCGAGCCGTTCGAGATCGGTCCGACGGCGCTCGGTCTCGCGGGCCCACTCCTCCCGGAGCTTGTGGGCCTCCTCCCTGCCCTCGAGCTCGGCGGACTTCCGGATTCCCTGCGCGTCGGCGCGAGCCTGGTCCAGGATCGTCCTGGCTTCGCCCTTGAGACGGCCGCGCGCGCGGCGCAGACCCCGGCGCTCGATCAGGACCCCCACGAGACCCGCGACAACGGCGACCGCGCTCAGCCACAGCGTCACCGCCAGAACACTCATCCCGCACCTCAAGCATCTATCAATAAAAAACCGGCGGAGATCGTCCACCGGTGCGTGCCGCTCGGATCGAGGCTCTGATCGCCCCGATCATCTATCCAGGAAACAAGCCGACGCTTGCCAATTGCCCCGGTGTTGGAACGCAGCCTTCAAGTTGCCGCCACGCTCGGGACGCCGCAAGCGATCCGAGGGCGAGCGATCCCCTCAGCCGTCGAGCGCGAGCTCCGTGTTGCGCCCCTTGCGGCTCGACGCGCGGATCTCTTCAAGCCGTTCGGTGAGATCCTCCACGCGCTCGCGCACGAGGTCGGAGAGCCCCGCGGCCTCCGCCCGGGCGCGAAACAGCTCATCGGTGATCTTCAGCGCGGCGAGGATCGCCGCCTTGTGCGGCTCGGCGACGTGCCCGCCCACGTGCGCCTCCTGGATGGCGTCGTCCACGTAGCGCGCGCACTCCTTCGTGTACGTCTCGCCCAGATCGGTCCGGATCTGGTAGTCCTCGCCGAAGATCGTGACGCGGACGGTCTTCCGGTCGCTCATACCTCGTCCTCCACCACCGAGAGCCGGCTCCGCAACCGCGCCGCGCGGTCGCGCGCCTCGACCAGGGTCTCGCGCAGACGCCGGTTCTCGTCGGCCATCCGAGACAGGCGCTCGTCGAGGTCCGCGGGGGCGTCGGCGCCCCCCGATCCCGCGATGACCGCGCGCAGCGACTCGTATTCCGTCTCGAGCGATTGCGCCCGCTCCCGGATCGAGGCGTACTCGGCCAGGACCTGCTCCACGGCCGACGTCAGCCGATCGAAGGCGGCCGCGATCTCCCTCTCGCGCTCAGGACGTTCGGATTCCGGCATCGAAACGTTTCTCCAGGGCGGCGGAGATCGCCGTCATTTCCGCCTCCACGTCGTCATCCGTCAGCGTACGGTCCTCCGCCCGGAAGCGAAATGCCCACGCCAGGCTCTTCCGGCCCGCGCCGATCCCCTCGCCTTCGTACACGTCGAACAGCTCGACCGACTCGAGCAGATCGGACGCGGTCTCGCGAAGCGTCGTCTCCACGTCGGCGGCCGCGACATCCAGCGGCAGCGTGACCGCGAGGTCCCGGCGGACGGCCGGGTACGACGAGATCGGCCGGAGCGGCGTCCGGGTGCGGCCGCGCACCGCGGCGAGGTCGAACTCGAGCGCGAACACCGGAGCCGCCCAGGGGGGCGCGTCCACGGCCGCGGGTCGGACGGCTCCCGCGACGCCCACGGTACGACCGTCCGCCACGAGGCGGAACGCGCGGTCTTCCAGCCACCCGGCGGCCAGCCGCGCGGCGACCGGATCCGTCCCGCGCGCCGCGGGCTCCACGCGAGCCTCCAGCAGCCGTTCGGAAAGCGCCTCGGCCTGCCCCTTCAGATGCCAGAGCCCGAGGTCCTCGGGATCGGTCTCCCAGTGCGGCGGGGCGTGTCTCCCCGTCCATACCGCCCCCACGCGTCGCGTCTCGGAGAACCGCTCGAGACCGGCGTTCCTGTCGTCGGCCGGCCGGCGGGGATCGGAGGCGTATTCGAACACCGAGCCGATCTCGAACAGCCGGACGTCCCGGCGCCCGCGGGCGTAGTTGTGCTCGAGACGGCGGAGGAGGACGGGGACGATGCCGCTCCTCAGGTAGCTCTCCTCGGACGACAGCGGATTCGGCACGGCGACGACCGCCCGGTTCCCGCGGTGCTCCTCGGAGACGAAGGTCAGGCTCCGCGTCTCGAGCAGGCCGGCGGCGGCGAACCAGCGCCGGACGCGGGCCTCCCGCCTCACCGCCGGGTCCTCCGGGACCGAGCTCGGGCGGAACCGTCGCGGCTCGTGGGGAACCTCGTCGTACCCGTAGCGACGCGCCACCTCCTCCACGAGGTCGATCTCGCGCGTCACGTCGCGCCGCCATCCCGGCACGCGCACCCGCAGGGCGCGCTCGTCCATCGAGAGCGTCTCGAATCCGATGGGGGCGAGGAGCGGCTCGAGCCCGGCCGGGGCGAGCTCGAGCCCGAGCACCCGGCGCACGCGCGACGCGCGCAGCTCGAGCGCCGGGGCCTCCGCCGACACGCGGCCCACGCGGATGCCGACCGGGTCGGCCTCGCCGCCGGCGATCGCGAGGATGAGCTCCACCGTGCGCCGGAGCGCCGCCTCCTGCCCGCCGGGGTCGATGCCGCGCTCGAAGCGGTAGGACGCGTCGGTGGCGAGCCCGGTCGAGCGCGCCGTCCGCCGGACGCTCCCCGGATCGAACGAGGCGCACTCGATGAGGACGTCGACGGTGTCGGCGGTGACCTCCGTCTCGAGACCGCCCATCACGCCCGCGAGCGCGACGGCGCGATCCCGGTCGGCGATGACCGTGGCCTCGGGGCTCAGCTCGTGCGCGCCCCCGTCCAGCGTGGTCAGCGCCTCCCGCGCGGCCGCGGCCCGCACGCGGATCTCCGGCCCCGCGAGCGTCGCGAGGTCGAACGCGTGCAGCGGCTGGTTCCATTCCCTGAGGACGTAGTTCGTCGCGTCGACCACGTTGTTGATCGGCTGCGCGCCCACGGCGAGGAGACGGCCCGCGAGCCAGGGCGGCGAGGGCCCGACGGTCACGCCGCGGATCACCGCGCCGAGGTATCGCGGGCAGCGATCCGGGTCCTCGATCCGGATCGCGACACGGGCGCCGGCGCCCTCGCGCTCGTCGCCGCGCCACTCGGGGGTCCAGGCGGGGCCGCCGAAATCCCGCGGCCGGAGCGAGGAGACGCCGTCCGGCGCGAGCTCGCGCGCCACGCCGACGTGACACGCGAGGTCCACGCGGTTCGGATTCAGGTCCAGGGCCAGCCGGACGTCGGGGAGCCCGAGCGCTTCCGTGAGCGGCTCACCGGGCTCGGGGCCGTCGGCCAGCCGCAGGATGCCGCCCCGGTCGCGCCCCAGACGTAACTCCATTTCCGAGCACAACATGCCATGGCTCACCTCACCCCGGATCTTACGGGATTCGATGGTGAAGCCGCCAGGTAGCGTGGCCCCCGCGGGGACGTACGGGTAGAGACCGCCCTCGTCGATCACGGGCGCGCCGCACACCACGTCGATCGGGTCGGCGCCGCCGGCGTCCACGCGGCACAGGCTCAGCCGATCCGCGTTGGGGTGCGGCCGCACGCCGAGCACGCGGCCGACGACGACGCCGTCCAGCCCCGTCCCCACCGGCTCGATGGCTTCGACCGCGGCCGCCACGCGGCTGAAGCGCGCCGCGATCTCCTCCGCCGATCCCGAGAGGCCCGGGACGAGCTCCCGGAGCCAGTTGACCGACACGTTCACGCCAACTGCTCCAGGAAGCGGACGTCGCCCTCGTAGAGCATCCGCATGTCGGGGATGCCGTGCCGGACCATGGCGATCCGTCCCGGCCCCATCCCGAAGGCGTACCCCGTGTAGCGCTCCGGATCGTACCCGACGGCCTCGAACACGGCCGGATCGACCATGCCGCTCCCCATGATCGTGATCCAGCCCGTGCGCTTGCACGTCGCACAGCCGCTCCCCCGGCACACGGTGCACGTCACGTCCACCTCGGCCGACGGCTCCGTGAACGGATAGAAGGAGGGCCGGAAGCGGCTCTCGGCCTCTCGTCCGAAGAAGCGGCGGACGAAGTGCTCGATGGCGGACCGGAACTCGATGAAGTCGATGCCCTCGTCCACCGCCAGGCCTTCGATCTGCTCGAAGGCGGGCGCGTGCGACGGGTCGAAGGAATCGCGCCGATACGCGAGACCGGGGACGACGACCCGCACCGGTGGCCGGTGGGCCTCCATCACGCGGGCCTGCACGGGCGACGTGTGGGTCCGCAGGATCACGTCCTCGTCCAGGTAGAACGTGTCCATCGTGTCCGCGGCGGGGTGGTCGAGCGGGATGTTGAGCGCCGTGAAGTTGTACCAGGTGGTCTCGAGCTCGGGCCCCTGCACACGGGTGAAGCCGAGGTCGCGGAAGATGTCGCAGATCTCGTCGATCACGCGGGTCACCGGGTGGAGACCGCCCACCCACGGCCGCCGGCCCGGGAGCGTGAGGTCGGTCGTCCCGCCACGATCCGTGTCGGCGCCCGAGGCGAGGGCACGCGAGCGCGCCTCGAGTGCCGCCTGGAGGACGGTCTTGGCCGCGTTCGCGCGCTGCCCCACGCGCGGCCGGGCCTCGGGCTCTACGGACCCGATGCGACCCATCAGATCGGCCAGCTCGCCGTTTCGGCCGAGGTAGGTGACGCGGGCGGCCTCGAGCGCCTCCTCGGTCCCGGCCGCCTCGATGGCGGCCAGTCCCTGCCCCTCCAGCGCATCGAGCCGCTCGAGGAGGGACGCTCCGGCCGCCGTCATGGAGCGTGAGCTTTTGCGACCTCCGCGAGCTCGCGAAACGCGCCCGGGTCCCGGACGGCGAGATCCGCCAGCATCTTCCGATTCAGCTCCACGCCGGCCCCGCGCAGCCCGCTGACGAAGCGGGAGTACGAGATCCCGTTCTGGCGGGCGGCCGCGTTGATGCGGGCGATCCACAGACGCCGGAAGTCACGCTTCTTCTGACGCCGATCGCGATAGGCGTAGGCCCAGCCCCGCTCGACGGAGTTCTTCGCCGTCCGGTAGAGCTTGGAGCGCCCCCCGAACTGGCCGCGAGCCTCCTTCAGCACCTTCTTCTTGCGCCGATTCCTGGCGACGCTGTTCGTCGAGCGAGGCATGTACGCCCTCCCTGATCATCGATCGTGTTCGCGGACCGCGGTCTCGTGCGCGGCGCGCGTGGTCCACCCTGGCTGTCGTGGGTCGTGGGCCCGCGAGGCGCGGGGCTACTTCCCCAGCAGCCGCTTCACCCGCTTCTCGTCGGCCTTCGCCACGAGCGTCGTCTGTCGCAGCCGGCGCTTCCTCTTCGGCCTCTTCTTGGTGAGGATGTGGCTGTGGTAGGCGCGCTGGCGGCGGAACTTCCCCGTTCCCGTCTTCTTGAACCGCTTCGCGGCAGACCGGTTGGTCTTCATCTTCGGCATCGTGTCATTCCCTTCCTCGACCGCGGCCGCCCGCGGCTATGTCCTCGGCGACGCCCGGAGGGCGCGCGTTCACTTCTTCGGGCCCATCATCATCGTCAGGGTCCGCCCTTCGTGCGAGATGTCGGATTCGATCTCGCCGATGTCCTCCAGCTCGTCCTTCACCTGCTCGAGGAGCCTCACGCCGAGCTCCGGGTGCGTCACCTCCCGCCCGCGGAACATCAGCGTGAACTTCACCTTGTGGCCCTCCTCGAGGAACCGCTTCGCGTGGCGCAGCTTGAACTCGATGTCGTGCGTCTCGATCTTCGGGCGCAGCTTGACTTCCTTCACCTGGATGACGTGCTGCTTCTTCTTCGCCTCGCGCGCCTTCCGGGCCTGCTCGTACTTGTACTTCCCGTAGTCCATGAAGCGGCACACCGGCGGACGCGCGTTCGGCGCCACCTCCACCAGATCGAGTCCCCGGTCGGATGCGAGCGATCTGGCTTCATCCGTGGCGACGATCCCGAGCTGGTCTCCGTTCTCGTCGATGAGACGGACCGGACTGATTCGAATGCGATCGTTGACTCGTAGTTCGTCCTGGTTCACCGCACCTCGTGTTCTCGAGCGC
>Ga0299907_10002527_pt1 | contig 11325 bp, 13 predicted proteins | sample RVTome_16_FD_198680 | JGI IMG/M metagenome (GOLD analysis project Ga0299907, IMG submission 198680) | Soil microbial communities from uranium-contaminated site in the Upper Colorado River Basin, Wyoming, United States - RVT152D67 (version 2) ...
CGGCCATGCCTGACGGGTTCCACGTTCGGGCCGAAGGAGAGGAGGTCGTGCTCGAAGTGACCGAGGACGCCCGGTTCGCACTCGACCTCGGGCTCCGACACGCTCCGCCCATCCTGCGCCGCCGCATGTCGGCGCTGCTGCGGAGCGACCGTCCCGGGTAGCAAGACCAGAGCCCCCTCCGGCCCTTCTCGGGCCACCTCCCCCCACGTCGCTTCGCTCCTGGGGGAGGAAACAAGCCTCAGACGAGCATTTCGGCGATCTGGACCGCATTGAGGGCGGCGCCCTTGCGCAGGTTGTCGCCGACCGCCCACAGGTTGATCCCGCCCGGATCACCCAAGGTGGGCCGAATCCTCCCCACCAGGACGTCGTCGATGCCGGCGGAGTCGAGTGGGGTGGGGACTGTGTCGCTCCAGACCTGCACCCCGGGCGCCGAGCCCAGGAGTTCGATCACCTGCTCTGGCTGCACGGGGACATCGAAGCGAAGCGTGGCAGCCACCCCATGCCCCACCAGGACCGGGACCCGGACACAGGTCGGCTCGACCTTGAGTCCCGGATGGTCGAGGATCTTCCTCGACTCGTTGACCAGCTTCCACTCCTCGTCGGTGTAGCCCTGCTCGGTCTCCAACCCGGCATGAGGGAGGACGTTGAAGCCGATCGGCCTGGAGTACAGCGACGGAGAGGGATCGGCCCATCCCCCCGTCATGAGAGACTCCAGATCGGGTCGGAGCAGATCGGTCTGCTCGATCAGTTCGACCACACCCTGTTGACCTGAGCCGGAGACGGATTGATACGAGGTGGCGACCATGCTGCGCAGCCCGGCTGCCCGATGCAAGGGCCCCGCCGCCACCATCAGTGTCATCGTGGTGCAGTTGGGGTTGGCGATGATCCCGCGGTGGGCGCCAACCGCAGCGTCGTTGACACCCGCCACGACCAGAGGCACCGAAGGGTCCATCCGAAAGGCGGAGGAGTTGTCGATGACCACAGCCCCCGCTTCGGCGAAGCGCGGTGCGTGAGTGCGGGACCGATCGCCACCTGCCGAGAAGAGGGCGATGTCGATGCCGTTCGGGTCGGCAAGCGCGAGGTCCTCGACCTCGACGTCACCCCACCTGGTCTCGATGATCGACCCGGCCGATCGTTCCGAAGCCAGGAGCCGGAGGGCACCTAGGGGAAAACTCCGTGACTCGAGGATGGCCCGCATGGTGCGCCCCACCACCCCGGTCGCCCCGACCACGGCCACGACCCGGTCACTCATGCTCCGACCTCCTCGAAGATGGCCGGCGGTTCGAACGCAGCGTGGAGTGATTGGACTGCCGCCTCCACCTGGTCGGCCCGGACCACACACGAGATGCGGATGGTCGACGTCGAGATCATCTCGATGTTGATCCCGGCCGAGGACAGAGTCTCGAACACCTTTGCTGCCACTCCGGGATGTGACTTCATCCCCGCCCCCACCAGAGAGACCTTGGCGATGTCGGCGTCGACATCGACGGATTCGGCCTCGATCTCCCCCGCCACCTGCTTCGAGATTCGCTCCGCATCGACCAGGTTGGTCCGGGGCACGGTGAAGCTGATGTCGGTGCTCCCGTCGTGGGAGACGTTCTGCACGATCATGTCGATGTTGACCCCGGCCTGGGCCAGCGAACCGAAGAGGGCCGCCGCCACGCCGGGGCGGTCCGGGACGTGGTTCACGGTCACCTTCGCCTCCGACCGGTCGTGGGCAATGCCGCTCACGATCGCTTGTTCCATGGGGGACTCCCGCACCCAGGTGCCTTCCCCGTCGTGGAACGAGGAACGGACGTGGATCGGGATGTCGAAGCGACGGCCGAACTCGACGGCTCGGGACATGAGCACGCCGGCACCCCCGGCCGAAAGCTCCAACATCTCGTCGAACGGGACCTCCTCGAGCTTCCTGGCATCGGGGACCATCCTCGGGTCGGCGGTGAACACCCCGTCGACGTCGGTGTAGATCTCGACGCTGTCCGCACCGAGAGCCGCGGCCAGGGCGACGGCGGTGGCATCCGACCCGCCCCGGCCCAGGGTGGTTATCTCCTTGGACTCAGGGTCGACGCCCTGGAACCCTGCGACGATCACGACCTTCCCCTCCGCCAGGCTGTCCCGCACCCGGGTGCCCTTGATGTCGAGGATCTTGGCCGAGCCGTGTGAGGAGTCGGTGAGTATCCCCGCCTGGGACCCGGTGTAGCTGACCGCCGGGATCCCCCTGGAGTTGAGGCTGATCGAAAGCAGGGCCATCGAGATCCGCTCCCCCGCGCTGAGCAACATGTCCATCTCTCGGGGTGAGGGGTTGTCGCTCACCTCGGCAGCCAGCGCCTCCAGCTGATCGGTGGTCTCGCCCATCGCAGAGACCACGACCACGACATCGTGGCCCTCGCGGCGGGTCGACTCGACCCGGTCGGCCACCGCACCGATGCGGGCGGCATCGGCCAGCGAGGTCCCACCGAATTTCTGGACGACGATCGACATGACCCCCACAGTTTGGAACGTTTCCCGGCGAAAGACGAACACCGCCTCCGGATTGGGGAAGGCCGATGCCTAGAGTCCCTCCGCCATGACAGACAGACGCCGGCGCCAGAAGGAGCAGCGCGCCGCAAAGCGGGAAGCCGAGAAGAAACAGGAAGCGCGCAAAGAGCTCGGGCGCCGTCTGGGGACCGCACTCGTCTTCGGGGTGGTGGTGGTCGGGATCTTTGTCGTCGGCGCCTTCTTCGGTGGCGACGAGGGAGAGCTCCCGGGCAGTTACGAGGGGTTTCGCAATCAGCCGACGGCGTGCGGCGCGGAGCAACCCGATCCTGAGCCCGTTCTCTCCTTCGCCGGGCCCGAGCCCCAGACCGACGTCAATGCGGAAAGCACGGTCACGGCCACCCTCGAGACATCGTGCGGCGACATCGCGATCACGCTCGACCCGGCAGGCGCCCCGGCAACGGCCAACTCTTTCGTCTTCCTGGCCCGCGAGGGCTTCTTCGACGGGCAGGTCTTCCATCGAATCGTCGAGGACTTCAGGGTGTTCTCGGGTGACCCTGAGGCAAATGGCCGGGGCGGGCCGGGTTACACGATCGCCGACGAGTTCCCCGCCGACGACTTCACCTACGCCCCGGGCATGGTGGTCATGGACAACCTGGGCAGGGGCACCACCGGCAGCCAGTTCTTCATCCTCATCGGGGAGTCGGCGGCGGTGCTCAATCCGGTGTTCAACCTCCTCGGCGAGGTGGCGTCGGGGGATGAGGCCCTGGAACAGATCGCCGCGGTCGAAACTGCCGTCCAACCCGGCTCCCGGGAGCAGAGCCTCCCTCTGGAAACGGTCTACATCGAGAGGGTCACGGTCGAGGTAACCGGTTCTTGACGGCCGGGCACGGCATCATCGTGGGCTGAGAACCACATGGCCGTCGACCTCCACTCCCATTCCACGGCCTCCGACGGGTCGGAGCGGCCTTCGACCCTCGTCGAAAGGGCGGCAGAGCTCGGTTTGGGCACGCTGGCGCTGACCGACCACGACACGCTGGAGGGGATCGAAGAGGCGCGCAAGGCCGCCGATCACCTCGACCTGGAGCTCATCTCCGGCGCCGAGCTCTCCCTCGACCACGTCGGGGGCATGCACCTGGTGGTGCTCTGGCTGGAACCGGGGCCGGGGCCTCTCCAGGATCGGCTGGGTTCGCTCCAGAACGGCCGCAACCTGCGCAACGCGGAGATCGTCGACTTGTTGGCCGATCTGGGCATGCCGCTGACCACCGACGAGATCGCCGCTGAGTCCGGCTCGGGGTCGGTGGGAAGGCCGCACATCGCCGCAGTCATGATGCGAAAGGGCTACGTACAGTCGATCGCCGAGGCCTTCGAGCTGTGGTTGGCGGCCGGTCGGCCGGCCTATGCGAGCAGACCGAGATTGTCCCCTGAGGAGGCGATCAGCCTGGCCTTGGAGTCCGACGGGGTCCCGGTGCTGGCCCACCCCCACACCCTGGGCATCAACCGAGCCGCCGAGATGGCCGACCTGCTCACCCGCTTGCGCGGGGCCGGGCTGGTCGGCCTGGAGGCGATGTGCGCCGGGTATCGCCGTCACGAGCGCGACGGATACGCCGACCTCGCTCGAAGATTCGGCCTGGTCCCATCGGGAGGGAGCGACTACCACGGGAGCTACAAGCCCGAACTCGAGCTCGGAGTCGGGTACGGGGATCTCGAAGTGCCGGACTCGGTGGTCGAGGAGCTTCGGACGCACCGGGGGGCGGGATGAGCCGTCCGCTGAAGATGGGAGCAGCGGCCGGGGTCGTCGGGGCCAGCGTCCTGATCTCCCGACTCCTCGCCCTGGGCCGGGAATCCCTCCTCGCCGCACTGATCGGGATCGACACCGAGGGCGACCTCTATCGGCAGGCCTTCACCATCCCCGACTTCCTCAATTACCTGCTCGCGGGGGCCTACCTCACGATCACCCTGATCCCAATCCTGAGCCGCCACCTGGAGAGAGGTGACTCCGAGGCAGCGAGCCAAGCCTTCACCTCGGTGTTCCGATTCGTGACCTGGGCCATCCTCGGGCTCACGGTCCTGATGTGGATCGGCGCCGAACCCCTGGTCTCGCTCATCTTCCCCGAGGTGCCCGACCCGGACCGGCTGGTGTCGCTGACCCGTCTGGTTCTTCCCGCTCAGGTGTTCCTGGTCATGGGCGCCCTGCTCATGGCGGTCCAATACACCCACCGCCGCTTCGTCCTCCCCGCCCTGGCCCCGATCATCTACAACCTTGGGATCATCGCCGGGGGCCTGGCCGGTGCCGCCATGGGCGATGCCGGGCCCGAAGGTTTCCTGTGGGGGGCGGTGATCGGGTCCGCACTGGGCAACTTCGGTTTGCAATGGTTCGGGGCCCGATCCACCGGCACCTGGTTCGCCTCGATGCCCCGGGGCGAGTCATCGGTCAAGGAGTACCTGTTCCTCGCATTGCCCTTGATGCTGGGCCAGTCGGTGGCAGTGCTCGACGAACAGTTCGTCCGCTGGTTCGGCCAGGTCGAAGAGGGGGCCACCACCGCCCTCAGCTTCGCCCGGCAGCTCAACATGGTCCCGGTGGGCGTCATTGCCCAAGCGGCGGGGGTGGCCGCCTTCCCCTTCCTCGCCCGTCTCGCCGCCGGTGGGGACGAAGAGGAGTTGACCAGGACCACCGGTCGGGCGGCCCGCAACACGGTGTTCGTCGCCGCCGCCGCGACGGCTGTCCTGATCGTCCTGGCTCGTCCCCTGGTCCGGCTGCTCTACCAGCACGGTGAGTTCAACGCCGCCGACACCGAGCTGGTGTCCGGTCTGTTGATCATCTACGCCTTCTCGATTCCGGCCTGGGGGCTGCACCAGATCCTCTCCCGGCACTTCTATGCCAAGCGGATGATGTGGCGGGTGGTCTTGATCGGGACCGTGGGGACCGTCGTCGCCATCCCGGTGTGGCTCGGTCTCTATGACTCGATGGGAGTCGAGGGTTTCGCCCTCGCCTCCACCCTGGTCATGACCGGGTACGCCGTCGCCCTGCTCATCGCCTGGGGGATCGACGCCGGTTGGGCGCCGGTGCGTGCGCTCGTCCCGTCGCTGTTGCGGGGGCTCGTCGCCGCCGGTCTCGCCGCACTGGCGGCCTACCCACTGGTCCGGGCGCTATTCGACGACGAGCTCTCCTTGCTCGAAGGGCTGGCCGCCGCCGCCCTGGGCGGGGTCACCACCGTGGCCGTGTTCCTGGGCGTCTCCTGGGTGCTCCGCGCCCCGGAGCTGCGTGACCTGATCCGTCGGGGGTGATCCTGTGTCCTGTGCAACCAAGCACCCCCACGGTGGCCGCATGCACACGCGAACTCCGCATCGGGCAGATCGGCTCACCTTCAGACGTGACCACGACCACATTGACGTTGTCTGACCGAGCCGGAATGTCCGACAGAGTGTCGACCACGGATTCGCCCAGGCGATCCACCGCTCCGGGTCAAACCTCCGACCGGGTCACGTCTATCTGCTGCCGTCAGGTCACAAGTTATCTTGCAACGTCGGATCGAGCAAGGTAACTTGTGACACCAGCCGCGGATCGTCGAGAGCGCGAGAAAGCATGGTGTGAAGGATGAGACCATCCTCCATGCATTCAACAATCCGATCCTCGTCGAAGACCTTGACGAGGGAATGACGATGTTCATCGGACCCGACCTCTCCGGCAACCTCTTCGAGGTCGGAGTTATCGGGTTGGATGAGGGACCGGTCGTGGTTCATGCGATGCGGGCTAGACCCACTTATCTGAGGTGACCGATGCCAAGAACACTCGACGAAATCATCAGCCAGGCCGAGGAGCTAGCCCGCCGGTTCGAAGACCACGAACCAGATGTCGATGGCATCAAGGATGCGAGCACCCTGCGTGAGCTTCGACAGGCTTTCCTCGCCCGGGCCGAAGCCGAACAACACGTCACCGACGCTGTCGAGAATGCTCGAGCCGATGGACACTCATGGGCAGCCATCGGAGCCATGGTCGGTACGTCCGGCGAGGCGGCCCGGCAGAGATTTGGTCACGGTGCGCCCCAAACGCGCTTGCGCAAGTAGGGCCTCCCGCGCGCAGGGAATCAGCGGGGGCGGAGGATCTCCCCGGGCAGGTTGGGCTCCTCAGGGCGATCGGCGAGCATCCACGGAGAAAGCGTTCGCGAGTCCCGGGCCGGACCCTGACGTGCGGCTCTCTCCTCCTCGGAGATCCGGTCGAGGACGACGCCGATCACCGCGGCCTCGAACTCGGAGGCACCCCCTTTGATCTCGATCCCTTCAATCATCTGAGAGCTCCACGAGTTCGATCAAGGTACCACCCAGGTCAGCGGGATGGACAAAGGCGATGCGCGTCCCCCGTCCCCCGGGTCGTGCCGATTCGTCCACGAGCCGCGCCCCCTGCTCCCGGAGATGGCTCAGGGCGACATCGATGGAGGCCACCACGAAGGCGACGTGGTGGAGCCCCTCACCCCGACTCTCCAGGAACCTTCCCACCGGGGTGTCCGGGCCGAGCGGCTGCAACAGTTGGATGAACGATCCCCCGACCGGGATCATCGCCTCTTCCACCCCTTGGGCTTCGACGGTCTCTCGATACAACGGCTCGACCCGATAACGCTCCCGATAGCCGTCGAGCGACGCGTCCAGGTCGTGTACGGCTATGGCGACATGATCCAGGTTGAGCAGCTTCACGACCGGGAGGCTATTGACCGTGACCGTTAGCATCCAGTCCAGGAGGTTTCTGTTGAGCAACCCAGTCATCACCGGGATCGCCCGCACCCCGATCGGGAAGTACAACGGCTCCCTGACGCCGCTGCGAGCAGTCGAGCTCGGCGGTGTGGCCATCGCCGGCGCACTGGAACGGAGCCAGATCGACCCGGCCTCGGTCGACGAGGTGCTGTTCGGTCACGTCCTCCAGGCAGGGGAAGGGCAGATAACCGCCCGTCAGGCCGCAGTGCGCGGTGGGCTACCGATGACGGTGCCCTCGGTGACCATCAACAAGGTCTGCCTCTCCGGGATGTCCGCCATCGGCCTCGCCGAGCGCGGGATCCGGGCCGGAGACACCAAATTCGTGATGACCGGGGGCATGGAGAGCATGTCCAATGCCCCCCATGTGGTCCGGGAGCTGCGCTGGGGGGTTCGCGCCGGCAACGCAGAGATGGTCGACGTCATGCAGCACGACGGCCTGTTCTGCGCATTCGACCAATGCACCATGGGCGAGTCCTCCGACCACAAGAACCAGCGTCTCGGGATCGGCCGGGAGGAGCAGGACGAATGGGCCGCCCGAAGTCACCAACGGGCCGAGGAAGCCACGAACAACGGCGCCATGGCCGGCGAGATCGTGCCCGTCACCGTCCCGCAGAGACGTGGGGTCCCGGTCGTCGTCGATCGGGACGAGGGGTTCCGGCCCGGGTCGACGGCCGAGGCCCTCGGCGAGCTCCGACCTGCCTTCGTCAACGGCGGCACGATCACCGCCGGGAATGCGTCGCAGATCTCCGACGGCGCCGCGGCCCTCGTTGTCGCCGACCGTGATGCCGCCGAGGCATCGGGCGCCCCGATCGTGGCCGAGATCCTGGCTTACGGGCAGATCGGCGGGGGGGATGCCACCCTCCACGAGCGACCGGCCGAGGCGTTGTCGGTCGCCCTGAAGCGAGCCGGTCTCGACGTTTCCGACCTCGACCTGGTCGAGATCAACGAGGCTTTCGCCGCCGTCGCCCTGTGGTCGGCCCGAATGCTCGACCTGCCCGAGGCCAAGGTCAACGTCCATGGCGGCGCCGTCGCCCTGGGTCATCCCCTCGGAGCAACCGGAGCCCGCCTTGTGGTCACATTGATCAACGCCCTCCAGGCTCGGGGAGGCGGCATTGGCGCCGCCACCCTGTGCGGCGGTGGTGGCCAGGGCGATGCCATCGTCGTCAAGGTGGGTTGATGGCCGAGCCTGTCGAGAGAAACCTGGGTCTCGACCTGGTGCGGGTCACCGAGACCGCGGCCATGGGCGCGGCGCGCTGGCTGGGTCGCGGCAACAAGGAGGCGGCCGACCAGGCCGCTGTCGACGGGATGCGTCTCCATCTGTCCACCCTCGACATCGACGGCCTGGTGGTCATCGGCGAGGGGGAGAAGGACAACGCCCCCATGCTCTACAACGGGGAGCGCGTTGGCTCGGGTCACGGCCTGGTGGTCGACGTCGCGGTGGATCCAGTCGACGGGACCACCCTCACCGCCTCGGGGATGCCCGGCGCCATCGCAGTCATCGCCCTGGCCGAAGGGCGGGGCAGTATGTATGCGCCCGGCTCCCTCGTCTACATGGACAAGATCGCAGTCGGCCCCGAGGCGGCCGGGGTCGTCGAGCTCGGCGCGCCGATCGAGCACAACCTGCGCCAAGTGGCCAAGGCAAAGCGCAAGGACGTCAACGACCTCCGGGTTTTGATCCTGGATCGGGAGCGGAACCAGCACTACATCGACGGTGTCCGCCAGGCCGGGGCGCGCATCTCGCTGATCGGGGACGGGGATGTGGCGGGAGCGATCGCAACCACGCAGGACGAGACCGGCGCCGACATCCTGCTCGGCATCGGAGGCTCTCCCGAGGCTGTGATCTCGGCTGCAGCCCTCAAGTGCGTCGGCGGCGAGATCCAGTGCAGGCTCTGGCCCCGCAGTGACGAGGAACGACAGCGCGGCATCGACGAGGGGCTCGACCTGGAGAAGGTGATGACCACCAGCGAGTTGGTCTCCTCCGACAACGTCTTCTTCGCGGCAACCGGGGTGACCGGAGGGGAGTACCTGCGCGCTGTCGAGTTCAGGCGCGAGGATCACATCGTCACCCACTCGGTGATCATGCGCTCAAAGACCGGCTCCATCCGTTACATGGAGGCCACCCACAACGTCGCCCGCCTCAGCGAGATCTCTGCTCAGACTTTGGACTGACGAGGTCACCCCGTCAGGATCGAGCCAAGGTCGATGACGATGCCGGCGCAGAGCAAAACCACAACCACGGCGATGAAGATGGTGTAGGCCCAGCGGGCCCGATGGTCGGCGATCCAGAAGCGTCTGACCCCGGAGACGCCCATGACGATGGCCACCACCGACAGAGCGATGGTGAGCGGGGCCCCGATCGTCTCCAGGAGACCGATGAACGGGGCCAGGATCGGGATCAGGAGATAGGTGATGATGCAACGGATCCCGGAGACGACGATGGCGGTGGTCGTCGAGCGCCGGGCTCCGAAGATGGCGTCCTTGTCCACCCGGTCGCCCACCCGCAACAGGCGGCGCATGAATCGATCGGCGGCGGTCTGCTCCGGGCGCAGCTCGGTGGCGCTAATGGCCGCCCCACGACTTGGCAGCCACCGGGCGGCTCAGTGTCCCCATCACCGAGGCGGCCGCCCTCTCCCCGGAGTCGATGCACTCGTTGAGACCGATCCCGTGGAACCCGGCGCCGGCCAGGGCCAGGCCCGGGAAGGCGTCGAGCGCTCGTTCCGCCGTTGCCACCCGGTCGAGGTGGCCCAATGTGTACTGATGGAGCCCTTGGTGCCAGACGTGAGACCACGATCGCACGGGCTTTCCCATGATCCCCACCGTCTCCTTCAACTCCTCGCCAACGACCTTCTGCAATAGATCCCCGGTCGATTTGGCCAGTTCCTGACCGTGCCACCCGCCGACGAACGCCCGGATCAGCGTCAGCTCCGGGTCCGGCACCCGCCCTTCCCATTTCTGGGAGAGATAGGAGACACCCATGATTCGGCGGCGCTGCACCGAAGGGACGACGAAACCAGACCCGGTCAAGGTGGGCAGGTCTCCCGATCGATAGGCGAGGGTGAGCGCCGCGGTGGTCACCTGACGGATCTCGCTCAGTGCGGAGGCTGCCTCCGGGGCGAGTCCTCCGAGCAACCCGGAGACCACCGGAGCCGGCGCCGACAGGACCACCGAACCGGCAGCCAGCTCGGACCCATCGTCGAGACGAACCCGGTAGCCCGAGGGGCCGGCGCCGAGAGCGGTCACGCCTGCTCCCGTCCGGACCTCGGTGTTCTGGAGAGAGCCGGTCAGGGCAGATGTCAGCCGGCCCATCCCCGACCGGAAGCTGGCGAAGTGGCTGAGACCATCGGGCGGACCCGACCGGGAGGTGAAAGAGCGAGCGGCGAGGATCAGACTTCGGTGCTCACGTTCCATCTCGAGGAAACGGGGAAAGCTCGCCCGGAGACTCATCGTGTCGGGCCTCGCGGCGTGGACTCCTGCGATCAGCGGCTCGGCGATCCGCTCCAGGACTTGCCGCCCGAGACGACGGGTCACGAACGACTCCAGACTCACGTCCTCGTCATGAGTGGAGCGGGGCAGGACGAGGTCGCCCAACACCCGCATCTTGCCCCTCCACGTCAGGAGTGAGGAGGCGAAGAGGGGACGGAGCCGTGACGGGACCATGAGGAGCAGGCCGCCGGGCAGGGGATGCAGCTCACCGTCCCACCAGACAAAGGAGCCGCGGTGCTCGGGGCGGCTGGAGATCACCTCATCATCGATCCCAAGCTCCCCGGCCAGCGCGAGCACCGCGCCTTTGGCGGCGACGAAGCTGTCGGGACCGCCTTCGACGACGAAACCGTCGTCGAGCTCAGTCATCACCATGCCCCCGAGGCGCCGGGTCTTCTCGACCAGAGTCACCCGGGCGCCGGCCAGGTCGAGACGACGGGCGGCGACCAGCCCGGAGATCCCACCACCCACCACCACCACGTCAGCCCTCATCGATCAGACACGCCCGACCACGTCCACGATCTGGTCGGCCAGGGCGCGAATCAACCCGGGGTGCTCGTTGAGGCAGAGACAACGGTGGAACTCGAGACCGAGTGCCCTAGCCCGCTCACGGTGCTCGAT
>Ga0299907_10002528_pt1 | contig 11324 bp, 13 predicted proteins | sample RVTome_16_FD_198680 | JGI IMG/M metagenome (GOLD analysis project Ga0299907, IMG submission 198680) | Soil microbial communities from uranium-contaminated site in the Upper Colorado River Basin, Wyoming, United States - RVT152D67 (version 2) ...
CGGCGCCGGACACCACGTCATCGGCCACGAACATGACCTCGTCGCCGATCCACTTCACGACCCGGCCTCCACGCGCGGCGACGGTGTCGTAGGCGAGTCCCTCGAACCGCTCGACGATCCTGCCCAGCTCGCGGTCGTCCAGCTGCTGGCTGAGTGAGGTGAAACCGACCATGTCCACGAACCCGACCACCAGGGAGACGCCGGGATCCTCCTCGCCGAAGTGGGACACCATGTGCCGCCGGGCGGCGGCCGCCAGATGACGACGCCAGGTGTAGAGCAGGAACGCCTCGAGCGTCGGGATCAGGGCGCTCGCCAGCTGGAGCACCGTGAGGGCGATCTCGTCGTCGCTCGCCCCGGCCTCGCGCATGGCCGCCTCGATCGACTCGCGGAACGACTCGACCTGGGCCTCGGCCACCCGCGCGAGCGAGAGTCCCATGACCCGGGTGACCTGCAGCGCGACCTCGGGTTCGGAGATCCCCCGCTCGATCAGCTGGCCGGCGGCGGCGAGCATGCGGGCGTCCGCCTCGGTGAAGATGGCCTGGTCCTTCGCCACGTCCGGGAACCCGAGCGCGCGCCAGAACCGGTCGGCGAGGTCCTCGGGGACACCGGCGATGGCGGCGCACTCCGGTGCGGTGTACTTGGCCTCTTCGCCGATGAGCATCCGCTCGGACGCGAGGAGCTCCAACGCTCGTGGCCCCTCCGCTCGCGCCTGCTCGATCTGGTCCTCGGGCACGCCGTGGTCACGCAGGAACTGAACGAGCGCCTCGGCGGCGGAGACGATCGGCATCCGATCCTCTAGGAGGCGACGAGGATCAGCAGGAGGATGGCCGCGTAGTGGCACGCGCTCGCCGCGATGCCCATCGCGTGCCAGATCTCGTGGTATCCGAACGTGGCCGGCCGGGGATTCGGCCGGTTGAGCAACAGGATGATCGAGCCTCCGGTGTACAGCAGCCCCCCGGCCAGGATGAGGAGCAGCTGCGCCGGGCTCAGCTGCCGGATCAGGACCGGCGTCATCAGCACGGCCAGCCAGCCGAGCACGATGTACAGCGCGGCGCCGAGCACGTTCGAGCGCTCGAACTTCATGAGCTTGATGGCAACGCCGAACGCGGCCCCCGCCCACGCCAGCGACAGGATGATGATCGACCACGGCCCCTTCAGGCCCAGCAGCGCGATCGGCGTGTAGCTCCCCGCGATGAGCACGTAGATCATCGAGTGATCGAGCTTGCGCATCCGAGTGATGGTGCGCGAGGACCACTGCCCCAGGTGATAGGCGGCGCTCGTGCCGAACAGGGAGATGAGGCTCAGCGAGTAGATCGCCGCGGCGACCCTCGCCACCGGCCGCTCGGCCAGGGCGACTAGGGTCAACCCCGCCGGGATCGAGACGATGAACGCGACCTGGTGAAGTCGGCCTCGGAGGCGGGGTTTGGGGGCGAGCTCGGCGGGGGTGTTGCCGACCATGGCCCTATGGTCCCCCATCGCGAGGAATCCAATCAACAAGGGGGTGCCCAAACGAGGGAACCATTTGGGCCGAACGTGCCCACCGGGAGCGCGGACGAGGACCTGTGGTGGTCGATCGGCCGCGCGATCCTCGGCCCTCTCATGTACGCGATGTTCCGGGTTCGCGCCGGGGGTCTGGCGAACCTTCCCGCATCGGGCGGAGCGATCCTCGCCTCGAACCACGTCAGCGTGTTCGACCCCGTGATCCTGGGGCTGGTGGCCTCCAGGCGCGGCCGCACCGTGCGATTCGTCGGCGCCTACGAGAACTGGGACGTCCCTGTGGTCGGGTGGGGACTGCGCAAGATCCGCCAGATCCCCCTCGTTCGCGGCGGCTCGGATCTGCGGGCGCTGGAAGTGGCTGCGCGGGTGGTCCGCTCCGGAGCCCTCGCGGGGATCTATCCGGAGGGTCGCGTCGGCCCCGGCCCGCTGCTGCCTGGCAAGCGGGGGACGGCCCGCCTGTCATTGGCCTCGAAGGGACCGGTCATCCCCGTCGGGATCTGGGGGACGAACGCCCGATGGCCCAAGTCCGGCCTCCACTGGTCCCGCCCGCTCCGTCCGGTGGTCGCGCTGTGCGTGGGCGCGCCGATCACGCCGGAGGGCGACCCGGCCTCGCCCCAGGACGTCCAGGCGCTCACGGATCGGCTGATGGCCGGCATCGCGCACCAAGTGCTGGCCGCTCGCTCGGTCGCCAGGATCCCCTAAGGGCAGCGGGCGCACCTCTCGAGCGCCAGGGTGCTTCAATCGCGTGGATGACCGACCCTCTCGCCCTGACCGGCGAACGCACGCTTCCGGACGTGCCCGAGGAGAACTACTGGTACCGGCGCCATGTCGCCGCCTACCGGTTCGCCTCGCGGTACGCACGTGGCCGCGTGCTCGAGGTCGGATGCGGCGAGGGGTACGGGGCGGCGATGCTCGCGGAGCGCGCCGCCACGTTCGGGCTCGAGTACGACACCCGGGTGGCGGCGCACGCGGCGAGCCGATACCCGGCCGTGCGGGTGGCGGTGGCCGACGCCTGCCGTCTGCCGGTGCGCGAGTCGGCCTTCGACGCGGTCGTCGCCCTGCAGGTGCTGGAGCACCTTCATTGCGCCGAGCGCTTCTTGACGGCCTGCCGGCGTGCGCTGGCCCCAGGGGGGACGCTGGTGCTGTCGACGCCGAACCGGACCACCTTCTCTCCCCAGGGCACGCGGAACCCGTTCCACGTCCACGAGTACACGGCGGACGAGCTCGACGGCCTGGCCCGGACCGCATTCGGCGACGTCCGCCTGCTCGGGTTGCGTCACGGCGCGGCACTCCGGACGCGAGAGCGTCTGGGGGGCGGCTCGCTCCCGGCGGCCCTGATCGAGCACGGGTATCAGGGGCTCTCGAGGCCGGCCCGGGCCCTGGCCGGAACCGTCCGCGAGCGCGACTTCCGCGTCTCCTCCCGCCGGGTCGAGCGCTCGCTGGATCTGCTGGCGGTGTGCAGGCCGTGACCTCCGCGTTCTGCCTTGTCCTGCACGCCCACCAGCCGTACGTCCGGCGACACGGGGCCTGGCCGTGCGGAGAGGACTGGTACCACCAGGCCGCGATGGATGCGTACCTGCCCGTCGCCGAGGCGTTCGGACGGCTCGCCATGGACGGACTTCGCCGGTTTGCCACCGTCTCGTTCACCCCCGTGCTCGCCTCTCAGATGGCGGACCCGTACCTGACCCGCGAGCTGCTTCTGTACGCGGGGCGGACGATGCTTCGCGCCGAGTCCCAGGCCGCGAACTACCGGGGGTCGTGGCGGGAGGAGGTCGTGGGGCTGGCCGCTCGGTTCCACCGGTCTGCGGGCGCGATCGCCGACCGCCTGCAGGGCGAGTGGTCGGCGGGCACGCACGTTCCATGGCGCGGGCTGGCGGCCTCGGGGGCCATCGAGACCTGGACCTCGGCGCCGGGCCACTCGTTCCTGCCCGGCCTGTACGACGAGGACCTGATGGCCGCGAGCTTCCGGGCCGCGATCGCAGAGCACCGTCGTGTCCTGGGAGTGCCGCCGGCGGGGGCATGGCTGCCGGAGTGTGCGTACCGGCCCGGGCTCGAGGGCCCCCTCTCCGGGTCGGGCCTCCCCCTGACCGTCCTCGACGGTCCCGCCCTCGAGGATGCCGGCGCCTCCGTCAGGGGCCCGGTCCGGGTGGGCGACGTGGTCGTGCTCGGCCGGGACCGCGACGCCTCGCTGATGGTGTCCGGGCCCGGCGGATACCCGGGCGGGGCAACCTACCGAGACTTCCACCACTACGACGACGGCGCCGGCTTCAAGTCGTTCGCGGTGACGACCCCCCCGGGGACCCCCGGCCCGAAGCGACCATACGACCCGGGGACCGGGGCGGCGGCGGCCGTCGCGGACGCCCATCGGTTCGTTGCGGAGGTCGAGCGACGGCTGGTCGAGCGCCCCGGGTTGATGGTCTGCGCGTTCGACCTGGAGCTGTTCGGCCACTGGTGGCACGAGGGACCGATCTTCCTCGAGGAGGTCCTGCGGGCCCTCTCCACCAGCTCGGTGTGCCGCCCGGAAACGCTCTCGGCCGTGGCGGAGCGGGTCCCCAACCCTGAGGCCGTCTCCGTCGGTCCCTCGACGTGGGGGCGCGACGGGGACGAGACCTCGTGGCGGAACGCGGCCACCGCACCCCTGTGGTACGCGGTCGGTCAAGCCGAGGCCAGGCTGCGAGGCGTGCTGTTGCGCCCGGGATCCGCCGACGCCGAGGCTCGCGGCCAGGCCATCCGGGAGTTCCTGCTCCTGGCGGCGAGCGACTGGCCGTACATGATCACCATGGGTCGGGCTGCCGGGTACGCCCGGGACCGGGCGGCGCTGCACGCCCGGGCCTTCGACGAGCTCTGTGACGCGATCGAGGGTGGGACGGCCTCGCCCAACCTGGCGGAGCTCCGGGAGCGGGACAACCTCCTGCCGGAGCTCGACGCCGCGGCGTTCCTGGGCACCTCCAGCCCGGCTCGCCCCTGATACGGTCGAGCCCGTGGCGAGTCCGAGGAACGTCTCCACGGTTCACCTGGGCCAGTTCGATCGCGAGAGCGCGAACGACATCGCCGGCGAGCTCGAGAAGGCCGAGATCGTCTGGTGGTTCAAGGAGCCGGGATACCTGAGCCAGATCTGGGAGTTCGGGGTGCGGCTGTTCGTCGACCGCGAGCGTCTGCCCGAGGCGCACGCGATCGTCGAGAAAGTCCGCTCCCGGCGGGGCCGACGCGAACCGGACGAGTGAACCGAGCGAATCGAGGGAGGCGATGCGAAGGCTGCTGAGGTGGATGCGGACCCACCCCAAACTCACGACCGCGGGCCTGGCCTTCGGGGCCGCCGTGACGGTGTTCGGATTCGTGTGGTTCGAGCCCCACAAGCTGTTCGTCGATGAGCGGGTCGATGAGGCGCTCCCCGCCGGCATGGCCCCAATCGGCACCCCCGGCCCCTCGGGCACTCCGGATGCGGGAGGGGGGGTGCTGTCCGAGGGAACGTTCCGGCCGCTGGAACACGATGCCTCGGGTCGCGCCCTGATCGTCCAGACCGCCGAAGGGACTCGGTTCGTGCGCTTCGAAGACCTCGACGTCTCGAACGGGCCGGATCTGGTCGTGTACCTGTCCGAGCTCGGGCCGGACCAGGGCTGGCGGGACGCGGACGACGCCGAGTTCGTCGACCTTGGGGAGCTGAAGGGCAACATGGGCGACCAGAACTACGAGCTCCCGGCCTCGGTGGACCTCTCCCGGTTCCACAGCGTCGTGATCTGGTGCCGCCGCTTCTCGGTGGGCTTCGCCGTCGCGCCGATCTCGGTCAGCGGGTAGTCTCGCGCCGGCGCGACCCCCGAGCCCTCGCTGGAGGAACCGTGGCCCCTCCCCTGTCCGTCGCCCTGTTGTCGTGGGAATACCCGCCCGCGATCGTCGGCGGACTCTCCCGCCACGTCTACCACCTCGCCCACGGCCTTGTGGCCGACGGCCACGACGTCACCGTGTACACCCGCGGCCACCCAGACGCCCCGCCCGACGAGGACGACGCCGGCGTTCGGGTGGTCCGCACCGACGAGTACCCGCCCCGGATCGCGTTCGACGACCTCGTCCCCTGGGTCCTCGCGTTCAACATCGCCCTCCTCCACCGGGCCGAGGCCGACCTGCGCGACCGCCCGCCGGACGTCCTGCACGCCCATGACTGGCTGGTCGGCTACGCCGCCGCCGCGCTCAAGGACCTCCACACCCTCCCGCTGGTGGCCACGGTGCACGCGACGGAGTACGGACGTCACCAGGGTCACCTGCCGGGGCAACTCCAGGTCCTGATCCATCAGGTGGAGTGGTGGCTCACGTTCGAGGCCGGCCGGGTGATCACGTGCTCGGAGTACATGCGGGAGGAGGTCACCCGGATCTTCGAGCTTCCTCCGGACAAGGTCGAGGTGATCCCGAACGGCGTTGACCTGAAGCGGTTCGCCCCGGCGGAGGGTGCCCGAGCCGCCCGCGCGGAGCTCTCCCCGGACGGGGCTCCGCTGATCGTGTTCGCCGGCCGGCTGGAGTACGAGAAGGGGGTCCAGACCGTGCTCGAGGCGCTTCCCCGGATCGACGCGGGCGTGCCCGGGGTGCGGTTCGTCGTGGCCGGGGCCGGAACCCACCGCGAGGAGCTGGAGCGACGAGCGGGCGATCTGGGGCTGTCCGAGCGCGTCCGGTTCGAGGGCTTCGTGGACGAGGCCCGCCTTCGAGACCTCTACGGCGCGGCGGACCTGGTCATCGTCCCGTCGCTGTACGAGCCGTTCGGGCTCGTCGCGCTGGAGACCATGGCATGCGGCTCACCGGTCATCGTCGCCGACACGGGCGGACTGCGCGAGATCGTGCATCACGACATCACCGGCCTGCGGTTCATCCCCGGCGACGCCCGGTCGCTCGCGGAGGTCGGGGTCAGGCTGCTCACCGACCGCCGCCTGGCCCGGCGGCTCGCGCTCGAGGCCCAGAGCGTTCTGGCGGAGCGGCACTCCTGGTCGGCGGTGGCCGCTCGGACCGCGCAGACCTATCAGCGGACGATCGTCGAGGACGTCCGGCGGCGCGAGCGTTCCCCGCTTCGCGCCGTGTTCGAGCAGCGCTTCTAGGCCGCGCTCATATCGCGGTCCGGCGCGAAGTTGCCGTAGTCCGGGCGCTTCTTCTTCCGTCCCCGAAGTACATCGTAGCGCAGCGGTTCGTGCTGCCAGCAGAGCTTGGACTTGTTGTAGATCGACAGGCGCGTCTCGCAGCCCTCTTCCGCACAGACCCTGCCGGACGAGAACACCCGGTTCGCCCTGGGCAGCGGGTGGGCGTGCTCCCCGCGCATCGACCGTGTTCCATCTCGCATGTGGTTCGTACCTCCCCGGGGTCCGGGACCCACGCCCGGGACTCCCTCGCGACATACGAAACGCCCGCGGGCCCCGGTTCATTCCAGGGAGGTCATTCGGCGTCGAGGCGATCGAGCAGGACCGGAACCTCGGCGACCATCTGCACGTATCGGGGCTCGAAACCGACCGACTCCCAGAAGCCGAGCGCTCCCTCGTTCTGGACGAAGGTGGCCAGGTCCAGGTGGCCGACACCTCGCCGGCGCGCCTCCTCGCCGATCGCGCGAAGCAGGGCGCGGGCGATCCCCCGCCGGCGATGAGCCGGGTGCACCACCACGCTCGAGACTTCCAGGGCCCGGGCGTCCGCGAATCGGGACACCACGTGCTCCTTGGCGAACGCCGTACCGACGATCCTCCCACCGACCTCGGCGACCACATGCACGGCGTCGCCGGCGGCCGACTGTCGCCGGTAGCCCTCCAGGACCTCCTCCAGGAAGCCGGACCTCGGAGGGAACACGCGCCAGTCCTCCTGCAGGTCGTTCAGGTGCCCGAGCAGGGCCCGAACGGCTTCCCGGTCCTGCCGGGTGACCGTCCGAACTTTCGGCTCACCCCCCACGACGCTTGACCACCCGGCCGGGGTTGCCCACCACCACCGAGCGGGGCGGCACGTCCCGGTTGACCACGGTCTGGGCGCCGACGACGGAACCGCGTCCGACCGTGACCCCCCGCAGGATCGAGGCCTTCTCCCCGATCCAGCAGTCGGCCTCGATGCGAACCGGGGACTTCACGATGCCCTGGCGCCGGATGGGCACGGCCGGGTCGTCGTACACATGGTCGAAGTCCGTGACGTAGATCCAGTCCGCGAAGATGCAGTCGTCGCCGACGTCGACGTCCAGGTAGCCGTTCAGGGTGTTGCTGGCCCCGAACACCACCTTGTCGCCGATCCTGAAGAACCCCTCGTGGCAGCGCAGGGCGTTCCCCGCGCCGATCCACACCCACCGCCCGAGCTCCATGTGGCCCACGCCCCGCCGGCAGTAGACCTCCGCCCGGCGATCGACGAACACCATTCCGCGGGTCACGATGTGGCGGTTGCGCACCTTGAACCGCCAGACGTACCGGAGCCAAAGGCGAACGTACCTGGGGCGGGCCATCCGGTTGCGAATGATGAACCGGGCCAGCGGGAGCAGCCCCCGTCCCGGCGCGGCCGCCGGGACGGGATGCCCTCGCGCGCGAGCCGCCTCATCCACGGCGCATCACCCCGGGGGCTTCTCCGCGTACAGCAGCAGGTTGTAGAACCACGGTCGAGGCACGACCCGGGCCAGGAGGCGATCCGCCCGGTACAGCCGCAGGTAGCTCCGATACGCGAACCAGGCCCACCGCTCCCCCAGCAGGCCCGGGCAGGCCTCGGCTTCCACGGTGCGGACCGACCATCCGAACAGGCTCGACAGGAGCTCCTCGGTCTCCACTCGAACTGCGGTGAAGCCGCCGGCCCGGGCCCAGCCGGCCACCGTCGCCGGATCGAACGTGTGCAGGTCCACCTCGAACTCCAGATCGCGAAGGACGCGGTCGTCCTCGGAGCGAGGCTCCCCGGTCTGGGCCGGCCGTCGCAGGCCGGGCCGTGCTCGGTCCACCAGGGCGAAGGCGCCGCTGGCCACGCGGCCCGCCCGGCGCGCCAGGCGGTCGCCGATCTGCGTGGGCTCACCCGCCACCAGGAGCGCGCCTCCCGGACGAAGCACCCGGTACGCCTCTGCAAGGAAGTCCCGCGGCTCCGGGAGGTGGTGCAGGAACGCATGGCCGACCACCAGATCGAAGGAGGCGTCCGGGTACGGAAGCCCCTCCGCGTCGGCCGGGCGGGCCCGCAGATCGCACCCCAGGCGCCGGGCGTTCTCGACTGAGGCGGCGACCATTCCCGGCGAGATGTCCGTGGCGTGGGCGCGCTCCACGAACCCGGCCTGCCACAGGTTCAGAAGGAAGAAACCGGTTCCCGCCCCCACCTCGAGGACGTCGCCGTAGCGGCCGAGGGGCAGCATCCGCTCGGCCCGTTCGCGGACGTAGTCGATGCAGCGCTCATCGAACGAGATCGCCCACTTGGTGTCGTAGGACCGGGCGGCGGCGTCGTGATACAGGACGTTCGCGGTCTTGGGGTCGAGGGCGGGCTTGGATGCGGCGGCCTTGGCCATGGCGCTCGGGCTCAGCGGCCCTTGAACTCGGCCTTCCCCGGCCCGTTCTCCAGGAAGGACCGCATCCCCTCTCGCTGGTCCTCGGACGCGAACAGCGCGATGAACGCCTCACGTTCGACGATCAGGCCGGCCGGAACCGGGAGCTTCGTGCCGTGATTGATCGCCTGCTTGGCCGCCCGGAGCGCGACCCGGGCCCCCTTCGCGTACCGCGCGGCGGCCTCCACCGCCTTCGCGTAGACGTCGTCGGCCGGGTGAATCTCGTCGACGAGCCCGATCTCCTGGGCCTCCTGGGCCGTGACGAACCGTCCCGAGTAGATGATCTCCTTCGCCCTCGAGAACCCCACCAACCGGGGCAGTCGCTGGGTGCCGCCCGCCCCGGGGATGACCCCCAACAGGATCTCGGGCTGGCCGAGCTGAGCGTTGTCGGCGGCGAACCGCAGGTCGGCGCACATCGAGAGCTCGCATCCGCCGCCCAGCGCGTAGCCGTTGATGGCGGCGATGGTCACCTTCGGGATCTGCTCGACCAGCAGGAACGCCTCCTGCAGGCCGGTGATCATCGGGGCGACCTGCACCGGAGCCATCTCGGCCATCATCTTGATGTCGGCTCCGGCGGCGAAGACCTTCTCGCCTCCCCACAGGACCACCGCGCCGACGTCGTCGCGCTCGGTGGCCTCCTGGACCACCCGGACCAGGTCCCGGGTCAGCTCTTCGTTGATGGCGTTCATCGGAGGACGGTCGAGCCGGATCGTAGCGACCCCGTCGGACACCTCGAGCTTCACGAACTCGCCCACCGGCGGTCTCCTTTCCTCGTTGGCACCTGGCGCCCGCTCGGGCCGGGTAATCGTAGGTGCTCCCCCGCGAGCGCGTTTCCGAGCTCAGATGGAGCGGGAGAGGCCCTCCCGAAGCGGCGTGAGCGCCACCCCGAACTCCGCGGCCGCATCCGGGCCGTCGGCGAGGGAGTCGGAGGAGAGGATCTCGAGCATCGCCGGGGACATCGGCCGCCCAACCAGCCGGGCCACCCGGCCCGCCCCGCCCGGCCGAAGGTGGACGACGCGGCGGGGGCGCCCGGCGAGGAGGACGATGAACTCGTCGGTGGTGACCGTATCCGGCCCCTGCAGCCCGAACGTCCCGGTCACGGCCCCGGCACGATCGTCGGCCGCGGCCAGCGCGGCCGCCGCGTCCTCGGCGAAGATCGGGGCGATCCGCGCGGACCCCGTTCCCGGGAACACGGCCAGCGGGGCCCGGGCGACGGCCCGCATGGCGGCCAGCCATCGGCTCCCCGGCCCGTAGACGTGCGCGCTTCGAACGATCACCGCCTCGGGCATCCCGGAGGAGGCGATCGCCTCCTCGGCCAGGCCCTTGGACCGCAGATAGGGGTTCAACGAACCGGATGCGGCTCCCGGATACGAGAGGAACACCACCCGCCGAACATGGGCAAGGGCCGCCGCCTCGAGCATCCACTCCACGGTTGAGAGGTTGGCCCGCGCGTAGGCCGCGTCGTCCGGGAGATCGAGCCCGCCGGCGAGGTGCACGACGGTGTGGGCGTCGTGGAGCATGGTCGAGAGCGTCTCGACGTCCTCGAGATCGGCGATCGCGACCTTGGAAACCACCGGGGCGAGGGCGTCCCGGTCGGAGGCCGACCGGACCAGCGCGCGCACCTCCCCGCCCGTCCCGGCGAGACGCCGCAGGAGCGTCCGCCCGACCAGGCCGCCCGCCCCGATCACGACCACCGGCATCGGCCGAGGGTAAAGGAGTTCCGCGGACGGGAGCGAAATGGTTCTTCGATGCGCCCCCTTCCTCGAGGGATCCTCGTCCTCGCGCTGCTGTTCGCGACGCTCGCCGTGCCGAGCGGGACCCCGGCCGGCGCCGCCGCGCCCGATCTGTCCGCATATCAGGGGATCGGCGCGTGGGTGGACCTGTACGACCCCCAGCTGCTGTCCGATCCGGAGGGGACCGTCGCCCGGATCGCGGCCCGGGGTACCCGCACCCTGTTCCTGGAGACCTCGAACTACTCGATGCCCGACGCGGTGATGTGGCCGGGGGTGCTCGGGCGGTTCCTCGAGGCGGCTCACGGCCGGGGCATGAAGGTGGTGGCCTGGTACGTGCCCGGGTTCACCGACCTCGGGCTGGACCTGCACCGGTCGCTGGCGGCGATCCGGTTCCGCTCGTCCCACGGACACCGGTTCGACTCGTTCGGGATGGACATCGAGTCCACGCGGGTCCCCTACTACTGGGAGCGGAGCCGCCGCGCGGTCGAGCTCTCCAAGCGGGTCCGCGCCGCGGTCGGGCCGGACTACGCGCTGGGGGCGATCGTCCTGCCGCCGCCGCTGCTCGACTACAGCCCCTCCTACTG